>Ga0307513_10000100_pt1 | contig 125183 bp, 124 predicted proteins | sample 15_EM_MG_FD_202174 | JGI IMG/M metagenome (GOLD analysis project Ga0307513, IMG submission 202174) | Populus trichocarpa ectomycorrhiza microbial communities from riparian zone in the Pacific Northwest, United States - 15_EM | ecosystem: Host-associated > Plants > Roots > Unclassified...
GGCCGGCGCCGGCGATGGCGCCCTCGTGCAGCAGGCCGGCCAGGGCGCCTTCGTCGATGATCTCGCCACGGGCGGTGTTCACGATGATGGAATGGGGCTGCATCAGCTTCAACCGCCGCGCCGAGAGCAGGTGATAGGTGGCCGGGGTGTGCGGGCAGTTGACCGAGATGATGTCCATCCGCGCCATCATCTGGTCGAGGCTTTCCCAGTAGGTGGCGCCGAGCTCCTCGGCGATGCGCGGGCTGACCGGCTTGCGGTTGTGGTAGTGGATCTGCAGGCCGAAGGCCCGCGCCCGCCGGGCGACGGCCTGGCCGATGCGGCCCATACCGATGATTCCCAGCCGCTTGCCGTAGATGCGGCGGCCCATCATCCAGGTGGGCGACCAGCCGGTGAAGCCGCCCGACTGCATGACATTGGCGCCTTCCACCACGCGGCGGGCCACGGCCATGATCAGCGAAAGCGTCAGATCGGCGGTGTCTTCGGTGAGCACGCCGGGCGTGTGGGTGACCGTGATGCCCCTGGCGTTGGCGGCGGCCACGTCGATGTGATCGACCCCGGCCCCGAAATTGGCGATCAGTTTCAGCCGTTCGCCGGCATGGGCGATCAGGTCGGCGTCGATCCTGTCGGTGATGGTGGGCGCGATGACGTCGGCCCGCGAAACGGCCGCCTGTAAGGCTTCGCGGCTCATCGGCGCGTCGCTCAGGTTGAGCTCGGTGTCGAAAAGTTCGCGCAAACGGGTCTCCACCTGATCGGGGAGTTTGCGGGTGACGACGACTTTCGGCTTGCGGGCGGCCATGGGCGATCTGAAAAGGGGACAGTGGCGCGGATGCGCCGTCCTCGAACCTCTAGCAAAGGGACCATGAGCGGCCAAGGCGACGTGACACGACGGGGGCGATCAATCGGCCTGGCGCTCAGCTGCATGGCGGCGGCCTGCCTGGCCGTCGGCGCAGCCAGCGCCGACGACCGGGGGGCGGACAGGGCCGAGCGGCCGACGCCCTCGGGCATGCCGGTCCCGCGCTATGTGGTGCTGAAGTTCGGCGAGGTGAACGCCCGCGCCGGCCCCGGCGACGATCACCGGCTGCTGTGGGTCTATCGCGTGCGCGACCTGCCCGTGCAGGTGGTGGCCGAGACCGCCGAATGGCGGCGCGTCTGCGATCCCGAGGGGGGCCTGGCCTGGGTCCATCGCCGCACCACCGACGGCAAGCTGATGGTGATGAACCGCGGCGCCGCGCCGGTGGCGGTGTTCCGCTCCCGCGAGCCCGGCGCGCACCAGGTGGCCAATCTAAGCCCCCGTTCGCTGGCCTCGCTGGTCCGCTGCGAGGGCGACTGGTGTCACATCCGGGCCGACGGCGTGAGCGGCTGGGCCCGCGCCGCCGAACTGTGGGGAACCGCCCAAACGCCGCAATGCCGTTGAGCGACGCGCCCGGCCCGTGTTAGGGCCTGCCCCTTCAAGAGGCGTAAAGATGCAACAGACCCCCTCCGCCCAGGCGAAGAGCAGCTACGATTACGAAGACCTGCTGGCCTGCGCCCGCGGCGAAATGTTCGGCCCGGGCAATGCGCAATTGCCTTATCCGCCGATGCTGATGTTCGATCGCATCACCAGCATCGCCGCCGGAGCGGGGGATTTCGGCAAGGGCGAACTGGTGGCCGAACTGGACGTCAATCCCGACCTCTGGTTCTTCCAGTGCCACTTCATCGGCGATCCCGTCATGCCGGGCTGCCTGGGCCTGGACGCCATGTGGCAGCTGGTGGGGTTCTTCCTCGGCTGGTCGGGGGCCTCGGGCCGCGGCCGGGCGCTGGGGGTCGGCGAGGTCAAGTTCACCGGCCAGGTGACGCCCGCCGTCACAAAGCTGGTCTATAAGATCCAGCTGAAAAAGCTCATTATGCGGCGCCTGGTGATGGGCGTCGCCGACGGGGTTCTCGAAGCCGACGGCAAGCCTATCTATGAGGCCAAGGACCTGCGGGTCGGTCTCTTCGCGGCCGCCGACCTCGGCTAAGGGTTCGAACAGGAAGGAAAGCCCAATGCGGCGCGTCGTCGTCACCGGAATGGGGATCGTCTCTTCGATCGGCGTCAACGCCGGCGAGGTGACGGCGTCCCTGCGTGAGGCCAAATCCGGCGTCGTGGCCGCCCCCGAGTATGCCGAGCTGGGCTTCCGCTGCCAGGTCCACGCCCCGCCGCAGATCGACTGGGAGTCGATGGTCGACCGCCGCGCCGCCCGCTTCCTGGCCCAGGGCACGGCGTTCGGCCACATCGCCATGGAGCAGGCGATCGCCGATTCGGGCCTGGAGGAGGCCGACATCTCCAACGACCGCACGGGGCTGATCGTCGGCTCCGGCGGCGCCTCGACCCGCACCATCGTCGAGGCCGTGGAGACCGCCAGGACGCGCGGCCCCAAGCGCGTCGGCCCGTTCGCGGTGCCCAAGGCCATGAGCTCGGGGCCGTCGGCGACGCTCGCCACCTGGTTCAAGATCCGTGGGCTGAACTTCTCGATCTCGTCGGCCTGCGCCACGTCGACGCACTGCATCGGTTCAGGCTACGAGCAGATCGCGCTGGGCAAGCAGGACATCGTCTTCGCCGGCGGCGCCGAGGAGCTGGACTGGACGCTGAGCGTGCTGTTCGACGCCATGGGCGCGATGAGCTCCAGCTTCAACGCCACGCCGGCCAAGGCCAGCCGCGCCTATGACAAGGACCGCGACGGCTTCGTGATCGCCGGCGGCGCCGGGATCCTGGTGCTGGAGGAGCTGGAGCACGCCAAGGCCCGCGGCGCGAAGATCTATGCCGAGATCCTCGGCTACGGCGCCAATTCCGACGGCTACGACATGGTCGCCCCGTCAGGGGAGGGGGCCACCCGCTGCATGCAGCTGGCGATGCAGGGCGTCGGCCGGACCATCGACTACCTGAACCCGCACGGCACCTCGACCCCGGTCGGCGACCTGAAGGAGATGGAGGCGGTGCGCGCGGTGTTCGGCGACAAGGCGCCGCTGATCTCGTCGACCAAGTCCCTCACCGGACACAGCCTGGGGGCGGCCGGCGCGCAGGAGGCGATCTATGCGCTGCTGATGCTGAACAACGGCTTCGTGGCCGAGAGCGCCCATATCGAGACCCTCGACCCGGCCTTCGCCGACCTGCCGATCGTGCGCCAGCGCCTGGACCGCTCGATCGACACGGTGATGTCCAACAGCTTCGGCTTCGGCGGCACCAACGGCTGCCTGGTGATGGGCCGCCTCTGATCAGAGCCGCGCGTAGGCGCGCAGGAAGCGCGACGCCGCCTCCCGGGCGGTGGCCTCGATCTCGTCGTCGCCGAGCGTCGTCTGGACCCCCAGCAGGCTGGGCATCTGGAACGGCCCGATGACCATGGCCACGAAAAAGCCCGCCGCCTGCTCGGGATCGGGGATGGTCAGCCTGCCGGCCTCGTGTTCGAGGGTCAGGAATTGCGCCAGCCTGCGCCCGCTGGCCCGGGAGCCCGCCTCATGGAGCGTCGCGGCGACCTCCGGCCAATCCGTCGCGCCGATGATCGTCAGCCGCGCCCATCGCCGCGAACGGGGCGTGAACAGGCCGTCCAGCAACTCGCGGCCGAATGCGGCGAGCGTGGCGTGCGGGTCTTCGACCGCGCCCGGCCGGTCCAGGCCCGCGGTGATCTCCATCACCCGCCGGGTGGCCAGGGCCCTCACCAGTTCGGCCTTGGAGCCATAGTGGTTGTAGATCGTCTGTTTCGAGACGCAGGCCCGGCGCGCCACATCCTCCATGCCCACCGCCAGGCCGCGTTCGGCGAACATGTCGGCCGCCGCGTCCAGGATGGCTTCGTTCTTGGCGAGATCGATCTGTCCGGCGACCCTGGGCATCAGTGACCCCAGCCGTCCGTGGCGTGCAGTTCGGCCGGCGCCGGCTTGACGAACACCGCCAGCAGCGCCGTCAGCGCGCACCCGGCCGCCAGCAGGACGAAGGAGTCGCCAAAGGCCAGCATGGCGGCGTTGCGATGCAGCAGGCCGAAGAAGGCCTTGCGCGCCGCGCCGTCCGGATCGGCGCTGGCGCCCTCCTGCATGATCGCCGAAAAGCCGTTGACCATGGTCTGGCTGGCGGCGTCTCCGGCGCTGACGATGCTGGTGAGGTCCATCATGTGCACCGCGGTCTGATGGGTCAGCAGGGTGGAGATGATCGCCAGGCCGATGGCGCCGCCGACGTTGCGCACCAGATTCACCAGCCCCGCGGCGTCTTTCATCAGGTGGCCCGGCAGGGTCGAGACCGTGAGCTGCTGGGACGCGATCATGGCGACCATGATCCCGACCCCGCGCACCGACTGCATGACGGCGAAGTCCCAGTAGTCCCAGTTGACGTTGACCCGGGCGCCCTGGCCCATGCCGTAGGCGGCGAGGGAAAAGCCGAGGACCATCGCCACGCGGGCGTCCACCCTGCGCACCAGCCGACCGGCCAGCGGGGCGGTGACGAACATGGTCAGGCCGCCGGCGATCATGTGGGTGCCCACCTCGGCCGACGAATAGTTCATGATCTGGGCCAGGTAGAGCGGCAGCACGAACATGCCGCCGAACAGGCTGGCGCCCGAGACGAACATCATCAGGCTGCCGAGGGTGAAATTGCGGTCGCCGAACGGTTTCAGGGAGACGATGGGCTGGCGATAGGTGAGCTGGCGCCAGACGAACACCACGCCGGTGACGCAGGCCAGCACGGTCAACCAGAGGATCCCGTCGTCCTGGAACCAGCCGTCCTTGGAGCCCTCCTCGATCACGAACTGGGTGGAGAGCAGGAAGGCCGTCATGGTGACCACCCCGAGCCAGTCGATGCCCTTGGCCAGCCGGGGGTCGCCCTTGTCGAATCCGCCGTAGCGCCCGACCAGGAAGATCACCGCCAGGCCTGGCGGAATGTTGATGAAGAACAGCCACCGCCAGCTCAGCAGCTCGGTGATGTGGCCGCCCAGGGTCGGGCCGACGGTGGGCGCCAGGGTGACGATCAGGCCCATGATGACGTTGGCGGTCACCCGGCGTTCCGGCGGGAAGACGGTCATGGCGGTGGCGAACACCGAGGGGATCATCGCGCCGGCCGCCAGGCCCTGCAGGGCCCGTGTCAGGATCATGGTCTCGAAGCTGTTGCTCAGGCCGGTCATGATCGAGGTGACGATGAAGGCGCCGGCGGCCCAGACATAGACGGGCCGCGTGCCCCACATCTTGGTCAGATAGGCGGTCAGCGGGATCACCACGACCTCGGCCAGCAGGTAGATGGTCTGCACCCAGCTTATCTCATCGGCGCTGGCGCCGACGCCGGCCTGGATCTGGGCCAGGGACGAGGCGACGATCTGGATGTCCAGCGTGGCCATGAACTGGCCCAGGACCATGCCGCCGAAGCCGAGAAGGACCTTGAACCCGTCGACCCCGGCCGGCTCGGCGGCGTCGGCGGGCGGCGGGCGGCTGCTATCCAGGGCGACTTCGGTCATGGCGGGGTCAGCGCGTCACGCCGCGCCGCGCATACTGCGCGCCGGGGCCGCCGACCTCGGCGAAGCTGGGGCCGGTGTTGGCGGTGACGTCCACCTTGACCTGCACCGACAGCCCCGGCCGCAGGGCCTCGCCCAGGGCCGAGCTGCGGTCGACGACGATCTTAACGGGCAGGCGCTGGGCGATCTTGGTGAAGTTGCCGACGGCGTTCTCCACCGGGATCAGGGCGAATTCCGAGCCGGTCGCGGGGGCGAAGCTGTCGACCCGCCCCTTGATCGCCTGCTTGCCGAAGGCGTCGGCATGGATCTCCACCGGCTGGCCGATGCGCAGGCGGGCGACCTGGGTTTCCTTGAAGTTGGCGATCACGAAGGTCTCGCTCAGCGGCACGATGGTCATCAGCGACCCGCCCGAGCGCACATACTGGCCGGTGCGGACCGAGCGGGCGCCGACGACGCCGCTGGTGGGCGCGCGAATCTCGGTGCGGGCCAGGTTGATGCGCGCCTGCTCGACCGTGGCGTGGGCGGCCTGGGCCTGGGCGAGCGTCTGGGCCCGCGCCGAGCCCAGGGACTGGGCCGTCCGCTTTTCGGCTTCAAGGGTCGCCTGGGCCTCGGCGACGCCGGCGACCGCCTGGGTGTTGGCCGCGCGCGCCGTCTGGGCCCGTTGCGGGGGGACCCAGCCTTCCCGGGCGAGCGCGCCGTAGCGGTCCATCTCGGCCTGGGCCAGCTGGGCCGCGGCATGGGCGCTCTGCACGCCGGCCGCCTTCTGGGCGATCATCGCCTGTTCAAGGGCCGACTTGTCATCGACGGCGTGGATGGCGGCGTCGAGGGCGCGGGCGTTGGCCTCGGCCTGGGTCAGTTCCGCGCGAAAGGTCGAATCGTCGATGCGCGCCAGGACCTGCCCGCGGGTCACCGGCTGGTTGTCGGCGACCAGCACCTCGGCCACGTAGCCGTCCACCTGGGGCGCGACGATGACCTTGTCGGCCTGGACAAAGGCGTTGTCGGTCCGTTCGTATTTCTGCTTGGCTGTCCACCAGACGAGGCCGCCGACGATGATCGCCACGGCCGCCGCCGATCCCCCGATGATCGGGACAAGACGGCTTTTCAACAACTCGGCCATGGAACGACCCACCCCACCACGAAACTTGGACTCCCCAGTCCAATAAATCCACGTACTGAACTGTCGCGCTTGCCGCAAGGGGAAAAATGGACGCGCCGGTCCATATTTAGCGCCTGACCGCAAAGGGGCTCTGGACGAGCAGGGACGTTCGCCGCCATATCGGTTCGATGAGCGACACCTTCGACGCCGATGTGATCATCGCCGGCGCCGGCATGGCCGGGGCCACCCTGGCGCTGGCGCTGGCGCAGGCGGGGCTGAAGCCGCTGCTGGTGGACCCCGCGCCCTTCGACGTCCAGACCGCGCCGGCCTTCGATGGGCGGGCCTCGGCCATCGCCTACGCCGCGTTCCGGCAATGGCGGGTGCTGGGGCTGGCGCCGCGGCTGGAGCCGCACGCCCAGCGGATCGAGCAGATCCTGGTCACCGACGGCAAGGCGCCGGGCGCGGCGACCGGCGCGGCCTCGCCGTTCTTCCTGCGCTTCGATTCCGCCGAGATCGCCGACCGCGCCGACGGCGAGCCGCTGGGCTATCTGCTGGAGAACCGCCGAATCCGCGCCGCGCTCGCCCAGGCCGTCGTCGAGGCGGGCGTCGAGGTGCTGGCGCCGGCCCGCGTGCGGGGCGCTGCGTTTTCGCCCCGCGACGTCGCCGTGACGCTGGAGGACGGCCGGACCCTGCGCGCGCCGGTGGTGGTGGGCGCCGAGGGCCGCGGCTCGGTGATCCGCCGGGAGGCCGGGATCGGGGCGATCGGTTGGGACTATCCACAGACCGGCGTGGTCGCCACCGTGCGGCTGGCGCGCCCGCACCAGGGCGTGGCGCACGAGTATTTCCTGCCGGGCGGACCCTTCGCCATCCTGCCGCTGACGGAGGATCGCGCCAGCCTGGTGTGGACCGAAAGCGTACGCCGGGGCGAGGCGCTGCGCACCGCGCGGGCGGAGGTCTTCCACGCCCATCTGCGCCGCCGGTTCGGCGACCTGCTCGGCGAGGCCGTGCTGGACGGGCCGGTCTTCACCTATCCCTTGAGCCTGCAGATGGCCGAACGGTTCGCCGCGCCGCGCACGGTGCTGCTGGGCGACGCCGCCCACGGGGTGCATCCGATCGCCGGGCAGGGGCTGAACCTGGGGCTGAAAGGCGCCGCGGCCCTGGCCCAGACCCTGGTGGAGGCCGGGCGGCTGGGCGAGGACATCGGGTCGGCGCCGGTGCTGGAGCGCTACGCCGCCTGGCGCAGGTTCGACACCGTCACGCTCTCGGCCGGCATGGACGCCTTCGTCCACCTGTTCTCCAACGACAACCCCTTGCTGCGGCTGGCGCGCGGCGTCGGGATGGCGGCGGTCAACCGCATCGGCCCGGCCCGCCGCTTCTTCATGCAGGAGGCGGGCGGGGCGGTAGGCGACCTGCCGAGGTTGCTGAGGGGCGAGGCGCTGTAGGGAGCTTTTGGCCCCGGACGGCGGCGTTGGAGTGACGCGGCCGATTCAGCTTGGGTCCCGGCCTTCGCCGGGACGAGCGGCGGGTGGGGACGCCGAACGGGCGCCCGGCCTGTCACCCCTCCAGGTCGCGGGCTTCTTCCGGCAACATGATCGGGACGCCGTCGCGGATGGGGTAGGCGAGCTTGGCGCCGCGGCTGATCAGCTCGCCCTTGGCGCGGTCGTACTCGAGGGGCCCGTGGGTGACGGGGCAGACGAGGATTTCCAGGAGGCGCGGATCGACGGCGGCGGGTTCGCTCATGGACGACCTCTACTGCAACGGACGCGGTTCGTCATCGGCGTCCATGGCGTCGATCTCCAGCAGGGCGACGAGCGCCTCGAAGCGCTGGTGGAGGTCGGCGGCTTCCAGCAGGGCCTGTTTCTCGGCCGGATGGAAGGGCAAGCCCATGGCCAGGCTGGTGACCAGGGCCTCCACCGGCGCGTCGCTGACGCTTTCCCAGTCGATGTCGAGTTCGCGGCGGTTGAGGTAGCGCTTCAGGGCGGAGGCGAACCGCTGGCGGTCGGCGTCGGCGGGCTCGGGCGCGTCGCGGTCCAGATCCTCGTCGAAGGCGTCATAGCGCGCGCGCACCTGGCGATAGGGCGACTTGATCTGCAGTTCTTCCATCGGCCGGAAACGGCAGACGCCGGTGAGGGTGACGAGATAGGTGCCCTCCGAGGTCTCGGCATAGCTGGTGATCCGCCCCACGCAGCCGACGTCGGCCAGCCGGGGGCGGGCGATGTCGCCGCCGAGCTTGGTCTGGATCATCCCGATGACGCGGTTCTCGGCCATGGCGTCGTCGATCATGTTGAGGTAGCGCGGCTCGAAGATCCGCAGCGGAAGTTCGCCGCCCGGCAGCAGGATCGCGCCGTCGAGAGGGAAGACCGGGATCACCTGCGGCAGGTCCGCCGTCCGAAGATAGGCCCGCATGGTCATCCCCTTTCGCCTTATGAGAACAGGATCGACGACAGCCGTCGCCGTCCGCTGCGCGCGACGTCGGAGCCGGCGCCGGCGGCCTCGAACACCAGCAGCAATTGCTTGCGCGCGGCGTCCTCGTTCCAGGTCCGGTCCTTCTCGATGATATGCAGCAGGTGGTCGACCGCCTGGTCCCAGCGCCCCCCGCCGGCCAGGCTCTTGGCCAGTTCGAAGCGCGCCTCGTGGTCGTCGGGGTCGGCGGCCAGACGGGCTTCCTGCTCGCCGGTCTGCGACGGCGCCTCCTGCGCCAGGGCCAGAGCGGCGCGGACGCTGTCGAGATCGGGATCCTTGGCGCCGTCGGGCGCCGCGGCGACGATCTCGCGCGCGCGCTCGGGTTCGCCTGCGGCCATGTAGACCTTGGCCAGGCCGCCCAGGGCCTTGGCGTTGGCCGGGTCTTCCTGAAGGATTTCGGTGAACGCCTGGGCCGCGCCGCCGAGGTCGCCCGCGGCCAGCGACTCCCTGGCGATCTCCAGCAGCCCCTCGATGGGCGAACCGCCGCCGCCCATGGCCGCCAGTTTGTCGACGAAGGCTTTCACCTGGCTGTCGGGCAGGGCGCCCAGGAAGGTGTCCACCGGCTGGCCGTCGACGAAGGCGAAGACCGCCGGGATCGACTGCACCCGCAGCTGGCCCGCGAAGGCCGGGTTCTTGTCGATGTCGATCTTGACCAGCTTCACCGCGCCCTTGGCGGCGGTGACGGCCTTTTCAAGCGCCGGGCCCAACTGCTTGCACGGCCCGCACCAGGTCGCCCAGAAATCGACGATCACCGGCTGGACGCGGGAGGCCTCGACGACGTCGGCCATGAAACTGGCGTCCGTGCCGTCCTTGATGAGATCGCCGGCTGGCGGCGTGGCGGTGGCCCCGATCAGGCTCATAGTGGCTTCCTCGGCTTTTCAGAACTTCGAACGCTTCGCCGCATAGATGGTCGCAACTGCGTCGCGCTTCAACGCACCTTGTCGTCTTCGAGCCGTTTCATCTGCGAGAAATCCACGATCAGCGGCGTGACGTCCAGCGCGGCGAGAAAGCGCCGGAAGCCCTGTTGCGAAAGCGCGGTGGTGGCGGTGTTGGCCAGGGGGTGGAAATTCACCAGGTCCGCGTCGGCCATCGCGGCGTCCAGCACGAAGGTCACGCGACGCTCGACGTCGTTGACCAGGGCCAGCGCCGTCACCGAGCCGGGCGTCACGCCCAGGGTTTCGTAAAGCAGCGCCGCATTGCCGAACGACAGCCGCGCCGCGCCGATCACCGGCGGCAGGCGCTTCAGGTCGATCTGCGTCGAATCCGCCGCCGAGATCAGCCACAGCCGGCCCTTGGCGTCCTTGAGGAACAGGTTCTTGGAATGGGCGCCGGGGAGCTGGGCCTTGATCTCCTGGCCGTCGTCGACCCGGAAGACGGCCGGATGCTCCACGGTCCTGTGGGCGATCCCGATCCCGTCGAGGAAGGCCAGCAAATCGGTCTTCTGCTTCATATCATTTCCATAGCGGAACTGGACGGGAAGGCGACGGGCTGGCTAGAGGTCTAGGCCTGGAATTTGCTGATCGCGCGGCCGCCATGGACCTCGAGTGCTATCCCGTCACCGAACGCCCGCCGGAACTGGTGCCGGCCAGGCCCCAGCGCGCCTGGATGGAGCACTTCGCCGCCCGCCATCCCTATCGCTGCCTGCCGCTGGCGATGGCCAACACCACGGGCTGGGAGATCCTCTGCCCGATGTCGTTCACGGCGGAATGGACCGGCGGCAATTTCCAGCACGACATCAAGCTGACGCCCGATCGTCCGCACCCGGACTTCCACCGCCTGGCCTCGTCGCACTTCAGCCATGGGGTGCTGACCTTCCATCCGGGCTACCTGTTCCGCACGCCGCCCGGCTGGTCGATGTGGGTGATGGGCTCGCCCAACCACATCAAGGACGGGATCCAGCCGCTGACCGGCCTGGTGGAGACCGACTGGCTGCCGTTCCCGTTCACGATGAACTGGCTGTTCACCCGGCCGGGGAAGGTGCGGTTCGAGAAGAACGAGCCGTTCTGCTTCATCACCCTGACGCAGGACAGGCCGATGGCGGAGATCCAGCCGGTGATCCGCTCGATGAATTCCAACCCCGAGATCCGCAACCAGTACGACACCTGGGAGAAGCACCGCAGCGAGTTCAACCAGCGGATCTTCCGCCAGGAGCCCGACGCCATCAAGGAGGCCTGGCAGCGCTACTACTTCAAGGGCGAGTTCCCCGAGGAGGTGGCGCCGGCTCGCGAGGACCACGTCAACAAGCGCCGGATGAAGGTCCCGCGGTTCAAGGGATGAGGGCGCGCGCCTGACAACCGAGCCCTTGTCTGGCGCGGCGTCGCGTCAACGGCTAAAGACCTTGCCCATGACCGGACCCGCCGCCACCTTCGGCTTTCGCGATGTGCGCCCTGACGAGAAGCCCCGCCTGGTGCGCGGGGTGTTCGACAGCGTGGCCCGCCGCTACGACCTGATGAACGACCTGATGAGCGCCGGCGTCCACCGGCTGTGGAAGGACGCGGTGGCCGCGCGGCTCAATCCGCAGCCCGGCGAGGTGATCATCGACTGCGCCGGCGGCACCGGCGACATGGCCCGCCGCTTCGCCAAGATGGCCAGGCGGGCCCAGGAACGCCGCGGCGGCCCCGACGCCAAGATCTTCGTGGTGGACTACAACGCCCAGATGATCGCCGCTGGCCGCGAGCGCGCCTTTCCGCCGGAGATCGCCTGGGCCGTGGGCGACGCCCAGCGCCTGCCGCTGCCCAGCGCCAGCGCAGACGCCTATGTGATCTCGTTCGGCATCCGCAACGTCACCGACATCCCCGCCGCCCTGGTGGAGGCCCGCCGGGTGCTGAAACCGGGCGGGCGGTTCATCTGCCTGGAGTTCTCCCGGCCGGCGACCGAGGCGCTGCGCAAGGCCTACGACGCCTATTCCTTCAAGGTGATCCCCGCCGTCGGCGAAAAGGTGACCGGCGACCGCGAGGCCTATCAGTACCTGGTGGAGAGCATCCGCCGCTTCCCCGACCAGCGCACCTTCGCCGAGATGATGACGGCCGCGGGCTTCGGGCGCGTGGCCTTCACCAACTTCACCGGCGGCGTGGCGGCCCTGCACCAGGGCTGGGCGATCTAGGGGTGGCCGGGCCGGCGCCGTTCGCACGCCTGATCGGGGCCGGCTGGCGGCTGGCGCGCAACGACGCCCTGCTGCCGCGCGAGCTCGAGCCGCTCTATCCGCCGGCCGTGCGCACCCTGTCGAAGGGCCTTCGCCTGCTGGCCGGGCGCCAAGCCTATCAGGGGCGGCCCGGCGAGCGGCTGGCGCGGTCGCTGGAGCGGCTGGGGCCGGTGGCGGTCAAGCTGGGGCAACTGCTGTCGACCCGCGCCGACATCTTCGGGGCCGTCTTCGCCCAGGACCTGTCGCGGCTGAAGGACCACCTGGACCCTTTCCCCACCGAGACCGCGCGGCGGCAGGTGGAGGCGGCGCTTGGGCGGCCGGTGGAGACGCTGTTTTCCCGCTTCGGCGACCCGGTCGCGGCGGCCTCGCTGGCCCAGGCCCACGATGCGACGCTGGCCGACGGCCGGCGCGTGGCGGTCAAGGTGCTGCGGCCCGGCATCGCACGGCGCGTGGCCCAGGACGCCCAGGTGCTGGCGCTGGCCGCGCGGCTGGTGGAGCGCTGGGCGGCCCCGGCGCGGCGGCTTGAGCCGCGGGCGCTGGCCGCCACGGTGATCCGCTCGACGGAGCTGGAGCTGGACCTGCGCCTGGAGGCCGCCGGGGCCGACGAGTTGCGCGAGGTGATGGCCAAGGACGGCTACATGAGCTGTCCCGCGGTGGTCTGGGACGGGGTCGGCAAGTCGGTGCTGACGCTGGAATGGGCGCCCGGGGAAGCGCTGTCGGACCCCGCCGCCCTGACCCAGGCCGGCCTCGACCGCCAGGGCCTGGCCGACAACCTGCTCCGGGCCTTCCTGGTCCAGGCCCTCGACCACGGGGTGTTCCACGCCGACCTGCACGAGGGGAACCTGTTCGTCGCCGCGCCGGCGGAGATCACGGCGGTGGATTTCGGCATCATCGGGCGGCTGGGGCCGGCCGAGCGGCGCTATCTGGCCGAGATCCTCTGGGGCTTCCTGAACAAGGACTACGACCGGGTCGCCCGCGTCCACTTCGACGCCGGCTACGTGCCGCCCGACCAGGACGTGGCGGCCTTCGCCCAGGCCCTGCGCGCGGTGGGGGAGCCGATGTTCGGCCGCGCGGCCAGCGAGATCTCCATGAGCCGGCTGCTGATCCAGCTGTTCGAGATCACCGCGCTGTTCCACATGAGGCTGCGGCCGGAACTGGTGCTGCTGCAGAAGACCATGATGACGGTGGAGGGCGTCGCGCGCCGCATCTTCCCCGATCACGACATCTGGGCCGCCGCCGATCCGGTGGTGCGCCGCTGGATGACCCGCGAGCTGTCGCCCGCCGCCCGCGCCCGCCGCTTCGCCGAGGAGGGCGCCCAGGCCCTGCGCAACCTCGCCCGCCTGATCGAACCGCAGCCGCAGGCGCCGGCGGTGGTGGTCGAGCGGGCGGAGTCGCAGGCGCTGCTGTGGTTCGCGCTCGGGGCGTTGACCGCCGGGGCGGCGTTCCTGGCGGGCGTGCTGCTGCGTTGAGCCGCGGCGGCGGCGCCGACTTGCCCAGGCGTGCTGCGCATGACCCCTTGCGCCGCACCCGTTCCTCCTTTCAAAGCCTGACCTCATGACCGATCAAGCTCTCCCCCCCTATGCGGGCCCGAAGCGCGTGCTCTCCGGCGTGCAGCCCTCCGGGGCCCTGCACCTGGGCAACTACCTCGGCGCCCTGGTGAAGTTCGCCAGGCTCCAGCACGAGCTGGACACCTTCATCTTCGTCGCCGACCTGCACGCCATCACCGTCTGGCAGGAGCCGGGCAAGCTCGCCGGCCAGGTCCGCGAGATCGCCGCGGCCTATATCGCCGCCGGCCTCGACCCCGCCAAGGCGACCATCTTCGCCCAGTCGGCCGTGCCCGAGCACGCCGAGCTCGCCTGGATCTTCAACTGCGTGGCCCGCCTCGGCTGGCTCGACCGGATGACCCAGTTCAAGGAGAAGTCGGGCAAGCACAAGGAGCGCGCCAGCGTCGGGCTCTACACCTATCCGGTGCTGCAGGCCGCCGACATCCTGGTCTACAAGGCCACCCACGTGCCGGTGGGCGAGGACCAGAAGCAGCACCTGGAGCTGACCCGCGACATCGCCGCCAAGTTCAACCACGACTTCGAGGCGCCGAACTTCTTCCCGCTGCCCGACCCGCTGATCGAGGGGCCGGGCGCGCGGATCATGTCCCTGCGCGACGGGGCCGCGAAGATGAGCAAGTCCGACCCGTCGGACAATTCGCGCATCAACCTCACCGACGACGCCGACGCCATCGCCCAGAAGATCCGCAAGGCCAGGACCGACGCCGAACCCCTGCCCGAGACGCTCGACGAGCTGAGGGGCCGGCCCGAGGCGCAGAACCTGATCGGCATCTACGCCGCCCTCGAAGGCCGCTCGGCCGCCGAGGTGCTGGCCGAGTTCGCCGGCCAGGGCTTCGGGGCCTTCAAGCCGAAGCTGGCCGACCTGGCGGTGGCGTCGCTGGCGCCGGTCAGCGGCCGGATGCGCGAGCTGATGGACGATCCGGCCCAGGTGGACGCCGTCCTGGCGGCGGGCGCCGAGCGGGCGCGGGCCGCGGCCGCGCCGACCCTGGCGCAGGTGAAGAAGCTGGTGGGGTTCTGGGGGGCCTGACCAGGCGTCCCCTGGACTCCCGCCTGCTCTCTCTCTAGAAGCGCCGGCTTCCCTGAGCCGGCGTCCGAGCCGTCGGCCAGGCTGCTAGAGGTTGCGATGAAACATACCCCCAAGGGCCGCGGCAAGCCGTCGGGCCCGACCCAGCGCCAGCTGCGCGCCGGCGAACTGATCCGCCACGCCCTGGCCGAGGTGCTCCTGGAGGAGACCATCCTCGATCCCGTGCTGGACGACATCTCGGTGACCGTCAGCGAGGTGCGGCTGAGCCCGGACCTGCGTCACGCCATCTGTTTCGTCGAGCCGCTGGGCGGGGTCCACTCGCCCGAGGTGGTCGAGGCGCTGAACCGTCACGCCAAGTTCCTGCGCGGCCGGCTGGGGCGCAACATCGACATGAAGTTCACCCCGGACCTGAAGTTCCTGCACGACGAGAGCTTCGACGAGGCCGCGCGGATGAACCGCCTGTTCGAGAACCCCAAGGTGCGGCAGGACCTGGACGACGACGACGGGGAAGAGGCGTGAGCGCCTGCGCCCCCCCGCCCACCCGGCCTTCGCCGGGACGAGCGGATTATGGCTGCGGATCGCGGGTCTAGATGGCCCGCCGCAAGAAGGGCGACGCCGTGTCGGGGTGGATTTGCCTCGACAAGCCCTACGACCTGACCTCGACCCACGCCGTGGGCCGGGTGCGGCGGCTGTTCAACGCCCAGAAGGCGGGCCATGCGGGCACGCTCGACCCGCTCGCCACCGGCATCCTGCCCATCGCGCTGGGCGAGGCGACCAAGACGGTCCCTTACCTGGTGGACGCCGACAAGGCCTACCGCTTCACCATCGCCTGGGGGTCGACCACCGACACCTTCGACCGCGAGGGCGACGTGATCGCCACCTCCGACGTGCGGCCTGGCCGCGAGGCGATCGAGGCGGCGTTGCCGGCCTTCGTCGGCGACATCGAACAGGTCCCGCCGGCCTATTCCGCCATCAAGATCAACGGCGCGCGGGCCTATGACCTGGCCCGCGCCGGCGAGGCGGTGGAGCTTTCGGCCCGCACGGTGACCATCCATTCGGCGCGGGTCGCCGACATTCCGGACCCCGATCACGCCGTCATCGAGATCGAATGCGGCAAGGGCACTTATGTCCGCGCCATCGTCCGCGACCTCGCCGAGGCGCTCGGCGCCTGCGGCCATGTGAGCGACCTGCGCCGCACGCGCGTGGGGGGGTTCACCGAGGATCGGGCGATAGGGCTGGAAATCCTTGAGGAATTGGCGCATAAGGCCGGCCAGTCGGCGGCATTGCTTCCGGTCGAGACCGCGCTGGACGACATCCCGGCGTTGGCCGTGACCCCAGAAGACGCCTTCCGGCTCAAGCAGGGTCGATCGATCGTACTCGTTCCCCGACAGGTTGAAACGCTGAAAGCCAGGCTCAAGCCGGGCTCGCGCATCGTTTCAGCCCTGTCGGACGGCATGGTCGTGGCGCTCTGCGAGATGCGCGCGGGTCGGCTCGAGCCCACGCGGGTCTTCCATCTGGACAAGAGCGGAGACTAACCGATGTCGATTACGATCGAACGCAAGGCGGAACTGATCAAGACCCACGCCCGCAGCGAAGCTGACACCGGAAGCGCCGAGGTGCAGGTGGCCATCCTTTCCGAACGGATCGCCAACCTCACGGAGCACTTCAAGACCCACAAGAAGGACAACCACTCGCGTCGCGGCCTGCTCAAGCTGGTTTCGCAACGCCGCCGGTTGCTCGATCACCTGAAGGCGTCCGAGGAAGGCCGCTATCAGTCCCTGATCGAAACCCTGGGCCTGCGCCGCTAGTCGCCCACGGGCGAAAGGCCGCATGCCTTAAGACCGCCGTCGTCCCCATCTAGCCGGGGACGCGGCGGAATCGCCTACCCGCCGCACTCCGCGACAGGCCGGAGGCCGGCGGCGGCCACGGCGCCCGAGAGGCGCTGTCCGCAAGTCGAGGAATCGTCCTCAAATCGCCTGTTCAACTGGTGGGGCTTCGATGGCGAAGCCCTGTCCGCGCCCGCCGGGAATACGCCCGCGGGATGAGAAAGAAGAAAAATGTTCGATATCAAACGCAAGACCATCGAGTGGGGCGGCAAGACGCTGACGCTCGAAACCGGCCGCATGGCCCGTCAAGCCGACGGCGCGGTCCTGGCCACCTACGGCGAGACCATCGTGCTCGCCACCGCCGTCTTCGCCAAGACCGCCAAGCCAGGCCAGGATTTCTTCCCGCTGACGGTCAACTACCAAGAGAAATTCTACGCCGCGGGCAAGATCCCCGGCAGCTTCCCGCGCCGTGAAGGCGCGCCGTCGCAGAAAGAAACCCTGACCTCGCGCCTGATCGACCGTCCGATCCGCCCGCTGTTCGTCAAGGGCTTCAAGAACGAAGTCCAGGTCGTCACCACGGTGCTGGCCCACGACCTCGAGAACGATCCCGACATCGTCGCCCTGGTGGCCGCCTCGGCCGCCCTGGTGATCTCCGGCGCCCCGTTCATGGGCCCCATCGCCGGCGCCCGCGTCGGCTTCGTCGACGGCCAGTACATCCTCAACCCGACTCTCGACGAGATGAAGGAAAGCCGGATGGACCTGGTGGTCGCCGGCACCGACGACGCCGTCATGATGGTGGAATCGGAAATCCAGGAACTGTCGGAAGACGAAGTCCTGAAGGGCGTCATGTTCGCCCACGCCGGCATGCAGCCGGTGATCCAGGCGATCATCGAACTGGCCGAACACTCCGCCAAGGAGCCCTTCGAGTTCACGCCTGACGACACCGACGCCATCAAGGCCGAAGTGAAGGGCCTGATCGGCAAGGACCTAGCCGCGGCCTACAAGATCGTGGCCAAGGGCGAGCGCCAGAACGCCGTCGGCGCGGCCAAGGCGAAAGCCACCAAGACCTTCGGCAAGTCCGACGAGAATCCGGCCGGCGTCGATCCGGCCAAGCTCGGCGGCGTGTTCAAGGAACTGGAAGCCGACGTCGTGCGTCGCAACATCCTGGACACCGGCATCCGCATCGACGGCCGCACCGTCGACAAGGTCCGCCAGATCGTCTCGGAAGTGGGCGTCCTGCCCCGGGCCCACGGCTCGTCGCTGTTCACCCGCGGCGAAACCCAGGCCCTGGTGGTCGCCACGCTCGGCACCGGCGACGACGAGCAGCTGATCGACGCGCTGGAAGGCAAGTACTACGAGAAGTTCATGCTGCACTATAACTTCCCGCCCTTCTCGGTGGGCGAGACCGGCCGCATGGGCGCGCCCGGTCGTCGGGAAGTGGGTCACGGCAAGCTGGCCTGGCGGGCGATCCGCCCGATGCTGCCGAGCCAGGAAGACTTCCCCTACACGATCCGCCTGGTCTCCGAGATCCTGGAATCCAACGGCTCGTCCTCGATGGCCTCGGTCTGCGGATCGTCGCTGGCCCTGATGGACGCCGGCGTGCCCCTGAAGAAGCCGGTCTCCGGCATCGCCATGGGCCTGATCCTGGAATCGGACGGCTTCGCGGTCCTGTCGGACATCCTGGGCGACGAAGACCACCTGGGCGACATGGACTTCAAGGTCGCCGGCACCGAGGACGGCATCACCTCGCTGCAGATGGACATCAAGATCCCCGGCATCACCGAGGAGATCATGAAGAAGGCCCTGGCTCAGGCCAAGGACGGCCGGATCCACATCCTGGGCGAAATGGGCAAGGCCATCGACGGCGCGCGCACGGAACTGGGCGAGTTCGCCCCGAAGATCGAGACCATGAAGGTCCCGGTCGACAAGATCCGTGAAGTGATCGGCACCGGCGGCAAGGTGATCCGCGAGATCGTCGCCGAGACCGGCGCCAAGGTCGACATCGACGACGACGGCACCGTGAAGCTGTCGGCCGCCGAACAGTCGAAGATCGATGCGGCCCGCGAGTGGATCAAGTCCATCGTCTCGGAACCGGAAATCGGCACGATCTACACCGGCAAGGTGGTGAAGATCGTCGACTTCGGCGCCTTCGTGAACTTCTTCGGCGCCAAGGACGGCCTGGTCCACGTCAGCCAGATCTCCAACGAGCGCGTGGCGAAGGTCTCCGACGTGCTGGTCGAAGGCCAGCAGGTGAAGGTGAAGCTTCTCGGCTTCGACGATCGCGGCAAGACGCGCCTGTCGATGAAGATCGTCGACCAGGAAACCGGCGAGGACCTGACCAAGAAGGACGAGCCGGCCACCACCGACGCGTAAGACGGGAAGGGGCGGCGTGTCCGCCCCCGACGCCTTCTCTCCGTTCTAAGCGAGCGCCCCGGCCGACGGTCGGGGCGTTTCGTTTGCCTGGTCCTCGTCGGCGGGCGTCAGGGCCGCGGCGATGGCGGCGTGCAGGGCGCCGGCGTCGATGGGCTTGATCACATGGCCGGTCATGCCGGCCTGGGCGCATTCCTCCAGGTCGCGGGGCTCGGCCGAGGCCGTGCAGGCGATCACCGGGGTGTGCTGGTTGGGGCCGGGCGTCGCGCGCAGGCGCCGGCAGACCTCGCGGCCGTCCATGCCGGGCATGTAGACGTCCATGAGAATGACGTCGAAGGCGTTGGCGGCGAGCAGTTCCAGGGCGTCGACCCCCGAAGCCGCCGCCGTCAGCTGGACGCCGAACGGCTCCAGCATCAGGGCCACGGCGCGGCGATTGACCTCGTGGTCGTCCACCACCAGGGCCCGGGTCTCATCCATCTCGTCTTCGCGCGGCCTGGCGTGGCCGTCGACCTCCGCCAGCCCGATCTCCAGGGTGAAGATGGAGCCCTTGTGCTCCTGGCTCGCCACATCCAGGTCCCCGCCCATCAGCCGCGCGAGCTCGCGGCTGATGGCCAGGCCCAGGCCCGTGCCGCCGTGCGTGCGGGCCGTGGAGATCTGGGTCTGCTCGAAGGGGTTGAACAGGCGTTCCAGCTGCTGGGCGCTCATGCCGCGCCCGGTGTCGGACACCGAGAACCGCATCAACCAGTAGGGGCCGCGCCGCTCGGGGATCACCGACAGGCTGATGGCGCCGCGGTCGGTGAACTTGATGGCGTTGGAGAACAGGTTGTTGAGGATCTGGCGCAGGCGGGTGGGATCGCCGGCCATCCACTGCGGCAGCCCCTCGATCCCGTCGCAGGTGAGGTCCAGGCCCTTGCGGTCGGCCTCGGCGCTCCAGAAGGCGACGGTGCGGGCGAGCAGGGTCCGCAGGTCGAAGTCGATGGTCTCGATGCTCATCCGGCCGGCTTCCATCTTGGAGAGGTCCAGCAGGTCGTTGAGCAGGGTGCGCATCATCTCGCCGGCCTCGGCGATCAGGGCGGCGTTGGACCTGGTCGCCGGGTTGGCGCCGGCGTCGCGTTCGATGGCTTCGGCGCCGGCCAGGATGGCGCTGATGGGCGTGCGCAGCTCATGGCTGACGGCGGCCACGAAGGCGGTCTTGGCGGTGGCCGAGGTCTCGGCCTCGATGCGGCGGCGCTCGGCTTCGGCCGAGGCCCGGCTTTGGGCGGAGATGCGGCGCGCCGTGGAACACCACAGAAGGTGGGCGCTGGCGATCAGGGTCAGGGCGACGAGCGCCAGCGCCACCGCCTGGATCACAGTCCCGCCCTGGACCGCGCCCAGTACGGTGATGGTGATCAGGTACAGCAGGTACGGCGTCGTCACCGCGGCGTAGGCGAACTTCGATTTCTGGTTATTGATCACCGCGTAGAGGATGCCGCCGGCCAGCATCAGGGCGCCGCAGGCCATGCCCCAGACGCCGGCGTTGAGCACGGCGGCCACAGACAGGGCGCCGAACGCCACCCCGTTGGCGCTGAGCATCAGAACCGCCGCCTTCGGCCTCAACCCGTAGACGCGGGCGCGCCGCGGGCTGAACAGATAGGCTTCGATTCCTTGCAGGCAGCCGTAGAGGACGAACCAAGCCGCCGAGACCAGCCAGCCGGCGATCGGGCCGAAGATGATCGCGTAGATCAGGCTGAGCACCATGCGTCGCCGCTTCTCGGCGTTGCGTACGAGCATGGTCTTCGCCAGACCGACGTCGTTGTCGGACATGGGCTCTGTCATGACCTCTCCGGCAGGGGGAAGCGAGTCTTCAACGCCCCTTGGTTGAAGGCGAGACGATAGCCCGGTCGGCTGAATCATTCGTGAAGCGGGACCTTCCCGCCTCGTTCCCGATTGGCCCAGAACGCGATTGAAAATGGGCCATTTTTGCTCGGCCGAGGGCTTTCGCCGAAATCCGTTACGAGCTGACGAGGGGAGTCTGAGGGAAAATCGCCACAAAACCGCCAGCCGGCGGGCGTAACGCGTCGCATGTGCCCAGCCGCCCATGACACATAAAGCAACATTCCGGACACACGTTTGCAAAACCAAAAGAGGAGTGTGACGCCGGAAGCTAGGCGCCCTGTTTATGGGTCACATCTAATGGCCCCGTGCATCGCCATCCCGAAAACTGCCAGAGTTATAGAGTATACTTTTTGATCCGCCGTCGGCGCGTGCGCGACGGTCTTTAAAGTAGTAGGCGCCTGCCACTCGCGGAACCTGTGCGATCTCCGCGAGTCCTTGCCTGTCCACGATCCTACGCTTAATTCGATTGGAAGTTTCGCGATTTTCTTCCACGGACAGGAGGATCCCGGCGGCGGGCAGCGCGATTTCGACTGGACATCGATGAAATAGAAGTTACCTAACCGCCGCCCTCTTACGCGGGGGGAAATCAATCTGCCCTTTGAAAACGAAGGGTCGCAGGGGAAATAAATGACTCTTGGGTTCAAAATCGCTTCGCGCGCGGCGCTGTTCGGCTGCTGCAGTCTCGCCGCCATGGCGTCAGCGGCGCACGCCGCCGATGCGCCCCAGGCTGAAACGCGGCTCGACGAGGTCGTCGTCACCGCGCAACGGTCGACGCAGAACCTCCAAAGCGTCCCGGTGGCGGTGACCGCCCTGGACCAGGCGTCGCTTGAGAAACACAGCATCGCCGACGTGGGGGACCTGCAGTTCAACGTCCCCAACTTCCAGATTCGCGATGAATCGGCCGTTGGCGGGCTGACGATCGGGATCCGCGGCATCAGCGTGTCGGCGGACAACTTCGCGTTCGACTCGGCCGTCGGGGTCTATGTGAACGACGTCTTCATCGCCCGCGCCAACGACTTCGGCGCCACCTTCTACGACGTGCACAGCGTGCAGGTCCTGCGCGGCCCTCAGGGAACCTTCTTCGGCCGCAATACGCCGGCTGGCGCCGTGCTGATCGAGTCCAACGGTCCGGGCTCGACCTATGGCGGATACGTCTCGGCGAACCTGGGAGGCGGCGGCCACGGCCTGGGAGATGGCGCCGACCGCACCGTCTATCGCATCGATGGGGCGGTCGACCTGCCCCTTACGCCGGTTCTCGGCGTGCGCGTCGCGGGCTTCTACATGAACGACAATGGATGGGGTCGCAGCCTGTTCAACGGTCACAGGTTCTATAGCGCCAAGGACGGCGCGCTCCGCGCCACGGTGGAGTTCAGGCCCACCGACAGGTTCGACGCGCGCCTTGTCGTCGATCACAGCGAGGTCAACCACGGGGGTCCGCTCTTCAAGGAGCTGGCCTTCAACCCGCCCGCGCAGCAGGCCTACGATCAGCTGCACGGCGGCACGGCCGAACAGAACCAAATCACGGCCTCCCTGGCGAATCACGATCCCTATACGAACACCTCCGCGATCACCCAGGGGCTGACGGGCAAAGAGTCGGCGGCCAGCCTGCGCATGACTTACAAAATAGGCGATAGCTGGAGCCTGCGGTCGATCAGCGGCTGGCGGCGCCTCCACAGAGATCAGCTGAACGACAACCTCGGCGTTCCGCTGGCGGCGGACTTCTACACCTCGGCCGCTCTCCGGCAACAACAGCTTTCCCAAGAAGTCGTGCTGACGGGCGACATCACCGAGCAGCTGCATATGGTCGGCGGCCTGTTCTACTTCAAGGAAACCGGATCCGACCAGAACGTCATCCGCTCCAACATTGCGGCTCCGAACACCCCGTTCGCCTTCGTCAATCCGCTGAGCCTCCGGGGCCAGGACATCAAGAACACCAGCAAGGCGGTGTTCATGAACCTGTCCTACGACATCCTGCCGACCGTGACGGCGTCGGTGGGCTATCGGTACAGCGAAGAAGACAAGTACGTGTTCCTGAACAGTACGCTTCCCGCGCTCGGCCTCGTGTTCGTCCAGGGTCCGCAGAAGTTCAGCGACAAGGTTCCGCTCTATGACGCCAAGCTGAGCTGGCAGGCGACGCCGGACCTGCTCGTCTACGGCAAGTACGGCACGGGTTACCGCGCGGGCGGGATCGGTTTCCGCGCGGCGAACGCCCAGTTCCAGCCGGAGACCGCCAAGACCTACGAAGCGGGCGCCAAGTGGGAGTTCAACATCGGCTCGATCCCGGCCCGCTTCAACGCCGCGGCCTTCCACACGGACTACCAGAACTTCCAGATCAGCGTCGTCTTGCTGAATCCGGTCCGCCAGACCGTGATCAACGCCGGCGGCGCGATCCTCAAGGGCGCGGAGTTCGAGTTCAGCGCCAAGCCGACCAGCAATCTGGACGTCTCCGCGTCCCTGGGGTTGCTCGACTCCCACTACACCAGCTTCATCTTCAACAACGCCACCTTGGGCGGGCTGCTGAACCTGACGAACAACAAGCTGCGCGATGCGCCGAAGGTGAACTTCTCGGCATCGGTCGGCTACACCGTTCCCTCAACGATCGGGGAGTGGCTGTTCCAGGCCGACTACGCCTATTCGTCGTCCTATGAAATCGACACCGTCAGCCAGCCGAATGCGCCGGTGCAGGTCAGAACCAACTTCTATCATCAGGATCCGACCAACATCTTCAACGCCCGCGTTCGGCTGCGCGAACCGTTCGGCACCAAGGTCGATGTCTCGCTGTGGGCCAAGAACCTGACGGACCAGAAGGTGCAAGCCTTCTCGCTCGCGGTCGCCGGCCTGCTGGAGACCACCTACGGCGAGCCCCTGTCCTATGGCGTGGAGCTGCGGCTCCCGTTCTGATCGAACGATTGTCTTCGGGGCGGGCCATAAGGCTGGCCCGTCCCGGGGCGACTCGCGAAATAGATATTACCATCGTAAAGCGCAGCGCCGCAAAAGGCGCTGCGAACCCTTGCCGGGTCTCAGAAACTGACCCTGTCGTCGCGGTTCTCCACGACGATTTCGGTGGTCACCGAATTGGCGATGAAGCAGTCGGCGTGGGCCGCCTTGTGCAGGTAGTCGAGCTCCGGAAGGGTCGGCTCGTGCCCCTGGTAGACGATGGCCGGCCGCAGGGTCACGCGGGTCACCGCCATGCGGCCGCCCGGGCCGCGCCCCATGATCCCCTCGGCCTCGTCGCTGTAGGCGGCGACGATCAGCCCGGCCTCGCGCGCCTTGTGCAGGAAGGTCAGCATGTGACAGGCCGAGATCGCCGCGACGAAGGCCTCCTCGGGGTCCACCGCCGACTCCACCGACCACGGGTGGGGCACCACATGGGGCGAGGCCGACCCGGCCATGACGAAGCCGCCGTCGAAGGCGACGCGGTGGGTGCGGCTGTAGCGGCCGCGCAGGAAGTCCTCGCCCTCCCGCAAGGCCCAATCCACCTTGGCGACGTGGACGCTCATCAGAACGCCTCGGCCGGCAGCGCCATCATCAGCGCCGAGCCGGTCTTGATCTTGGCCAGCCGCGCCCCGGCTTCGGGCAAGACCCGCTCGATGTAGTAGCGCCCGACGGTCAGCTTGCCGGCGTAGAACGGATCGGCGTCGCCGGCGGCGACCTTGGCCTGGGCGGCCTTGGCGATCAGGCCCCACATATAGGCCAGGGCCGTCAGGCCCATCAGCTGCAGATAGTCGGCGGAGGCGGCCCCGGCGTTGTCGGGATTGGCCATGGCGTTCTGCATCAGCCACATGGTGGCCTCCTGCAATTGCCCCTTGGCGGTCGAGATCCCGTCGACGAAGGGCTTCAGGGCCTCGTCGGCGCCGTTGGCGGCGGCGAAGGCGTCGAGCTCGGCGAAGAAGGAGAAGATGGCGCGGCCGCCGTCGGCGGCCAGCTTGCGGCCCACCAGGTCCAGGGCCTGCACGCCGTTCGTCCCCTCGTAGATCAGGCTGATCCGGCAGTCGCGCAGGTACTGGCTGGCCGGGAAATGCTCGGTGTAGCCGGACCCGCCATGCACCTGCATGGCGTCGGAGCAGATGGCGAAGCCGCGGTGGGTGAGGAAGGCTTTCACCACCGGCGTCATCAGGGCCATGTAGTCGGCCCCGGACTGGCGCACCGCCTCGTCGGCGGCGGCGTGCATCAGGTCCCCGTGCAGGGCGGTCCACAGGATGAAGGCCCGGCCCCCCTCGATGATCGCCCGCGCGTCCATCAGCATCCGTCGCACGTCGGGGTGGACGATGATCGGGTCGGCGGGGCCGTCGGGGTTCTTGGGGCCGGTGAGGGACCGGCCTTGCAGGCGCTCCCGGGCGAAGGCGGCGGCGGCCTGATAGGCGGCCTCCGCCTGGGCCAGGCCCTGGACGCCGACGCCGATGCGGGCCTCGTTCATCATCACGAACATCAGGGCCAGGCCGCGGTTCTCCTCGCCCACCAGCCAGCCGGCGGACTCCTCGTGGCTGATGACGCAGGTGGCGTTGCCGTGGATGCCCATCTTCTCTTCCAGGCCCAGGCATTTGACCGCGTTGCGCGCCCCGGGTTCGCCCTGGGCGTCGGGGATGAATTTGGGCACGATGAACAGGCTGATGCCCTTGACGCCGGCCGGGGCGCCCTCGATGCGGGCGATCACCAGGTGAACGATGTTCTCCGTGAGGTCGTGCTCGCCGGCCGAGATCCAGATCTTCTGGCCCGACAGCCGGTAGCTGCCGTCGCCTTGCGGAACCGCCTTGGTGCGCAGCAGGCCAAGGTCCGTGCCGCAATGGGGCTCGGTCAGGTTCATGGTGCCCGACCATTGGCCCGAGGCCAGCCTGGGCAGATAGAGGTCCTTCTGGGCCTGGCTTCCCCCGTGGTGGATCGCGGCGTAGGCGCCATGGCTCAGGCCGGGATACATCGAAAACGCCATGTTGGCGCCCGACGACATTTCCGAGAACGCCAGGTTGACCGCCGCCGGCAAACCCTGGCCGCCGTAGGCCGGATCGACCCCCAGGGCCGGCCAGCCCCCCGCCACGAGCTGGGCGTAGGCGTCCTTGAAGCCGGCCGGCGTGGTGACCGTATGATCCTGGCGCCAGTGGCAGCCTTCCTTGTCGCCGGACGCGTTCAGCGGCGCCAGCACGCCGGCGGTGAAGCGGCCGGCCTCCTCGAGGATCTGGTCGACCACGTCCATGGACGCATCGGCGAAGGCCGGCAGATCGGCGTACTGCTCGATCCGCAGAACCTCGCGCAACAGGAAGCCGTAATCGCGTACGGGAGGCTGATAGGTCATGTCCGCTCCGGCGTTGCGCCGCGAGACGGGCCTCGCGGCGGCTTATTCGGCGCCGGTATGTTCCACATTACGCGGGCTGGCGCGCAAGGGCTGATCTTCACCTCGGCATTGCGGCAGAAGATCGGGCCGGGTCGTCGCCAGCCGCGTTTCGAGCCGCTCGACCCCATCCTTCAGATGGGTGATGGCGTCTTCGATCTCGATCTTCTGGCGTTCCAGGGCCACGATCCGTTCGCGGAACTTGCCGAGCGACTTGGCCATCTGGGCGCCGCCGTCATCGTCCACCTCATAGAGGTCGAGGATCTCGCCGATCTCGGCCAGGGCCAGGCCGACACGCTTGCCGTTGAGGATCAGCTGGAGGCGGGCGCGATCGCGATAGGAATAGACCCGGTTCAGGCCGTCGCGGGCCGGCGAGAGCAGGCCCCGGTCTTCGTAGAAGCGCATGGCGCGGGGGGTGCAGCCGAACTCCTGGCAGAGCTGGCGGATCGTATAGGTGCGATTGAGGCGATGAAAATCGGCGGTCATCGAGCGGCTCCCGGCGCGAAAGCAGGCGATCAGAGTGCCGTCCACGTAAGTTTAGCTGACGTGCACGTCAAGCATGGGCGCCGTCACGTCAGCTGACGAGTTCGCCCGCCAGCGCCCGCTCGATGAGGGCGATCGTCCGCTCCAGGCCGAAGATCGCCGCGAAGGAGCCGAAGCGCGGCCCCTGGCTCTGGCCCAGCAGCACCTCGTAGAGCGCGGTGAACCAGGTCCGCAGCGGCTCGAACCCGGCGGCCTTGCCGGCTTCGTACACCTCGTTCTGGATCAGCTCGGCGTCCTGGCAGCCCCCGGGCAGGGCCCTGAAGCGTGCGACCAGGTCGGCCATCGCCGCGCGTTCGGCGTCGTCCGGCGCGCGGAAGCGCTTGGCCGGCTTCACGAAGTCCTCGTAGTAGTTGATCGCATAGTCGGCCAGGCGGTCCAGGAGCGCCTCGCTCTGCGCCGTCGCGCCGGGGATATAGTTGCGGATGAAGCCCCAGAGGATGTCCTTGGTGGAGGCGTCGGCGGCCGAGACCAGGTTCAGCAGCAGGGAGAACGACACCGGCGACCCGCGCTCCGGCGGCGCGCCGCGATGGACGTGCCAGGCCGGGTTGTCGAGCTGCACGCCCGCGCCCTCGGCGGCCTTGCGGTTATAGGCGTCGAGCTGCTGCAGATACTCGTCCGTCGCCTTGGGGATGACGTCGAAATAGAGCCGCTTGGCCGACTTCGGCGACTGATACATGTAATAGGCCAGGCTCTCGGGCGCGCCGTAGCGCAGCCACTCCTCCATGGTCAGGCCGTTGCCCTTGGACTTGGAGATCTTCTGGTTGTTCTCGTCCATGAAGAGCTCGAAGTGGAAGCTCTCCGGCGGAACCCCGCCCAGGACCTTCACCAGCTTGTTGGAGACCCGGACCGAGTCCACCAGGTCCTTGCCCGACATCTCGTAGTCGACCTTCAGGGCCGTCCAGCGCGCGGCCCAGTCGGGGCGCCACTGCAGCTTCACATGGCCGCCGGTGACCGGGACCTCGGTCAGCGTGCCGTCCTCGTCGGCGAAGACGATCGTGCCCTTGTCGAGGTTGCGCTCCAGCGTGGGCGCCTGCAGCACCCGGCCGGTCTTGGGGCTGATGGGCAGGAAGGGGGAATAGGTGGCGCGGCGTTCCTCGCCCAGCGTCGGCAGCATGACGCCCTGCACGGCGTCGAAGCGCTGCAGCACCCGCAGCAGGACCTCGTCGAACCGCCCGGACCTGTAGCAGTCGGTGGAGGACATGAAGTCGTAGTCGAAGCCGAAGCCGTCGAGGAAGGCGCGCAGGCGGGCGTTGTTGTGGGCGCCGAAGCTCTCGTACTCGCCGAACGGGTCGCGCACGCTGGTGACCGGCTTGTCGCGGTCTTCCTGCAGCATGGCCTGGTTGGGCACGTTGTCGGGGATCTTCCGCAGGCCGTCCATGTCGTCGGAGAAGACGATCAGGCGCGAGGGGATGGCGTCCTCGGTGAGGGCGCGGAAGGCGTTGCGCACCATGGTCGGGCGCGCGGCCTCGCCGAAGGTGCCCATGTGCGGCAGGCCCGAGGCGCCGAACCCGCACTGGAAGACCACGGGCTCCAGCAGGGCGGGGAAGGCGGCCACGGCCTCGGCGGCCTTGCCCTCGCCGATCAGGCTGGCGGCCAGGTCGCGCTCGGCGTCGGAGAGGCGCAGGCGCAGGATGCGGTCGAGAAGCAGGCGCGCCTGCTCGAAGGGCCAGCTCTTGGCGTCGCGGGCTTGATGGGAAAGACCTTGCAGCATGTGGGGGCGGTAGCGCCCAAAGGCCCGCGCCTCAAGCCCGCATTTCAAGGTATGCGGCGGCTAGTTCACCAGGATCGTGCCGAGCAGCAGTTTCGCGCCGGCCTTGCCGAGCACGCGGTTGGTCTCCCGCTGAAGCTCGCCGGCCAGGAAATCGGCGTTCGGAGCGGTGTTGGGGGTCAGGCCCGCCGCATAGGTCTGGACGATCTGCACGAAGGCGGCGCGCAGGCGCGGGGCCGAGGCTTCGGCGCGCGCGCGCAGGGCGGTGTCGGGGATGTCGAGGCCGGTCTCCACGGTGAGCACCCCGCGCTTGCCGTTGGCGCGCACCGTGGTGGCGCTGACGGCGGGGATCTGGAGATAGGACAGGCCGCCGCCCTTCTTCTTCTCGGCCTTGGGCTCGGAGGCCAGCGCCAGGCCCGGCAGGGCGGCCAGGCCGACGATCAGCAGGTCACGGCGTCTCATCGCGTCAGTTCGCCACATTAAGGTTAGAGCTCTCTTTACGCGCCCGCGTCCAAGGTGCGTCGACGCTTCGAAAAAGGACATCGCCTTGGACCGGTTCGCACCGACCTCCCTAGACCTCGACGGCAAGGTCATCCTGGTGACCGGCGGCACGGGGTCCTTCGGCCGGCGGTTCATCGAGACCGTCCTGCAGCGCGCCAGGCCGCGCAAGCTGATCGTCTATTCGCGGGACGAGCTGAAGCAGAGCGACATGCAGATCGACCTGGCCGAACGGTTCTCCGCCGACCAGCTGCTGCCCATGCGGTTCTTCCTGGGCGACGTGCGCGACCGCGAACGGCTGACCCTGGCGATGCGCGGGGTCGACGTCGTCATCCACGCCGCGGCGCTGAAGCAGGTGCCGGCGGCCGAATACAATCCGTCGGAATGCATCCACACCAACATCATGGGCGCCGAGAACGTCGTCTGGGCCTGCCTCGCCAACCGGGTGAAGCAGGTGGTGGCGCTCTCCACCGACAAGGCCTGCAACCCCATCAATCTGTACGGGGCCACCAAGCTGGCGTCGGACAAGACCTTCGTGGCCGCCAACAACCTGTCGGGCGACATCGGCACCCGCTATGCGGTGGTGCGCTACGGCAATGTGGTGGGCTCGCGCGGTTCGGTGGCGCCGTTCTTCCAGCGCCTGCTGGACCGCGGGGCGACGGAACTGCCGATCACCGATCCGCGGATGACGCGGTTCTGGATCACCCTGAACCAGGGCGTGGACTTCGTGCTGTCGTCGCTGACCCTGATGCGGGGCGGCGAGATCTTCGTGCCGAAGATCCCCTCCATGAAGGTCACGGACCTGGCCATCGCCATGGCGCCGGGCGCGACGCTCAAGAACGTCGGCATCCGCCCCGGCGAGAAGCTGCACGAGATGATGATCTCGGCCGACGACGCCCGCACCACGGTGGACCTGGGCGACCGCTACGCCATCGAGCCGGCCTTCGTGGAATACACCCGCACCTCGTTCGCCCTCGACCACGCCATGGCGCCGGAGGGGTTCTCCTACGCCAGCGACACCAATGATGAATGGCTGGAGGGCGCGGGCCTGCTGAAGCTGCTTTCCGATGGCTGAGGCTGTGCTGCCCTATGGCCGCCAGACCATCGAGGACGACGACATCGCCGCGGTCGCCCAGGCCCTGCGCGCGGACTTCCTGACCACCGGGCCGACGGTCGAGGCCTTCGAGGCCGCCTTCGCCGAAACCGTCGGCGCCCGCCATGCAACGGCCTGCGCCAACGGCACGGCGGCGCTGCACCTGGCGATGCTGGCGCTGGAGATCTGCGAGGGCGACGTCTGCATCGCGCCGTCGATCACCTTCCTGGCTACGGCCAACTGCGCCCGATTCGTCGGCGCCGAGGTGCTGTTCGCCGACGTGGACCCTCAGACCGGCCTGATGACGCCAGACACCCTGGCGCAGGCCATCGCGCGGCTCGACGGACGCCGGCTGCGGGCCGTGCTGCCGGTGCATCTGCGCGGCGACGTCGTCGACCTGCCGGGGCTGGCCGCCCTGGCCGCGCAGGCCGGCGCCGTGCTGGTGGAGGACGCGCCGCACGCCCTGGGCTCCACCATGGACTTCGGCGCCGGGCGCGAGCGGGTGGGCGACGCCCGGCATTCGGCCATGGCCACCTTCTCGTTCCATCCGGTGAAGACCATCGCCACCGGCGAGGGCGGCATGGTGGTCGCCAACGACGAGGCGATCGCCGCGCGCCTGAAGCGCCTGCGCAGCCACGGCATGGTGCGGCCCGACGGCGCCGATCCCTGGTGGTACGAGATGCCGGAGATCGGCTTCAACTATCGCCTGCCCGACATCCTCTGCGCGCTCGGCCTGTCGCAACTTGGCAAGCTTCCCCGCTTCGCCGCCCGCCGGCGCGCGCTGGCGCAGGCCTACAGTCAGGCGCTGGCGCCGCTCGCGCCGCGGGTGCTCCAGGCCGCCTCGCCGGGCTGGAGCGACCCGGTCCTCCACCTGATGACCGTGCTGATCGACTTCGAGGCCGCCGGCCGCTCGCGCCGCGAGGTGGTGGACGCCTTGCGGGCGAAGGGCGTGGGGACCCAGGTCCACTACATCCCCGTCCACCGCCAGCCCTACTACCAGGCCCGCTACGGCGCCCAGGACCTGCCCGGCGCGGACGCCTGGTATGCGAGATGCCTGTCGCTGCCGCTCTATCCCGGCATGGCCGACGAGGACGTGGCGCGCGTCGTCGATGCGCTGACCGAAGCGCTTGGTCTCTGATTTCCTCTCCCGCGGGCGGGAGAGGAAAAAGCTGTAGCAACCTGACGGAAAGACTTCGGCTCTAGGATGGCGGCGGCAATCGTTGCTGGGGCAGGGCCGATCCGTGGAAATCAATGTCGTTGCGGCCCAGGCGCTCTCGCCGGCGCAGGTGGCCCGATGGTCGCATCTGCAGGCCGCACGGCCGGAGCTGGGCAGTCCGTTCCTGTCGCCGCAATGGGCGCGCGCCGTGGCCGCAGCCCAGGGCGACGACAACGTGAGGGTCGCTGTCCTGAACGAGGGCGCGGCCGATGTCGGCTTCATCCCCGCCCGCGTGGGGCGGTTCACCGCGCGGCCCGCCGGGGCGCCCATGTGCGACTACCAGGGCCTGGTGGCGCAGGAAGGTGTCGCGGTCGATGCGCGCCGCCTGGTGCAGGCCTTCGGCGTCCAGCGCTTCGACTATGCCGAGATGCTGGAGCAGGACGCGGCGTTCGCCCCCTTCGCCCGCGGCCGGGACCTGTCGCACATCGTCGACGTCGGCCGGGGCTACGACGCCTATGAGGCCGAGCGCAAGGCCGCCGGCGTCGGCGTGCTGAAGGACGCCGACCGCAAGCGCCGCAAGGCCGCCCGCGAGGTCGGCGAGCCGGTGTTCAGCGCCTTTTCCCGCGTGCAGGGCGACTTCGACCAGGTGGTGGCCTGGAAGCGCGCGCAGTTCCGCGCCACCGGCCAGATCGACATCTTCGAGACGCCCTGGACGCTGCGCCTGCTGCAGGACCTGTTCGAGCGGCGCGAGCCGGACTTCGGCGGGGTGCTGTTCACCCTGCATTTCGGCGACAAGCTGGCGGCCGCCCATTTTCACCTGCACGGCGCCGACGTCGTCCATGCCTGGTTCATCGCCCACGACGCGGCGTTCGAGCGCTATTCCCCCGGCATATTGCTGTTCCAGGACATCCTGCGCTGGATGGACGGCGCGCCCTATTCGCGGCTGGACCTCGGGGCCGGCGACTATCGGTTCAAGCGGGAACTGGCCAATGCGGGGCAGGGCGTCACCCAAGGCTTCGTCGGCGCGCCGGCGGCGCCCGCCGTGCTGGTGCGCAAGGCGGCCTATGGCGCCATCCGCGCGGCCCAGGCGCTGCCCCTGGGGTCGGCCTCCGAGCTGCCCGCCAAGGCCCTGCGCCGCATGGATCGCTGGCGCGCCTTGCGTTAAGCGCCGCCCTGCCGTTGCCGCAGGGGCCGCCCGTCGCTAGGTTGCGCGACTTTTGCGAACCCCGGCTTTCCCATGACGCTTTCCTTCGACGACATACTCGCGGCCGCTGACCGGTTGAAAGGTCACATCGAGCGCACCCCCATGCGCCATTCGCGGACCCTGTCGGAGATCACCGGCGCCGAGGTCTGGATCAAGTTCGAGAACCTGCAGTTCACCGCCGCCTACAAGGAGCGCGGCGCGCTGAACAAGCTGCTGTTGCTGGGCGACAACGTGCGCAAGCGCGGGGTGATCGCCGCCTCGGCCGGCAACCACAGCCAGGGGCTGGCCTATCACGCCGCGCGGCTGGGCATCCCGGTGACCATCGTCATGCCGCGCAACACCCCCTTCGTGAAGGTCAAGCAGACGCGGGCCTTCGGCGCCGAGGTGGTGCTGGAGGGCGAAAGCTACGACGAGGCCTCGGCCAAGGCGCGCACGCTCTGCGACGAGCGGGACCTGGAGTTCGTCCATCCGTTCAACGACTTCGACGTCATGGCGGGGCAGGGCACCGTGGCGCTGGAGATGCTGGAGGAGGTCCCGGACCTGGAGATCCTGCCGGTGCCGATCGGCGGCGGCGGGCTGATCGCCGGCATGGCCACGGCCGCCAAGCACGTGAAGCCGGACATCAAGGTGATCGGGCTGGAGCCGGCGATGTATCCGTCGTTCACCACCAAGATGCGCGGCGTCAACGCCGGGACCGGGGCCGGCGGGGCGACCATCGCCGAAGGCATCGCCGTGCGCCAGGTCGGCGACGCCAGCTACAGCGTCGCCCGGCCGCTGGTGGACGAGGTGCTGCTGCTGGAGGAGCCGTTCTTCGAGCGCGCCATCGCCCTCTACTGCAATGTGGAGAAGACGGTGGTGGAAGGCGCCGGCGCGGCCTCGCTGGCCGGCCTGCTGGCGTTCCCCGACCGGTTCCGCGGCAAGAAGGCCGGCCTGGTGATCACCGGCGGCAACATCGACACCCGGCTGCTGGCCTCGGTGCTGACCCGCGAACTGGTGCGCGAGCAGCGCCTGGTGTCGCTGCGGATCATCGGCGACGACCGCCCCGGCCTGCTGGCCAATGTCTCGGCCATCATCGGCGGCATGGGCGCCAACATCATCGAGGTCGCCCACAACCGCCTGGCCCTGGACGTCCCGGCCAAGGGCGCGGAGTTCGACATCATGATCGAGACCCGCGACGCCACCCATACCGACGAAATCATGGCCGCGCTGAGCGCGCGCGGCTATCCGCCGAGGAAGATCTGACATGCGCCGCGCCTTCGCCGCCCTCTGCGCCGTCCTGCTCGTGGCCGGATGCGCGCCCCACAAGAAGGAAGCCATCGAGGCCCAGGCCGTCGCCGACGCCTACATGGCCAAGAACGCCACGGCCGAGGGGGTGAAGACCCTGCCCTCGGGGCTGCAGTACAAGATCGTCCATTCCGGCCCGGCGACCGGGATGCACCCGGCCCCCGCCGACGAGGTGAAGGTGCACTACGAAGGCAAGCTGCTGACCGGGGAGGTGTTCGACTCCTCCTACGAGCGCGGCGCCCCGGCCTCCATGCCGCTCAACGCCCTGATCCCCGGCTGGATCGAGGCCCTGCAGCTGATGCGGCCGGGCGACGAATGGGTGCTCTATGTGCCGCCGAAGCTCGGCTACGGCGACGAGGACAAGGGCCGGATCCCGGCCAACAGCGTGATGATCTTCCGCATCGAGCTGATCGACGTCCTGCCCGCGCCCGGCCGGGTGATGAACGGCTAGGCTCCCTTCCGATCGGCAGGCCGCAAGGCTAGGGTGCGCCCCATGTCCTCCGACGCCCTGACGCTGCGCGCCCTCGAGATCCTCGAGCGCCTGATCGCCTTCGACACCACCTCGCGACTGTCGAACCTCGTCCTCGTGGAGTGGGTGGAGGCCTATCTGGCCGGCCATGGCGTCGGCTCGCGCCGGGTTCCCAACCACGACGGGTCGAAGTCCAACCTGATGGCCACCGTCGGCCCGGCCATCCCGGGTGGCGTCGTGCTGTCGGGCCATACCGACGTGGTGCCCGTCGACGGCCAGCCCTGGACCAGCGACCCGTTCAAGCTGACGCCCCGCGACGGCAGGCTCTATGGGCGGGGAACCTGCGACATGAAGGGGTTCCTGGCGCTGGCGCTGGCGGCGGTCCCCGACCTGGTCGCCGCAGGTCCGCGCCGGCCGGTCCACCTGGCCTTCTCCTATGACGAGGAGGTCGGCTGCCTGGGGGCCCCGGACATGATCGCGGTGATCGCCGCCGAACTGCCCCGCCCGGCGCTGGTGGTGGTGGGCGAGCCCACCGACATGGTGGCGGTGCGCGGCCACAAGGGCATCTCCACCTTCCGCGTGCAGGTGAACGGCAAGGAGGCCCATTCGAGCCTGACCCACCTGGGCGTCTCGGCCAATATGGCGGCGATCGAGCTGATGGGGTCGCTGGTCGCGCTGGCGAAGAAGCTGGAGCAGGAGGCCGACCCCGCCTCGTCCTTCACGCCCCGCGGCGCGACGCTGACCATCGGCCAGGTCAACGGCGGCACGGCGGTCAACATCCTGGCCCGCGAGTGCGTGTTCGTCTTCGACCTGCGTTGCCCGCCCGGGCTGGACCCTGAAAAGGTGCTGGCCGGCTTCTTCGCCGAGGCCGAGGCGATGGACGCCGCCTTGAAGGCCCGCGCGCCGGAGGCCGGCGTGACGGTGACGCGGCGCTCGCAGACGCCGGCCTTCGCCCCGGAGATCGACGGCGTGGCCGAAGCCTTCGCGCGGCGGCTGGCGGGCGACAACGGCCCCGCGCGCGTGGTCTCCTACGCCGCCGAGGCCGGGCAGTTCCAGGCCGCGGGGTTTTCCACCGTCATCTGCGGGCCCGGCTCCATCGACCAGGCCCACCAGCCCGACGAGTTCGTGGCGCTCAGCCAGATGGAGCGCGGGGCGGGCTTCATGAGCCGGTTGGTGGACTGGGCCGCCAGCGCTGAATGAAGATGCGGCGATAGAGGATATCCAGGGGCGACCAGGTCATGGCGCGCGCGATCGCCCATGAGCCGACCGTGCGCGCGGCCTGCGCCTCGCGCCGCGCGGCCAGCGCCACCCCGATGTGCCGGAAACCCGCCGTCAGCCCGCGCCAGGGCGAGGCCAGTTCCCCGTGCGCCGCGTGGCTGGCGAACAGGGCGACGGTGGTGATCAGGTGCAGCGGCGCCGTCAGCCAGAAGAGCAGGGGCGGGGTGTTCTTGACGAAGACCCACAGGCGGTTGCGCGTGCCGTGGAAGGTGGCGAAGTCCGAACGCGGGCCGCCGGTGGAGGCCGAGCCCTCGTGCAGCACCACGGCCTGGGGGACGATCAGCGTCGGCTCGCCGCGCAGCCGCAGCCGGTAGCCCAGGTCGACGTCCTCGCAGTAGCAGAACAATCGCTCGTCCAGCCCGCCCATCTCGTGGAACAGCGCACGCTCGATCAGCATGGCGCCGCCGCAGGCCGAGAACACCTCGCCCACCGGCGTGTCGCCGGGATCGGGGCCGCGATAACCGCCGCGGAAGGGGAAGCCGGTGATCGACATCACGTCGCCCAGGCCGTCCAGCCGCGTCGGATCCTCCGCCATGAGCTGGCGCGAGGCGAACGACCGCACGCCGGGATAGGCCTGCGTGGCGGCGACCAGCTGGCCCAGCCAGTCGGGCCTGGCGTAGGCGTCGGGGTTGATCAGGGCCAGCCACCGGCCCGCCGCGACCGCCGCGCCGCGGTTGACGCCGGCCGCGAAGCCGAGGTTCTCGCCGGGCTCGATCAGCACGATCGCCGGATCGGCCTCCGCGGCGGCGCGGGCCTCGCCCCGGCTGGAGCCGTTGTCCACCAGGATGATCTCGACGTCGGTGAAAATCTGCGCACGCAGGGCGGCGATGCAGCGCGCCAAGGTGTCGCCGCTTTCGAAGGCGACAAGGATGACGCTCACGTGCGGCGAAGGAGGCTTGCCATTCCCGCCGTCACGCGCCATCCGAAAGCATCTCCATCACTCGCCAGGCGCCATGACGATCATCACCCCGCTCGCCCTGCCCGACGTCCTGCTTATCACGCCCAAGCGCCACGGCGATGCCCGCGGCTGGTTCGCCGAGACCTGGAATCGCGCCGCCCTGGCCGAGGCCGGCGTCCGCTGCGACTTCATCCAGGACAACCAGGCCTACAGCACCCAGAAGGGCACGGTGCGCGGCTTCCACTTCCAGAACGCCCCCAACGCCCAGGCCAAGCTGGTCCGGGCCCTGCGCGGGGCGATCTACGACGTGGCGGTGGACATCCGTCCCGGTTCGCCGACCTACGGCCGCTGGGTGGGCGCCGAGCTGACGGCGGAGAAGGGCGAACAGTTGCTGGTCCCGCGCGGCTTCGGCCACGCCTACTGCACGCTGACGCAGGAGACGGAGATCTTCTACAAGGTCGACGGCCCCTATGCCCCGGCGAGCGAGGGCGGCTTCCTATGGTGCGACCCGGCGCTCGGCGTCGACTGGCCGGTGTCGCCGGAGAAGGCCATCACCTCGGCCCGCGACGCGGCCCTGCCGGCCTTGGCCGACATGCCGGCGGCGGTGTTCTGATCATCGCCGCGCCCCCTCCGTCTCGACGCTGCGCGCCGATCCACCTCCCCCAGATCGCGCTACGCGCTGGGGGAGGATTTTAAGATGCTCCCCTTTTGGGGGAGCTGTCAGCGAAGCTGACTGAGGGGGACCAAGACTCTTCCCGCCATTCGTTCCTGACGCCTTCGTCGGCCTCTTGGCCGGATGCGCGATCCCGCAACGCCCCGAACGCCGCCTCGTCCAGCAATTGCGAGAGCGCCCAGACCGCCGCGCCGCGCACCAGGGGCGAGGGGTCGTCGAGCAGGGCCTGCGCCGACGCCGCCAAGGCCGGTTCGGCCGAATTGCCCACGGCGTACATCACGTTGCGCAGGAAGCGGTCGCGGCCGATGCGCTTGACCGGGCTCTTGGAAAACAGGGCGCGGAAGGCGGCGTCGTCCAGGGCGGCGAGGTCGGCCAGGGCCGGCGAGCGCAGCGCCTCGCGGGCGTGCAGGCCGGCGGTGCGGGCTTCCTGCGCGAACTTGTTCCAGGGGCAGACGGCCAGGCAGTCGTCGCAGCCGTAGATCCGCGCGCCCAGGGCCTGGCGGAATTCCCGCGGGATCGGCCCCTTCAGTTCGATGGTCAGGTAGGAGATGCAGCGCCGCGCATCCAGCTGGTACGGCGCGGGGAAGGCCTGGGTCGGGCAGATGTCCAGGCAGGCGTGGCAGGCGCCGCAATGGTCGGCGGCCTGCGCGTCGGGCGACAGCTCCAGGGCGGTGAGGATCGAGCCCAGGAACAGCCAGGACCCGAACTCACGCGAGACCAGGTTGGTGTGCTTGCCCTGCCAGCCGAGGCCGGCGCGCTCGGCCAGCGGCTTTTCCAGGAGCGGGGCGGTGTCGACGAACACCTTCAGCTCGCCGCCGAACCGGCCCTGCAGCCAGCGGGCGAGCGCCTTGAGCCGCGCCTTGATCAGCTCGTGGTAGTCGTCGCCCTGGGCGTAGACCGAGATCGCGCCGCGCGTGCGGTCGGCCAGGCCCGCCAGGGGATCGACGTCGGGCCCGTAGTTCACCCCCAGCATGATCGCCGACCGGGCGCCGTCCCACATGGCGCGGGGGTAGGCGCGGCGTTCGGCGGTGTCGGCCATCCACGCCATCTCGCCGTGGCGCTCGGCGTCGATGAACTGGGCCAGCCGGCCGGCGGCGGGCCAGGCGTCGTCGAGGTCGGTGAAGCGGCAGACGTCGAAGCCCAGCGCCAGGGCCTGGTCCCGGATCAGCGCTTCCCGGGCCTCAGAAGTCGAGGTCGTCATAGTTCCCGGCCGGGGCGAAGCCGGGCCAGCGGTCGCGCAACAGGTCGCGGAAGCAGGGGCGGGACTTCAGCTTCATGTACCAGGTCTTCACCGCCGGGGCGTCGCGCCAGGGCAGGTCGCCGAAATAGTCGATGACCGACAGGTAGGAGGCGCCGGCGAAGTCGGCCAGGCTGAGGCGGCGGCCGGCCAGCCAGTCGCGCTCCTGCAGCAGGCTCTCCATGTACTCCAGGTGCAGGCGCAGCGATTCGCGGCCCTGGCGCAGGTTGGCGAGGTTCGGCGCCCCCAGGCCCAGCAGGCGCTTTTCCATCCGCTCGTGCAGCAGGAAGCCCGCCACCTCGAAGTCGAACTTGCGGTCGAACCATTGCAGCAGCCGGCGCGCCTCGGCCCGGTCGGCGGGGCTGCGGCCCAGCAGGGCGGGTTCGGGGTGGGTCTCCTCCAGGTGATCGAGGATGGCGCGGCCCTCGCACAGCACCAGCCGTGAATCGCCGTCGGTCTCCACCAGCACCGGCGTCATGCCCGAGGGGTTGAGGGTGCTGATCTCGGAAGGCTGCTCCCAATAGCGGACGATCACCTCGGTGAACGGCAGGCGCTTTTCGCCCAGCACCAGGCGGACCTGGCGCGAGGCCGGGTCCAGCGGGAAGTGATGCAGCGTGCGCTCGACGCTCATGGGCGCACGCCCTCGGCGAAGGCGCCGCCGTGGGGTTCGGCGCGCCCGCGCGGATCGGCGTGGATCAGGATGTCGGCCTGGGGGAATTCGGCCAGCAACCGCTTCTCGGCCGCCACCACCACCTGATGGGCGGCTTCCAGCGTCAGGTCGGGATCGAGGTCGACGTGCATCTGCATGTGGACGTAGGGGCCGGAGGCGCGGGTGCGCAACTGGTGCACGTCCGTCACCCTGGGGTCCTCGGTCATCAGCGCCACGATCTTCTCCCGGGCCTCGTCCGCCAGTTCGTGGTCCATAAGCTGACCGGAGGCTTCCCGGAAGACCCCGATGGCGCCCCAGAGCAACAAGACCGCCACGGCGATGGCGGCCATGGCGTCCAGGCGGGGCAGGCCAAGGATCGCCGTAGCGCCGATGCCGACGAGCGCCAGCAGGTTGGAGGCGAGGTCGGCGCTGTAGTGGGCGCGGTCGCCGGAGACCGCCACCGACGAGGTCTTGCGCAGCGCCTGGGTCTGGGCGGCCACCAGGCCGCCGGTGAGGACGATGGAGACGATCATCACCGCGATGGCCCAGCCTTCCTGGCGCACGGGATGGGGATCCAGCAGCTGGCGGACGGCCTCCTGCCCCACCAGGGCGGCCGAGGCGAAGACCAGCCCCGCCTGCACCAGGCTGGCGAAGGCCTCGGCCTTGCCGTGGCCGAAGCGATGCTCGGCGTCGGGCGGCGCCACGGCGTAGCGGACCGCGAAGAAGGTCACCAGCGAGGCCACCAGGTCGAGGGCGGAATCGGCCATCGAGGCCAGCATCGCCACCGATCCCGAGACCCACCAGGCGCCGGCCTTCAGGGTCACCAGCACCGCGGCCGTGGCCACCGACAGGATCGTCACCCGCCGGGTCAGCGCGGCGCCGGCGGCGGGCGTCAGGGCGGGGGCGGTGTTCATCGGGAGGCGCGACCTTGCAAGCGCCCAAACTCGCCTCGCCGGCGCTGAATCGCAAGGCCGGGGTTAGGCCGCCTTGCGCCCTTCGCGCCGTTCGCGGTCGCCCGTTGCGCCGGCTGGATTGCGCATGCCGTCGAACAGGCTCAGACGGGAGGCTTGATCCGGCCCCGCGCCCGCTATGTGGGTCGCGCGCCGGAGGTCGAACCGGCGCCCCCAGGGTGAACGCGATATTTACCTTGGTCGCGCTCCCTGGGCGCCACTTGCAGAGGAGAGCGTCGCCGTGCCGGATTGGGTCTACGCCGTCATCCTGGGGATCGTCGAAGGTCTGACGGAATTCATTCCCGTCTCCTCCACCGGCCACCTGCTGCTGGCCAAGCTGCTGCTGGGCCTGCCCGACGGGTTCTGGGACACCTTCTGCGTCCTGATCCAGCTGGGCGCGATCCTGGCGATCGTCGTGCTCTATTTCGGCCGCCTGTGGAACGTCGCCCTGCGCATCCCCAGCGACCCTGCCGCCCGGCATTTCGTCATCAGCGTGCTGGCCGCCTTCGTGCCCACCATGCTCATCGGCTTCCTGTTGCACGACCTGATCAAGGACGTGCTGTTCGAGAGCCCCGCCCTCATCTGCTGGTCGCTGCTGATCGGCGGCTTCGTGCTGCTGGCGCTCGACCGCTGGAGCCCGACGCCGCGGCAGACCGACGCCATGGCCACGCCGCTGTGGAAGAGCTTCCTGATCGGGGTGATGCAGTGCCTGTCGATGATCCCCGGCGTCTCGCGTTCGGGGGCCACCATCGTCGGCGGCGTGCTGCTGGGCCTCGACAAGCGCGCGGCGACGGAATTCTCGTTCTTCCTGGCCATGCCGACCATGGCCGGCGCCTTCGCCTATGACCTCTACAAGAACCGCGACGCCATCGACGTCAGCCAGGCCGGGACCATCGCCATCGGCTTCGTCGTCTCGTTCATCGCCGGCGTGGTGGTGGTCAAGGTGATGCTGGACGTCATCAACCGCTACGGCCTGTCGCCGTTCGGCTGGTGGCGCATCCTGGTGGGCGCCGGCGGGCTCGTGCTGCTGGCGATGCGCTAGCTTTCCGACCCGTCCACTTCGGCGGGGCGGATCGCCACGACCTTGCCGGTGGCGATATCCACCTCGGGGACGTTCTCCCGCGTGAAGGGCAGCCACCAGCTGGCGGCGCCGTCCGGCTGGATCTCCAGCAGGTCGCCGGCCCCGAAATCCTGCACCGTGCGGATCATGCCCAGCAGCTGGCCCTCGGGGGTCTCCACCGTCAGGCCGATGAGGTCGGTGAGATAGAACTCGTCCTCGTCCGGCGCCGGCAGGGAGGCGCGCGGAATGAACAGCTTCAGGCCGCGGGCCGCCTCGGCCTGGTTGCGGTCGGCGATCTCCTTGGCGCGGGCGATGATCCCGCCCTTCACCGGCCGGCCGGCCGACAGGGTCAGGCCCGGACTGCCGTCTTCGCGCACGAGGCCGCGATAGGCCATCAGCGCCATGGGGTCTTCGGTGAAGGTGGTGATCCGCAGTTCGCCCCGCACGCCGAATGCGCCGGCGACACGGGCCACGAGAATGAGGGGATCGCTCATGGTCGAGACCCCTCTCCCGCGGGGAGAGAGGGGTTCAGGGCCTTAGGCTTTTTCTTCAGCTTCAGCCGCCGGGGCTTCTTCGGCGACGGGCGCCTCTTCAGCAGCAGGCGCTTCCTCAGCGGCGGGGGCTTCAGCAGCGACTTCGGCGACCGGCTCAGGCGCCGCCTCGGCGACGACTTCGGGTTCCGGCTCGGGCGCGGGTTCCGGCTCAGGCGCCGGGGCGTTGGCGGCTTCCTCGGCGGCGGCCGCGGCGTCGGCTTCGCGCTGGGTGCGCTCGGCGACGCGTTCCTGGGCCTTCTTGCCCGGTTCGCCCTTCTTGGGGTTGTTGCTGTTTTCCCACTTGGCCAGGCCCTGCAGCGACAGCAGGCGCGCCACGCGGTCGGTCGGCTGGGCGCCCTTGGAGAGCCAGCCCTGGATGCTTTCGGCCTTCAGGCTCAGGCGCTGGGCGTGATCCTTCGGCAGCAGCGGGTTGTAGGTGCCGACCTTCTCGATGAAGCGGCCGTCGCGGGGCGAATGGCTGTCGGCGACGACGATCGAGTAGTAGGGGCGCTTCTTGGCGCCGCCACGGGCGAGACGGATCTTAAGCATCTGATAGTCCTTGGTTTTATAAGAATATTTGAGGTTTCTAGGATTTCTTGAACGGGTTGAAGCCGGGCGGCAGGCCGCCCAGGCCAGGCAGTTTCGGCGCCTCGCCGCCGCCGCCGAGGCCCGGCAGCTTGGAGAGGTTGGAGAGATCGGGCGGGGGCAGCTTGCCGCCGCCCATGGCCTTCAGCCGGGCCGCGTCGCCGCCGCCGGCGCCCATCATGCCGGCCATGCGGGCGAAGCCCTTGCCGCCGTCGCGGCTCATCATCTTGAAGGTGTCGGCCATCTGCCGATGCTGTTTCAGCAGGCGGTTGACGTCGGCGACGTCGACGCCCGACCCGGCCGCGATCCGACGCTTGCGCGAGGCCTGCAGGATGTCGGGCTTCTTGCGCTCGGCCTTGGTCATCGAGGAGATGATCGCCGACTGCCGGTCGAACATCTTCTCGTTGATGTTGGCTTCGGCGATCTGCTTCTTGATCTTCTGGACGCCGGGCAACATGCCCATCAGGCCTTCCATGCCGCCCATGCGCTTCATCTGGGAAAGCTGGTCGGCCATCATGTCGAGGTCGAACTGGCCCTTGGCCAGCTTCTTGGCCATGGCCTCGGCCTTGGCCTGGTCGAGTTCCTGCGTGGCCTTTTCCACCAGGGCCACCACGTCGCCCTGGCCGAGGATGCGGCCGGCGACCCGCTGGGCGTCGAAGGCGTCGAGGCCCTCGATCTTCTCCGAGACGCCGAGGAACTTGATCGGCAGGCCGGTGACCGCGCGCATGGACAGCGCCGCGCCGCCGCGGCCGTCGCCGTCGGCCCGCGTCAGGATCAGGCCGGTCAGCGGCAGGCGTTCGTGGAAGGCCTTGGCGGTGCGCACCGCGTCCTGGCCGGTGAGGCTGTCGGCCACCAGCAGGGTTTCCGACGGATTGCCGATGCGGGCGATCTCGGCGGCCTCGGCCATCATGGCTTCGTCGATGGTGGTGCGGCCGGCGGTGTCGAGGATCAGGACGTCGTAGCCCTGCAGCTTGGCCGACGACAGGGCGCGCCTGGCGATGTCGACGGCCGATTGGCCGGCGACGATGGGCAGGCTGTCGACGCCGGCCTGCTTGGCCAGCATGGCCAGCTGTTCCATGGCCGCCGGGCGGCGGGTGTCCAGCGAGGCCAGCAGGACCTTCTTGCGGTCCTTGGCCAGCTTCAGGGCCAGCTTGCCGGCGGTGGTGGTCTTGCCCGAGCCCTGCAGGCCCGCCATCAGGATCACGGTCGGCGGGTTGAGCGAGAGGTTGAGGCCCACCACCTCGTCGCCGCCCAGCATCTCCACCAGGCCGTCGTAGGTGATCTTCACCACCTGGTCGGCGGGGCGGATCGAGCGGATCACGTCCTCGCCGCTGGCCCGTTCCTTGGCCTTGGCGATGAACTCACGGACGACCGGCAGGGCGACGTCGGCCTCGAGCAGGGCGACGCGGACTTCGCGCAGCGCCTCGTCGATATCCTTGTCGGACAGGACGCCGCGACCGGAAAGCCGGTCGAAAACCCCTGAAAGCCGCTCTGTCAGTCCGTCGAACAAATCTCAAACCTCATGGCCCAAACGCAACTTGCCCCCGTGGACGATCACGTCGACGGGGGTCCTCGCCGCCCTCGTCCCGTTGCCGGGGGTCGTGGCGGTGGAGGGCGCTTGCTCAGGCGCCGGAAGGGCGCGCTTATGCGCTCGCGGGACCTAAAGGTCAAGGAAAGCAGGCCCCGGCGCGCGCCGCGTCCCTTGAGCGCCTGTGGCGATCCATTAAGGTCGCTGCGGGCTGGGGGCGATCTTCACATGGACACCGATCTCAAGAAGCAGGTGTTCGTCAGCTATTCCACGAAGGACACCGGCCCGGCCGAGGCCATCCGCGCGGCGCTGGAAGCCGCCGGCGTCGGCTGCTGGATCGCGCCGCGCGACCTCAGCGCCGGCAGCCAGTGGGGCGGCGGCATCGTCCAGGCGATCGAGCAGTGCGTGGCCGTGCTGGTGGTCTTCAGCGCCGCCTCCAACGACTCGCCGCAGGTCGCCCGCGAGATGGAGATCGCCGTCTCCAACCGCCGGCCCCTGATCCCGGTGCGGGTCGAGGACGTGATGCCGACCCAGGACATGCAGTTCTTCCTGGGCGTCTCGCACTGGTTCAACGCCTATCCGAAGCCGATCGAGACCTATCTGCCCGACATCGTCGCCGCCACCCAGCGGGTGCTGGCCGGCGAGGCCAGGAGCTGGAACAGCTTCACCAAGCGCTTGCCGAAGAACCGCTGGGCGCAGGCGGGCCTGGCCGCGGCGGTGGCGTCGGTCGCCCTGCTGGGCGGCAAGGCGATGATCGCGCCCAGTAATCCGATGGCGCAGTTCAAGATTCCCCTGGCCGGGCGCTGGACCACGCCGATCAAGACCGACGGCGGCAAGGTCGACTGCGTCCTCGACGTCCAGGACATGGGCCAGGCCAGATATTCCGAGGACTGCCCCGCGCCGGTGCAGAGCGCCAGCGGCAGCCTGGCCTGGACCAAGGACGCCACCTGGGCGCAGGACCAGTTCCGGCAGGGCGACACCGGCAGCTTCCTGTTCCAGGGCGGCTCGGCCCACGGTTATGCGGCGGCTTTCCGCGTCGGCTGGGGCGGCCTCACGACCCGCGACGGGCGCCTCGGCGAACTGAAGTGGCGGAAGATCTCGGCCGCCAAGCCGATGACCTCGGCCGCCGACGACATCGTCCCGAAGTCCGCCGCCTGGCCGCTGCAGGGCGTGCCGGCTATGGCCCAGAAGGCGCAGGCCTATGCCCGCGCCCATTGGAAGAAGGACGCCGTCCTGATGTCGGTGAGCGCCAAGCTGGTGGAGGGCTCGTCGGGCGGCGTCGCCGGCCTGCAGACCCCGGACGGCGGCGTCGACCTTGCCTTCCGCTTCTATTCGCCCGAGGCCCAGGAGGGCCTGCAGCTCTCGCCCGGCTCGGGCGCCGGGGCGATGTCGTCCCTGGGATCGGCCGACTGGAACCCCGGCGAGGCGCTGCCTTCGACCTTCATGGACCTGGCCGACGCGGTGGCGCTCGCCCACGAGAACGGCATGCGCGGCAAGCAGATCAGCGAGGCCGAGCTGGAATGGACCGGCGGCGAGGCCTGCGGCACGGGCGTCTTCGCCATCGACAACGCCATCCTGCCGAAATGCCGGCCCGGCCGCTTCGTCGGCGTCCAGTGGACGATCCGATCGGCGCTGGGCGAGCGGCTGTACGTCAGGGCGGCGCAATAGCCCCCGCCGGCTTGCGCTTTCCGTCGCCAAGCGCCACATCTTGCTCATGTTCATCCAGACCGAAGCCACGCCGAACCCCGAGGTCCTGAAGTTCCTGCCCGGCCGCGAGCTCATGGCCGAGGGGACGCGGGACTTCCGCGACGCCGAGGCCGCGCAAGCCTCTCCCCTGGCGGCGGAGCTGTTCGCCATCGGCGGCGTCACCCGGGTGTTCTTCGGGAGCGACTTCCTCACCGTCGGCAAGGACGCCGACAGCGACTGGAGCCTCCTGAAGGCGCCGATCCTGGCCGCGATCATGGACCATTTCACCGCCGAGCGGCCGCTGTTCGCCGCCGATGCGGCCGCCGACGCCGGCGGTCATGACGGCGAGGTCTACGAGGGCGAGACCGCCCAGATCGTCGCCGAGATCAAGGACCTGCTGGACAGCCGCATCCGCCCGGCCGTCGCCCAGGACGGCGGCGACATCCTCTTCAACCGCTTCGAGCCCGACACCGGCGTCGTCTGGCTGCACATGAAGGGCGCCTGCTCGGGTTGCCCGTCGTCGAGCGCGACCCTGAAGGCCGGGGTCGAGAACATGCTCAAGCACTACGTGCCCGAGGTGACCCGCGTCGAGCAGACGCTTTAGGGCCATCCTTCCTTCCAGCCCGCGGCTTTATCGTGTAGCCGCCGCCTGATGATCGTCCTGGGGCTCGACACCTGCCTGACCGCCTGCTCGGCCGCCGTGACGGACGGCGAACGGGTGCTCGCGCGCATCTCCCAGACCATGGCGCGGGGACATCAGGAGCGCCTGGCGCCGCTGGCGGCCGAGGCGATGGCCGCGGCCGGCCTGGGCTTCGACCGGCTGGACCGGGTCGGCGTCACCCTGGGGCCGGGATCCTTCACCGGCCTGCGGGTCGGCCTGGCCTTCGCGCAAGGGTTGGCCGCGGCGTTGAGCATCCCGCTGGTCGGGGTGGGCACGCTCGAGGCCCTGGCCGCCGAGGCGCCCGATGGCCTGGCCTTCGTGGTGCTCGACGCCCGGCGCGACCAGGTCTATTTCCAGGCCTTCGAAGGCGGGGTTGCATTGAGCGCGCCCGACGCGATCTCGCTGGAGGTCGCCGCCGCCCGGCTCGCCGAACTGGGCGCGGGCCGCGACGTGACCCTGGTCGGCTCCGGCGCGGCCCTGCTCGCGCCGATGGCGCCCGGCGCGCGGGTCATCGAGATCGACGGCGCCGATCCGGTCGCCGTGGCGCGGCTGGCGGCGGGCCGTGCGCCGACGCCGGCCAAGCCGCTCTACCTGCGCGCCCCCGACGCCCGGCTGCCGGGCGCATGAGACTGATCCCCGCCGCCGCGGCCCATGCCGCCGACCTGGCGCAGGTCCATGCGCAGGCGTTCGACAGGCCCTGGCCGGCGAGCGACATCGCCGCCCTGCTGGACAGCCCCGGCGTCTTCGGCTTCCTCGCCGTCGAGGACAGGCCCGGCGCCATGATCCTCTGCCGCGCGGTGCTGGACGAGGCCGAGATCCTGACCGTGGGCACGGCCCCGGCCTTTCGCCGCCGCGGCGCGGCGCGGGCGCTGGTGGAGATCTGTGCAGAAACCGCGCGAAGCGCAGGCGCCGCAAGCCTGTTCCTGGAGGTCGCCGTCGACAACCTCGCCGCCGTCGGCCTCTATGAAAGCCTCGGCTTTCAACGCACCGGCCTGCGCGCCGGGTATTACGATCGTGGCGTACACGGGAAAGTAGATGCCCTGGCGATGCGACGCGACCTTAACGCGGGCTGAAACTCGGCCTATTGTACGGCCGTCCAGCCGGAGACTCACGTGACCGACCGTATCGAGAAGATTTGTGTCGAAATGGGCATGCGCATGACCGAGCAGCGCCGCGTCATCGCGCGCGTGCTGTCGATGGCGCACGACCACCCCGACGTCGAGGAATTGCACCGCCGGTCCCATGCGGTCGATCCGCATATCTCGATCGCCACCGTCTATCGCACGGTGCGGCTGTTCGAAGAGGCCGGCATCATCGCGCGCCTGGACTTCCGTGACGGCCGCTCGCGCTACGAAGAGGCGCCCGAACTCCACCACGACCATCTGATCGACACCAAGACCGGCAAGGTGATCGAGTTCATGGACGACGAGATCGAGGCCCTGCAGGAAGCCATCGCCCGGCGGCTCGGCTACAAGCTGATCGATCATCGGCTGGAACTCTACGGCGTTCCCCTCGAAGAGTAGGCCCGCGCGCCGCCCGGCGGGCGACGCTTGCGCCAATTCGTCCACAGCCGCATAACCCGGCCATGTCGCAAACCCCCGCCAAGCGCGTCTACATCAAGACCTACGGCTGTCAGATGAACGTCTACGACAGCGAGCGGATGGCCGACGTGCTGTCGCCGCTGGGCTATGGCGTGACCCAGAGCCCGGACGAGGCCGACCTAGTGGTGCTCAACACCTGCCACATCCGGGACAAGGCGACGGAGAAGGTCTACTCCGAGCTCGGTCGCCTGAAGGAGATGAAGCTCGCCCGCGTCGAGGCCGGCGCCGCGGCCCTGACCATCGCCGTGGCCGGCTGCGTGGCCCAGGCCGAGGGCGAGGAGATCATGCGCCGGCAGCCCGCCGTCGACATCGTGGTCGGGCCCCAGGCCTATCACCAGCTGCCCGAACTGATCGCCCGCGCCCACCGGGCCAGCGGCGAGACGCTGGCCGCCGACTTCGCGCCCGAGGAAAAGTTCGACGCTCTGGCCCCGGCCGCCCGGCAGGCCTCCGGCGTCACCGCGTTCCTGACCGTGCAGGAGGGCTGCGACAAGTTCTGCACCTTCTGCGTGGTGCCCTACACCCGCGGCGGGGAGTGGTCGCGGCCGATGGCCGACATCGAGGCCGAGGCCCGCGGGCTGGCGGCCCAGGGCGTGCGGGAGGTCACCCTGCTGGGCCAGAACGTCAACGCCTATGGGACGGCCGAGCAGGGCGGGCTGGCCGGCCTGGTGCGCAGGCTGGCCACGATCGAGGGCCTGGATCGCATCCGCTACACCACCAGCCACCCCCGCGACATGGACGACGACCTGATCGCCGCCCACGGCGACCTGGCCGAGCTGATGCCCTACCTGCACCTGCCGGTGCAGTCGGGATCGGATCGCATCCTCAAGGCCATGAACCGGGCCCATACCGCGCAGAGCTACCTGCGGCTGATCGAGAAGATCCGCCGCGCGCGGCCCGACATCGCGCTGTCCGGCGACTTCATCGTCGGCTTCCCCGGCGAGCGGGAGGAGGATTTCGAAGCCACGCTGCAGCTGGTCCGCGAGGTGGGCTACGCCAGCGCCTTCTCGTTCAAGTATTCCCGCCGTCCCGGCACGCCGGCCGCCGCCATGCCCGGCCAGGTCGCCGAAGAGGTCAAGACCGAGCGCCTGGTGCGCCTGCTGGCCCTGCTGGACGAACAGCAGGTGGCGTTCAACGCCGCCCAGGCCGGCGCCGTCCTGCCCGTGCTGTTCGAAAAGCCCGGCCGCCATCCGGGCCAGATCGTCGGCCGCAGCCCCTATCTGCAGGCCGTCCACGCCAAAGGCCCGGATCGACTCATCGGCCAGATCGTTCCCGTCAGGATCGCCTCGGCCGCCAAGATGAGCCTGGCCGGGGTCCTGGAACTGGAGCCCGCGTGAGCCGCGCCGCCGAATTCGTCGCCCTGTCCGATGTCGGCGTCCGCGCCGTCACCGGCGCCAACAGCCGCCACACGGCCCTGATCGAAGACGCCTTCGACGTGCTGATCGAAACCCCGGGCGGCGGCGTCTCGCTGGACGGCGACACCCGCGCCCGCGCCGCGGCCAAGCGCGCGGTGACCGCCATCGCCCAGCGCGCCGAACAGGGGCTGGAGATCGGCGAGGCCGACGTCCGCGTCGCCATCGGCAATGCGCGCGCCGGCGACAGCGCCCCCCAGGGGTCGGCAAAGGGCCGCAGCGCCGGGGCCCTGCCGGTGGGCAGGCGCGGCCAGGTGGCGCCCAAGACCGCGACCCAGGCTCATTACCTGCAGGCCCTGGCCAATTGCGAGATGGTCTTCGGCCTGGGCCCGGCCGGCACCGGCAAGACCTTCCTGGCGGTGGCGCACGGGGCGGGCCTGCTGCTGCGCGGCGACGTCGAGCGGCTGATCATCAGCCGCCCCGCGGTGGAGGCCGGCGAACGGCTCGGCTTCCTGCCCGGCGACCTGACGGAAAAGGTCGATCCCTACATGGCCCCGGTCTGGGAGGCCCTGACCGACATCCTGGGCGCCGAGCAGTTGCGCCGTCGCCGCGAGAAGGGGGAGATCGAGGTCGCCCCCATCGCCTTCCTGCGCGGGCGCACCCTGTCCCACGCCTTCGTCATCATCGATGAGGCGCAGAACGCCTCGCGCCTGCAGATGAAGATGGTCCTGACCCGGCTGGGGGAGGGCGCCCGCATGGCGATCACCGGCGACCCCACCCAGATCGACCTGCCCAGGACCGACGATTCCGGCCTCGCCCACGCCGTCGGCCTGCTGGAGGGCGTCGAAGGGATCGCGGTCACGCGCTTCACCGCCTCCGACGTCGTGCGCCATCCGCTGGTGGAGCGCATCGTGCGCGCCTACGACGCCGACGCCGCCAGTCGCGGGCGATCGGTTTGATCGACATCGAGATCGAGGCGGCAGGCTGGGCCGCGGCGTCGCCGGACGTCGAGGACCTGGTGCGCCTGGCCGCCCAGGCGGCGCTGTCCGCGGTCGATCGCGGGGACGGGGCGGAGGAGGGCGTCGTCGTGCTGCTGACGGACGACGCCGCGGTGAAGGATCTCAACGGGCGGTTCCGCGGCCAGGACAAGCCCACCAATGTGCTGAGCTTTCCGGCGCCGGCCAACCCCGAGCATCACCTGGGCGATGTGGCGCTCGCCTTCGAGACCTGTGCGCGGGAAGCTGACGAACAGGGCAAGCCCCTGGCGCGTCACCTGCAACACTTGGTGGCGCACGGCGTGCTCCATCTATTAGGATACGACCACATGAACGACGTCGAGGCCGAAGAGATGGAGAGCCTCGAGCGCGTCATCCTGGCCGGACTGGGGGTCCCCGATCCCTATGCGGCCGAACAGGGAGACCATGGCTAACCCCGACGATTCAAGTACGACCCGCCCCCTCCAGCGGCCCAGCCGCGGGGTGTGGGCGCTGTTCACCCGCTTCGGCCGCAAGGTGGAGAACGGCAAGGTCGAGCCGGTCGCCGAGCCGACCGGGCCGGGGGCCGACCTGGTCCGCCAGGCGCGCGGCTTCGAGGATCTCCGCGTCGAGGACGTCATGCAGCCGCGCGCCGACATCGTGGCCGTCGAGCGGTCGTGCCCGTTCGGCGAACTGGTGGACCTGTTCGTCGAGGCCGAGCATTCGCGGATGCCGGTCTACAAGGAGACGCTGGACGAGCCGGTGGGGGTGGTCCACGTCAAGGACGTCTTCAGGCTGCTGGCGCGCAAGTCGCGGCGGCCGAAACCCGACGACCAGGTGCTGGGCGCGCGCAGTTCGCTGGTGCGCAAGGTGCTCTATGTGCCGGCCTCGATGCCGGCGGCCAAGCTGCTGACCCAGATGCGCGCCACCCGCACCCACATGGCGCTGGTGATCGACGAGTTCGGCGGCGTCGACGGCCTGGTCTCCCTGGAAGACCTGCTGGAAAAGCTGGTGGGCGACATCGACGACGAACACGACGAGGCGTCGGACGCCGGGTTCACCCCCATCGCCGAGGACGACGGCGACCTGGTGGTCGACGGGCGCACGCCCCTGGCCGACCTGGAGAAGGCGCTGGGCGACGGCGTCGATCTTGCGCCGCCGGACCTGGACGAGGAAATCGACACCGTCGCGGGCCTGGTGACGGCGCTCGCCGGCCGCGTGCCGCGCCGCCGCGAACGCATCGAACACCCCGGCGGCTTCGTGTTCGAAGTGACCGCCGCCGATCCTCGCCGCGTGAAGAAGGTGCGCGTCAGCCGCCTGCCCACGCCGCCCTACGAGGGCTAGGGCCTCCCGTGAAGACACCTTCAGCCGCCGTCACGGCGCGATTTGCCGCGCTGGGCGCCGGCCTCGCGGCGGGCCTGGCCCACCCGCCGTTCGGTTTCCTGCCCGGATTGCTGGCCTACGGCCTGCTGATGCGGCTGGGGGAGACCGCCGGCCCGCGGCCGTGGCGCTCGGCGTTCTTCCGCGGTTGGCTGGCGGGGCTGGGCTATTTCGCGGTCAGCGTCTGGTGGGTGGTCGAGCCGTTCCTGGTGGACGCCAAGACCCAGGGCTGGATGGCGCCGATCGCCCTGCCGCTGATGGCCGGCGGCCTGGCGCTGTTCTGGGGCGCAGGGCTGCTGCTCTACCGGCTGACGCGCCCGGCCGGCGTCTGGCGGGTGCTGGTGTTCGCCGGCGCCCTGGGGCTGGCGGAGTGGCTGCGCGGCCATGTGCTCACCGGCTTTCCGTGGAACCTGCCCGGCGAGAGCTGGCGGGCCGGATCTGCGCCGTCCCAGGCCGCGGCGGTGTTCGGCGCCTATGGCCTGACGTGGATCACCGTGGCGCTCGGCGCGTCGTTCGCCCTGGTTTTCGATCCCGTCCCCCGGCGTCGGCGCCTCGCGACGGGCGCCGCCTCGCTGCTGGCCCTGGCCGCGCTCTACGGCGGGGGGGCGCTGCGCCTGGCGGGCGCGAAGGCGGTCGCCGCTGACGCGCCGCTCGTGCGGATCGTCCAGGCCAATATCGACCAGAAGGAGAAGTGGCGGCCCGAGAACCTCGAGATGATCTTCGGGCTCTACGAAAAGCTCAGCCGGCGGCCGGGGCGGCCCGACGTCATCGTCTGGCCCGAGGGGGCGCTGCCGGCGGTGATGAACGACCTGCTGGCCCCCGGATCGCCCTATCTGTCCCGCTTCACCGCCCTGCTGGGCCCGGGCCAGACGCTGCTGACGGGCGCCAACCGGGCCGATCTCGGCAAGGCCGGCGGCGTCGACTATTTCAACAGCCTCATCGCCCTGCGCGCCGCCGATCCCGGACTTGAGATCACCGGCATCTACGACAAGCATCGGCTCGTACCTTTCGGCGAGTTCCTCCCCCTGGGGAGCCTCGCCACGCGATACGGAATACGCAGCCTGGTGCACATGCCCGAAGACTTCACCGCCGGGGCGGCGCCTCGCCCGCTGAAGGCGAAAGGCCTGCCCCCCGTCCAGCCGTTGATCTGCTACGAAGCCCTGTTCCCAGGGTTTGTCTCGGACGCTGCGCGCAGGGCCGGATTTCGGCCGCAATGGCTGTTGAATGTCTCCAACGACGCATGGTTCGGCGCCACCAGCGGCCCTTGGCAGCACCTCAATATCGCCAGCTATCGCGCGATCGAGGAGGGCCTGCCGCTGGTGCGCGCGACGCCCACGGGGGTCTCGGTGATGGTCGATGCTTACGGCAGGCAGGGTCAGCGGCTGACCCTGGGCGGCTTGGGGGTCATCGACGCCCGGCTGCCCCCGGCGCTGGCGCCGCCGATCTACAGCCGGTTCGGCGACCTCATATTCGCAGCCCTCCTCGGCCTGTCGGCGTTGGCCGGCCTTGGCCGCGGCTTTCGCAGAACGTGAATATCTGACATATGCGTCAAGATTCTGCGACAACTGAGTCTTTGGGATAGGGGGCGCATGGCCAAGACAATTGATCCAGACCGCGCGCCCAATCCGGTTGATCGCCACGTCGGCCTGCGCATCCGCCTTCGCCGCAAGGCGTTGGGCATCAGCCAGGAAAAGCTGGCCGATTCCATAGGTTTGACCTTCCAGCAGGTGCAGAAATACGAGCGCGCCGCCAACCGCGTCAGCGCCTCGAAGCTGTGGGAAATGGCCCGGGCGCTCAACACGACCATCGCCTATTTCTTCGAGGGGCTGGGCGATCCCTCCGTGGTCGAGACCGACGAGGTGCGGGACGCCCGGGCTTCCGTCCACGATTTCCTGCTCACGCCCGAAGGCGCGGAACTGGCCGCCAGCTTCTCGCGGATCACGCGAACGCGGGTCCGCCGCCGCGTGCTGGACCTCGTCCGCGCGATGGGCGAGGGGCCCGATGCGGCCGAAGACGACTGACCTCGCCGCGGGTCCCTGCTTGCGGGATATAAAGATTTCTTTATAGGTTCCTCGGCGTGCATCGGCCGCGTCCTCGAAGGCGGCCCCCGTTTGACCGGAGCCTGACGTCTTGAGCCGTTCCAGCTATATCTTCACCAGCGAAAGCGTGTCCGAAGGGCACCCCGACAAGGTCGCCGACCGGATCTCCGACACGGTGGTCGACGCCTTCCTGGTCGCCGAGCCCCAGGCCCGCGTCGCCTGCGAAACCCTGGTCACCACCAACCGCATCGTGCTGGCGGGCGAAGTCCGGGCCGGCAAGCCGGGGTCTTCCAAGGCCGAGAGCAAGCAGCTGACCAAGGACATCCTCGGCACGCTGGAGCCCAAGGTCCGCCAGGCGGTCAAGGACATCGGCTACGAGCAGAAGGGCTTCCACTGGCAGAAGGCGAAGTTCGCCAACTACCTGCACGCCCAGTCGGCCGACATCGCCCAGGGCGTGGATTCCTCGCAGAAGAAGGACGAGGGCGCCGGCGACCAGGGCATCATGTTCGGCTACGCCTGCGACGAGACGCCGGCTTTCATGCCCGCCACCTTGCAGTACGCCCAAGGCATCCTGCACAAGCTGGCCGAGGTGCGCCATTCGGGCGAATGCGAGGTCCTGGAGCCCGACGCCAAGAGCCAGGTGACCCTGCTCTATCAGGACGGCCGCCCGGTGGAGGTGCTGAAGATCGTCGTCTCGACCCAGCACAAGAAGAAGGTCGGCCTGCACTCGGCCTCGTCCAAGCGCATCCAGGACGCCATCCGCCCCTATGTGGAAAGCGTCTTCCCCGCCGGCCTGATCACCAAGAAGACCAAGTGGATGGTCAATCCCACCGGGCGCTTCCTGATCGGCGGCCCCGACGGCGACGCCGGCATCACCGGCCGCAAGATCATCGTCGACACCTACGGCGGCGCGGCCCCGCACGGCGGCGGCGCCTTTTCCGGCAAGGATCCCACCAAGGTCGACCGCTCGGCGGCCTACGCCTGCCGCTACCTGGCCAAGAACGTCGTGGCCGCCGGCCTGGCCCGCAAGTGCACGATCCAGATCTCCTATGCGATCGGCGTGGCCGAGCCGCTGTCGTTCTACGTCGACCTGCACGGCGGCGGCGAGATCGACGCCGCCAAGCTTGAGCTGGCCCTGCCCGAGATGATCGGCGGCGCCACGCCGCGCGCCATCCGCGAGCACCTGGGCCTCAACCGCCCGATCTACGCCCGCACCGCCGCCTATGGCCACTTCGGCCGCCAGCCGGACAACGAGGGCGGCTTCTCCTGGGAAAAGACCGATCTGGTCGAGGAACTGAAGCGCCTGGCGTAGGTTCGCCTCCACCGCCGCTCACCCGAGTCAGCGTTTCACCGAACGTCAGCTTGGATCCCGACTTCCGTCGGGATGAGCGGGTTGGGGTATCGCCTTAGGTTGTCGCCCATGACCGACCCCGCCCATCCTCCGCTGCGCTCCTACGGCCGGCTGAAGTCGCGGCCCATCAAGCCGCGGCAGGCGGCGCTGGTGGAGACCCTGCTGCCGAAGATCCGCGTGCCCGAGGGCCCGGTGGACCTGAAGGCCCTGAAGGCCGACGCCCGCGAGGTCTGGCTGGAGATCGGCTTCGGCGGCGGCGAGCATCTGGCGGCCCAGGCTGCGCGCCATCCCGACGTGCTGTTCATCGGGGCCGAGCCGTTCCTGAACGGCGTGGCGAGCGCCGTGCGCCATATCGACGAGCAGGGCCTGCAGAATGTCCGCCTGCATGACGGCGACGCCCGCGACCTGATCGCCCGCCTGCCGCCCGCCAGCCTGGCGCGGGTGTTCATCCTGTTTCCCGATCCCTGGCCCAAGGCGCGCCACCGCAAGCGGCGGCTGGTGGAGCCGGAGACCATCGCGGTGCTGGGGGGCTTGCTGAAGCCGGGCGGCGCCCTGCGCTTCGCCAGCGACGTCGCCGACTATGTGGACTGGGCGCTGGAGCGGATGCTGGCGGCGCCGGCCTTCGCCTGGACGGCGCAGGCGGCCGGGGACTGGCGCACGCCGCCGGCCGATCACGTCACGACCCGCTACGAGGAAAAGCGCCTGGGCGACTGCGCGCCCGTCTTCCTCGATTTCACGCGCGTCTGAATCCTCCCCCTCGCGGGGGAGGATTTGACAGCCTCAGGCGCTGCGGGCGTCGCCGAGTCGCCGTTGCGGGCCGCCCTTGGCGCGCTCGATCGAAGCGCGGATGATGTTGGCGGTCTGTTCGGGGTCCGCCCAGCCCTTGACGTCGACGCTCTTGCCCTTCTCCAGGTCCTTGTAGTGGGCGAAGAAGTGGGCGATCTGCTCGGTCAGGATGGCGGGCAGGCCGCGCCAGGATTCCACGCCCTTGTAGAAGGGGTGCAGGGCGTCGACCGGCACGGCCAGGACCTTTTCGTCGCCGCCGGCCTCGTCGGTCATCAGCAGGGTGCCGATCGGCCGGCAGCGGATCACCGCGCCGGGAACCACCGGGGTGGGGCCCACCACCAGCACGTCCATCGGATCGCCGTCGTCTGCCAGGGTGTGGGGGATGAAGCCGTAGTTGCCGGGATAGAACATGGCGGTGTGCAGGAAGCGGTCGACGAAGATCGCGCCGCTTTCCTTGTCCAGTTCGTATTTCACCGGTTCGCCGCCCTGCGGTATTTCGATGACGGCGTTGACGTCGTAGGGCGGGTTGACGCCGATGGCGATCTTGGAAAGGTCCATGGGTAAGAAGTCCTATGTACACACAGAGGCGCTGGGGAGGGCCGGGTGTGTGGGGGAATAGGGGCCAAGTGTAAAGCCGGCGTGTCCATAGCCCAGGAGTTTGTCGGTCTTCGCCGATATATCTTCGCCGCAGGGGCGCGGCGCCCGGCGATGAGGCTCGCGATGGGGCTGACAAGGCGCCTGTGCGGTGCTATACAGGCCCTCAACATCGTCCGTAGCGTTGGATAGCGCTTACGAGCGGCGGGCTTCGGCCCAGCCGCTTTTTTGTTGCCAAAGGAACGGCCCAGCTCATGCGGGGTAAGACCGCTGAAGATCGTGGATTGGTCGAGCTTCTCGACCCGGTAGCCGAGGCCGCCGGCTATGAGATCGTCCGGCTGCGCCTGATGGGCGGAGAACGCGCGCGGCGCCTGCAGATCATGGCCGAGCGCCCGGACGGCGAGATGGTGGTGGAGGACTGCGCGCGGCTGTCGCGGGCGATCTCCGAGGTGATGGACGCCGCCGACCCCATCGCCGGGGAATATCTGCTGGAGGTCTCCTCGCCCGGCGTCGACCGCCCGCTGACGCGGCTGAAGGATTTCGCCGCCTACGAGGGCTTCGAGGCCCGCATCGAACTGGACCGCATGGCCGAGGGCCGCAAGCGCTTCAAGGGCATGCTGGCCGGCGTGGACGGCGACAACATCGCCATCGACCTGGAAGGCGAGGATCACACCGCCCTGATCCCGTTCTCCTGGATGGTCGAGGCCAAGCTCGTACTCACCGACGATCTGATGAAGCGCGGGGCGACCCAAAGGGCGCAGCGCCTTCAGAACGAACAACAACAGACGACCGACCAAGAAGGATAGACCCCATGAGCCTGACTGGCATTTCGGCCAACCGGCTGGAACTTCTGCAGATCGCCGAGGCGGTGGCCCGCGAGAAATCCATCGAGAAAGAGGTCGTCATCGCGGCGATCGAGGAGGCGATGCAGAAGGCGGCCCGCGCCCGCTACGGCGCCGAGCACGACATCCGCGTCCACATCGATCCGAAGACCGGCGACATGACGGTCAAGCGCGTGGTCACGGTCGTCGCCGACGACGTGGTCTATGAGCCCGTCGACGAGGAGACGCCGGCCGAGGAGCCGGTGGGCATCCTGCGCCTGGCCGACGCCAAGCGGACCGACAAGGACACCTTCGTCGGCAAGACCTATGAGGAGATCCTGCCGCCGTTCGAGCCGGGCCGGGTGCAGACCCAGATGGCCCGCCAGGTGGTCACCGGCCGCGTCCGCGAGGCCGAGCGCGAGCGCCAGTACGAGGAATTCAAGGATCGCGTCGGCGAGATCGTCAACGGCGTGGTCAAGCGGGTCGAATACGGCAACGTCGTCGTCGACCTGGGCCGCGGCGAAGGCATCATGCGGCGCGACCAGTCGATCCCGCGCGAGAACTTCAATCTCGGCGACCGCATCCGCTGCTACATCTACGACGTGCGCCGCGAGACCAAGGGCCCGCAGATCTTGCTCAGCCGCGCCCACGGCGGCTTCATGGCCAAGCTGTTCGCCCAGGAGGTGCCCGAGGTCTACGACGGCGTCATCGAGATCCGCGCCGTGGCCCGCGATCCGGGCAGCCGCGCCAAGATGGCGGTGGTCTCCAACGATTCGTCCATCGACCCCGTCGGCGCCTGCGTCGGCATGCGCGGCAGCCGGGTCCAGGCGGTCGTCGCCGAACTGCAGGGCGAGAAGATCGACATCATCCAGTGGAGCGCCGACGAGGCGACCTTCATCGTCAACGGCCTGGCGCCTGCGGAAGTCTCCAAGGTGGTGATGGACGAGGAGGACGAGCGCGTCGAGGTGGTCGTCCCCGACGAACAGCTGTCGCTGGCCATCGGCCGCCGCGGCCAGAACGTCCGTCTTGCGAGCCAACTGACGGGCTGGCAGATCGACATCATGACCGAAAGCCAGGAGAGCGAGCGCCGCCAGCGCGAGTTCGCCGAGCGCACGACGCTGTTCCAGGAAGCCCTGGACGTCGACGAGGTCATCGCCCAGCTGCTGGTCACCGAAGGCTTCGCCACGGTGGAGGACGTCGCCTATGTCGACGCCGGCGAAATCGCCGCCATCGAAGGCTTCGACGAGGACACCGGCGAGGAAATCCAGGCGCGCGCCCGTGATTTCCTGGAGCGCGAAGCCGCCGAGTACGACGCCAAGCGCAAGGAACTGGGGGTCGAGGACGGCCTGCTGGAGATCGAGGGGGTCACCCTGCCGATCGCGGTGGCCCTGGGCGAGGGCGGCGTGAAGAGCGTCGAAGACCTCGCCGACCTAGTCCCCGACGACCTGCGCGGCTGGTTCGAAACCAAGGGCGGCGAGCGCGTCCGCGAGCCCGGCGTGCTGGAGGCCTTCAACCTGGAGGCCGCCGACGCCGAGCAGCTGATCATGCGCGCCCGGGTCGCCATGGGCTGGGTCGAGGCGCCGCCCGAACCGGAACCCGTCGTCGAGGAAGCCGAGCATCTGGCCGAGGCCGAACTCGAGGGCGAGGCGCGGGACGCCTGAGGCCTATCGGCATGACCTCGCACGCGCACATCGCTTCCTGGCTCCTTCTCCCCCGGCGGGAGAAGGCGGCATGCGGAGCATGACGGATGAGGGGTCACGCTCCGCTCGACGCTGCACCTGGTCGAAGCGCTAGTCGGATAGGGCTTTCGACCCCTCATCCGACCCCTTCGGGACCGCCTTCTCCCGCAAGGGGAGAAGGAACGCCGGGAGGGCGAACGCCATGACCCCGGCGCAAAGCGCCCGCGAGCGGCGCGACATCGTCACCGGCGAGGTGATGGACGAGGCCAGGCTGATCCGCTTTGCGGTCGGCCCCGACGGCGTGGTGATCCCCGACCTGGCGAGAAAGTTGCCGGGCAGGGGCGTCTGGGTCGCCGCCGACCGCGCCTCGGTGACGACGGCGGCCAAGAAGAACCTGTTCTCGCGCTCGGCCAAGGCCAAGCTGTCGGCGCCGGCGGACCTGGCCGATCAGGTCGACGCGCTGCTGGCGCGGCGGATTTTGGCGGCCCTGGGGCTTGCGCAGCGCGCCGGCGATCTTACCTCCGGGTTCGAGAAGGTTTCCGCGGCCATCGCCGCGGGCAAGGCCGCCTGGCTTGTCGAGGCGTCCGACGGCGCCGAGGACGGCCGCCGCAAGCTCCTGGCGGTCTGCCGGCGGCAGCCTCGCCCACCCCGATTGTTCGGCGTCTTTACGTCGGAGGAATTGGGTTTGGCCTTAGGGCGGGAGAATGTGATACACACCGCCTTCCTTGCGGGGCGAGGCGCCGAAAGCTGGACATCCGATGTCCTGCGATTATCGGGCTTCCGTCCGCTCCTTCCTGAGAGATGGCGCGAGGAGCCCTTGGCGGCGAGCGGGACGTAACCCGTCCGCGCCGAGAGCCATTGATCGATCCTTTTGGTCGGGACCGCCCGGCCGGTGAGTAAAGCGAGCGCATGAGCGACGAGAACGATAACGGCCGACCTTCCGCTCCTGGCGGACGCGCGCCTCTGACCCTGAAGCCTCGCGGCGGCGGGTCGATCAGCGCGGGTACGGTGAAGCAAAGCTTCAGCCACGGCCGTTCCAAGACCGTGGTCGTGGAAACGAAGCGCGCGCGGACCCACTCCGGACCGGCGGGCAACCTCGCTGCGCCGTCGTCGGCGGAGAAGCGGGTGTTCGAACCGCGCCCGGCCGCCGGCCCCGGCGCGCCGCCGCGTCCCGCCCAGGATGGCCGCGGCCTGTCGTCCGAAGAATTGCGCGCCCGCCAACTGGCCATCGAAAGCGCCCAGGCCCGCGAACGCGAAGCCGCCGATCGCCGCGCCGCCGAAGCCCGGGCCGCCGCTGCGTCCGCTACGGCCGCCGCCCGCGCAGCCGAGGCCGCCGCACCTGAGCCCGCAGCCCCGCCGCCGGCCCCGGTCGAAGCCCCGCCGCCGCCCGTGCAAGCCGTCGTCGAAGCCCCGGCCGCACCTGAGCCGGCCCCTGTCGCGGCGCCAGAAGTGCAAGCCGCGCCGCAGGCCCCGCCGGTGCAGCGTCCGGCCATGGACGTGCGCGGCCCCCAGGGCCCGCAAGGCCCGCAGACCCGCACCTATCAACCCTCGCCCGAACGTCGCGACGACCGGCCGAGCACCACGACCTATCGCCCTGATCGCGAACGCCCTGCGCCGCGCTTCGAGAGCACGAGCTTCAACCAGCGCGCGCCGCGTCCCGACGCCCGCCCGCCGCGCGACGATCGTGGCCCGCCGCGTCCGGGCGGGGACCGGCCCCAGGCCGATCGCGGTCCTCGTCCTCCCGCCGGCGCCGGCGGCGGCGGCGATACTGTCCGCTATTCCGCGCTGGCGCCTCGCCCGGCAGGCGGCGGCCCGCGCGACAACGTGCGCCCGGGCGCCGGTCGCCCGCAGCGCCCCGGCATGCCGGCGGCCCCGCCGGCCAAGCCCGAGGTCGAACGCGCCACCCGCCAGGCCCCGCGCCCCGGCTCGGCCAATCTCGATCGCAAGCCTGACGAAGACGAGATGACCAACCTGCGCCGCGGCAAGACCGCCGCGCCGGAGAAGGCCATCAGCCGCGCCAAGGGCGCCGCCCAGCGTCGCGAAGGCCGCCTCACCATCCAGGCCGTGGCCGGTGACGACGAGGGCGCCGTCGAACGGATGCGCTCCCTCGCCTCGGTTCGCCGCGCCCGCGAACGTGAACGCGAAAAGCGCAAGGGCGGCGGCCAGGAAGCGGTCCGCGCGGCCCGCGAGGTGGTCATTCCCGACGTGATCACCGTGGCGGAACTCGCCAACCGGATGGCCACCCGCGGCGTCGACATCATCAAGTTCCTGATGCGCCAGGGCGTGATGCTGAAGATCAACGACGTCATCGACAACGACACCGCCGAACTGGTGGCCACCGAGTTCGGCCACACCGTGCGCCGCGTTTCGGAAGCCGACGTCGAAGAAGGCTTCATCGGCGCCGAGGACCACGACGACCACCTGGAGTCCCGGCCCCCGGTGGTGGCGGTCATGGGTCACGTCGACCACGGCAAGACCAGCCTGCTGGACGCCCTTCGCGCCACCGACGTGGCGGCGGGCGAACACGGCGGCATCACCCAGCATATCGGCGCCTATCAGGTCCGGCTGGCCGACGGCGAGCGGGTGACCTTCCTGGACACCCCCGGCCACGCGGCGTTCTCCGCCATGCGGGCGCGCGGCGCCAACGTCACCGACATCGTGGTGCTGGTGGTGGCCGCCGACGACGGCGTCATGCCCCAGACGATCGAGGCGATCCATCACGCCAAGGCCTCGGGCGCGCCGATCATCGTGGCGATCAACAAGATCGACAAGCCGGACGCCAACCCGACGCGGGTCATCAACGAACTGCTGCAGCATGAGATCGTGGTCGAAGCCCATGGCGGCGACGTCCAGGCGATCCAGGTCTCGGCGACCCAGAAGCTCGGCCTCGACGACCTGATCGAGGGCATCCTGCTGCAGGCCCAGCTCATGGAACTGAAGGCCAACCCCGACCGCACCGCCGACGGCATGGTGATCGAGGCCAAGCTCGACCGCGGCCGCGGGGCGGTTTCCACAGTCCTGGTCAAGCGCGGCACCCTGCGGCGCGGCGACATCGTCGTGGCCGGCGCCAACTTCGGCCGGGTTCGAGCCCTGCTGAACGAACGCGACGAGCAGGTGCTGGAGGCCGGCCCCTCGGTGCCGGTGGAGATTCTCGGCCTGGACGGCACGCCCGATCCGGGCGAGCCCTTCGCCGTGGTGGAGAACGAGGCCCGCGCCCGCGAGCTGACCGCCTACCGCGTGCGGGTCAAGCGCGAGAAGGCCGGGGCGCCCGCCAGTGCGGCCGGCCAATCGATGGCCGACTTCATGGCCAAGCTGCAGGACAAGAAGATCTCGGAACTGCCGCTGGTCATCAAGGCCGACGTGCAGGGTTCGGCCGAGGCGATCATCGGCTCGCTCGACAAGCTGGCCACCGACGAGGTCCGCGCGCGGATCATCCTGTCGGGCGCCGGCGCCATCAGCGAGAGCGACGTCATGCTGGCCAAGGGGGCCGGTTCGCCGATCCTGGGCTTCAATGTCCGTGCGTCGAAGCAGGCGCGCGAACTGGCCGACCGCGAGGGCGTGGAGATCCGCTACTACGCGATCATCTACGACCTGATCGACGACATCAAAGGCGTGCTTTCCGGCATGCTGGCGCCGGAACAGCGCGAAACCTTCCTGGGCAACGCCGAGGTCCTCCAGGCCTTCGACATCACCAAGGTCGGGCGCGTCGCCGGGTGCCGGGTCACCGAAGGCACGGTCAGGAAGGGCGCTCGCGTCCGGATCGTCCGCGCCGACATCGTCATCCTCGAACTGGGCGTCCTGCAGACGCTCAAGCGGTTCAAGGACGAGGTCAACGAAGTCACGGCCGGCCAGGAATGCGGCATGGCCTTCCAGGGCTTCCAGGACATCAAGGCCGGCGACGTCATCGAGTGCTTCACCCTCGAAGAGGTCAAGCGCTCGCTCTAGGGCCGCCCTGTCGACAGAGAATCAAGGACGTCCAGCCCCCGGGTTGGGCGTCCTTTTTCTTTGCGCGAAAGCCGCGCACGGTCCAATTGAAGCCACGCTCGGGGTCCTTGCTCCGCGCGGGATGGAGATTGCTGGAGCTCTATATGCGCAAGATCCTCGCCGCCGCCGCCGCGCTCCTCCTGCTGAGCGCCTGCGCCTCGGCCCAGAAACTGGACGCCGCCGGCGACGTCCACGCCCTGCTGACCTCGATCCGTGACAATGACGAGGCGACCTTCGACGCCCACGTCGACCGGCCCGCCCTGGAACGCGAGATCGAGTCGCGGATCGTCCAGCGCGCCGGCAAGGAGAAGGGCCTGGGCGGCCTCCGCGCCTTGCTGGCCCCGACGCTCGCCCAGATGGCTGGCGACGCCCTGATCCAGCCGAGCGTCTTCCGCACGGTGGCCGAGTCCTACGGCTACGAGCCGTCCAAGCCCCTGCCGGGCCGGTTCGCCATCGCCAGCACGCTGAAGCCGCTGGACGACGGCCGCGTCTGCGCCACCCGCAAGAAGAACGGGCCGTGCGTGCTGATCTTCACCCACGGCGACGGGGTGTGGCGGCTCTCGGGCTTCGAAGGCGACATGAAGGACCTGCGCCTCAAGCGGTGAGGCTTGCCTTCACCCGACCTCTCCCGCAGGCGGGAGAGGAGAAGGTCGGCGTCGCTCGTTCCTAGCCCACCGGCCAGGTGAGGGCGGCGAGGCGGTGGGAAACCCCTTGTCACGCAGATAGGCGCCGACGTCCGGGTCGCGGCCGCGGAACTTGCGATACTGCACGGCCGGATCGATGGTGTTGCCGCGGCTCATGATGTCGTCGTGCAAGCGCCTGGCGACGGCCTTGTCGTAGGGCCCGCCAGCCTCGGTGAAGGCCTCGAAGCAGTCCAGCGCCAGGACCTCGGACCAGAGATAGCTGTAGTAGCCGGCCGAATAGCTGTCCGACGAGAAGATGTGCGCGAACTGCGGCGTGCGGTGGCGCATCGGCAGTTCCCTGGGCATGCCGAGCCTGGCCAGTTCGTCGCGCTCGAAGGCGTCGGGATCGATGTCGGCGTCGCCGGCCAGGTGCAGCTTCATGTCGATCAGCGCCGCGGACAGATATTCGGTGACGTCGAAGCCCTTCTTGAAGGTGTGGGCCTTTTCGATCTTGGCCGTCAGGTCCGCCGGGATCGGCTGGCCGGTCTCGTAGTGCAGGGCGAACTTCTGCAGCACCTCGGCCGTTGGCAGCCAGCGCTCGTTCACCTGGGACGGGAATTCAACGTAGTCGCGCGGCACCCGCGTGCCCGACAGCGAGGGATAGACGACGTCGGAGTTCAGGCCGTGCAAGGCGTGGCCGAACTCGTGGAACATGGTCTGGGCGTCGTCCCAGGACACCAGCACGGGTTGCCCCGGCGCGCCCTTCACGAAATTGGAGTTGTTGGACACCAGGGTGGTGATCGGCCCCTCCAGCTTCTGCTGGGCGCGATAGTCGGTCATCCAGGCGCCGGAGCGCTTGCCGTCCCGCGCATAGGGATCGAAGTACCAGACGCCGACATGCTTGCCGGCGGCGGACTTGACCTCCCAGACCCGGACGTCGGGATTGAACACCGGCACGCCGCCGATGGGGCTGAAGGAAAAGCCGTAGATCTGGTTGGCGGCCCAGAACATCCCCTCGCGCAGCTTGTCCATCTGCAGGTAGGGCTTCACGGCGTTCATATCGAGATCGAAGCGCGCCTTGCGGACCTTCTCGGCGTAGTAGCGATAGTCCCAGGGTTCGATGGTCACGCCGGCCTTCTCAGCGCCGGCGATCGCCTGCATCTCGGCGACTTCCTCGTGGACGCGCGCCACTGCCGAGGGCCAGACCCGCATCATCAGCGCCATGGCCGCGTCGGGCGTCTTGGCCATGGTGTCGCCCAGGCGCCAGTGGGCATGGGTCGGATAGCCCAGCAGCCTGGCGCGTTCGGCCCGCAGCTTGAGGATCTTCCTGATGCCGGCGTTGTTGTCGTGGGCGTCGCCGTTGTCGCAGCGGCTGTAGTAGGTGCGCCAGACCTTCTCCCGCAGGTCCCGCCGCGCCGAATAGGTCAGGAACGGGTCCATCGACGAGCGCGTGTTGAGGATGGCGTACTCGCCCTTGCGGCCCTTCTCCTCGGCCGCCGCGGCGGCGCCCGCCCGGAAGTCGTCGGGCAGACCCGCCAGTTCGTCGTCGGTCTTCAGGTAGAGGACATAGCCCGCCTCGTCGGCCAGCAGGTTCTGGTTGAAGGTCGTGAACAGGCCCGCCAGGTCCTGGTTGATGGCCGCGACCCTGGCCTTGGCGTCCGGCGACAGCTTGGCTCCGGCGCGGACGAAGCGGTCCCACTGCAGCCAGGCGAGCCGTTGCTGTTCCGGCGTCAGGCCGGCCGTGTCGCGCGCCGCGTAGACCGCCTCGATGCGCTTGAAGAGCGCGCCGTTCTGCAACACCGCGTCGTCGTGGGCCGCCAGCAGGGGCTCCATCCGGGTCTCAAGGGCGCGGAACTCCGCCGTGGAGAGGTTGCTGCCCCAGACGCCATAGATCGCCCCGACCCGCTGGAGGTCGTCGCCCGCGCGTTCCAGGGCGGCGATGGTGTTGTCGAAGGTCGCAGGCCTGGGATCGGCGACGATCGCCTCGATCTCGCGCAGATGCGCGGCCATGGCCGCGTCGAGCGCGGGACCAAGGTCGGCGACGGCGACCTTGTCGAAAGGCGGCAGCCCGCCGTAGGGGCCCGTCCAGGGCGCGCTCAAAGGCTTGCGCCCGGCAGTCGCCGAAAGCGCGGCGGGCGGCAGGCCCGCAGCGGCGGCGAGCGCCCCGCCAGCGGCGATGAACGTGCGGCGGCGCATGAAGAAACCTCCAACGGAGAACACCCTCTGTCGGCGATATCCTTAGGCGCGATGTAACGCGGCGTCACATGACGGCCTTGTAATATTATTCGCGCCCGATCAGGCCGCGGCGGCGACTTCGTCGAGCACTTCGCGCACCGCGTCGGCGGCGGCCAGCGACAACGGATCGCGCGCATCCTCCATGGCGGCGATCTCGGCGTCCAGCGCGCCTCGCAACGCCTGGGCGGCCCGCGGCGAGATCGCCGCCAGAGCCAGGGCCGAGGCGCGGCTGATGGCCAGCGCCGCATAGAGGTCGACATCGACGCCAAGCGCCCAATTGGAGTCTGGATTGCCTGGAATCGGCGGTTGGAACGGCTTCATTGACGGCATCTCTCGGGACGGGTGCGACGCCCAAGCCCTGGACCGAGCCCGATGTGCGTCGAGGGCGAGCTCGGAGTATGCGACCCGTGCGAGGGGCCCTGATGAGGTGAACCCTAGCTTATAGTGACGGTGGCGTCAACTTTGTTGGTCCTGCGTCAGGGGCTAGGCGCATCGCCATGCGGCGGCTACATCGGCAAGATGGCGATTGGCGTTTTCGATTCCGGCGTAGGGGGGCTGACAGTCCACCGCAGGCTCGTCGATCGCTTTCCACAAGCCGATTTCGTCTATCTGGCCGACCAGGCCAACGCCCCCTACGGCGGTCGCGGCGGCGAGGAAATCGTCGACCTGACGCGGGCCGGTTGCGAGACGCTGTTCGACCTCGGTTGCGACCTGGTGGTGCTTGCTTGCAACACGGCGTCGGGAATCGCGCTGCGCCGCCTGCAGCAGACCTGGCTGCCCGGCTATCGCCGGTCGCTGGGCCGGCCGGTCAACGTGCTGGGGATCATCGTCCCGACCATCGAGGCCGCCACCGGCCTGCCGTGGGAGCACGAGGCCGAGCGCCGCGGCGACAAGGTCGAGAAGCTGGACGTCCTGGCGGTGTTCTCGACGCCGGCCACCGCGCGCAGCCGCGTCTACGAGATCGAGATCGACAAGCGGCGCCAGGATGTGGCGGTGTTTTCCGAGCCCTGCCCTGACCTGGCGCGCATGATCGAGGCCGGCGCGGCGAAGGCGGACCTCGCCGCCGCCGTCGACGGCCACGTGACGGCGATCACCGGGCGGATCGGCCGCTCGCCCGACCGCGCGATCCTTGGCTGCACCCACTACGAGATCGTCGCCGACCTCTTCACCGCGGCGTTGAGGCCGGGCACCCCGGTGATCCATCAGCCGCAGGCGACCGCCGAGGCCCTTGGCCGCTATCTCGAGCGCCACACCGAACTCGACGCCGGAACCGGCGGGACGCGGCGTTTCCTCACCACCGGCAAACCCGGCGCGCAGCACAATCTGGTTGAGACCTTCTGGGGAGGCCCCCTGAGCTTCGAGCGGGCTTAGGAGGGGTGAACCCTGACGCGCTCCGGGTCGCCGTCAGCGCGCGGCGGCCTCGGCGGCGATCACCCGGCTGACGGCGTTGACCACCGCGCCGATGCGCAAGGCCGCCTGGACGGAGACGCTGGGCATGCCGTGGCTCTTGAGCTCGTGCTCGTGGGCGTCCAGGCACATGCCGCAGCCGTTCACCGCCGACACGGCGGTGCACCACAGCTCGAAATCGGTCTTGTCGACGCCGGGGTTGGCGATGATGTTCATCCGCAGCCGCGCCGGCAGGGTGCGGTACTCGGCGTTCGTCAGCAGGTGGAGCGCCCGGTAGTAGACGTTGTTCATGCCCATGATCGCGGCGGCGGCCTTGGCGGCCGTGCTGGCTTCGGCCGAGAGGCCGGCTTCAGCGGCGGCGGCGTCGATGGCCTTGATCACCGCCGGGGTTCCCACCGCATAGGCCGAGGCGACGAACGCGCCCCACTTCTGCTGGTCGGTCAGCTGGGTTTCCCCCACCAGGCTCGAAAGGTTCAGGCTGAGGTCCTTGGCGTAGGCCGGCAAGGACTCGCGCAGGGCGTCGAGCGACATGGGGAAACTCCGTGTTCGAGGGTCTGAAGGAAAGGAAGGCGCCGGCCGCCTGCGACCGACGCCTTCCCCAGGCTGGTGAAGACTGAAGGACGATCAGGCGGCCTTCAAGGTGTCGCCGCCGACCGCGCGGTTGCAGGGGCAAAGCTCGTCGGTCTGCAGGGCGTCGAGCACCCGCAGGGTGTCGGCGGGATTGCGGCCGACGTTCAGGTTGGTGACGTAGACGTGCTGGACGGTGTTGTCCGGGTCGACCACGAAGGTCGCGCGCAGGGCCACGCCCTCGTCTTCGTTGAGCACGCCGAGCGCGCGGGCGAACTTGCCGGAATTGTCGGCGAAGTTCCACATCGGCAAGCTCCTGAGGTCGGGGTGTTCACGCCGCCAGCCGAGTTTCGAATGCTCGTTGTCGGTGGAGCCGCCGAGCACGATGGTGTCGCGCTCTTCGAACTGCGGGTTCAGCTTCGCGAACTCGGCGATCTCGGTCGGACAGACGAAGGTGAAGTCCTTCGGGTAGAAGAAGATGACCTTCCACTTGCCCGGGAAGCTGTCCTTGGTGATCGTCTCGAACGCGCTTTCGCCGTTCTCCTCGTGGTAATTGAACTTGGGCTTCACGCCGGTCACCTTGAAGTCCGGCAGCGTCTCGCCAACACCCAACATCGTCAGAATCTCCTCGTTACGGTTATGCGTTCGCCGGTTGAGATAGGGGGTCGGAGGCCAAAGCTCTAATCGATTGTTTTTGGAAATTGAATAGAAGCATTCTATATAGACGCCATGCTCCCCACCCTGCGGCAACTGACCTACCTGAAGCTCCTGGCCGAGCACGGCGCCTTCGGGCGCGCGGCTGAGGCCGCCCACGTCACCCAGCCCACATTGTCGGCCGGCATCCAGGAACTGGAGAAGATCCTTGGCGCGCCGGTGGTCGACCGCGCCCGCTCCGGGGTCATCCTGACCGCGGTGGGGGAGGACGCCCTGCGCCGCGCCAACCTGATCCTCAACGAGGCCGAGGAACTGGTGCAGGCCGCCAAGAACACCGGCCAACCGCTGACCGGCCGCTTCCGGCTGGGGGTGATCCCGACGGTCGCGCCGTTCCTGCTGCCGCGCGCCCTGCCGGTGCTGCGCAAGCGTTTCCCCAAGCTGCGGCTGTTCCTGCGCGAGGACCTCACCCACCGGCTGATCGTCGCCCTGCGCGCGGGCCAACTGGATGCGGCGCTGATCGCCCTGCCCTACGACGTGAGCGGCCTGGCCTGCGCCCACGTGTCCGACGACGAACTGCTGGCCGCCGCGCCCGCCGACCACCCTATCGCATTGCAGAACTCGGTCTCCGCCGCCACGCTGGAAGGCGCCGAACTGATCATGCTGGAGGACGGCCACTGCCTGCGCGACCAGGCGCTGGCGGCCTGCGGGCTGAAGCCGCCCAAGGCGCTGGCCGACGGCGACGCCTTCGCCGCCACCTCGCTGCCCACCCTGGTGCAGATGGTGGGGTCGGGCCTGGGGGTCACCTTCCTGCCGGCCATGGCCGTGGCCGCCGGCCTCACCGATCCGGCCACGGTGGCCGTGCGGCCCATCGGCGCCGACCACCCCAGCCGCGAGATCGTCGTCGCCTGGCGCGCGGGCTCCACGCGCGCCGCCGAGGGCCGCCTGCTGGCCGAAGCCTTGAAGGAAGCGTGATCCTGGCCTCTTGAGTCTCTCGCGCCGCGCCGGAAACAACCTGCGCCTTGTGCGTTGCGCCTGGACACCTGGAGCTTCCCCCATGATCCGTCCCGTCGTCCTCGCCGCGCTCGCCGCCATCAGCCTGTCCGGTTGCGTCAGCATGTCGAGGAGCCAGGCGGTCTCCCCCCTGGCCGCCGACTGGGTGACCAATGGGCGGGTGGAGACCATCAAGCTGATGCGCTCGCCCGACCTGAAGGTCACGCCGGGGTTCGACGCCCTCTTCACCGAGCATGTGAAGACCAAGCTCGACGGCTGCGCCAAGGGAACCCGCCCGCTGATCCTCGAAGCCAGCCTCGATCGCTTCGACAAGGCCAACCCGGTGATCACCACGGTGGTGGCCGGCGCCAACGTCCTGCGCGGCGAGGCCAGGCTGGTCGACGCCAGGACCGGCAAGGTCGTGGCCGACTACAAGGTGGGCAAGACCATCGTCGGCGGGCGCTTCGCCATCGTGGTGATGGGCGAGGCCGAGGAACAGCTCTCCGACGCCTTTGGCGACGAGCTCTGCAAACAGGCCTTCACGCCGCCTGCGGCCGAACCGGCGAAGTAGGCGCCGACCGCCTCCCTCGCATCGTCCGTAACACTTTCGATATATCTTTTTTCGCCGCGACCCCTTGCGGTTCGATCCTATTTAGATATATCTGCACCATCGATATGAAATCGATATATCTAAATAGGATCTAAAATGCACAGACACTTTTCAAGGGACCGTCACGAACGCAGCCGCGAAGGCTTTGGCGGACATATGCGCGGACGCTTCGGCGGCGGCCATCGTGGCGGCGGCCTGCATGGCGAACGCCGGGACGGCCGCATCGCCCGGCTGCTCGAACACGGGGACCTGCGCTTCGTCGTCCTGGCCCTGATCGCCGAACAGCCCCGTCACGGCTACGAGCTGATGAAGGAACTGGAAGATCGCACTGGCGGCGCCTATCGCCCCAGCCCGGGCGTGATCTATCCGACGCTCTCCCTGCTGGAGGACGAAGGCTTCATCGTCCAGTCGAGCCCCGCGGCGAGCCGCAAGCTGTACGACATCACCGACGCCGGCCGCGAGGTCCTGGACCAGAACCGTCCCGCCGTGGACGCCGTCTTCGCCCGCATGGGCGAGGCCGCCGCCCAGACCGATACGGCCAGGCCCAAGATCAAGCGCGCCATGGGCAACCTTGCGCTGGCCCTGCAATACCGCTTCTCCCGCGGGCCGGTGAGCGAGGACGACGTCGACGCCATCGCCAAGGCCATCGACGCGGCGGCCTCCGCGATCGAGCGGACCTGAGTCGCCTCCATTTCAACCGCGCGGCTTTTCCCTATATGTAGCTGCGCCATGAGCCGCCCGTTCCTGAAGATGAACGGCCTCGGCAACGACTTCGTCGTGGTCGAAGCCCGCAGCCTGCCGTTCTCGCCGACGGCGGACGAGGTGCGCGCCATCGCCGACCGCACGAGGGGCGTCGGCTGCGACCAGCTGATCTCCATCTCCCCGTCCAGCAAGGCCGACGCCTTCGTCCGCTTCTGGAACGCCGACGGCGAGGAGGTCGACGCCTGCGGCAACGGCAGCCGCTGTGCGGCGCTGCTATTGATGCAGGCCGCCGACAGCCTGCAGACCACCCTGGAGACCAAGGCCGGCCTGCTCTCGGCCCGCCGGGCCGGTGCGGCCAAGGTCACCGTCGACATGGGGCTGCCGCGCCTGGACTGGACCCAGATCCCCCTGGCCGAGGAAATGGACACCAAGGGGATCGAACTGCAGATCGGCCCTATCGACGATCCGGTCATGCATACGCCGGGCTGCGTCTCGATGGGCAATCCGCATGTGGTGTTCTTCGTCCCCGACGTCGCCCAGGTGGGGGTGCGCGAGGTGGGGTCGCTGGTGGAGAACCATCCGCTGTTCCCGCAGGGCGTCAACGTCGGCTTCGCGCAGATCAAGGCCCGCGACCGCATCCGCCTGCGGGTGTGGGAACGCGGCGCGGGCCTGACCAAGGCCTGCGGCACCGGGGCCTGCGCCGCCCTGGTCGCCGCCCATCGTCGTGGCCTGGTGGATCGGACGGCGACCCTGGAGCTCGACGGCGGCGAGTTGACCATCGAGTGGCGCGAGGACGACGGCCACGTGATCATGACCGGCCCGGCCGAGATCGACTTTGCAGGGGTCTTGCCGTGAGCAGTGGGCGAACCTCATCAACCCAGACATCCCGGCCTATGCCGGGATGAGCGGTGGGTGCGGCGCCGCGAGCCGTCAGAGAAAACTATAGGGATCGATGTCGATGCTGACCCGCACGGAGGCCGGCGGCTTCACGCGGGCGCGCCAGGTCGCCATATAGGCCGAGAGGTCCACCGTGCGGTCGGCGCGCACCAGGAAGCGCTTGCGCCGCCGGCCCCGTATCAGGCCCAGCGGCGCGTCGGCAGGGCCGTAGACCTCGACGCCGGCGGCGTTGGGGGCGGCCTGCGCCATGGCGCGGACGAAGCTTTCCAGGATCTGCGGGACCTCGCCGGAAACCACGACGGCGGCCAGGCGGCCGAACGGCGGCAGGCCGGCGGATTCGCGCTCGGCCATCTCGGCGGCGGTGAAGCCTTCGCGGTCCTGAGCCTTCAGCGCCTGCATGACCCCATGGTCAGGGGCCCAGGTCTGCAGCAAGGCCCGCCCTGGACGGTCGCGCCGGCCCGCGCGGCCGGTGGCCTGGGCCAGCAGCTGATAGGTCCGCTCGGCCGCCCGCAGGTCGCCCCCGCGCAGGCCGAGGTCGGCGTCCACCACGCCCACCAGGGTCAGGTTGGGGAAATTGTGGCCCTTGGCGGCGGCCTGGGTCGCCACCAGGATATCGATCTCGCCTTCTTCCATGGACTCCACCAGCCGTCGCGCCTCGCGCGCGTCGAAGGCGGTGTCGGAGGAGAAGACCGCCACGCGGGCCTGCGGGAACAATGCGCGCGCCTCTTCCTCCACCCGCTCCACCCCAGGGCCGATGGAGACCAGGCTGTCCTTGGCGCCGCAGTAGGGACAGGCGACCGGCTTGGGCATGGAAAAGCCCGTCAGGTGGCAGACCAGGCGACCCGAATAGCGGTGCTCCACCAGCCAGGAATCGCTGTCGGGCGCGCACAGCCGCTCGCCGCAGGCCTTGCAGAGCACCAGGGGGGCGTAGCCCCGGCGGTTGAGGAACAGCAGGCTCTGCTCCCCGCGCGCGAAGGTCTCGACCATGGCGGCCACCAGGGGCGGCGAGAGCCAGCGGCCGTGCTCGGGCGGGGTCTCGCGCAGGTCCACCAGGTCGATGTCGGGCAGGCGGGCGATCCCGTGCCGGGCCGACAGCCGCAGCCAGCGATAGCGCCCGGTCTCGGCGTTGCGCAGGGTCTCCAGCGACGGCGTCGCCGAGGCCAGGATCACGGCCGCGCCCTCGATCTTGGCGCGCACCACCGCCAGGTCCCGGGCCTGGTAGATGAAGCCCTCCTCCTGCTTGTAGGAGCCGTCGTGCTCCTCATCGACGATGATCAGCGACAGGTTCGAAAAGGGCAGGAACAGCGCCGAGCGCGCGCCCACCACGATCCGGCACCGGCCCGAGGCCACGGCCTCCCAGGCGCGCCGCCGGGCGGGCGGGGCGACGTTGGAATGCCACTCGGCCGGCGCCGCGCCGAAGCGGGCTGCGAACCGCGCCAGCACCGCCTGGGTCAGGGCGATCTCCGGCAGCAGCACCAGGACCTGGGCGGTAGGATCGCGCGCCAGCACGTGGGCGGCGGCCTCCAGGTAGACCTCCGTCTTGCCCGATCCGGTCACCCCGTCGAGCAGGGCGACTTCGAAACCCGCGCCGTCGATCATCGCCGTCAGGTCGGCCGCCGCCGCCGCCTGGCTGGGGTTGAGCTGGGCCCCGCTCAGGGAGAGGTCGGGCTCTGGGAAGGCGACCGGCGCCTCGATGGTGCGGATCTCCAGCACGCCTTCGTCCACCAGGGCCTTCACCACGCCGGCCGAGACGCCGGCGGCGCGGGCGAGGTCCGCCGGGGAAAGCTGTGCGTCGGCCACGGCTTCCAGCACCTTCGCCCGCGCCGGCGTCGTGCGGGCCGGCCGGGCGCCGGTCGCCGCCACGATCCGCTGCGGCTTGGCTTTCGGCGCGCGGGCGCCGCGCAGCGCCATGGCGAGCGGCTGGCCCGGCGCATCGACGGCGTAGCGCGCGGCCCATTGGACGAACTCGAGCGTCGTGGCCGGAATGCGCGGGTCGTCCAGCAGGGCGCTCACCGGCTTCAGCGGCCGGTTGCCGCCGGCGGCCTCCCGCAGGCCCGTGACCACGCCCCGCAACAGGCGCGGCCCCAGCGGTGCTGCGACCTGGTCGCCGATCTCCAGGCCCATGCCCTCGGGCTCGGCGTAGTCGAACGCCTCGGGCAACGGCATGGGCAGGAGGACGGAGGCGATGCGGGTCATCGCCCCTCCATCCGCCGGGTGGAGGCGTCATGACGGGAAGGGTTCAAACGGCGGGCGCTTGGCCTTAAGAGAACAGGGCCGTCAACCCGCAGGACCCCGGACATGCACCTCTTCCTCGACACCACCGACGTGGCCATCCTCAAGGATCTGGCGGCCACGGGCCTTGTCGACGGGGTCACCACCAATCCTACGCTGATCGCCAAGTCGGGTCGTCCCATGCTGGAGGTCATCGCCGAGATTTGCGACGTCGTCGAGGGCCCCGTCAGCGCCGAGGTCGCCGCCACCGACATCGCCGGCATGCTGGCGGAGGGGCGCAAGCTCGCCGCCATCGCCACCAACGTCGTGGTGAAGCTGCCGCTGACGCGGGCCGGCCTGACCGCCACGGGCGAATTCGCCCGCGAAGGCATCCACACCAACGTCACGCTCTGCTTTTCCGCGGCCCAGGCGCTGTTGGCCGCCAAGGCCGGCGCCAGCTACATCAGCCCGTTCATCGGCCGCCTGGACGACTATGGCGCGGCCGGGATGGACCTGATCACCGAGATCCGCGCCATCTACGACAACTATGATTTCGACACCGAGATCCTGGCCGCCTCGATCCGAAATCCCGCCCATGTCACCGCCGCGGCGCTGGCCGGCGCCGATTGCGCGACGATTCCGCCCGGCGTGTTCCTCGACCTCTTCAAGCACCCGTTAACCGAAAAGGGTCTTGAACAGTTCATGAGCGACTGGGCCAAGACGGGCCAGTCGATCCTGTAACCAGTCGGGGGCGACCATGGACGCGACGCAGGCCAAGGCGGAAGAGGCGTTTCCCGAGGCCGAGGCGATCCGTCGCTTCCTGATCGACAACCCCGGCTTCCTCCACGACGACGAAGGCCTGCTGGCCGAACTCGGCCTGCGGCCGGCCGCCGCCAACCTGGTGGATTTCGGCCCGGCGGCGCTGGCCCGGGTGCACGAGGCCCACAAGCGCGAATCCTCGGTGCGCAGGCAGCTGGAAGCCACGGCGCGCGCCAATTTCTCGGCCCAGGCCCAGACCCACGGGGCGGTGGTCGACCTGCTCGAGGCCCGCAACCACGCCGACCTCGCCCGCCGCGTCGACGAGCTGGCGCAACTGCGCTTCGGCCTGGCTGCCGGCGTGGTGGCCCTGGAGGATGCGGGCCGGGTGCCGGCCGGCTGGCGGCTGCTGGTGGAGGGCCAGGTGGACATGATCCTCGGCGGTCACCAGAAGCTGTCCTGCATGGGCTTCCAACCCACGGCGCTTGGCCTGTTCGGCGAGCGGGCCGAGACCGTCCGCTCCATGGCCATGGTCCGCATGGCGATCTGGGAGCCGGCGCGGGAGGGCGTCATCGCCTTCGGTTCGGCCGACGAGAACGGCTTCACCGCCGACATGGGCCCCGAGCTGGTGGCCTTCCTCGCCCGCGTGGTGGAGCGCACGGCCGAACGCTGGCCGGTGCTGTGACCGCGCGCGAGGCCCTGGCCGCCTGGCTGGAGCATCTGGCGCACGAACGGCGCGCCTCGCCCCGCACGCTGGAAGCCTACGGTTTCGCGGTCTCCCGCTATCTGACCTTCCTCGAACGCCATCGCGGCGAGGCGCCGAGCCTTGCCGCGATGGGCGAGATCACGCCGGGCGAAGTCCGCGCCTGGCTCGCCCATCTTCGCCAGGGCGACCATCCCCTGTCGCCGCGCTCGCTATCCCAGGCGCTGTCGGCCATGCGCACGTATCACCGCTTCCTCGACCGGCGCCTGGACACCCCCAACGCCGCCATCGGCCTGGTGCGCGGGCCGCGCGTGAAGCCCGCCGCGCCGCGCCCGGTGAGCGAGGACCAGGCCCGGGGCATGCTGGCCGAACCGGGCTTCGATCCGGACACGGCGGTGTGGGAGGCCGCCCGCGACGAGGCCGTGCTGACCCTGCTCTACGGCTGCGGCCTGCGGATATCCGAAGCCCTGTCGCTGACCCGCGCCGACGCCCCGCTGGGCGACCAGCTGCGCATCACCGGCAAGGGCGGCAAGACCCGGATCGTGCCGGTGCTGCCCAGGGTGCAGGAGGCGGTGGCCGCCTATCTGGCGCAACTGCCCTACACGATCGGGCCCGAGGAGCCGCTGTTCCGCGCCAGGCGCGGCAAGCCGCTCAGCCCCCGCCAGGTCCAGGCCACGGTGCAGCTGCTGCGCGGCCGCCTGGGGCTGCCCGACAGCGCCACGCCGCACGCCCTGCGCCACTCCTTCGCCACCCACCTGCTGGGGGCCGGCGCCGACCTGCGCTCGATCCAGGAACTGCTGGGCCACGCCTCGCTGTCGACCACCCAGCGCTATACCGAGGTGGATGCCGCCCGCCTGCTGAGCGCCTACGCCAGCGCCCACCCGCACGCCTGATTCCTAACGAACCATCCGCAGCCACGGCACGCCCGGCGGCGGGTCGCGGCCTTCCTCGACGACGCGGAAGCCTTCGCGCGCGTAGAACGCCTGGGCCCTGGCGTTGGCGGTCTGGACCTTCAGCGAAAGCGGGCCGTCGACCAGGGTTTCCACATGGTCCAGCAGGGCCTTGCCGATCCCCCGGCCGCGATCGTCGACATAGAGCGAATGGACGAAGCTGTCGGGCCGGTAGAGCGCCAGGATGCCCAGGACGACGCCTTCCCGCACCGCCACATAGACCTCTTCATAGGGCGCATAGGCGAGGAAATCGGCGGCCTTGTGCCCTTCCGGCGGCAACCAGGTGAAGGTCTCTCTCAGCACGCGCTCGTAGAGCGCCGCGCAGGCGGGCAGTTCGTCCGGACGGGCCCGGCGGATTTCCGAGATAGGCGGCTTAGTCAGGACCCTTCTCCCCTTGCGGGAGAAGGTGGCGCGCGCATGCGCGACGGATGAGGGGTCGCGCTCCGCTCGAGGCTGCTTCTGGTGAGGCGCTGACCGGATAGGGCTTTCGACCCCTCATCCGACCTTGCTCCGCAAGGCCACCTGAAGGATCCGTGGCCAAGCCCTCACCGAAACTCAGGCCTGCATGGTCCAGCCCTCGACGCCCATGGCGGCCTGGCGCAGGGCTTCGGAGCGGGTGGGGTGCGGGTGGCAGGTGCGCGCGACGTCTTCGGAGGCGGCCTTGAACTCCATGGCGACGCAGTACTCGCCGATCATCTCGCCCACCGAAGGGCCGATCATGTGGACGCCCAGGACCTGGTCGGTGGCCGCGTCGGCCAGCACCTTCACGAAGCCCTCGGTCTCGTGGTTGATCTTGGCGCGGCTGTTGGCGATGAACGGGAACTTGCCGGTCTTGTAGGCGCGGCCCTCGGCCTTCAGCTCCTCCTCGGTCTTCCCGACCCAGGCGACCTCCGGATAGGTGTAGACCACGCTGGGGATCAGGCCGTAGTCGACGTGGCCGGCCTTGCCGGCGATGGTCTCGATGCAGGCCACGGCCTCGTCCTCGCCCTTGTGGGCCAGCATGGGGCCCGGGGTGGCGTCGCCGATGGCCCAGACGCCCGGCGCGGTGGTCTTCCAGTGGTCGGTGGGGATGACGCCGCGCTTGTCGGGGACGACGCCCACGCTCTCCAGGCCCAGGCCTTCGGTATAGGGCCGCCGGCCGATGGCCAGCAGGACGTAGTCGGCCTTCAGGGTCTCGGCCGCGCCGCCGGCGACCGGCTCCACCGTCAGCTCGACGCCGGACTTGCCGGCCTTGGCGCCGGTCACCTTGGAGCCCAGCTTGAAGATCATGCCCTGCTTGGCGAGCGAGCGCTGGAAGGTCTTGGCCGTCTCGGTGTCCATGCCCGGCGTGATGCGGTCGAGGAACTCCACCACCGTCACCTGGGCGCCCAGCCTGCGCCACACCGAGCCGAGCTCCAGGCCGATGATGCCGGCCCCGATGACGATCAGGCTCTTGGGCACTTCCGGCAGCGACAGGGCGCCGGTGGAATCCACGATCCGGGCCTGGTCGACGGTGACGCCCGGCAGGGGCGAGGGCTCGGACCCCGTGGCGATGACGATGTTCTTGGCCTCGAGCGTCGTGACCGAACCGTCGGCGGCGGTGACCTCGACCTTGCCGGTTCCGGCGATCTTGCCGGCGCCCTTCACCCAGTCGACCTTGTTCTTCTTGAACAGGAACTCGATCCCCTTGGTGAGCGCGGTCACCGACTCGGCCTTCTGCTTCATCATCTGCGGCAGGTTGAGCTTGGGGGCGACCTCGATGCCGATGCCGGCGAAGTCCTTGGCCGCCATCTCGTAGAGTTCGGAGGCGTGGAGCAGGGCCTTGGACGGCATGCAGCCGACGTTGAGGCAGGTGCCGCCCAGCGTCGGGTTTTTCTCCACCACCGCGGCCGTCAGGCCAAGCTGGCCCGCGCGGATCGCTGCATTGTAGCCGGCGGGACCGCCCCCGATGATGACGACGTCGTATTCAGCCATGGACCTGCCCGTTTGGTCGAAGGATTTGTTGGCTGAGATATAGGCGTTTCTCACCGGAGGCGAGTGCTGAGGTGCGCTTTTGGCAGAGCCAGGCCGGCTTGACGCCAACCCGCTCATCCCGGCGGAGGCCGGGACCCATGCGGGCGTCCCGTCGCACGACGCCGACCAGCGCTATCGCCGGCGAACTCGGCTTGGATCCCGGCTTGCGCCGGGATGAGCGGAGGTTGAGGAGGGCCTCAGATATCCAGCAGCAGGCGCTGCGGGTCCTCGATGCCTTCCTTGACCTTGACCAGGAAGGTCACTGCGCCCTGGCCGTCGACGACGCGGTGGTCGTAGCTGAGCGCCAGGTACATCATCGGCCGGATCACCACCTGGCCGTTCACCGCCATCGGCCGCTCCTGGATCTTGTGCATGCCCAGGATGCCCGACTGCGGCGCGTTGAGGATCGGCGTCGACATCAGCGAGCCGTAGACCCCGCCGTTGGAGATGGTGAAGGTGCCGCCCTGCAGGTCTTCCAGCGCCAGATGGCCGTCGCGGGCCTTCTTGCCCAGTTCGCTGACGCCCTTCTCGATCTCTGCCAGGCCCATATGGTCGGCGCCGCGCAGGACGGGGACCACGAGGCCCTTGTCGGTGCCGACGGCGACGCCGATGTCGTAGTGGTTCTTGTAGACGAGGTCCTGGCCGTCGATCTCGGCGTTGACCTCGGGCACGGCCTTCAGGGCGGCGACCACGGCCTTCACGAAGAAGGCCATGAAGCCGAGCTTCACGCCGTGGCGCTTCTCGAAGACGTCCTTGTATTGATTGCGGGCGGCCATCACCGCGCTCATGTCGACCTCGTTGAAGGTCGTCAGCATGGCGGCGTTGTTCTGGGCTTCCTTCAGGCGGCGCGCGATGGTCTGGCGCAGGCGGGTCATCCGCACGCGTTCTTCCTGCGGATGCACCTCGCGCGGGGCGCTGGGGGCGGGGGGCGGGGGCGGGGCCTTGGCGCGGGCTTCGAGGGCCGCGAGCGCGTCGCCCTTGGTGATGCGGCCGCCCTTGCCCTCGCCCTGGATCTGGCTGGCGTCGAGCTTGTTCTCTTCGACGATACGCTTGGCCGAGGGGGCCAGGATCGGCTCGGCGGCGGGCGCCGGAGCCGGCGCGGCTTCAGGCGCCGGGGCGGGGGCGGGCGCTTCCTTGGCGGCGGGCGCAGCAGCAGCGGCGGCGGCGCCTTCCGAGACGCGGCCCAGCACGGCGCCGGGTTGAACCGTCACGCCTTCGGCGGCGGCGATTTCCGAGAGCACCCCGTCACTGGGCGAGGCGACCTCCAGGCTGACCTTGTCCGTCTCGAGTTCGACCAGGATCTCGTCCTTGCGGACCGGATCGCCGGCCTTCTTGGCCCAGCGCGCCACCGTCGCCTCGGAGACCGATTCGCCGAGGGCGGGGGTCATGATGTCGGCCATCGAAGGCTCTCCTGTTCGTATCTGGGGCTTAGGCGAAGGCTTCGGTGAGGAAGGTCTCGAGTTCCTTCAGGTGACGGCTCATCAACCCGGCGGCGGTGGAGGCCGAGGCCGGGCGGCCGACGTAGCGGGCGCGCTTGGCCTTCACCTTCATGCGGGCCAGCGTCAGCTCGAGCCACGGGTCGATGAAGGTCCAGCCGCCCATGTTCTTCGGCTCTTCCTGGCACCAGACCAGTTCGGCGTTCGGGAACCGCGCCAGTTCCGTCGACAGCGACTTCAGCGGCCAGGGATAGAACTGTTCCAGGCGCATCAGGTAGACGTCGTCGACGCCGTTCTTCTCGCGCGCCTCCAGCAGGTCGTAATAGACCTTGCCCGAGCACAGCACGACGCGGCGGATCTTCTCGGGCGCCGCCAGCTTGATCGCGGTGTTGACGCCGCGCTCGGCGTCGTCGTGCAGGACGCGGTGGAAGGTGGAGCCCTCGGCCATGTCGGCGAGGCTGGAGACCGCCTTCTTGTGCCGCAGCAGGCTCTTGGGCGTCATCATGATCAGCGGCTTGCGGAACGGCCGAAGCTGCTGGCGGCGCAGGATGTGGAAGTAGTTGGCGGGCGTCGTGCAGTTGGCGACCTGCATGTTGTCTTCGGCGCACAGTTGCAGGAAGCGCTCCAGGCGCGCGGAGGAGTGCTCCGGCCCCTGGCCCTCGTAGCCGTGCGGCAACAACAGGACCAGGCCGCTCATCCGCAGCCACTTGCGCTCGCCCGAGCAGATGAACTGGTCGATGACCACCTGGGCGCCGTTGGCGAAGTCGCCGAACTGGGCCTCCCAGAGCACCAGGGTGGAGGGGTCGGCCAGCGAGAAGCCGTACTCGAAGCCCAGCACCGCTTCTTCCGACAGCGGGCTGTCGATGACTTCGAAATGGGCCTGCCCCGGACGCAGGTTGCAGAGCGGGATGTGGTGCTCTTCGGTGGTCTGGTCGATCAGGTCGGAGTGGCGCTGGGTGAAGGTGCCGCGCACGCTGTCCTGGCCGGCCAGCCGGACGGGGAAGCCCTGGTCCAGCAGGGTGGCGAGCGCCAGGTGCTCGGCCGTGGCCCAGTCGATGCCTTCGCCGCTTTCGATCGCCGCGCGCCTGGCCTCGACCACGCGCTTGACGTTCTTGTGGATGTCCATCTGCGGCGGGATGGTGGTGATCTTGAGGCCCAGGTCGATGAGCTTCTGCATGGGAACGGCGGTGTCGCCGCGCCGCTCTTCGGATTCCGGCGCCGCCAGGCCCGCCCAGGCGCCGTCCAGCCAGTCGGCCTTGTTGGCCTTGTAGGCCTTGCCGGCGTCGAACTCGGAATCGAGGAACTGGTCGAACTCGGTGATCAGGGCGTCGAGGCCCTCCTGGGTGATCACCCCCTCGCCGATCAACTGGCGCCCGTAGAGTTCGCAGGTCGTCGGGTGGTCCTTGATCTTGGCGTACATCAGCGGCGACGTCATCGTCGGGTCGTCGCCTTCGTTGTGGCCGTAGCGCCGGTAGCAGAACATGTCGATGACGACATCCTTGCCGAACTTCTGGCGGTATTCGGTGGCCACCTTGGCCACATAGGTGACGGCCTCCGGGTCATCGCCGTTCACGTGGAAGATCGGCGCCTCCACCATCAGGGCGGTGTCGGACGGATAGGGCGAGGAGCGCGAGAAACTGGGCGCCGTCGTGAACCCAATCTGGTTGTTGACGATGAAGTGGATCGCGCCGCCGGTGCGGTAGCCGCGGGTGCCCGAGATGGCGAAGCATTCCGGCACCACGCCCTGGCCGGCGAAAGCGGCGTCGCCGTGCAGGAGCAGCGGCAGCACGTGGCCGCGCCCGGCGTCCGGGCTCTCGCGCAGGGTCATGGCCTGCTTGGCGCGAGCCTTGCCCAGCACCACCGGGTTGACGATCTCCAGGTGCGACGGGTTGGCGGTCAGCGACAGGTGGACGGAGTTGCCGTCGAAGGCGCGGTCGGAGGACGCCCCCATGTGGTACTTCACGTCGCCGGAGCCTTCGACGTCGGACGGCAGCGACGAGCCGCCCTGGAATTCGTGGAAGATGATCTGATAAGGCTTGGCCATCACCGCGGCCAACACGTTCAGCCGCCCGCGGTGGGGCATGCCGATGACGATGTCGCGCACGCCCAGCGCGCCGCCGCGCTTGATGATCTGCTCCAGGGCCGGGACCATCGCCTCGCCGCCGTCGAGGCCGAAGCGCTTGGTGCCGGGAAAGCGCTTGTGCAGGAAGCGTTCGAAACCCTCGGCCTCGATCAGCTTCTTGAGGATGGCGATCTTGCCTTCCTTGGTGAAGTTGATCTCCTTGTCGCGGCCCTCGATGCGCTCCTGCAGCCAGGCCTTCTGGGTCGGGTCGGAGATGTGCATGTACTGGACGCCGATGTCGGCGCAGTAGGTGCGGCGCAGGATGCCCAGGATCTCGCGGACCGTGGAGGTCTCCAGGCCCAGCACGTAGTCCAGGAAGATCGGGCGGTCGAAATCGGCCTCGGTGAAGCCGTAGGAGGCGGGATCCAGTTCCGAGGCGTCGCCCTCGGGCACGGCGATGCCGAGCGGGTCGAGATTGGCGCGCAGGTGGCCGCGCATCCGATAGGCGCGGATCATCATGATCGCGCGCAAGGAATCCAGGGTGGCGGCCCGCACGCTGCCCGACGACGGCGCGGCGGCGGTGCGTTCGGCGACCTTGGCGCCCAGCTTGGCTTCGACCGCGGGCCAGAGGCCGTCGATGGCCGACAGCCAGTCAGGCCGCGAAGCCGGCGCCAGGGGACGGGTCCAGGAGGGTTGGCCGGCGCTGGCCTTCACCTCGTCGGCGCGATCCTGCAGCGAGGAGAAGAAGGCCCGCCAGGACGGATCGACGGCGTTCGGATCGTTTCCCCATTTGGCGTAGAGGCTTTCGACGAAAGCCGCGTTGCCGCCGTAGAGGAAAGAGGTCTCGGCGAGAACCTCGTTGATCAGCCCTGCATCGTCCGCCATGTCGTCCGCCTCCGGAGGCCCGCGGAGCTTCTGGAGAGGAGCCGAGCGCGGACCGCCCTTGTCTGCAATTTGCCCTTAAGCGCCCTTGAGGACCTCTAGCAGGGTTTCACCGAGTTGCGCCGGAGAGGGCGACACGCGGATGCCCGCGGCCTCCATCGCAGCGATCTTATCCTCGGCGCCGCCTTTGCCGCCGGAGATGATGGCGCCTGCGTGACCCATGCGCCGACCAGGCGGCGCGGTGCGTCCCGCGATAAAGCCCACCATAGGCTTCTTGGTTGCTGAACTTTTAATGAACGCCGCCGCATCTTCTTCCGCGGAGCCGCCGATTTCGCCGATCATGATGATGGACTCGGTTTCCGGGTCCTTCAGGAACATGTCGAGGATGTCGATGAACTCGGTCCCCTTGACCGGGTCGCCGCCGATGCCGACGGCCGTCGTCTGGCCAAGGCCAACCTGTGAGGTCTGGAACACGGCTTCATAGGTAAGGGTGCCGGAGCGGGAGACAACGCCCACCGAGCCCTTCTTGAAGATGTTTCCGGGCATGATGCCGATCTTGCACTCGTCCGGCGTCAGGACGCCGGGGCAGTTGGGCCCGATCAGCCGGGTCTTCGAGCCCGACAGCGCGCGCTTGACCTTGACCATGTCGGCCACCGGGATGCCCTCGGTGATGCAGATCACCAGCGGGACGCCGGCGTCGATCGCCTCCAGGATGGAGTCGGCGGCGAAGGGCGGCGGCACGTAGATCACGCTGGCCTCGGCGCCGGTCTGGCGCATGGCTTCGTCGACCGTGTCGAAGACCGGCAGGCCGATGTGGCTGGTCCCGCCTTTGCCCGGCGTCACGCCGGCGACCATCTTGGTGCCGTAGGCGATGGCCTGTTCGGAGTGGAAGGTGCCCTGGGCGCCGGTGACGCCCTGGCAGATGACGCGGGTGTTCTTGTTGATCAGGATGGACATCAGGCGGCTCCCTTTACCGCCTTGACGATCTTCGCGGCTCCGTCGGCCAGGTCGTTGGCCGGGATCACGTTGAGGCCCGAGTCGCGGATGATCTGCTTGCCGAGTTCGGCGTTGGTGCCTTCGAGGCGCACCACGAGGGGCATGGTCAGCCCCACTTCCTTGACCGCGGCGACGACGCCGTTGGCCAGGGTGTCGCAGCGGGCGATGCCGCCGAAGATGTTGACCAGGATGCCCTTCACGTTGGGGTCGGCCATGATGATCTTGAAGGCCTCGGTCACCTTCTCCTGGGTGGCGCCGCCGCCCACGTCGAGGAAGTTGGCGGGCTCGGCGCCATAGAGCTTGATGATGTCCATGGTGGCCATGGCCAGGCCTGCGCCGTTGACCATGCAGCCGATCTCGCCGTCGAGGGCGATGTAGGAAAGGTCGTGCTTGGAGGCCTCGATCTCCTTGGGGTCCTCCTCGGACTCGTCGCGCAGGACGACGATTTCCGGGTGGCGGAAGAGGGCGTTGGAGTCGAACGAGATCTTGGCGTCCAGGACGCGCAGCTTGTCGTCGGCGGTGACGATCAGCGGGTTCACCTCCAGCATCGACATGTCCTTCTCGACGAAGGCCCGATAGAGCTGGGAAAGCAGGTTGCGGGCCTGCTTGGAGAGGTCGCCGGTAAGGCCCAGCGCCTTGGAGAGCTTGAGCGCGTGATGCGGCCAGACGCCCGTCGCCGGGTCGATGGAGAAGGTGATGATCTTCTCCGGCGTGGAATGGGCCACTTCCTCGATGTCCATGCCGCCTTCGGTGGAGGCGACCACCGAAACCCGGCTGGTCTCGCGGTCCACCAGCAGCGACAGGTAGAATTCCTTGGCGATGGCCGCGCCTTCCTCGATGTAGAGGCGGTTGACCTGCTTGCCCTTGGGGCCCGTCTGATGGGTCACCAGCACGCGGCCGAGCATCTCCTCGGCGTTGGCCTTCACGTCGTCGACGGACTTGACCACCCGCACGCCGCCCTTGGCGTCAGGGCCGAGGCCCTCGAACTTGCCCTTGCCGCGCCCGCCGGCGTGGATCTGGGACTTCACGACCCAGACCGGACCGCCGAGGGTCTTGGCGGCTTCGACCGCGTCGTTGACCGAGAAAGCGGGAAACCCGCGCGGAACCGCCACGCCGAACTCAGCGAGGACGGCTTTGGCTTGATGCTCGTGGATGTTCATGAATCGAAGGGCGCCGATGACGTCTCGCCTGTTGGCGAGTGGCCGGGGTTATAGGATTGGCGCCTAAGCGTGGCAACCGCTGACGCCCCTTAAAACCGATCAATGCCGACGCTACGGCGCCTGCACAAAATCAAGGCGATGGGCGTACTTGCAACCTCGGACTCGGTTCCGGGTTCTGTGGTGCGAGGGACCAGCGCCAGGAGCGTTCACCATGACCATCGATCAGCGCGCGGGGCTGCCGGCGGGCGGCGCCTATGGCGGCTTCTCCCGTGCGGCGCCTGCTCCCGAACCCCGCCGGCCCGGCCGCCTGCGCGCCATCGTCATGGGCGGGGTCGCCGCGGCCCTGGCGCTTGGCCTGGGGGCCGGCCTGCTGGCCCGTCCGGACCTCGCCGAAACCACGCAACAGCCCATGGCGGCGGCGCGGCAAATCCCGACGTCGGCGCAGGACCAGCTGGCCATCGTGGTGAACCACCCGGCGCCCGCGCCAATTCCGCGGAGCAGCGACAAGCTGGAGGTGCTGCCGGCCCGGCTGGCGGCGGCCGCGCCGAGTCCGGTCGTCGTCAAGGCCCGCGCCTCGGAAGGCGACGAGGCCGTGGGGGCCGACGACGCCGACGAGGCCCCGCCGATCGATTGCGCGGCGCCGGCCAACGGCCATGAAGCCCGCATCTGCGACGACATCGGCTTCGGCCCCGCCGAGGATCGCGACGGCCGGTGACAACCTGCCTCCGCCGGCCTATCGGAGGCGGATGGCGACCTTCTCCATCGACCCGCGCCTGACGGCCGGGAACCATGCCGTGGCGGACCTCGAACTCTGCGCCGTCCGACTGCAGGACGACGTCCGTTTCCCCTGGCTGGTGCTGATCCCGCGACGCGGCGACCGGTGCGAGATCGATGACCTCGCACCGTCCGAGCAGGGCGCCTTGATGGCGGAGATCGTTCGCGCCGGCGTCGCCGTTCGCGCCGTGGGGCTGGCGCTGGGGCGCCCGGTGGAGAAGTTGAACGTCGGGGCGCTGGGCAACATCACCCCGCAACTGCACGTCCATGTGGTGGGCCGCCGCCAGGACGACGCCGCCTGGCCGGGCCCCGTCTGGGGCGTGGGGACGGCGAGGGCCTTGGATCCCGAGGCCCTTCAGGTCGCCCTGGCGGCCGCGCGCCAGGCCCTGGCCGGCTAGTTCCGCCGCAGGACCACCGGCTTGCGTTCGCCGCGCTCGGCCAGGTCGCCGGTCCAGCGGCCGTCCGCCTGGCCGGTGAGGTTGACCACCGCCGGCTCGCCGCCCTGGGGCGGGGAGAACCGCAGCGTCAGCACCGCGCCGAACCTCTGGATGTCGTCGACGAAGCCTGAGGCGCCGAGGCTGCCGCGCCGCCGCAGGTCGCGCCAGGCGCCCTCCAGCGGGCCGCCGCGGTCCACCAGTTCGAAGGCGTAGAGATCGCCGATGCCCGGCACGTTCAGCGTCCAGCTGCCGTCCAGCGGCCCCAGCATGCCCTGGGCCGAGGCCGAGGACGCCCGCAGCCGCGCGTCGTAGCTCATGTCATAGGCGCTGAGCGGCCGGTCGGGCGTGCGGCCGCTCTCCTCGATGTGGACGGGGGAGCCGCTGGTGGCGGGCGGCGGGCGGCTGTAGGCGCGCGGCGGCGTATAGGGCGCGCTGTATGTATAGGAGGGCGCCTGGACCGGCGCATAGGGCGTCGGCGCGGCTGGCGGGGCGGCCTGCGGCGGTTGCGATGGCGCGGGCGTGGCGGGGGCGGCCTCGGCGGCGTCCTCGTCGGTGCTGGGCGCGGCGTCGAGCATGGCGCCGATCGGATCGCTCGCCTGCTGCGCCATGGCGGGGCCGGCCAGGGTCGCGCCGATCGCCAGCGCCAGCAGCCCCTGCAGTCCGCGCCGATCGAAGGCCATTGATCTCAACCTTGCGCCCCATGCGCGGCGATGGCGGCGGCTATGGCCAGCAGCCGCTGGGCCTCGGCCAGGTGGAGCCGCTCCACCATCCGCCCGTCGAGCCGCAATACGCCCTTAGCCGAGTTCTCCGGAAGATCGAAGGCTTCGACGACGGCGCGGGCCCAGGCGACCTCGTCGGGGGCGGGGGAAAAGGCGCGGTTGGCCGGCTCGACCTGCTTGGGATGGATCAGGGTCTTGCCGTCGAAGCCGAAGGCCAGCCCCTGCGCGCACTGGCGCTCGAAGCCCGCCTCGTCCTGGATCTCGTTGAAGACGCCGTCGAGGATGGCGAGGCCTTGGCCGCGGGCGGCGGCGACGGCCAGCGAGAGCGGGCCCAGCAGGGGCGCGCGGTCGACGCCGGGGCGGCAGCGCATCTCCTTGGCCAGGTCATTGGTCCCGATCACCCAGGCGCCGAGCCGGGTCGTGGCGGCGGTCGCGGCGATGGCGTCGAGGGCGAACACGGCCGCGCAGGTCTCGATCATCGCCCAGAGCCTTGTCTTGCCGACAAGGGCGCCGTCGCAGGCGGCCACGTCGGCGGCGGAGCTGACCTTGGGGACGAGGATGGCGTCGGGCGCGGCGCGCGCCGCGGCGGCGAGATCCTCGGCGCCCCAGAGGGTGTCGAGGCCGTTGATCCGGATGACCACCTCGCGCGATCCGAAGCCGCCGGCCTGCACGGCGGCCGCCGCCAGGGCGCGCGCCTCGACCTTGGCGTCCGGCGCGACGGCGTCCTCCAGGTCGAGGATCACCACGTCGCACGGCAGGTCTCTGGCCTTCTCGACGGCGCGCGCGTTGGAGGCCGGCATGTAGAGGGCGCTGCGGCGCGGGCGGGCGTCGATCATCGCATTTGGTCTCGCTCACAGATGGCGGTCCAGGCGTCTTAGCGGTTAGACTGGGGCCATGGCCACCCGCGACGACACCGCCCGCATCTATGCCGACGCCCGCAACGTGCTGGGCGGAGACCTGGCGAGCTGTTCCCTGGACCCCATGACGGGGGCGTTCCGCAACGGCTGCTGCGAGACCGACAACCACGACGTCGGCATGCACACCGTCTGCGCGGTGATGACGGCGGAGTTCCTGGCCTTCTCCAAGGCGATGGGCAACGACCTGTCGACGCCGATGCCGGAGTACGGCTTTCCCGGCCTGAAGCCCGGCGACCGCTGGTGCCTTTGCGCGCCGCGCTGGAAGGAGGCGCTGGACGCCGGCGCCGCGCCGAAACTGGTGCTGGAAGCCACCCACGAGGAGACCCTGGCGATCGTCGGCCTGGGCGTGCTGAAGGACTATGCCGTCTAGGCGAAGTCGGCGGCCTCGAACAGCGGGCGGATCTCGAGCTCGCTGGGGCCCGGCATGGGATTGGGACAGCGCTTGGCCCAGGCCACGGCCTCGTCCATGTCCTTGACCTCCCACAGCCAGAAGCCGGCGACGAGTTCCCGGGTCGCGGAGAACGGGCCGTCGATCACCGTGCGGTTTGGGCCGTCGAAAGCCACGCGCTTGCCGTCGGATGACGGGCGCAGGCCGTCGCCGTTCTGCATCACGCCGGCGGCGATCAGCTCCTCGTTGTACTTGCCCATGGTTTCGAGCAGGTCGTTCGAAGGCATGATCCCCGCCTCGCTATCGGCGGTCGCCTTCACCAGCACCATGACGCGCATCGGTCTCTCTCCTCTGATCTGTCGGCCTGCAGCGGCCCGTTGATAGAACGACGAACCGCTCCGGCGCGAAACGACAGCGGCCCGTGATTTTTTGTGCGTTCCCGGCCGGCGGCGCGAGGCGACGGCTAGTCGTTCAGCGGGTACTCGGCTTCCAGGCGGTAGCGGGAGCCCGCGCTGGTGCGCCAGCTGGAATAGAGGCCGAAGCGGTCGACGGGGAAGGGCGGCGATTTCAGAAGGCCGTTGGCCTCGATCCAGGCGGCGACGGCCTCGGGGTCGGCCCGGCGCAGATAGGCCAGGGTCACGTGCGGGCGGTAGGCGCGCGTGTCGGCCGCGACGCCGCTGGCGCGGGCGGCCTTTTCGCAGCGGGCGGCCAGGCGACGCAGGCCGGGATCCTCGGCGACGCCGGCCCAGACCGCATGGATGTCGCGCCCTTCCCCGAAGGCGCCGACGCCGTCCAGCGCCAGGCTTAGCGGCCGCCCGGAAACCTCCAGCAGGGCCTCGTCCAGGTCCCGAGCCCGATCCTCCGTCACCTCGCCGAAGAAACGCAGGGTGATGTGGAAGGCCTCGAGCGGCCGCCACCGGGCCTCGCGAAGGCCGTGCTGGCGCAGGGCGAGAGCCTGGCCGATCGGGCCGGGCACGGCGATCGCGGCGAACAGGCGGATCATGGCCGGTTCCTAAGCCCGGCGTCTGACAAAAGCTTTATCCACAGGGGCTTGTCCTCGGCGGCCAGTGTCACGATATTCATGGAGCGTCCAATCGGGGCGTCAAACTTAAGGGCTAAGCCTCCAATGAGCGACCTCAACCGCGGCTACTCGCGCACGATCCCCGCAGATCGCGCCGACATGTCGGTGGATACGGGACTTCGCGCCTTCATGCTCGGCGTCTACAACAAGATGGCGCTGGGTCTTCTGCTTTCCGCCGCACTGGCGTTCCTGACCGGCACCTTCCCGCCCGTGCGCGACCTGATGTTCAGCACCGGCGCCAACGGCCGGGTGGGCTATACGCTGCTCGGCATGATCATCGCCTTTGCGCCGCTGGGCATCCTGCTGGTGTCCGGCTTTGCGATGAAGAACCCCACGGCGCGTGGCGCGGGCGCGCTCTACTGGGCGATCGTCAGCCTGATCGGCGCCTCGCTGGGCGTGCTGGCGCTGGTCTATACCGGGACGTCGATCTTCTCGACCTTCCTGATCACGGCGGCGGCCTTCGGCGGTCTGAGCCTGGTGGGCTACACCACCAAGAAGGACCTGACCGGCATGGGCAGCTTCCTGATCATGGGCATGTTCGGCCTGGTCATCGCCTCTGTCGTGAACATGTTCCTGCACAACTCGATGATGAACTTCATCATCAGCATCATCGGCGTGCTGATCTTCGCGGGCCTCACCGCCTACGATACCCAGCGCCTGAAGATGACCTATTACCAACTGGGCGGCGATCAGACGGCGACCAGCGTGGCCACCAGCTACGGCGCGCTGAGCCTCTATCTGGACTTCATCAACCTGTTCCAGTTCCTGCTCTCGATCTTCGGCAGCCGCCGCTAAGGCGCAAGCGAAGCATCGACCGACATTGGGCCCCGGCGGAAACGCCGGGGCCTTTTTCGTGCGGCGCCTGTCTCTGCGGTTCAGCGCGGGTCCAGCAGATCCATCAGCAGTTCGACGGCGATGAACGCCAGGATCAACACGCTCGGCGCCGCGCACATCACGAACCAGAAACTGGCCAAGGCGGGTCTCCGCAGCCGGATTTCCAGGCCGCCCGAACCCGTTGCAGACAGTAGAGGATGGCGGCCCTGACTGGACAACGCCCCGCGGGCGCCGATCCATCCCGTGATCGTCAGGCGGTTCCGGCGGCGTGGCCCCGGCGACCGGGTCGGAGGTTCTGAAACTAGTCCACGACCTTGAAGCGGCCCTTGTCGAAGAACCGCAGCACCTGCTCCAACTCGTGTCCGCGCCGCAGGACCAGGCCGCCCTGGCCGATGATGGCCCAGGCGCCCTGGCGCCGCGCCAGGGCCGGGCGCTTTTCAATCCGGTAGAGCGGCTGTTCGCCGGCGCGCTTGAAGATCGAGAACACGGCCGATTCCCTCAAGCCGGCGATGCCGTAGTCGCGCCACTCGCCGGCGGCGACCTGGCGGCCATAGAGCGAGAGCAGCCGGTCGAGTTCGCGCCGCTCGAAAAACACCAGCGGCTGGGCGGGCTGTTCAGGGGACGGGTCGAAGGCCATCGCGCCGAATCTAAACCCAAACCGCACGAAAAGGCGAGAGGGCGACGATATCTCGCGCCGGAACCTGTAAGTATTGTAATGATCTGCCGTGAAATGACCTTATTTCGGTCTAGCACGCGCCCGGTTGCGTCTCGATATTGAACAGGTCGGTTGGTCGGATCACTTGCGGTCTCGGATCCTGAACAGCCCCCCCAGCCCCCCTGGATCGCGGGCTTCGATCGACCGACGACCTCTGTCACACACGAGCCAGCCCGCGTGGTCCTCTCCAGCCGCGCGGGCTTCGTGCTGTCTGGGGCCGAGAGACGCCCCTCTGAGGGATCGTCCGTGGAGCGCTATTCCGGCTGGCCGACCGACAGCACACGACCGCCGTCGGCGCCTTGCAGCAGGACGGCGGTGGCGAGGCCTTCCTGGGCGTCGGGCAACTTGTAGGCCCGTGGGCGACCCTTCCAGGCGCCCAGGCGGACGACTTCACGCACCACGTTCTTGTGCACCACGGTCTGGCCGCGGTTGTCGCCGCTCTTGACCGTCACGTCCTGCTCGCGGGGATCGTAGCGGACCAGCCAGACCTCGGCCCCGCCGCGCGGCAGGGGGCCTGAACCGACATCGACGCGGCGGGCGCCCACGAAGGCGATGTCGGGCGGATTGCGGGGCGCGCGAGAGGCCTCGCGCACCAGCTTTTCGACCTTGTCGGTCTGCAGGCCGGCGGCCTGGGTGCGGCCGTCGATGATGACTTGCGGGGTATAGGGCTCGCGCAGGGCGAGCTTGGCCACATAGGCCTTCTGGCGCTCGGCGAACTCGGGCTTGGCGAAGGTGTCGGGCCAGCCGAGGTAGTCCCAGTAGTCCACGGGGAAGGTGAGGGCGAGCACGCCCTTTCGTTCCGCCAGCTTTTCCAGATGGGCGTTGGCCTGGCCGCAGGAGGCGCAACCCTGCGCGGTGTAGAGTTCCACGACGACGGGCGGCCGCGCCAGGGCGGAGGCCGGCAGGGCGAGCAGGACCAAGCTGAAAAGCGCGGCTTTTCGCATCAGGCGCACTTAACCGGAGTTCTCGTGGTTGGAGTCTCAAGAAGGTGTGAGGGGCGGCGGCGCATGTCCTGCCGCCGCCCCGTCACGATCAGGCGCTCCGCGCGAGGTTGCGCAGCACGAAGTTCAGCACCCCGCCGTTCTTGAAGTATTCGAGCTCGGTCGGCGTATCGATCCGGCAGCGGACCGGGAAGCGGGCGATGCGGCCTTCCGACGGACGGTACATCTCCACGATCAGCTGCTTGCGGGGCGCAAGCTCGGTCAGGCCGCGGATGGTGACGATCTCCTCGCCGGTGAGGTTGAGCTTGTGCCAGCCTTCCTGGGTGAACTGCAGCGGCAGCACGCCCATGCCCACCAGGTTGGAGCGGTGGATGCGCTCGAAGCTCTCGGCCACCACGGCGCGGACGCCCAGCAGCTTGGTGCCCTTGGCCGCCCAGTCGCGGGATGAACCGGTGCCGTATTCCTTGCCGGCGAACACCACCAGGGGGCGGCCTTCGGATTGGTAGCGCATGGCCGCGTCGTAGATCGACATCACCTCGCCCGAGGGGAAGTGCTTGGTGACGCCGCCTTCGATCTCCGGGGTCACCTTGTTGCGGATGCGGATGTTGGCGAAGGTGCCGCGCATCATCACTTCATGGTTGCCGCGGCGGGCGCCGTAGGAGTTGAACTCCGACTGCGGGACCTGGCGTTCGTTGAGGTAGACGCCGGCCGGCGAGGTGGCCTTGATCGAACCGGCCGGGGAGATGTGGTCGGTGGTGATGGAGTCGCCGAACACGCCCAGGACGCGGGCCTCGACGATGTCGACGACCGGGGTCGGCTCCATCTTCATGTCCTGGAAGTAGGGCGGGTTCTGGACGTAGGTGGAGCCCATTTCCCAGGCGTAGGTCTGGCCGCCCTCGATCTTGATGCCCTGCCAGTTCTTGTCGCCCTTGAAGACGTCGCCGTAGCGGGTGGCGAACATCTTGTTGGTGACGTGCTTGCGCTGGAGCGTGGCGACTTCCTCGGAGGTGGGCCAGATGTCCTTGAGGAACACCGGCTGGCCGTCCTTGCCTTCGCCGAGCGGCTCGTTGATCAGGTCCTTCTGCATGGTGCCGGCCAGGGCGTAGGCCACCACCAGCGGCGGGGAGGCCAGGTAGTTGGCCCGCACGTCGGGGTTCACGCGGCCTTCGAAGTTGCGGTTGCCCGAGAGCACCGAGCAGGCCACCAGGTCGCCGGCCTGCACGGCGTCGGAGATGGCTTCCGGCAGCGGGCCGGAGTTGCCGATGCAGGTGGTGCAGCCGTAGCCCACCAGGTTGAAGCCCAGCGCATCCAGCGATTTCGTCAGGCCGGCGGCCTTCAGGTAGTCGGTGACCACCTGGCTGCCGGGAGCCAGCGAGGTCTTCACCCAGGGCTTCACCTTCAGGCCCTTTTCGACGGCCTTCTTGGCCACCAGGCCGGCGGCGATCAGGACGCTGGGGTTGGAGGTGTTGGTGCAGGAGGTGATGGCGGCGATCACCACGTCGCCGTGGCCGACGTCGAAGCTCTCACCTTTGACCGGGACCCGCGCGGCGGGGTTGTCGGCCTTGCCGAAATCCGAGCCCATGGCGGCGGTAAAGGCCGAGGCGGCGTCGGACAGCAGGACGCGGTCCTGCGGGCGCTTGGGGCCGGCCAGCGACGGCAGGACGCCGGAGAGCTCCAGCGACAGGGAGTCGGAGAACACCGGCGTCGGAGCGCCGGTTTCGTACCACAGGCCCTGTTCCTTGGCGTAGGCTTCCACCAACGCGACCCGGTCAGGGCTGCGCCCGGTGGCGGCGAGGTAGTCGATGGTGGCGCGCGACACCGGGAAGAAGCCGCAGGTGGCGCCGTATTCCGGGGCCATGTTGGCGATGGTCGCCTGGTCTTCCAGGGTGAGGTTGGCCAGGCCCGAGCCGTAGAACTCGACGAACTTGCCGACCACGCCCTTCTTGCGCAGCATCTGGGTGACGGTGAGCACCAGGTCGGTGGCCGTCGCGCCTTCCGGCAGGGCGCCGGACAGCTCGAAGCCGATGACTTCCGGGATCAGCATGGGGATCGCCTGGCCGAGCATCGCGGCCTCGGCCTCGATGCCGCCGACGCCCCAGCCCAGCACGGCCAGGCCGTTGATCATGGTGGTGTGGCTGTCGGTGCCCACCACGGTGTCGGGATAGGCGACGGTGGCGCCCTCGTCGCTGTTGGTCCAGACGGTCTGGGCCAGGTACTCGAGGTTCACCTGGTGGCAGATCCCGGTGCCGGGGGGCACGACGCGGAAGTTGTTGAAGGCCGAGGAGCCCCAGCGCAGGAAGCGGTAGCGTTCGATGTTGCGCTGGTACTCGCGCTCGACGTTCTCGCCGAAGGCCTTGGCGGTGCCGAAGGCGTCGACCATCACCGAGTGGTCGATGACCAGGTCGACGGGGGTGAGCGGATTGATCTTCTCGGGGTTGGCGCCCAGGCTGGTCATGGCGTCGCGCATGGCGGCCAGATCGACCACCGCCGGCACGCCGGTGAAGTCCTGCATCAGCACCCGCGCCGGGCGGAAGCTGATCTCGTGCTCGACCGCGCCCTTGTTGTCGATCCAGGCGGAGACCGCCTTCAGGTCGTCGGGGGTGACGGTGTCGTTGTCTTCGTTGCGCAGAAGGTTCTCCAGCAGAACCTTCATCGAGGCGGGCAAACGCGAAACGCCGGTCAGACCGGCTTCCTCAGCGGCCCGAAGGCTGTAGTAGACATAGGTCTTGTCGCCCACCGTGAGTTCGCGGCGGGTTTTCAGGCTGTCGATAGACGCCATTGCGAAGGATTCCTCTCTCTGTTCCTGGCCGCCCAAAAACCGAATCGGGCATTGCGCGCTCAAAGAGGCGGACTCACAGCGTTCGCCCCCGCGCCGCGTACGCCCCCCGAGGCGGCGGCGGCCGCGCGCTTCATAGCCCCGAGTCATCTGCACGTCCATGCAAGCGGCGCTTTCCCGCGATGATCGACGTGCTGACGATCAAGGAACTGGCGGTTCAGCGCGGCGGCCGGTCGCTGTTTGCGGGCCTGAACCTGAAGGTGCGGGCCGGCGAGGCCGTGGCCCTGACCGGGCGCAACGGCTCGGGCAAGACCAGCCTGCTGCGGGTGGTGGCGGGCCTGTTGAAGCCGGAGAGCGGCGAGGTTTCCTTCGGCGGGATCGATGTGGCGGAGGCGCGCGCCGGGGGCGTCCACCTGATCGGCCACCAGGACGGGCTGAAGCCGGCGCGAACGGCGGGCGAGGAACTGCGGTTCTGGTCGGCGTGGAACGGGGCGGACGCGGGGGCCGCGCAGGCCGGCGCCGAACAGCTGCATCTTCTCCCGCTGATGGACCTGGAGGTGCGCCGGCTGTCGGCCGGGCAGCGACGGCGGCTGGCCTTGGCCAGGCTCGTGGCCGCCCCGCGACCCTTGTGGCTGCTGGACGAGCCGCTGAGCCCGCTGGACGCCGGCTGGCGCATCCGCTTCGGCGAGATCATGAGCCGCCATCTCGACGGCGGCGGCATGGTGCTGGCCGCCGTCCACGATCCCTTGCCGATCCCGGCGCGCACGGTGGAGCTGCCGTCTTGAGCCGGCTGGGGGCGCTGCTGGCGCGGGAGATCGCCCTGGCCTGGGGCCGGGGCGGCGGGCCGCTGGTGAGCGTCGGGTTCTACGCCGGCGTGGCGACCCTGCTGCCGCTCGCCGTCGGGCCGGAGCCGGCGCGGCTGGCGGCGGTGGCCGCGGGCGTGGCCTGGGTGGCGCTGGCGCTCTCGACCCTGCTGTCGCTCGACCGGCTGTTCGAGCGCGATTACGAGGACGGGGCGCTGGACCTGCTGGCGCTGTCGCAGGCGCCGCTGGAACTGACCTGCGCCGTCAAATGCCTGGGCCAATGGATCGCCACCGGGGCCCCGCTGGCGCTGGCGGCCCCCCTCGCCGCCATCGGGCTGGGGGCGGACCCGCGCCTTGCGCCGATGATCTTCGCCTGCGCCCTGGCCGGCGGGCTGGCGTTCTCGTTCGTGGGGGGGGTGGGGGCGGCGCTCAGCCTCGGCGCGCGGCGCGGGGGCCTGCTGACGGCGGTGATCGTGCTGCCGCTGTTCGTGCCGCCGGTGATCTTCGGCGGCGGGACGCTGGACGCCCTGGCCGCCGGCCTGCCGTGGCGATCGGGGCTGTCGCTGCTCTGCGCCTATGCGACGACGACGGTGGCGCTGGGGCCGCTGGCCATGGCGGCGGCCTGCCGCAACGCGCTGTCCTGATCGCGACGGAATAGCGCCGCCTGCGCGTGCAAGGTCTCGAGGGACGGCGCACGAGGAGACAGATGAGATGAAATTCACCCCGATACGGATCGCCGCCGCAGCCGGCGCCCTGGCCTTGCTGGGAACCGGCGCAAGCCTGGCCCAACCCGCGCCCGACGCCGGCCCGCCCGACCGTCAGATGATGCGCGAACGGCCCGATCCGGCCGCCATGGCCGAACGCCGCATCGAGCGGCTGCGGACGGTCCTGCAGCTGACGCCGCAGCAGGAACCGGCCCTGCGCGCCTTCGTCGAGGCCATCAGGCCGCCGGGCGACCGGCGCGCGCGGATGGGCGAGGCGCGGGCGGAGATGGCCGGCCTGACGACGCCGCAACGGCTCGACCGCATGCAGGCGCGCATGGCCGAGCGCCAGGCGATGTTCGAGAGGCGCGCCGCCGCCACCAAGCGCTTCTACGCCCAGGTGAGCCCGTCGCAGCAGAAGGCCTTCGACGCCATGGGCCCCATGGGCGGGCGCCACGGCAAGGGCCGCATGGGCCACGGCCGCTTCGGCGGCCACGACCAGGGCTGAACCCCGGCCTCCGGCGCTTGCCCCGCGCGGCGCTGGAGGCTAAGCCCGCCCGATGATCCCGGCCCCGGCATTCCTGGCCAATCCCGAACGCTTCATGGCCTTTTCACGCTGGGCCGCGCCGATGTTCGGCGTGATCGCCGTGGTGATGGCCGCCGCCGGCCTCTGGCTCGGCTTCACGGCGCCGGAGGACTACCAGCAGGGCGACACCATCCGGATCATGTTCATCCATGTGCCGGCCGCCTGGCTGGGGCTGTTCGCCTACGCCTGCCTGGGCGTGGCCAGCTTCCTGGCCCTGGTGTTCCGCCACACCCTGGCCGACGCCGCGGCCCAGGCCGCAGCCCCGCTGGGGGCGGGCTTCACCCTGCTGGCCCTGATCACCGGGTCGCTCTGGGGGCGGCCGATGTGGGGGGCGTGGTGGGTGTGGGACGCCAAGCTGACCTCGGTGCTGGTGCTGTTCCTGTTCTACCTGGCCTATATCGCCCTGCGCGCCTCGCTGGACGACGAGGCCAAGGCCGCGCGCGCCGCCGCCATCCTGGCGCTGGTGGGGCTGATCAACCTGCCGATCGTCCACTATTCGGTGACCTGGTGGAACAGCCTGCACCAGGGATCGTCCGTGTTCGCCAAGGGCGGCCCGGCCATGCCGGCGGTCTATCTGACGCCGCTGCTGCTGATGGCGCTGGCCTACACCTCGGCCTTCGGGTCGCTCTGGCTGGTGCGCATCCGCGGCGAGGTGTGGCGCCGCCGCGCCGAGGCCGCGGCGATGCGCGCGGCGAGGGGCTGAGATGCTGGATTTCGACGCCGGGAAATACGCCGCCTACCTCTGGCCCGCCTATGGGATCACGGCGGTGGTGTTCATCGCGCTGATCGTCGGCGCGCTCGCCCATGCGAGGCGTTGGCGCCGGAAGGCCGAGAGCCTCGGCTGGACAGCGAAATGAGCCGCTGGCTCGCGGCCCTGCCGCTGCTGGCGCTGCTGGCGTTGGGGCTGCTGTTCGGCCTTTACGCCCTGCACCGCAATCCCCAGGTCCAGCCCCAGGCGATGGTGGGCAGGCCGGTCCCGGCGCTCAGCCTGCCCGGCCTCGACGACGGCCGGCCCCGCGCGCTGGCGGACCTGGCGGCGGACGGCCCGGTGCTGGTGAACTTCTTCGCCTCCTGGTGCGCGCCCTGCGCCGTCGAACAGCCGGTGCTGATGGGCCTGAAGCAACGGAAGGTCGCCATCGTCGGCGTCGCCTACAAGGACGCCCCGGACAACACCAAGGCGTTCCTGGGCCGGCTGGGCGACCCGTTCGCGCAGCGCCTGGTGGATCGCGACGGCCGCGCCGGCGTCGAGTTCGGCGTCACCGGGGTGCCGGAGACCTATCTGGTGGCCAAGGGCGGCCTGATCCTGGCCAAGCACACCGGGCCGCTGTCGGAAGAGGACGCCCAGGCGCTGCTGGCGAAAGCGCGTTAACCGCCTGTTGAGCCGACGCCGATCATGGTAACCGGGCGATTAACCATGTTTGAGCGAGCCAGCCTGCCGTGACGCCGGTGCGACCGACCCATCTTCCGAATATCGCGCCCAACGGCGGGGCCCAGCGGCCCGATCCCGCGGCCAATGCGGCGCAGCGGGCGTTCTTCGAGGCGGCCCTGGGCAAGGTCCCGGTTCCCCAGAACCGGCCGGCGCCGCCGAGCGCCTACGCCCAGCCGGTGCAGCGCATCCCCGATCCCACGGCCGAGGCGCCGCAGAAGATCCTGCGGCCGGGGTCGTTGCTGGATATCCGGGTCTAGGGGTTCCCTAGCCGCGCGTTCCGCCGAGGACCCAAGCCGCCTCCGCTCAATCGGCCGCCGGCTCGGTATGGACCCCGGCCTCCGTCGGGGTGAGTGGGGCGAGGGAGTCGACGCTCTCGATCTCGACCGCCTTGGCCTTCTTGGCCTTCTTTTTCTTCTTGTCGGCCTTCTCGATCTTCTTGGCCTTCTCAGCCTTCTTCGGCGGCGCCTCGGCGGCGCGGACCATGTCGCGCAGCAGGCCGATGAAGGTCAGGCGCTTGCCGCCCCCCGACAGCAGCTTCAGCACCCGGGCGTCGGCGGCCACCATCTTCGGCGCGGCTTCTTCCAGGGCGAGGCGGCCTGCGTCGGTCAGGCGAACGGCGTTGGCGCGGGCGTCGAGGCTGGAGCGTTCGCGCTCCAGAAGGTCCTTGGTGATCATCCGGCCCACCATGTCGGCCAGCGTCGAGCGGTCGATGCCGGTGATCCGCACAAGGTCGGTCTGGGTCGCGCCGGCGTTGGCGGCGGCGGCGGCCAGCACCGCGTACTGTCGCTGGGTGATGGCGCCGGGGCCCAGTTCGTCGGCGTAGATGTCGAGGGCCACCTGGAGCGCGCGGTGCAGCAGATGACTGGGCGAGCGGTCCAGAACGGCGAGTTCGCCCTTGTCCCGGGATTTGTCTTTCGCCATCGAAGCTTCTCCGCGGCCTGCAGTCGACAGTGCAGCTACAGCACTTTTGCGTCCGTTTAACGACGGAAAGGTCCGTGGACGCCCTTTAATCGCTGGCCGCTACTCCGAGGGCGGCGGGGGGAGGTCCGCAGCCTTGGCGTAGCGCATCAGCAGCGGGGCGTGGGCCAGGCCGAACAGGAAGGTGAGGATCAGCAGGCCGGGGAAGCGGAACAGCACCCAGATCTCCTGCGGCTGGGTGCGCCAGACCACTTCGTTGAGGGCGGCCAGCGCGATGTAGAAGAGGCCGAAGTTGAGGGTCAGCCGCCGCCAGGCCGCGTCGGGCAGGTCCAGCGAGGTTCCCATCACCAGCTTCAGCGGGTTCTTCCTCAGCGCCATGCCGCCCAGCAGGACCGCGGCGAGCGTCAGGTTGATGAAGGTGGGCTTCATCATGATGATGCGGGGGTCCTTGAAGACCAGGGTCAGGGTCCCGAACAGCAGGGCCGCGCCGCCGACGAAGGCCGGCAGGGGCATGACGCGCCGCTCGACGACCAGGCCGGCGACGAGGCCCACGATGGAGCCGGCCACCATGGCGAAGGTCGCCTTCATCATGTCGTGGGTCGCAAGGAAGACCGCCAGGAAGGCGACGAGGCCCACATAGTCGATGAAGTAGCGGACCCAGTGTTTCTGCTGGTCGGTCACGTGGCGGAATCCTCAAGGCCGACCAGGGAGCGCGCGAAGGCCCTGGCGTTGAACGGCTGCAAATCCTCAATGCCCTCCCCAACCCCGATCAGCTTGATGGGGGAGTCGGAGGCCTGGGCGACCGGCACCAGCACCCCGCCGCGGGCGGTGCCGTCCAGCTTGGTCATGACAATGCCGGTGACGCCGATCTGGTTGCCGAAGATGTTCTCCTGCGCGAGCGCGTTGCGGCCCACCGTGGCGTCCAGCACCAGCAGGGTCTCGTGCGGGGCCTCAGGCGTCAGGCGCTTGATGACGCGGATGATCTTGTGCAGTTCGTCCATCAGGCCCTGCTTGTTCTGCAGCCGGCCGGCGGTGTCGATCAGCACCACGTCGTAGCCCTTGGCGGCGGCGGTCTCGAGGGCCTCGTAGACCAGGCCCGCGGCGTCCGAGCCGATGGGGCGCGAGAGGAAGTCGGCCCCCGCGCGGTCGGCCCAGACCTTCAGCTGTTCGACGGCGGCGGCGCGGAAGGTGTCGCCGGCCACCACCAGCACCCTGGCGCCTCGGCCCACCAGGTCGGCGGCGATCTTGCCGAGCGTGGTGGTCTTGCCCGAGCCGTTGACGCCGATGAACAGCACCACATAGGGCCGCTCGCCGTCCAGCGGGGCGAAGACCCCCTGGCGCTGGGACAGTTCCTCGCCGATGGCCTGGGCCAGGCCTTCCTTGATCTCGGTCTCGTCGACGCTCTTGCCGAAGCGCTCCTCGGCGAAGCGGGCGCGGATGCGGGCGGCCGAATAGGGGCCGAGGTCGGCCTCGATCAGCATCTCCTCGAGTTCATCGAGCTTGGCCTCGTCCAGCGGCGCCTTGACGAAGGAGCCGACCACCTGGTCGGTCATCGCCTTCGACGTGCGCGACAGGCCAGACGTCAGGCGCTGGAACCAGCCTTTTTTGGGTTCACTCATGGCCGGGCGTTCTAGCGGGCGGGGAGGGCGGCGTCACGGGCGATTGAACTTTAGGCCGCGACTGACGATGCTTGGCCCCGTTTGGGGGGCCGATCAATGGACGCCTTGGCCTTTGGCCTGACCTGGCTGGACTATGGCGCCGTGGCGGTGTTCGGGGCCACCGGGGCTCTGGCCGCCGCGCGCCGCAACCACGACATCGTCACCTTCGGTTTCTTCGCCGCCGTCACCGGGGTGGGCGGCGGGACGCTGCGCGACCTGCTGATCGGCGCGCCGGTGTTCTGGGTGGAGACGCCGGGCTACGTCCTGGCCTGCCTGGTCGCGGCGCTGGCGGTGTGGATGTTCGGGTTCGGGCGCTGGCGGGAGCTGATCCTGCTCTGGCTCGACGCGCTCGGCATGGCGGCCTACGCCGTGGTGGGGGCGGCCAAGGCCGCGTCGCTGGGCGCGCCGCCGCTGGCGGCCGTGGTGATGGGCGTGCTGACCGCGACCTTCGGCGGCATCGTCCGCGACGTGCTGGGGTGCTGTTGCGGCGCGAGGTCTATGTCTCGGCGGCCTTGCTGGGGGCTTGCGTGTTCGTGGCCCTGGGGGCGCTGGGCGTCGCGGGCCTGCCGGCCGGGCTGGGCGGGTTCGCCGTGGCGCTGGCGGTGCGCGGCAGCGCGATCGTCTGGCGCTGGTCGCTGCCGGGGTTTCCCGATCGCCGGCGGGCGACGGACGCGGAGGAGGGGCCGTAAGCCCCCTCAGTCGTGATCGGGGTGCTGGTAGGACCGCACCGCGGCGAAATGGGTCGCGAACCTGGAGAGCTGCTCAAGCGTCAGGCGCGGCAGGTCGGCGAGGTGGTCGACGTAGGGCAGCTTGCCCTCCAGGCCCACCTGCAAGGTCGGGGTAATGGCCGCGGGATCGTCGAAGGCGCCGATGGCGAGGTTGGCCGGGCCGCTCTGCATCTCGAAGGTCAGCGGCGTGCCGCAGGCGTTGCAGAAACCGCGCCGCACCAGGTTGGAGCTCTGGAAATAGCTCGGCGCGCCCCGCGTCCAGGTCAGGCCGTGGGCGTCCACCAGCGGGCCGAAGAAGCCGCCGAACGCCTTCTGGCACATGCGGCAGTGGCAGATGCTGGCGCGCCCGAGCCGTTCGACGGAGAAGCGCACCGCGCCGCACTGGCAGCCGCCGGTCACGGCGCTCACGCCAGGACCGCCGTCGCGCGCTTGCCGTCGTGGCCGACCACCTGCAGGGCCGCGACCTCGCCGATCGGCGCCTCGCCCTCGAAGGCGATCTCGGTGAAGTCCTCGGCGCGGGCGACGCCGGGGCGCTCGACGAGGCCCGCAAGCCTGCGGCCGACCTGGCGGTCGAGATGGCGCGCCAGGGTGGCCTCGCCGGCGGCGCGCAGGCGGGCGGCGCGTTCCTTGACGACGGGCCTGGGCAGTTGCGGCATGCGCGCGGCGGGCGTGCCGGGGCGCGGGCTGAACGGGAAGACGTGCAGGAAGGCGAGATCGGCCTGGGCCACCAGGGCCAGCGTGTTCTCGAACATCGCCTCCGTCTCCGTCGGGAAGCCGGCGATGAGGTCGGCGCCGAAGGCGGTGTCGGGGCGCACGGCGCGGACGTCGGCCACGAGCTGCAGCGCCTGGGCGCGGGAGTGGCGGCGCTTCATGCGCTTGAGGATCATGTCGTCGCCGGCCTGTAGCGACAGGTGCAGGTAGGGCATCAGCCGGGGTTCGTCGGCCAGCAGCCGCATCAGGTCGGGATCGATCTCGGCGGCGTCGATGGACGACAGGCGCAGGCGCGCCAGGTTGGGCGCCAGCTTGAGGATTCGCGCGCACAGCTGGCCGAGCGTCGGCGCCCCCGGCAGGTCGGCGCCCCAGCTGGTGACGTCGACGCCGGTCAGCACCACCTCGCGATAGCCCTGGGCGGCCAGGCGACGGACCTGGTCCACCACCTCGCCGGCCGGCGCCGAGCGGGAGTTTCCGCGGCCGAAGGGGATGATGCAGAAGGTGCAGCGGTGATCGCAGCCGTTCTGGACCTCCACATAGGCCCGCGCGCGATCCTTCAGGCCGTCGATCAGGTGGCCGGCGGTCTCGCGGACGCTCATGATGTCGTTGACGCGCACGCGGCCGGCCTCGGGGGCCTCTGCATAGGCGCCGGCGGCCGACTTTTCGGCGTTGCCCAGCACGAGGTCGACCTCGGCCATGCCGGCGAAGGCGGCCGGATCGATCTGGGCCGCGCAGCCGGTGACGATCAGCCGGGCGTCGGGGCGTTCGCGGCGCGCCTTGCGGATCGCCTGGCGGGCCTGGCGCACGGCCTCGCCGGTCACCGCGCAGGTGTTGAACACCACGGCGTTTGCCAGGCCGTCCTGGGCGGCGCGCGCGCGGATGACCTCGCTCTCATAGGCGTTGAGGCGGCAGCCGAACGTCACCACCTCGACCCTGTCGGGCGCTGTGGCGGGGGCCTCTGCGGCCAAAAGGGTCGGATCGAGCAGGGTCACGGGGCGTGCGCATAGCACATTCCACCCCGGAACGCCTCATCGGCCGGCCCTTGGCCTAGTGCAGGGTCTCGCCGCCGCCGTTGGGCCGGCCGCGCCGGCGGCTGGCCATGTTAAGGCCCTCCACCAGGGCCGAGAAGGCCATGGCGGCGTAGATGTAGCCCTTGGGCACGTGGACGCCGAAGCTGTCGGCGATCAGCACCGCGCCGATCATCAGCAGGAAGCCGAGCGCCAGCATCACGACGGTGGGGTTGTTGTTGATGAAGTCGGCCAGGGGATCGGCGGCCAGCATCATGGCGGCCACGGCCACCACCACGGCGATGATCATGATCGGCAGATGCTCGGTCATCCCCACGGCCGTCAGGATCGAGTCGATGGAGAAGACGATATCCAGCAGCAGGATCTGGACGATGGCGGCGCCGAAGCCGGACACCGCCTTCTGCTTGACGTCCATGACCCCGTGGGACTCGCGCGGGTCGACCTTCTCGTGGATCTCGGTGGTGGCCTTCCAGAGGAGGAACATGCCGCCGGCCATCAGGATCAGGTCGCGCCAGGAGAAGGCGAGGTCGAACAGCGGATGGCCGTCGGCCCCGACGGGGGCGGTGAAGGGCAGGGTGAGGATCGGCGCGGTCAGGCCGACGATCCAGGCGATGGTGGAGAGCAAGGCCAGGCGCATGATCAGCGCCAGCGAGATGCCCAGCTTGCGCGCCTTGCTGCGCTGATGCTCGGGAAGCTTGTTCGACAGGATCGAGATGAAGATCAGGTTGTCGATGCCCAGCACGACCTCCATGACGATCAGGGTGATCAAGGCCGCCCAGGCCGCCGGTTCGGCCGCCAGGGCCGTCAGATTGTCCATGCTTTCCCCATTCCCAATGCTCCCGGATATCTAGTGCGTCCGCGGCGAGGGGCTAGGGCCTGGGCGATAACCGGCTGGTGAGGCTTTTGGGCGAAGTTGCGCCCAGGCGGGACGGTTCGCGTGGCGCGCGACTTGCACTCGCCTCGATGGACGCCTTCGACGGCGCCGCAACGGGACGGCCAGCATGACCGACGGACAGAATATCCGACCGCTCACCAGCCTGCGGTTCTTCGCGGCCTTCTGGGTGGTGCTGTTCCACTACTGGCCCAAGCTGGCCGTGGCCCAGACCCCGACGTTCGTGACCAAGGGCTACCTGGGGGTGGAGCTGTTCTTCATCCTGTCGGGCTTCATCCTCTGCCACGTCTATCGAACCGGCGTGGAGGAGGGGCGGTTCAAGTACGGCGGCTTCCTCTGGGCGCGGCTGGCGCGGGTCTATCCGCTGCATCTCGCCACCCTGATCGGCATGGGCGCGTTGGCGCTGGCCGCCGGCGTGGCGGGCCTTCCCATCGACCCCAACATCGCTTCGCTGCCGGCCCTGCCGGCCAATCTGCTGCTGGTGCAGGCCTGGGGCCTGGCGCCGGTGGCCGGCTGGAACCATCCCTCGTGGTCGATCTCGGCCGAATGGTTCGCCTATCTGAGCTTTCCGCTGTTCGCCTGGGGGGCCCTGCGGCTGAAGCGCCGCCCTATCATGGCGGTGGTGGGCGCCATCGCCTTCCTGGCCGGGCTCTATGGCGCCTTCCAGGCTGTCGCCGGCTTCCCGCTGACGGAGGCGACCATCGCCTGGGGCGCGCTGCGGATCGTCCCATGCTTCGCCTATGGGTGCGCCTTGCACCTGATGTGGCGCGAAAGACCGACGACGAATCGCAGTTCAGCCCTGCTCGGCGCCGCTTTTTCAGGCGCCGGGGTGGTCATTGCCGCGGCGTGCGGGGCGCCGGACGCCCTCATCGTGGCTGGTCTCGGTTTTGTGATCTTCTTCCTGGCCCGCCTCGCCCAGGCCGGCTCGAACCTTCTGGGGGCGCCCCCTCTCGTCTACCTCGGTGAGATCAGTTACTCGGTCTATATGATCTGCGTGCCCTGGAAGATCGTATTCGTAAATGGAGCGACCAAGCTTCTCGAGCTCAAAGACGAACACTTGCCCTTGGGGGTGTGGTTAGTTTTCTTGTTCAGCGTGATTCCATTGGCTGCGGCATCTTATCATCTCATCGAAAAGCCGGCTCGGGAGCGGATGAAGTTGTTCGCTGAGACGCGTCGAGCACGGCGACTTTCCGTCGCAAGGGCCTAAACGCTCTTTTCATCGTCGGCTGAGATGGTATCCCTAACGCATCAGGCGTCGGGGAGACCCACAGACATGCTTAAACGGACCAGGACCGTTCTCGGTTCCATGGCCGCCGCGGCGATGCTGAGCCTCGTCCCGGCTTCGGGGGCGATGGCCGACATCTACTGGCAATGCGTGCCTTTCGCGCGTCTGGCTTCCGGCATCCAGATCTTCGGCGACGCCTGGACCTGGTGGCGCCAGGCCGCCGGCAAGTATGCGACGGGCTTCACGCCCAAGGCCGGCGCCGTCCTCTGCTTCAAGCCCAACGGCAAGATGAAGCTGGGCCATGTGGCCGTCGTCAGCCAGGTGCTCACCGACCGCGTCATCCAGATCAGCCACGCCAACTGGTCGCGCATCGGCGGGACCCGCGGCCAGGTCGAGCAGGATGTGACGGTGATCGACGTATCGCCCGCCGGCGACTGGAGCGCCGTGAAGGTCTGGTACGACCCGCTCCGGGACCTGGGGACCACTTCCTATCCGACCTACGGCTTCATCTACCAGGACCTCAACGCCGCCCGCACGGCGGCTTCCGCCCCCGCTACGGTCGGCAATACGGCGATCGCCGTGGCGCAATCGGCGGCCAACCAGGTCGCCTCCGCCGTCCGTCCGGGGGTCAATCCGCTGCAGATGCTGAGCCAGGCGGCCAATTCGACCGACCGCATCGCCGGGCTGTTCCAGGCCGCCAACACGCCCCCTCAAACCCAGCCGGAAAACGCGCAAGGCGAGTAGGGCAACCGCTGGTTGTGGCAAATTGTCGCAACCGTTCCTTAAGGCTCGCAGACCATGTTCGACCGGCGCCGGGGGGGCGCTACGTCGTCCATGTCCGCCATGTCGGTTCTGCCAAAATCTCTTGATTCCAGGGCCTTGCAGGCCGGAATCGCAGCCCACCAACGATATTTGGCCGGTCGCGCCGGCGGACGCAGGCTGGCGGCGGCGCACGCCGACCTTTCCCATTGCGCCCTGGAGGGCCTGGACCTGCGGGAGGCCGACTTCAGCGGCGCCAATCTGCGCGGCGCTATGCTGGCCAGGGCGCAGCTCGGCAAGGCCGCCCTGTTCGGGGCCGATCTCACCGACGCCGACCTGCGGGGCGCGGACCTGTCGCACGCCGACCTGAGGGGAGCCTGCCTGCGCGGCGCCAACCTGGCCGGCGCCGATCTCTCGGCCTGCGACCTGCGCGAGGGCCAGATCGCCGTCCAGGCGCGGAACCAGGCCTTTCGCATCCTCAGGCACGATCGGCATGCCGGCGACCTCGACTATGCGGTGATGTCCGGCGCCAACCTCGCCGGCGCCAGCGTGCCGGTGGACATGACCGAGGCCAACCTCGCCGGGGCGCTGATGGTCGGCGCGCGGATGTCGCGGGCGGTGCTGGACGGCGCGGACCTTTCCGGCGCCGACATCGGCGGGGCCGACCTGTCGGGCGCCTCGATGCGGCGATCGGTTCTGAGCGGCGTGCGGCTGGACGCCGCCAACCTCGACGGCTCGGACCTTGCCGGCGCGCTCCGGGCGCCGCCGATGATCGTCTACATCGACGACGTGGCGCTGGACGACGTGGTGGATCGCCATGAGCTGTTTTGCGACAGCCAGGGCGCCAGGGGCCTGGCCGCGCGGCTGGACGAGGTCGACTTCCGTCCGATGCGGCGGCTGGCCGGTCGCCGGCTGACCGGCCTGAAGGCGCCGGGCTCCATCTTCTTCGGCATGGACATGCAGGACGCCTGCCTGCAGGGCGCAGACCTCTCGCTGTGCGATTTCCGGGGCGCGAACCTGCGCGGCGCCGACCTGCGCGGGACGAAGCTGTGCGGCGCCCAGATGAACCGGGCCGACCTGCGGGGCGCTCAACTGGGGCCGCTGACGATCTCGGCCGGGCGCTTCATCCGCACCGATCTCACCCGGGCGGTGCTGCGCCAGGCCGACCTGCGCGGCGCTTCGGCCCGCCGCGCGCGGTTCCTGGAGGCCGACCTTGCGAACGCCCGGCTCGACGGCTGCGACCTGACGGGCGCCGAGCTCGAGGTCTAGCCCCGGTCCGTCACATCTCGTGCGTGAGGGCGGCGAGTTCGGGAAACGCCGGCTCGCGCTTGGCGTTCTTCGCCCCCAGCGCCTCGGCCATGTCGGAGCCCGTCGCGAACATTCCGGCCTGCCAGAGGGCGATGTAGTCCAGGGTCTCGTCGATCTTGTGGTCGCGGGCGTGGTTGATCATCACCTTCGAGCCCGTCACCGACAGCGGCGACTTGGCGGCGATCTCGCGGGCGGTGGCGAGCGCGTGGGCCACCATCTCGGCGTGGGTGTCGAACACCTCGTTGACCCAGCCTATCTCCTTGGCCTTCTGGGCCGGCATGCGGCGGCCGGTATAGGCCATCTCCCGAATCCAGCCCTCGGGGATCAGCTTGCACAGCCGCGGGAAGGTGCCGGCGTCGGCGGTCATGCCGATGTTGATCTCCTGGATGCAGAAGAAGGCGTCGGCGCTGGCGTAGCGGATGTCGCAGGCGCTGGTCATGTCCACCGCCCCGCCGATGCAGCCGCCCTGGATGGCGACGATGACCGGCATGCGGGCCCTGTCGAGGCAACTGAAGCTGTCCTGCAGCATGCGCAGGTGATGGAGGAAGGCTTCGGCGGCGATGTGCTGCGGAAGCTTTTCGGTGCGGCCGGTGATATCGCCGCCGAACACGCTCAGGTCCATGCCGGCGGAGAAATGCTTGCCGGTCGAGGAGATGACGATGCAGCGGGCGAGCGCGTTGTCGTTGATATCCTTGATGATCGCCGGCAACTCGTTCCAGAACGCCCTGATCATGGTGTTGAAGGCTTCGGGCCGCTTAAGCTGGATGTGGGCCACCTTGTCTTCGATCGTGACGTCGAAACAGGTCCAGGCATTGGCGGCGGTCTGCACGCTCATGGCGTCGTCTCCCTCTTTGCGCCTTCGGTTATCGCCGCGGTGGGCAGGGAATGCCAAGCCGGTGTTCCATAAATTGACGATGGGCGGACCTCGTCAGGTTCCCCCTCCCCCGCCGAGCCCCTATACGGGCGCCCAGGAGGCGTTTCCCATGAGCGTAGAGACCGATGTCCCGGCCCGGATCCGGGCGATCGCGCTGCCGACGCGCGGCGGCGAGATGGCGGGACTGGAGTTCGGCCCGCAGGATCGCCCGGTCGACGTGGTGTTCGCCCACGCCAACGGCTTCAACGCCCGCACCTACAGCGCCGTCCTGGCGCCGCTGACGGACCTTCGCATCCTTGCGGTCGATCTGCGCGGCTACGGTCTTAGCGACCTGCCGGCGCGGACCGAGGATTTAATGTCGTGGGCGGGGCTGGCGGACGATCACCTGGCGCTGCTGGCGGCCTTGGACCTGACCGACGTGGTGCTGGCGGGCCATTCGATGGGCGGGGCGATCAGCCTGATGGCCGCGGCGCAAGCCCCCGGGCGTGTCCGTGCGCTTGCGCTATTCGATCCGGTGGTCCTTTCGCGGGCCATGGTGGCCGAGTCTGGGCAGGCCCCGGGCGATCTGGCGGCCGGCGCGTCGCGACGGCGCTCGACCTTCCCCAGCCGTGCGGCCGCCTTCGAAGCCTACAAGGGCCGCGGCGCCTTCCGGACCTGGCCCGACGAGATGCTGGCGGACTATGTGGCCGACGGCTTCCGCGACCTTGACGACGGGTCCGTCGAGCTGACCTGCGCCCCGGCCTGGGAGGCGGCGGCCTTCAAGGCCAGCGGCAACGACGCCCTCGCTGCCTTCTACGCGAGCCGTTGCCCGATCGCCGTCTTTCGCGCCGAGAAGGCGTCCACCGCCTGGATCGACGACGAGATCGAAAGCCTCGCGGCCACCGGCCGGATCACGGTGCAAAGCGTGCCCGGCACGACCCATTTCCTGCCGATGGAACGCCCCGATGTCGTGCAGGCCGCCTTGCGGGCCGCGGCGCGCTAGAGGGCCAGTTCGGGAAGGCACGCCGTCTGGATGGCGGCCTGTTCCTCGGGCGTGAACGACACGAGCTTGCGCAGTTCGAGGTCGAGGTTGGCGGTCACGGCCTCCGCCGTCGCCCAGACCTTGCCGGAGTCGGGATCGATCAGCCAGTGGACCAGTCGGCGGAATCGATGGTCGGCCCAGGCCGTGCCCGACCTCATCTCGATCCGATCGCCGGCGCGTGGCCATGCGAAATAGACCAACCGGTATTCCAGCACGGCCCCGCCGATCTTCGGGGCGCCGGCGACGCCGGGCTGGGGCGGGCTGGGGCGACCGCGGACCACGCGGGCCACGCCCTGGATGATCCGGGACATGAACATCTCCGTCCGCATGCGGCCGAAGGCGTCGCAGGCGTCGGCGGCGACGACGCCATAGGCGCCGCGGGCCAGGCCCAGCGCCTGGGCGCGCTCGGCGCTGGCGATGCTGACCACCGGCGCCAGGCCGAGGCTGCGGGGAGCGAGGTCCGCCGGCACCGTCACCCGGCAGGCCTGCGCCCTGTCGCGGACCCGCGCCGGCCAGGCGAACGGACGCAATTCGCGGGCGGTGACGTGTTCCACCACGGTCTGGAAGACGGCGGCGACCTCGCCCGACAGATGGTGCATGACCGTCAGCACACGGGCGTCCGACTCGCCCATCTCGACGACCCCGCCGGTGATGTAGAGCCCCGCGGCCGGATGGGCCTCGCGCATGAAGCGGATATGCTGCTCGCGCACCACCATCGTTGCTTCCGCCATCTGGGAGAAGGCGCGCGGCATGCCGAGTTCCGCGGCCAGGGTCGCCAGGGCCTCCATATGCTTGGCGACGTAGAAGCGGACATTCATGTGCCCGTTGGTGTCGCATTCCCAGCTGTCGACGCTGCCGCTCCACAGTTCCAGGCCCTGATCTTGCATCCCGCATTCTCCGTCTGCGCGGCGCAGCTTAAGGGCGTTCGCGCGCAGGGCTAACCCCAAGCTGGCGGCGCCGCATCCGTGACGCCCTGCCCAACGTATCGGTTCTGTGAGAAACTCCCGCGTTCGCGGAGGAACAGATGCCGGCAACGACGACGCCCGACAGGATCCTGGTCTACCGCCATAGTCTGCTGACGCGCCTCACGCACTGGATCAACGCGCTCGCCCTCCTGGTGCTGCTGATGAGCGGTTTGCAGATCTTCAACGCCCACGCCGCGCTCTATTGGGGCCAGAAATCGACCTTCGCCCGGCCCTGGCTGGCGATGACCGCCGAGCTGAAGGAGGGCCGGCCCATCGGGGTGACGAGCCTGGGCGGCCGGAAGCTCGAGACCACCGGCCTGTTCGGCTATTCCGGCAAGGAAGGCGCGCGCGAGGCGCGAGGCTTTCCCGCCTGGGCGACCCTGCCGGGACGCCGGGCGCTGGCGACCGGCCGCCACCTGCACCTGTTCTTCGCCTGGGTCTTCGTGCTGAACGGCCTGACCTATCTCAGCGGGGCGATCCTCGGCGGCCACCTGCGTCGCGACCTCTGGCCGACACGGGACCAGCTGAGGCCCGGCCACCTGTGGCGCGAGATCGTCGATCATGCCCGGCTGCGCTTCCACAAGGGAGAGGCGGCGCGGCGCTACAACATCCTGCAGAAGGGCGCCTATCTCGGGGTGATCCTGGTGCTGCTGCCGCTGATGCTGCTCACCGGGCTGACGATGTCGCCCGGGGCCAACGCCTTCGCGCCCTGGCTGGTGGACCTGTTCGCCGGCCGGCAGTCGGCCCGCAGCCTGCACTTCATCGCCGCGACGCTCATCGTCGTCTTCGTGGTGGTCCATCTGGCGATGGTTGTGCTGTCGGGGCTTTGGAACAATATCCGCTCGATGATCACCGGCCGCTACGCCATCGAGGTCGAAGCTGGAGAGGCGACATGAGCAAGGGCGCCCCCCGTCGCAACTGGCTGAAGGCCGCCGGGGTGGCCCTGACCGGCCTGTGGCTGGCCGGTTGCCGTGGGAAGAGCCCGGGAAAGATCGCCGACGAGATCCTCATGCGCGCCGAGACGCTGAATTTCCGCGTTCAGCGGATCGGCCTGAGGCGCGACGCGCTCGCCCGCGAATTCTCCCTGGACGACATCTCCCAGGACTTCCGGTCCAACGGCTCCATCGATCCGCCGGACGCGGACTATCGCGCTCACCTGGCCAAGGGTTTCGCCGACTGGCGGCTGGTGATCGACGGGCTGGTGGAGCGCCCGATGTCGCTGACCCTCGCCGACCTGAGAGCGCAGCCCGCCCGCACCCAGATCACCCGCCACGACTGCGTCGAGGGCTGGTCGAGCATCGGCCAGTGGACCGGCGCCCGCCTTGGCCCGCTGCTGGACAAGGCCGGGCTCAAGCAAGAGGCGCGGTTCGTCGTCTTCCACTGCGCCGACAGCCTGGACGGCACCACCGACGGCAGCGGCCGCTACTACGAGAGCATCGACCTAGTGGACGCCTTCCATCCCCAGACCATCCTGGCCTACGACATGGGGGGCGCGCCGCTGCCCGTGCGTCACGGCGCGCCGATCCGCCTGCGGGTGGAACGCCAGCTCGGCTACAAGCACGCCAAGTACGTCCACCGCATCGAAGCGGTCGCCGATCTCGCCCATATCGGCCGCGGCAAGGGCGGCTTCTGGGAAGATCGCGCCAACTACGAATGGTACGCGGGGATTTGAATGACCCTTCTCCCTTGCGGGAGAAGGGACGCAGTTCGCCCTAGGCCTTCACGAACAGCTTGTTCCAGCCGCGCTTCTCGCGGGCCTTCCAGCCGCCGCGGTGCCAGGCGTCCGAGGCGATCAGCGGCACCACCGTGGTGGCTTCGGCGAACACCATCTGTTCCCAGGTGACGTCGACCTTGCCCCAGGAGCAGGCTTCCTTCAGCGTCGATGACGAGCAGGCGCCGTCACGCACGTCGGCCACCGTGATCTGGATGGCGTAGCGGTGCATGTCGACCTCCTTGCCGAGGATCTCGGCGCAGACGACGGTGTCCTGGGCGAAGTTCTTGGGAACCCCGCCGCCGACCATGAAGAGGCCCGTCGTGCCGGCGGCGATCTTGACGTCCGTCAGCTCACGGAAGTCGGCCACCGCGTCGATGGTGAGGTAGGGCTTGCCCGCCTGCATCCGCTCCACCTGGTGCTTGACCAGGCCGAAGCCCGCCGAGGAGTCGACGAAGGCGGGGCAGAAGATCGGCGCGCCTTCCTCGTAGGCGGTCTGGATCAGCGAGCCGGGCTTCTTCGCATTGCCGGCCGCCAGCCACTTGCCCATCTCCCAGATGAATTCGCGGCTGGAGTAGGGGCGCGGCTCGAGGGCGTCGCAGATGTCCTTGATCGTCGCGTCGCAGCTCTGCAGCTCTTCCTCGTCGATGTAGGTGTCGTAGATGCGGTCGATGTAGAGGGCGCGCAGGTCCCGGTCGTCGACCTCGGACTGGGCCTGATAGTGCTTGAAGCCCAGGGCCTCGAAGAAATCCATGTCGACGATGGAGGCGCCGGTGGCCACCACCACGTCGATCAGGCCGTATTTGATCATGTCGCGGTAGATGTGCATGCAGCCGCCGGCGCTGGTGGAGCCGGCCAGGGTCAGCCAGGTCGAGCAGGTCTTGTCCTCGATCGCCATCGACAGGATGTCGGCGGCGCGGGCGGTGTCGCGGCTGGTGAAGCTCATCTTGCGCATGGCGTCGATGACGGGGCGCGCGTCGTACTGGTCGATGGCCACGTGCTCGACGGTGTTGGCGAGCAGTTCGGCCTTACGGTTGGTCTGAACGTCAGCGTTCATTCTCTTGAATCCCTAGAGTTTGAGCGCCCGTCCATAGAAGCATGCACGGCCCGGACGGAGCGACGGGCCGTGCTCTAACCGTGAAACTTGAACCTATTTCCGACGACGCTTCTTGCTGCGCGCACGCGACAGTTTGACGACGTTTTGGGCGTCGCTGCGGGGCGTGGCGATGGAACGCTTGGCCAGGCCGAACATGGAGGCCATGGGGGCGTCCTCCACCACCACGGTCTCGGCGTCGCCGAAGCCGTTGAAGCGGGTGTTCATGGCCACGCCATAGGCGCCCAGCATGCCGATCTCGATGTAGTCGCCTTCGCGCGCATCTTCGGGCAGCCAGAACGGCCCGGGCATGTGATCGATGGAATCGCAGGTCGGGCCGTAGAAGCGATAGGGCTTCAGCGGGCCCTCGACCTCGACGGCGTCGCCGCCCTCGCCGCGCATCAGCTTCACCGGGAAGGGCCACTTGGTGTGCGCCGCATCGAACAGGCTGCCGTAGGAGCCATCGTTCAGATAGAGCGCGTCGCCCTTCTTGAGCTCGACCTTGGTGAGGATGGACGAGCCTTCGGCCACCAGGGCGCGGCCGGGCTCGCACCAGAGCTCGGTGGTTTCGTGCACCATCATCTCGGCGAAGCCGCGGTCGATGGAGTCGAGGTAGTCGTCCAGCGGCGGGGGCGTCATGCCGGGATAGACCGACGGGAAGCCGCCGCCCACGTCCACCACGTCGGCGAACACGCCGGCGCGGACCAGGGCGCGGGACGCCTGGCTCATGGCCGCCTGATAGGCCGTGGGCCGCATGCACTGGCTGCCCACATGGAAGGACACGCCCATCAGGTCCTGGGTGGCGCGCCGGGCGGCCAGCAGCAGGGCCGGGGCGTCATGGGCCTCGACCCCGAACTTGCCCGACAGCGAATAGGTCGCGCCGTCGGCGGCCACGGCCAGCCGGACCATCAGGTTGAGGTCCTTGGCGCCTTCGGTGGCGTCCAGGATCTTGGCCAGCTCTTCGTGGGTGTCGAGCGAGAAGGTGCGCACGCCGTGCTGGAAATAGGCGTCGGCGATGGCGCGGCGGCTCTTCACCGGATGCATGAAGGCCATGCGCGCGGCGGGCGCATGCTGGGCCACCAGCTCCACCTCGGCGATCGAGGCCACGTCGAAGGACGTGACGCCGTTAGCCGCCAGGGTTTCGATCACCCATGGAGACGGATTCGCCTTGACCGCGTAAAAGACGTCGCCCTTGAAATTCGCCTGGAACCAGCGCGCCGCAACGGCTACCGCTTCCGGCCGCGCGAAGGCGACAGGACGTTCCGGTGACCGCTTACGGACCAGGTCCAGGGGCGTTTGGTACGTGTGCAATTCACGTAACCCCCAAAGATTGTTGAACCCAGACCGGCGTTAGCAGCGCTTTTCAGGACATCGGGTCCGCCGGAGCCGTGCGAAATAGGGGCAAAGTCCCCCCATGTAAAGGGGTATGCAAATGAGACAGTTCCGCGCGGTAGACCGCAAGCGGAACCTCATGCCATGAAGCTTGGGCGCGGGCGGCCTTCCTGTCGGCGCCCGCGATCAGGGGGAAGCCGCTCCGTCCATGACCGACGCCGCTGTTCTGGCCATACGCAATGTCGCCAAGAGCTTCGGGTCCCGGCGCGCGCTCGACGGGGTGTCGCTGGACGTCGCGCGCGGCGAGATGGTCGCCCTGATCGGCCCCTCAGGATCCGGCAAATCCACCCTGCTCAGGTCCATCACCGGCCTGGCGACCATCGACGACGGCGAGGGGGTGATCGAGGTCTTCGGCGCGCCCTTGCAGGCGCGCGGCCGGGTCAGCGACAAGGTGCGCGAGGCGCGCATCCGCATCGGCTTCATCTTCCAGCAGTTCAACCTGGTGGGCCGCCTGTCGCTGTTCACCAACGTCGCCCTCGGCTCCCTGGGCCGCATCCCGTTCTGGCGCGGGTTCCTGGGCCTGTGGCCGGCGGAGACCAAGGAAGCGGCCATGGCGGCGATGGCCCGGGTGGGCGTGGCCGAGTACGCCGGCCAGCGGGCCAATACGCTTTCCGGCGGCCAGCAGCAGCGTGGCGCCATCGCGCGCGCCCTGGTCCAGAAGGCCAAGATCATCCTGGCCGACGAGCCCGTGGCCTCGCTCGACCCGGTCTCGGCCCAGAAGGTGATGGAGATCCTGGGCGACCTCAACAAGGCCGATGGGCTGACCGTGCTCGTCACCCTGCACCAGGTGGATTACGCCCTGCGCTACTGTGATCGCGTGGTCGCGCTCAAGGCCGGCAAGATCGTCTATGATGGCCCGGCCTCTGGCCTGGACCGGCCCCGGTTGATCGACATCTACGGTCCCGAGTTCGAGGACGTGTTCTGGGAAGGAGCGCCCAAATGATCCGTCATCTCCTGGCCGGGCTGGGCGCCTTGGCGCTGCTGAGCGCCTGCGGCAAGGCCCCCGAACAGTCGGCCGCCGAGGCTGGCGTGATCAACTTCTCCATCCTCTCGGCCGAGAGCCAGCAGTCGATGGGCAAGTACTGGCAGCCGCTGCTGGACGACCTTTCCAAGCAGACCGGGCTGAAGGTGAAGCCGTTCTACACCAGCAACTACGCCTCGCAGATCGAAGCCATGCGCTTCGGCCAGGTCCAGGTGGGCTGGTTCTCGGCCCTGCCGGCGCTGGAGGCGGTGAACCGCGCCAACGGCCAGGTGCTGGGCCGGGTCGTCGATTCCGGCGGCGCGGAGTCCTACGAGTCCGTGCTGATCGTCCGCAAGGGCAGCGGCGTCACGCTGGACGCCGTGATGAAGTGCGGCAAGCGCTACACCTTCGGCATCGGCGACGCGAAGTCGACGTCAGGCACGCTCGCGCCCATGGCCTATCTGTTCACGCCGAAGAACATCGAGCCGGCGGAATGCTTCAAGACCGTGCGCAGCGCCAACCATCAGACCAACATCTTCTCGGTCGCTAACGGCGTGCTGGACGTGGCCACCAACAACACCGTGGGCCTGGCCGCCACCGCGCGGGAAAACCGCAAGATCGCCGACCGCGTCGAGGTGATCTGGCGATCCCCGCCGCTGCCGGAATCCAGCATCGTGGCGCGCAAGGACCTGGATCCCGCCGTGCGCGAGAAACTGCGGCAGTTCTTCCTGACCTACGGCACGACGCCGGGCGCGGAGGGCGATCGCCAGCGCGAGGTGCTGAAGGGCCTGCTCTACGGCGGGTTCCGCCCGGCCGACGACACCTACCTCGATCCGATCCGAGAGATGAAGGCCGCCGAGGAACTGGCCGCCGCCAAGCGCTCTGGAGACACCAGGAAGATCGCCGCCGCCCAGAAGGCCTTCGACACCATCCGGGCCAACACGGCTGAGCGTCGCGCCGCCAACCCGGATATCTGATGCCCGCGCTTTCCGATCCGATATTCGCGCCGCCGCGCCGCACCCTGGCCCAGCGCCTGCCCGACATCCTGATCTGGGGCGGGGTGGTCGCGCTGCTGCTCTACAGCTTCCGCGCCGTCGAGGTCCAGAAGCTGACCCTGCTGTTCACCAACTCCGCCAACATGCGCGAATTCGGCGCCGACCTCCTGCATCCCGACTTCACCGACTGGAAGACCTATGTCGGCCAGATGTGGCTGACGGTGCAGATCGCCCTGTGGGGCACGGTGCTGGCGGTGATCCTGGCCGTGCCGTTCGGCCTGGCCTGCGCGCGCAACGTGACGCCATTCTTCCTGCAACAGCCCATGCGCCTGCTGATGAACCTGCTGCGCGCGGCGCCGGACCTCGTGCTGGGCACCCTGTTCATCGTCGCCGTCGGGCTCGGCCCCTTCGCCGGGGTGCTGGCGCTGGCGCTCAACACCGGCGGGGTGCTGGCCAAGCTGTTCTCGGAAGCCGTGGAGTCCATCGACACCGGGCCGGTGGAGGGCGTGCGCGCCACCGGGGCCGGCAAGCTGCAGGAGATCGTCTGGGGCGTCATCCCCCAGGTGGCGCCGCTCTGGACGTCCTATGCGCTCTATCGTTTCGAATCCAATTCCCGCTCGGCCACGGTCCTTGGACTGATCGGGGCCGGCGGCATCGGCCAGGTGCTGTTCGAGGCCCTCAACAGCTTCGCCTATACCCAGGTCGCCGCCATCGCCGTGGTGATCGTCGTGGCCGTGTCGTTGATCGACGCCCTGTCGCAGGCCATGCGCTCACGGCTGATATAGTCCGCACACGGACCGATTGTCACAAAACGGATTCCAATTCGTCATCCAGACGAATCCGGATCGTCACAGAACCTTGCCCTCACCGTCACACGAGGTCGTTAAGCCGCCGCTAGCCTGATCGGCACTGGGGATAGGCTCTACAAGGATCTAAAAATGCAAAAGAAAACCTCGCTTTTCAGCGGGGCCGGGGTGGGCGTCATGCTCGCGCTTGGTCTTGGCGTGAGCGCACATGCACAAGATACGACGGTCGCCTGGAAGGGCGCGCCGCAATGGACCAACGACGACGTGCAGTTCAAGGTCCGTGGTCGGATCCTGCTCGACTACGTGTACCAGGACGTGAAGCGCGATGCGCCGCTGCCTGACTACAAGACCAGCAACGTCCGTGGGCGCCAGGTGTTCCTGGGCATCGAAGGCAAGCTCAACAGCTACCTCGCCTATAAGGCCGAGGGCGGCGCCGTGAACGGCGGGGCCTGGGCCTGGGACGACGTGGTCATCGAATACAAGCCCAACGACATGACCTCGATCATGGTCGGCAACATCAAGGCCGCCGGCCTCGAGAACCTGACCTCGACGCGCTTCATCACCACCATGGACCGTGGCCCCTACGGCGACCTCGGTCCCGATAGCTACGTCCTTTCGGCGGTCGCGAAGTTCAACGGCATGAACTGGACCGCCACCGCCGCCGTCCAGGGCGCCAGCATCAACAACGCCGACGTCAACAACACCGCCGCCGCCAACCCGGGCAGCAAGGAACGTAACGGCCTGACCGGCCGGCTCAGCTACGCGCCGATCCTGACCGACGAGACCAAGGTCCACCTGGGCGTCTGGGGTCGTTATCGCAATCACGGCGACGAAGGCGCGTTCTCCTTCGCGGGCCGTCCGAGCACGAACTACGGCGACTCCGGCCGTTATTATTCAACCGGGGGCATCGGCAACACCGACAAGACGATCGGCGTCGAAGCCGCTCTCATTCACAACAACATCTCGATCCAGGGCGAATACGCCAACATCAGCGTCGACCGCCTGCAGACCGTCTCCGGCGGCGGCGGCAATCCCGACGTCAAGGTCGGCTACGCCTTCATCAGCTTCTGGCCCACGGGCGAGATGCGCAACTATGACGCCACCAAGGGCGAATTCGCTCGCCCGAAGATCCTCAACCCGATCACCGCCGGCGGTTTCGGCGGGGTTGAACTGGTGGCGCGCTACGATTACGCCGATCTGACCGACGCCTATAAGACTGCTGCGACCGCCGCGGGCCGCACGCTTTCGCAGGACGCCGGCAAGTACAAGGGCTGGACGCTGGGCGCCAACTACTACCCGACCGCCTACGTTCGCCTGCAGGCCAACTACACCAACGCCGACATCAACAACCCGGGCCCCGGGCGGGACGTCAAGATCAACCAGTTCCAGATGCGCGCTCAATTGGACTTCTAGGCCTTGGGCCTGACAGGAGACTTTAGAATGAAAAAGCTTTTGGGTTGCGCTGCTGCGGCGGCCCTGCTCATCCCGGCCTCGAGCGCCTGGGCTGCTCGCGACTACGTCTGGGCCGCCGGCTCCTCGACGGTGTTCCCGTTCACCACCCGCGTGGCCGAGAACTTCGCCAAGAAGACCGGCCGCAAGGCGCCGAAGGTCGAAAGCCTCGGCACCGGCGGCGGCATCAAGCTGTTCTGCGGCGGCACGGGCGACGCCTTCCCGGACATCGCCAACGCCTCGCGCCCGATGAAGAAGTCGGAATTCGACGCCTGCGCCGCCAAGGGCGTGAAGGATATCGTCCAGATCAAGATCGGCTTCGACGGCATCGTCGTGGCCACCGACAAGGACGGGCCGGACTATTCCTTCAAGGTCGAGCACCTCTATCTCGGCCTGGCCTCGCAAGTGCTGCGCGGCGGCAAGTTCGTCGCCAACCCCTACTCGACCTGGGATGAAGTCGGTTCGGGCCTGCCGGGCAACAAGATCCTGGTCTACGGCCCGCCGCCGACCTCGGGCACCCGCGACGCCTTCGTCGAACTGGCCATCGAGGCCGGCGCGCGGAAGTTCCCCACCGCCGACGAACTGCGCTCGAACAACGAGAAGAAGTTCAAGGAAGTGGTCGACCCGCTCCGCAAGGACGGCTGGGTGGACGCCGGCGAGAACGACAACGCCATCGTCGGCACCCTGACGAAGACGCCGGGTTCGCTGGGCGTGTTCGGCTACTCCTTCCTCGAGGAGAACATGGACAAGGTGAAGGGCGCCTCGATCGGCGGTATCAAGCCGACGCCGCAGGCCATCTCCGACGGCTCCTACCCGCTGTCGCGTTCGCTCTACATCTACGTGAAGAAGGCCAACCTGCCGGTGACCCAAGGCCTGCAGGAGTTCATCAACGAGTACGTCTCCGACGCCGCTACGGGTCGCGGCGGTTATCTGCAAGGCCGCGGCCTGATCCCGCTGCCGGCCGGCATGCACGACGCCAACAAGGCGGCCGCCGCCAAGATGCCGTCGATGGCGCGTCCGTCCACCTGACGACAGAGACCGGATCCTCCCCCTTATCGGGTTTCACGAAAGCGTCGCAGCCTCGGCTGCGGCGCTTTTTCTTTGGGCGCGTGTCGGCGCCGGGGTCGTAAGGGGAGAAGGACGCCTAAGCCGCCTGCGGCTTGCGCCTGACGCGGGCCAGGCGCCGGAGCCGGCGCCAGAACCGGGTCTTCTCCGGCTCGGGATAGGGTTGCAGGTTGCGCACGAAATCCTCGGCGCAGGCGCGCCAGGAAAAGGTCTCGGCGAACGCCCGCACCGCCTTGCGGTCGAGTTTCAGGGCTTCGAGGCAGGCTTCCCGCAGGCCCTCGGTGGCGCTGGCGGCCAGGGCGCCGGCGCCCGAGCCCGGCAGGATGTCGATCGGCCCCGGCGCGGGGTAGGCCGCCACCGGCGTACCGGCCGCCATGGCTTCCAGGATCACCAGACCGAAGGTGTCGGTCAGGGACGGGAACACGAAGACGTCGGCGCAGGCGTAGTAGGCGGCCAGCTCCGCCCCGAACTTGGCGCCGGCGAACACCGCGCCGGGATATTTGGCGGCCAGTTCCTCGCGTTGCGGGCCGTCGCCCACCACCACCTTGGAGCCCGGCAGGTTCAGGGCCAGGAACGCCTCGATGTTCTTCTCCACCGCCACGCGCCCGACATAGAGCGAGACGGGGCGGGCCAGGCCCTCCATTACGTCGGGCTCGTCGGCCGCGCGGGGCCGGAAGGCGACGGTGTCCACGCCGCGCGACCAGGCCGAGATGTTGCGGAATCCATGGCGGGACAGCTCGTCGCGCATGGTGGGCGTGGCCACCATCAGCCGGCCCGACGGCTTGTGGAACCACTTCATGTAGGCGTAGCCCGCGGCCAGCGGCAGCGGCAGGCGGGCTGAGACATACTCCGGGAAGCGCGTGTGATAGCTGGTGGTGAAGGGCAGCTTCCATTCCACGCAGATGCGCCGCGCCGCCAGGCCGATCGGGCCTTCGGTGGCGATGTGGATGGCTTCGGGTTCGAAGGCCTTGAAGCGCTCCTGCACCGGTTCGTAGACGCCGATGGCGACCTTGATCTCAGGGTATGTGGGCAGGGGGAAGGTCTTGAACTGGTCCGGATGGACCACCTCCACCGAATGGCCCATGTCGCGCAGTTCCTGCACGACGCGGGTCAGGGTGCGGACCACGCCGTTGACCTGCGGCTCCCAGGCGTCGGTGGCCAGCAGGATGCGCATCGGCCGCTCGTCCTGGCGGGGCGCGACCACGGCTTCCCGCGCGCGGGCCGGCGCGGCGCGGGCCGGGGCCACGGCCTGGCTCTGCAGCCAGGCCCAGAAGGCGCCCAGCAAGGCTTCCTTGGTGGGGAAATAGCGATAGACCGTGCGCTCGCCGACGCCGGCCTCGGCGGCGATCTCGGCGAAGCTCAGGTCCTCCAGCGGCCCCGCCTCCAGCTGGCGACCGACGGCGCGCAGGATCTGGTCGCGGGTCGCGGCCCTTTGCTGGTCGCGGGGCGTGGGCGTCGACGGAGGTTTCATGACAGTCGCACCGTCACGAGTTCGCCGGTGAAGTCAATCCGTTCGCCGCCCTGACTGCTTGGGCGGCGGCCAGGATCACCTCGATCCGGCTGTCCCAGGTATGGCCGGCGAGCGCCTTGGCCTTGCCGGCGCGCGCGATCTGGAAGATCCGACCGGCGTCGGCGGAGAGTTCGGCCAGGGCGGCCAATCCGCCGGCCAGGTCGCGCCAGCGGAACATCATCAGGTCGCGGCCGTCCTCCAGCACCTCGCCGTAGAAGCTGCTGAAGTCCGAGACCGACGCCGCGCCGGCCAGCATGGTGGAGAACGGCCGCTCGTGCGATCCCGCGCCGAAGTTGCCGTTGGTGTTGAGCACGATCTGGGACTGGGCCATCAGTTCCGCCATCCGCGTCATCGGCACCGGCCCTTCGTAGGTCGCCCGCTTGAAGCGATAGAGATCGCTGTCCCAGCCCGCGCCGCAGATGCGGATCGGCAGGCCGGTCTTGGCCAGGGCCTTGATGAAGTCGTAGCGCCGGATCAGCCGGACGCGGGTGTCCACCAGGGTGGCGGCCTTGCGGGCGCCGCGATGGGCGGGGTCGGCGAGGTCGAGGCCGCGCGATTTCAGGACGGCGTCCAGGGCCAGGTGCGGCGCCATCCATTCCACCGACAGCGCCAGGTCCACCGCGTCGTCGAACACCTTGCGCGCCGGGCCCGGATCCTTGGCCCAGGGCGCGTCTCCAGGCCGCTGCAGGCCGCCGGACCACAAGAGCGGGATGGGCCGGGCCCGGGAAAAGGCCTGCGGATCCTCGTCGTCCGCCGCCGGCCGGCCCACGGCGGCGTGGGGGCAGAACCCCAGATGCGGAAAGCGCGCCGGCCCGAAGATCGAGGCGACGGCCTCGACCTGGGTGGGATCGACGGTCAGCAGGGCGGTGTCGGCGGGTGTGGCCTCCAGCCGCTCGTCCTGGCTGAGGATGTAGTCGACGTGCCAGACGACGTGGGGCGCCTGGAAGATCTGCGCCAGGCTGCGCCCAAGGCCGTCTCGGGCCTCGCCCAGCATGTTGATGCTGAACACGAAATCCGTCGCCGCCTTGGCCGCGGCCGCGATCAGGGGCGACATGGGATCTTCCAGGCCCGCGACGTCCAGGATCTGCACCGCCAGCCCTCGCCGCGCGCAGGCGGCCGCGGCATGGTCGATGAAGGTGCGGGCGCCGCCGTATTGCGACGACCCCTTGAGCATGATGATGCGCACGATGAACTCGCAGCGGTGGCCGACGGGTCATCCTATCGGGCGTCGCGCCGATTCGGACCCGTCACGCAGCGGCGGCCTCGGGAAGGGCGCTCAGCGACGGCGCGGCCTTGCCGGGGCGCGAGAACGTCCGCAGCTTCGCCCATTCGAGAATTTCGAGCCGGCCGTCGGCATGCTCCACCAAGGCGGTGCAGCTTTCGACCCAATCGCCGTCGTTGATGTAGAGCACGCCGTCGATATCGCGCATCTCGGCCTTGTGGATGTGGCCGCAGATCACCCCGTCGACACCCCTGCGCCGCGCTTCCTCGGCGACCGCGCCCTCGAAGTTCTCGATGAACTGCAGGGCGTTCTTCACGCGGGTCTTCAGGAAGGCCGACAGGCTCCAGTATCCGAAGCCCAGCCGCCGGCGGGCGCGATTGAACAGGGTGTTGGAGGCCAGCAGCACGCGATAGGCCACGTCTCCCACCATGGCCAGCCATTTGGCGTGCTGGACGATGCCGTCGAACTCGTCGCCGTGCGTCACCAGGAAACGGCGGCCGTCGGCGGTCTCGTGCAGCGCGTCGCGCGCCACCACCACCCCGCCGAAATGGACGCCGCAGAAGTCCCGCACCCGATCATCATGATTGCCCGGCACGTAGATCACCTTCACGCCCTTGCGGGCCAGCCGAAGGATCTTCTGCACCACATCGTTGTGGCTCTGCGGCCAGGTCCAGCCGCTGCGCAGCTTCCACCCGTCGATGATGTCGCCGACGAGGTAGAGCGTGTCGCACTCCATATCGCGGATGAAATCCAGGAGCATCTCGGCCTGGCAGCCGCGCGTCCCGAGATGGACGTCCGAAATGAACACCGTTCGGTAGCGGTGAAGCCCGGTTGCGCTCACGAGACCCCCCTGTGGCGTGCAAACCCTGCCTGCCGGTTAGGCTGATTGCATGTCGCTTTCATGAAACCACCCCGCCTACTGGCCTATTCGGGGTGCAAGCTGCTATTGTGCGCTGCAACACGAATGTTGAACACGCCGCCACATTGATTGTCATGGACGCCAGTTCGCATCCCGCTCGCGAGACGCCGAAGTCCCGTCGCACCCGCGCCCGCATCCTGGACGGGGCGATGCGGCTGTTCGCCGAGCTGGGCTATCACGCGGCCACCAACGGCCTGATCGCCGACGCCGCCAAGCTGACCCGCGGCGCGATGCTCTATCATTTTTCGACGCGCGAGGAATTGGTGGAGGCCGCCATCGCCCACATCGAGGTGGAGCGCGCGCGGCTGTTCGAAGAGGCCGCCTCCACGCCTCCCCCCGGCATCGACGCCGTGGAGCACGCCATCGACGCCTATTGGGCGTTGTTGCACGAGCCGGCTTTCATCGCCTTCGCCGAACTGGAGACGGCGTCCCGCACCGACGGGATGCTGCGCTCGCGGCTGGCGATCGCCCAGGGGGCCTTCGACCGCGGCCAGGTGGGCGACCGGTTCCTGGCGCTCGCACAGGCCGGGGCCGACGCGCGATCCCAGACCAGCCGCGATCTTGGCCGCTTCCTGCTCGAAGGCCTGGCGCGGGGATCGCTCACCTACGACCAGGAAGCGCGTCGGGAGCGCCTGCTGAAGGTCGTCAAGCGGGCGATCCGCATGCTCAACCGCAAGGGCGACGTGCAGGAGCTTTGGCCGGAATAGTCGCCCGGCGCCTTGAGATGGCTGTCCGGCTTCACTACGATCGGGCGATCAACGCCGCGGGCCTGCCCGCGGCTGTAGCGGCGCGGCCGGCGCCATGGGGATCTTCGTGGCGTCCAATTCGGAAGGAACCCCGCCGTCCGAGCGGTTGGGCGGCGCGCGGGACCTGACGAGCGGCCCGATCGGCAGGACCCTGCTGCTGTTCTCGCTGCCGGTGATGGGCTCCAACATCCTGCAGTCGCTCAACGGCTCGGCCAACGCCTTCTGGGTCAGCCACGCCCTGGGCGAGGCGGCGCTGACGGCCACCTCCAACGCCAACAACATCCTTTTCCTGCTGCTGGGCGTGGTTTTCGGCATCAGCATGTCGGCCAACATGCTGATCTCGCAGGCCGTCGGGGCCAGGGACCAGGCGCTGGTCAAGCAGGTGGTGGGCACCAGCGCCACCTTCTTCCTGGTGTTGTCGGTGCTGGTGGGCATGCTCGGCTTCGCGCTCACGCCCGCGATCCTGACCGCCATGGGCACGCCGCCGGACGCGCGCCTGGACGCCATCGCCTATCTGCGGGTGATCTTCCTGGCGATCGTCTTCATCTACTTCTTCTACTTCCTGATGATGGCCATGCGCGGCGCCGGGGACTCGCGCACGCCGTTCATGTTCTCGCTGATGACCGTGGGATTGGACGTCGTCCTCAATCCGGTGCTGATCATGGGCCTGGGGCCCGCGCCGAAGATGGGCATCGCCGGGTCGGCCACCGCCACCCTGATCGCCCAGACCATCACCCTGACGGCGATGCTGATCCATCTCTATCGCAGCCGCTCGATCCTGGTGCTGCGGCCCTCTGAATGGCGGGTGCTGATCCCGGATCCGGCGATCCTCAAGAGCCTGGTGTTCAAGGGCCTGCCCATGGGCTTCCAGATGCTGGTGATCTCGGGCAGCGCGGTCGTGATGATCTCGATGGTCAACGGCTACGGCTCCCATACCGCGGCGGCCTACGGTGCGGGCCTGCAGCTGTGGACCTATGTCCAGATGCCGGCCATGGCGCTCGGCGCGGCGGTGTCGTCGATGGCCGCGCAGAACGTCGGCGCCGGCCGGATGGACCGGGTCGACCGGATAGCCGGGATCGGGACCCTCTACGGCCTGGGCATGACCGCCGTGCCGGTGGCGCTGATCTACCTGATCGAAGGCTATGCGCTGCGGCTCTTCCTGCCCGGCGACAGTCCGTCCCTGCCGATCGCCGCCCACATGAACCACATCGTCCTGTGGGGCTTCATCCCCTTCGGCGTGACCTTCGTGATCACCGGCCTCGTGCGGTCCACCGGGGCCGTGTGGGCGCCGCTGTTTGCGATCATCCTGTCGGGCTGGATCGTGCGGATCCCCTTCGCCATGATCCTGAAGGCGCATTTCGGCGTCGATGCGGTGTGGTGGAGTTTTCCGCTCGGCAGCATCGTGGCGACGGCCTACCTGGGCGCCTATTATAAATGGGGCGGGTGGCGGAAGGCGCGGTTGCTGGACACCATGCCCCGCGGCTCGGTCCCCGACACCGGGCAGGGCGCGCCGGCGGGCGTCGAGGAGAGCGAAGTCGCCGCCGAAATCGCCCGTCAGGCGGCTTCACCGGCGCCAAGGGCCGACAGCGACGCCCGCTAGGACGCCGCGCCGGGGGCTGCGTCGCCTGCCAGAACGTGCTTTAGGACAGCACCCGGACCGGTCGGGCGCGCGGAATCGAGAGCGCGACGGCTCCGCCGTCCACGGAGAAGCCGGTGATGGAATGCACCAAGACGCGAGCCGACGCATGAAACACCCTCATTTGACTCCCATCGTCAGCGACTCCCTGAAGTCAGCCATCTCCTCGATCGAGGAGATCATCGAGGATGCGCGCAACGGGCGGCCCTACATCCTGGTGGATGCGGAAGACCGCGAGAACGAGGGCGACATCATCATTCCGGCCCAGTTCGCGACGCCGG
>Ga0307513_10000101_pt1 | contig 122836 bp, 123 predicted proteins | sample 15_EM_MG_FD_202174 | JGI IMG/M metagenome (GOLD analysis project Ga0307513, IMG submission 202174) | Populus trichocarpa ectomycorrhiza microbial communities from riparian zone in the Pacific Northwest, United States - 15_EM | ecosystem: Host-associated > Plants > Roots > Unclassified...
TATATAATACAGCAATTGAGTTCAGCCATTACCACCGTGTTCCCATAATAAGGAAAAACAAAGAGTATCAAAGAAGTATCCTGAGAGGAACAAAAGGAACAATGAAAGAACACACAATAGGCTTTCAAGTCAACCAGTAACGAGTATGAAAACATAAAGGGCTGAAAGAAATATTTGAGAGAAGAAAGGAACCATATTTGAGAGGAGCAGAAAACCATATACTGTACGAACATCAGCGCCCGGGGACGGCACGAGTGATGTCTTATGAAGTGAAAAGAATCCGTTCGGAAGGTGTATGATCTCAAATTGGCTAGTACAGGAGGTCCAAGCGCTAGGACTATAGTCCCCTATAGTCAGCCCGGCCCTCACCTTCCAGGGCGTCCGTCCTAGCACCCCCAAAAAGACGGACTATGAGCCGTAGTCCGTCCCGTCCTCACCCAAAGACGGACGGACTGGACGGTTGGGAACACTGGTCTGCCTTGATCATTAACTTATATCTGAGCTTGCAAATTCTGTATTCTTGCAATTCACCTCCCCGCAATGTAGGTCATACGTATTATTATCGGAGACTTCCCAGATATTCAATGCTGCGATTGGATGTGGAATTTCGAGTTTCCGTTGTAGGTGGAATCAAGAGGTGCCAAGGTATTTTTCCTACTTCACTTACAACTTTTCATTGCGTTTCGTTGACCCTTATCTCTTTTAACAACACAGTTCAGGAACAACGGATTCAGAGTTCTGATGCGGAGAGACAGCAATCGATTGTCTATAGCGGGTATGAAAGAGAGCGACAAAGGGCCTATCAAAGAAAGGAAAGAACGAAAGAGTGATTGACAACAGTCAGTAGAGAATAAGAAATGGAAGACAGATGGAGACAAAATGGGATAGCAATTATCAAGGCAACAGTGGAGGACACTCTTTCTTTTATCTCCCAATCTCTTGCCTTATTTCTCCCTCCGTCGTTCCTTACCGTATTCCCCCTTCAGACCAATAAATAAGGACCTGCCTGTCTACTCCATTCGTCAAAGGGGTATTCGGTAGTGCAACATGCTAGCTGTTTGGTCCTTCAATAATAATGCGACGTAAGATTTCATATCGCTAGGAACTAGTTGGTAGTGTGGCGGATGAGTTCACAGTCGTTTGGGACCAGTGATAGTGCAACGTGGGTGTAACAGAATTGCCGCCGACGGTTGTCACTAGTGACTAAAGGTGATCGATGATGATTTCCGATCACGGTGAGCACCCAAATTCTCAACAGTCTCGGCTTCTAATTATCGATACCCCCCTTTCCTGTATGATCACCTTTTTCTCATTTGTTCAACCGCACCTTTTAGGTCATTGAATTTCTTCTTTTGCTTCCTCCTGTAAATGATGGATTGATATTGCCATTCTATCGGTATCGTGCTGATAGCGAGGCCTGTTCACTCTATAAATTACTAACTTTACTCGCCTATTTCTCTATTCGCCTTTTAGCAAGGTCTTCGCGTGGGCTTCGCTACCGGACCGTTGATATATGCGCATTCATCTAGCGAAAGTAGTCGGGAAACGGGGACCCCCACCCCCACTTGGCGAGATTTTGGTGGGCTTAAAGGCCCCGGGGGATTGCGAAATTGGGGAACTGTGTGGGGGCGGGGGCCCATTTATTCCACGGGCAAAAGAGAACTATTTTACGATAACTTTTGCCGAGTGGCTGTACTTTCAGCGGGAACCTATAATACAGGTAATACCTCCATATCCGAAGCAGTGGAGAGCCGTAACTATGAGTATGGAGATTTCCAAATCACTCCAGGGGGAGCCAGCTTAGCCGGAGGAGCTCAGATTAGCCCCTGCTTACTCAGGGTCTGGGCTCTTCCATTCCTAAATTTACAACACCTCTACTGTCCCTATATTATACATTTCAATTTTTCAGGGTTGCTTTGCAACTTTTGGGAGAGAAAAAACCACCAACAGTGGGCATCCGATATTGGTTAGAAATTATTATTCTTACTTTTTTAATAACCCCTTTGTGCTTTCCCTTCCCTTTTATCCCCTCCTTGGATAAGATATATATAGCGACACAAAAAACATATAAAATAAGCAACGTGGATGACGACGGATCAGTCACTTTAATTTTGTCACGATTGAGGGCGAGTGAGAAGGAAGCCTACGAGATGAGGGAAACATAAAGTGATAAGCATGGAGGAAACACCAGAGGTAATAACATGGGCAAACTTGAGACTCCTGCAGGCCCCTATGTGGTGGGTTTCGACGGGCTTAAGTCCCGGTCACTCTTTGTACGGGTACAGTACCCGGGGATATGTTTTCGTACGCTACAGCAGAATAATCCCTGTCTTGGACAAAAACATATTCGTGGGTATGATACTTATACTTCATAGCCCAATGCCTTCACAAGTGCAATGACATACAAACCAAACGATAATAATAGCTAACAAGATTAAAGAGACTAAACCATCACCTCCTATACCCCTGAATGTTACCGCTCATGAGAAGTCACATGACCAGGAAACAGGACTGAGTTCGCCCTGCCTTCCCTCTCCTTCAACTCTATGCCAACAGTCGGATTCGGCAGGCAGACAACACCTGAGCAGACATTTGGCGGTTTCTCGCCACCAACCCCTCCATTGAGCCTTAACCTGTAGTTGCATAAAATGTATGCCACAGCAATCTTCAGCTCATTAGTAGCGAAAAACCTGCCGGGACAGGAATTCTTTCCAATCCCAAACGCCAAGTAGTCCAAACCGGGGCTAGCCATCTGGTAATGATGTGCATTTCCTTCCAGTTGGCGCATTCTATAGAATCTGAAGCCGTCAAATGTTTCTGGATTTTCGTAGAGGTCGGGTGAGTAGTGGATAGTGGCTGTGGATGAGCATACCCACACCCCTTTCGGCGTGTATGTGCCATCCACGAATGTGTGGGGGGTTAAGACTTTACGAACCACAGTGACTAAAGGAAATATGTTAGAACCCTGCTGTATCTCACGAGATTGGAAAAGAGAAATGTTTAAATACCAAGGTTAGTCCCATTCATGCGCGAAGACTCGCGAAGAACACTATCAAGTTTCTTCATTTTTGTGAGAGCTTGCTTGGTCCAGCCACCCTCAGTCCTTAATGCCTCTTCTATCTCTGTGCAGAGGGGATCTTGGAATTCGGGGTTTTCTGCGAGATCGTATAAAACGTGGGCTAATGTCTGTGCTGCTTGTTTAGTCCTCTAGGTTTTATAGAGACCGCTAGCAGAAGGAAGGGGAAGGGCTTACTATTGAGGAAGTATGAATAGATGCAAAATTAAAAAACATTAGTCTCTGAACCAACTTCAAAGTCGGGGTGCCCGGAGGAGTAGCATCAAGAATCCATTGAATTGCATCCGACTAAAATTGTGTCATTATGACTATAACTTGGCTTGGGGAGGAGCATGCTCTGTCTACTTACTGTAGTTGTTTCGATATTTGCCTTGGGCATTTCCGTCCTCTTGCGAGTCTCGAATAGAGGCCCGATATGTTTCACTATAACGTCTTGGGCAGCGTTCTTTTTCAGAAAAAATCTCGCGACAATCCTAAATCCCCCAACCTCGGTTAGCAATTTGGGACCTATGTTACCAAATCGCCAATTGCGCCGGAAGGTGTCCTCAAGACTCAGAATTACCATCGCAGAAACCAAGGGAGGATATCTATTATTGTTGCACTCTTCATGACGTTAAGTGAGAACTCGCTCATACTATCGAGGTACTCCTGATTTCGGCAGGTGGGCAGACCGACTGGGAATGTTAGTGCATCTAATTCAGTGAAAGTGGGTGGTTTTGCGTACCAAAAATCCTGCCCGTTGCTCTATTCCACAAGGTTAGTCTTTGGCTGTTCTCCGAACTTACAAACCCCCCAGTGGAATATGAAATACCTAGATACCACACCAATTGATATATCCAACACATTGATGTTAGTCCACTCTACCTATAGTGTTAGCTATAATAGAACTTTTGAACCCTCGAGAGTACTGATTGGAACTAGTAGTTCACCATTCTTGATATCCGTCAACTCCTCAAACGCATCGGTAATCTCATCAACGATATCCGGAAGCAAACTCGACAACTTCTCCGTCATATTTTTCCGCATCAAGTCCACATGATACGCATCCTGAAGCAGCCCCTCATGGAAAGTATATTCAGTTCTGATCATCTGCGCCATCGTTAAGTTAGTGGTACAGGTGCCACAATAAACCTTTTTCAGACCAAGCATAAAACTAACCTCATCCCCAGCGGGGCGCATAGCGGCTACACTCGCTGGTAAGGATTTCAGCTCCTGGAGTACTTCTTGACTTGAAAAAACTATTATGTCCTTAGCGGGAGTCGTGATTCTAAAGGCTTTGCCGTATTTTCCGTACTATCTCTATTAGTTCACCCTCGCTTGCTCCTTCGACTGTATGTAACAATACCTTTTCAGTACCCTCTTTCAAAAGGCTCATTGGATCTTGCATCCAACGGTAGGGCGTTTTAAGGGATCCCAGGATCCCAGGTTCGATTCCGACTAGAGGTGCATTGCTCTTCTGATCATGGTTAGTATGGAGCCTGCTTAGCCAGCGGGAGAGTTGTTATGTACCCTTTTGGAAGAACAATAAATAATCAGCACAAAAAGAATTGAAGAGACGACTTGAACAAGCCCAAGGTTTTCTCTGACAAACTCCATTTCCGGTTGGGGTGTTCTGTGGTGCTTGGGGTGGTGGAAGAGAGTGTGCGAAAGGAGGGTTTATAACTCTTCTGACTCGTCATTTATGGTGTGGCCCCACCACACTATAGTGCTGAGAGGTTGGAATTATTATCACTGAGAGGGAGGGGAATCCTCTCACTAGAATTGAATTGAAATAGAACTAGACTAATATTAAGTTCTATTTAATAAGGACTACGATGTACCCCCGAGGTAGTTCTAGACAGTGATTCAATATAATACGGTATTCACCCTCTAGACCCACGGACACCAAAAATGTGTCTGATGAGTTGGGACATGGAATGCTGACATCAAAGACTTCTGGGACAACGTAGATAATTTTTCTTAATTTCTTGATTCTTTCGATAAATTTTTGGAAAATACAGTAATTCGTGAAGAAAATTAGGAGCTGACCTGTTAAGAATTTTGGGACACCATACTGCTGACACTGACAAAACCCCGTTTTGGTAGGACTGGACACTCGATGCTGACAGCTGACTGTTCCAAGTGACCTGACTAGTACAGTATTTTGGAGCATGCCTGCAGCGCTCCATGCTTTTTGTGTGGTGGACTCCAAAGCAGTAGAGACCGGAGGAGCTGATCACCGGTAGTACTCTCAAAACTCTTTTCAATACCCTGGTTATCTGCAAAGTCGTTGACTATTATTCGAAAATTATATACGATTCCAGCATTCCATATCTCAAGCCTGCTGCCCAAGTTGGCACCAAGCAAAGTTGTTTAGTGATAGGGAAACCTTAGACATGACCGCACTCTAAAGTTTTTGGTTGGATATCATTGATGCGAGATCACAGAATTACCGGGGAGCTGATGGCATAATAATCCCAGTAATGGAGAACTGTATCGGGAGCAGAGATAGCGGAGGTAGAGGGAGCGCTTACGTGTATGAAGGAACACTGAAGTATGGACATTAGGAACGTTCTAGGGCAAGAACGAATGTATAGGGCATATGCGGAGACATAGGGCTATCACATATACAGTGCGAGCAGAGTTTTCACTATGATACTTAAGGTGACAGTAGCTAGCAACCTCCATAGAGAACAACACCAGAACCTTCCTCCCCTCATGTCAACACACGAGCACACGATTGATAACACCTCCATCATAAGGGTGGCATGACGCACGCCCACCCCTGAAAAAAGTACTGTACCGGTAAACTCTAAACGTGTCAGTTGTTTCTGACTCAGCTTCTGTTTTTCTGCAATACCGTATTTACTCGTAAGACCCACTATCCGGGGATCAGGTACTTGGCTGGCGTGTCGGGGGGAGCGTGCGCGGGCCTACCAAAATATGCCACAATAGGCTTAGTAGATCAGGTTAACAGAATTGCGAATAACAGTTAATGATACCAAGTTCACTTCTCCCAAGCTCTTCCAAGCTATACCGCGTCCAAAAAGCAATATTCTCTCTTGGGGTTTTTTGCCCCTGATTGCTGGGATCGATGACACAGCAATTTCAAAGTGTCCCAAGTGATCTGACCAGTACAGTAAGACTGCTACGTGGAAATTTACTTAGGCCCTGTTTGGTAGGCCAACCTTTGTAAGGTATGATAACACCTTGCAGATTGCGGTTTGTAAGGTTTCCCAAACTGAGTTTTGTAAGGTGTGCCAAGCCGTAGTTTGTAAGGTATAGTTTACCAAACAAGAGAAAGAACTTTTATAAGGTATGATAGACGCTATACATGTGTGGCTACTCGGGCTCAACCCTAAACAGGGGTGGAGAAAATAACATTATTAGAGTAGTAAATCGAGTTTATTAGGGCAAACCCCCATATTTACCAGTCACCAGTCTGCTTTCAAAACTCTCTTAAACCCTAAGCTACGCTGCTTCCAAACCACAGTTCATAAGGTTCCCAAACCCTACCTCTCAAACAATGTGCTGCCAAACACGGTTTACCTTAAAAACTGCATTTTATAAGGTAAACCTTACAAACCGCAATTTGTAAGGTGTTATCTTACAAAAGTTAGCCTGCCAAACAGGGCCTTAAGTGTTCTTGAAACAATTGGCCCTCGAGCTTTTGCGAAATGAATTTCGCGCCCAGTAGTTGAACAGTTAACAAACAACCTCTCCACAAGGCTTTACCATTGGCCCCACTTTTCCTCCGTTCTAGGTAATCGTTTTGACAGACTCTAGGCTAACTAATATCTTGCTCTCAATAACATACAAAGAGGTGAAAATCGCAAAGTCACAACATTTCAGCAACAACCGTAACTCTATCAATACCGCAAATAGCTTTAACTGCACTGCCCCTGATGAAAAGTCTAAAGTACTGGCATGGAGTCTCCATTAGAGTCAGGGGTACAGTATCGGGACACCAGAGCCGAGCGGGTGGACGGTATAGGAGCCTGACTGCCGGAAACCAACGAACTGAGACGATGGGGGTAGAGAGCTACAGATCTCTGGGATTTCGAAGATGTTCCAAACCATTACGGCCACAAAGCTCATGTTTGAATGTGTTGCTGCGCTTGAAGAAATGTGTGCCAGAGCATCGAATGGTAGTTCCTGAACCACTGCAGCAGATTCTACAGGGGTCACCGAATTACTAGCTTATTTATGACCGGAAGACCACGGGTGAGTGAGGTGGAGAAGAGATCAGGTGGAACGGCAACTCTTATATCGATACAGGCTACGGTAAATGGTGTCGTTAGATATCTGTGCGATAAACTCATGAATAACACTACCCCGAAAATAATAAACAGCACATCGGAGGCTGAGATCAGGAAGAGTATTAGTATTCCCAAAAGAGCAAATATTATAATACAAATATTTCTTTTAAAATAGACGAACACACAAAAGACATTATCATCCTACACCTTTCTTCAATCCCTTCCACGAAGGCCTTGTGATGTTAGTAACGTCACGATATACAAGTATGACATTGTATTATGATGCTTTGCTCCAGTACTGGCCTGTACTGTACTGTGGGTTGTGCTGTTGGGCAATCATGAATCACATTAGGGTTATAAGGAGCTAGCTGTGTCGTAAATCTAACAGATTTTCTTCCATTTATAGTCATAGATAAACAGAGTCCTCCTGAAGCCGCGTCTGTGAAACCTGCCAATCAATGATTACTATCAATGCGAGATTAATCTAAACCTCAGCCGCAGCACATGGTGCTTACCGGTATTTGATAGCCAAACTGGAGCACTAGCCACACACACAGCCACATTGCACTGGGTGTCTGGAACGAAGCGCACTTTCATACAAAGCGTGTACTTCTCGTCTAAATCACCTAATTTAGGAAAGGGTCGATAGAATTGAAGAGGATTCTTGGCTAGTTCTATAGGGAGTTTCCACAATTCATGTGTTTTCCTCAAGAACTTTTTACTGTTGGTTCAGATTGTTGACCTAGTGGTCCAAGAGGTCGATCCCTGGCGCAAGGTACCATTATACTAGGTGCAGGGTGAAGTATTGGGACGAGCAGCGGTAGAAGAGGTTTGTGCATACCATGGAAAGAGTACCAAAGAACCAAAGAAGTATGATAACTATGAATTAGAGTAATTCCACTATTCCCCTGCTCGCCCCAATATTCCCCCCCTCACCCTAGTACGAGTACCATGGAAGCTAAAGCAAAGATCCTGTCTTGGCAAAAAACCACAACCCGAGATAATAGTACGAAGATTTTCTGGTAGTGGTGTGGCCTTTGGCCGAGGCTGAACACATCCCACTCCGGAGCATCGCCGCTCAAACGAGTCCAGAGACGACAAGTTTGACCTCACCTCACCCCGACTTTTTTCCTCATCCGAAGACCATGCCATTCCTCCAACTCCCAAACGAGTTAATACTGCTGACCCATGAGCTAAACGACTTCCCAAACCTCAATGCTCTCCTCCGCACAAACCGACGCCTAGCGTCCCTCCTTAGTCATGAAATAATCAACATGGTTTTCCGCAATCACGCTAGCAGGTACGCAAGGAGACTTCTCTTTAGCGCCGCCAGCCGCGTAGACAGGCCCACCTGCGAGCGCCTCATTCAAGAGCGAAGGATCCTCGATATGGTACGCTTTAGGAGCGGCATAGCCCTACATGTGGCGATATCGGGTCAAAGCGCCACTGTCATCCGCACACTCCTGCGATGCTCGGGAATCGACGTGAACGAACCGAACTCCAGCGGGAGAACACCGCTCTTGCACGCGGTGGATCGGGCACACGTTGCAGCAGTAAAACTCCTCCTGCGGCGGCGGGATATTGATGTCAATTTTGAGTCTGACACTTGTCGGAATGCTCTGCATGTTGCTGTCTTCGAGAACTATGTGGATGTGGCCCTTGCGCTGTTGGAGGACCCAAGGACGAACGTTAATCACCAAGGGCGTGATGAGCTGTCGGCGCTGCATCTGGCTGCGCGTGAGGGCCTTGGTCGGATGGTTGGGGCGCTTTTGACGCGTAGGGATATTGAAGTCAACATTGTGACGAAAGGCGGCTACACGCCGCTGCGTTTGGCGGAGGCCCGCGGGTTCCGAGGTGTGGCGCATGTTCTTGTTGCCGATGAACGGGTTGATATCGGTTGGGGGGATGATAACCTCCGGTCTGTAAGGTTGTACCGCTGGATGTACCCGCCCGGAGAGCCATCCGCCGAGGACTACAGGAGTCTTGCTTTGCTAATTCGGCGCTGTCTACATATATTGGGAAGATCCCGCAAAGAGCGTGACGAACGCCGTCATAGCCGATCTTGAGGGTTAAACTATGAATACACTTTCTACTTGGGGATAAATTTTCCCATTTTGCTTGCTGCCTTAGAATTCGTCAATAACGGTACCACACAATCCGAGGAAGTGCTACCGGTACTAGCGCAATAATTGTATCCCCCCCTCCCTAAGAGCAGAGTTAATTGGGCTTGCTATGAGGATGCCCGTCTGCCGTGCTAAGTGATGCATAAACGAAGTGACGCACCAGCGCGAAGGGCATATTTGATGCGAAGTAAAATGGAGGGAGGCCGGGATAGTGGTCGATTGGCCGAGTTTACGACATCTTAGAGGGCATCCGGGGGTATAAATTTAGTCTGTCGGGTCCTTGGACTGATAGGCGCAAGGCGTCTAAGCAACAAAAAAAGGATGCACTAAGTTATAGCTCATACCCTATCCCCGTCCGTTTTGGATGGAGGACTGGTTGGTGGCCGGGCCACCGGGTGCCGGAACCAGCAGCGCGCTTATTTTTCTTGGATTTACCTCTTACCCTTAACATCCCTATGGTAGGGAATGGGAATATTTCAAGGCGCTTCAGGCAGGGGGACAAGAGATTCCGTTTAAGCATGGGGGAGATCCTATAATTCATTGCGGGATTAGAGTGTTTATTTGTAAAAGCAATTCTCACCCCACCCACCAGCTAGGCTAACTCTTGGGGATTGCTCAGGATATCAGACACAAGGTTAAGTACCCTATTCTCAGTATATAGTGAGCCCTGTTGCATAAAAGAATTTACAAATCTGAATTGTGATTTTGCAGTGTAAATCCGAGTATTTAATCAATCCCTCTTTCCGTTCACAGCTGGCACTGGCGGGAATATCAAAGAGCTATTGATGGCCAACAGATGGTGAGCATTAGGGGGGACGGCGCTAAATAAAGCGATAGGTATACTCATATTGTACATACTATGATACTTGTTCGGTAGAGCCGAAGTAGGGTGCTTTTTCGATTGAGAAAACATCACGAGTGAGGATCCGTGATTATACCCGGGACCCCGTTATGTGTAAAATCAGAGCTCAACAATGGTATCCTATTCTCATCCGCTCCAAGACCTCTCAAACGCCGTAGAATCCACGCTTACAGCCTCTTCAAAAATAGTGCTCTACAGCCTAAGTTAGCCCGTCTAGGATAAATAGGTGCCGTTGGGGTACAAACCCTACCGCCAAGGGCAGCAGTCAACCACCATATTTCTCCGCATAATTTTGTCAATTCTTGTATCTACCTGTTATATTTCGACCGCGAGGCGGAATGGTGGAAGAGGTTCGCCAAAGAGACGCCAATTGTAATGGATTTTGCATCTCCCCCCTCGCTTTTCCACCGGGTGGGAAAGCGGTGCGACTACTATTCTTCCTTGGTATCTTGTTAACTCCGTCTGATTAGTTAGTCTGCTAGGGCACCGGGCGGATGTGTGGAATATGTCTTAGTTTACTACTCGAGTAGTTAGGGCCGGTTTACCTATAGACCACCGTCTAGCAGCTCAAGACGGTACCGACCGTTAAGGGGAGGTTAACGGTTAGAGATGTGGGAGGTGTGCAGGCAAGCGTATGTTGTTTACCTGCCGTAGCGTGCCTTCCAGGGCCCGGCGGAATTCGCAAACTCACCCCCGAGGCAACGTCAAGTTTTGACAATCTAGAAAGAATAATTTAATACTGTGGAAAATTGGGTAAATACATTTGGGGAAAATAGTGCTGGCTGAGAGGCCGCCATCAAGTTTGAACAGGAAAGTTTTAGGACTGGAATGTCAGGTAAACGGAGCCTTGGTTTCCGGTAAATGACGGTTACTTTCCAGATAGGTTTATTTCCCCAACTAGGCCTCTTGAGCACGGGACGCCACGGAATGACGGATAAAGACTTTATCCCTCCCGTGATATTAGCCCCGCAGCCTCCGTTCAGGCTTTGCTTCATGGATTTAATCACAGGCGGTTCTGGGACAGATCTGTTAAGGTTCAGAGGAGAAGCAATTCGTGATGTTTGTATAATTTCGGAACTGAGTGATTGCCCCGGTATGATAATTGAAGTCATATCATACTGTACAAGCACCGAGCAAGGGTTTGGAATATTCACCCTTTCTCATTATGATAGAGCAATGAGGCGGCCGAGGGGCGAATTGAAGTGGTTATTCGGGAGTTTTGTCCACAGCGGCACCCAAGTAAAAAGACAAGCGCAAGAGTTTTGGTTTCACAAGTCCCTGATCCATGCAATGAGATGGTTGCGGGGCGAAGCGATGACCCCGCTTTCTCGAAACTCAACAGGTCCAAAGGCCTTCATCACCCAATTCTCTACACTATTCCAACCAGCAAAAAGCGAACGATGTCTCGAGCCTTTACAGATAACATCAATTCTTTCAATGTGTCGAATAACATTACCTTTGCCACTACCGATGATAAGCCAAAAATCCTGGCCTGGTTGTCACCCTTGGAGCCCCAGGTGCGACATCAGGATATTTGCGAGCAGAGGGTGGATAGCGTAGGGGACTGGCTACTGGAAGCGAAAGAGTTCAGGGGTTGGTATAATGGGAGTGAGAATGGTGGATCTAATCATGTAGCACTGTTCTGCTATGAGGAGCCAGGGGCCGGAAAGAGTTACATCTGGTACGAGACGCCATCAGCGGGGAACGAGGGACATGATTGCTGACAGATCACGGTGGTAGTTCTGTGGTTGTAGATCATTTATGCGACCAGGTCATAGAACAAGATATAGCAGTCGCCTGTTCTTACTATGACTTCGCTTCCCGGGAGGCCCAGTCTCCGACAAATATGCTGGGCTCTCTACTCAAACAGCTTCTAAGTGGGTTAGGAGCAATTCCGGTGAAAATTGTGCAAAAATTTCGGGGCCAGAAGAAGGCGATTGGGGGCCGGAGGCTACAACTTCCTGATATTGTGGAGATGTGTGCAGCTGTCACATCTTTACAACCCACATTCATCTGTGTTGATGCTCTTGACGAGTGTGTTCCCAGGCATCGACTAGAGGTTCTTGGTGCATTGGGACAAATTCTTCGGGGGTCGCCAAATACACGAATCTTCATGACCGGAAGATCACATACCCGAGGGGCGGCTGAGAGGGAGCCAGGTGGGAAAACAACAAGTGTATCAATAGCGTCCAGAGAAGACGATATAGTCACATATCTGCGCGCGAGATCGGGGAAGGACACAACTCCCGAGGCGATGGATAGTTGCTTAGAGAATGATATTATGAAGAGCATTCCAGAAGAGACCTCTGAAACGTACGTACCAATGTGGGATCCAGGAAAACTGTCGCGAGTCGTATACTGATGATATAGATTCCTAATGGCTTCACTCAAGATCAAAACAATCCTGAGAGAAACGACAATCCATCGGAGGCGAAATAGGCTGAATGCGATGGGAGATGGGTTAGGGTTGGGAGATACATATGAGACAACACTAGGACGGATAAGAGCTCAAGAAGGGGAGAAAGCAAAACTTGCTATGACCACACTAATGTGGATATGTCATTCGAAAAGGCCATTACGGGTAGACGAACTATGCCATGCGCTTGCTGTGGAAATTGGATCTACACATTTCAATAGCGACAATGTCCCTGCGGCAGAGACGTTGCTCGCCTGCTGTCAGGGGCTTGTCAAGGTAGATAGGGAAGCCTCGACAGCCTGGTTAACCCACCACACACTCCGCGAGTACCTCTCTACTCATCGCGACCTTTTCCCCCGAGCTCACCTGGAGATGGCGGAAACCTGTCTGACCTATCTAAACTCAGGCCCGGCCAAGGCTCTTCCGGCCAAACGCCAACCTGACCTCTCAAGAATGCTCTTCCTAAAATACTGTTCGCGATATTGGGGCACCCACGCGAAGAGAGAACTTTCAGGTCGGATGATATCACTTGCAATGGAGCTCTTGGACCAGTACGAGAACCATGTAGCCGCCAACTCACTCTTTGAGAAAATATTACATCGGGCGATTTACTAAGAAGCCAATGCTCCTCCACTGTTTGGTGGACCACACTGTTTTTATCTTTTTTCGGAATTGTTGATGTTATGACTGGCCCGCTAGGAACGAACGGCTATGATGCCAACCAGGATTCTGCCGGCATAACTCCGCTGGTATGGGCCGTGAGGGGCGGGCAGGGGGAGGCGGTGGAGCTGTTGCCGAGACAGGAAGCTGCCAACCCCGACAAGCCAGACAACGCGGGCAAGACACCACTTTTGTTGGCTGCAATCTATGGGGCAGGGCTCAGTGGTGAAGCAACTCTTAGACCGGCAAGAAGCCGACCCCGAAAGGTCAGACCACCGCGACATTTCACCCCTCATCGAGGCCACATATGGTGGGTACGGGTCAGTAGTGGAGCAACTTTCAAATCGGCAAGATGTCAACCCCGACAAGCCAGACAACGAGGACATGACACCGCTTTCTCGGGCTGCGATGCAAAGGCACAAGCAAGTTGTGAAGCAACTTTTGGATCGGAGAGACGTCAACCCTGATAAGCCAGACAAAGATGGTCGCACCCCGCTCTACCCTGCGTCCACAGCGAATCTACTTCAAGCGTGGATACCTCCAATCCCAGCAACGATTCTAGTCGGCTAGCTCCGGGCCTCTTTGCCCTCTTCAACTCTTTAACCGCGACTATCTGCGCCTCTCTCCAGACTCTCTTTGTCCCCCTCTCCCCCTCTTCCTCGGGTTACGGGGGGCTACGACGTGCCCTTTATATATTTCCCCCGACGCGCTCCCTCTTTCCCGTCTGCCTTGATCATTAACTTATATCCGAGCTTGCAAATTCTATATTCTTACAATTCATCACCTCCCGGCAATGTAGGTTATACGTATTATTGTCGGAGACCTCCCAGATATTTAATGCTGCGATTGGATATGGAATTTCGAGTTTCCGTTGTAGGTGGAATCAAGAGGTGCCAAGGTATTTTTCCTACTTCACTTACAACCTTTTATTTCATTTCATTGACCCTTGTCTCTTTTAACAACAAAGTTCAGGCACAACAGATTCAGAGTTCCGATGCGGAGAGACAGCAATCGATTGTCTATAGCTGGTACAAAAGAGAGCGAACAAGGGCCTATCAAAGAAAGGAAAGAACGAAAGAGTGATTGACAACAGTCAGTGGAGAATAAGAAAAGGAAGACAGATGGAGACAAATGAGGTGGCAACAACTATCAAGGCAACAGTGGAGGACACTCTTTCTTTCATCTACCAATCTCTTGCCCTATTTCTCCCTCCTTCGCTACTTCCCGCATTCCTCCTTCAGACCAATAAATAAGGACCTGCTTGTCTACTCTATTGGTTAAGGGGTACTTAGTAGTGCAATATGGTAACTGCTAGCCTTTCGGCCCTTCGATGATAATGCAACGTAAGATTTCATATCATTAGTAACTGGTTGGTGGTGTGACGGGTGGGCTCACAGTCGTTTGGGACCGGTGATAGTGCAGCATGGATGGGCGTAACAGTTCGTGTACGAGTAGAATTGTCGGCCAATGATTGTCGCTAGTGGCTAAAGATGATCGATGATGGTTTCCGATCACGATGAGCAGCCAAATTCTCAGCCGCCCCGATTTCCAATTATCGATACCCCCCCTTTCCTGTATGACCACCATTTTCTCATGTGTTCAACCATAACTTTTAGATCATCGAATTCCTTCTTTTGCTTTCTCCCGCATGTGATGGATTGATATTGCCGTTTTATTGGTACTGTACTCGAGTATAGTGAGGTCTGTTCGCCCTCCTCGCCTATTTCTCCATTCGCTTTCCAGCGAGGTCTTCGCATGGGCTTCCTTCCCTACCGGATCGCCGATATTTGCGCATTCTCTGGCGAAAGTATCCGGGAAACGGGGACTCCCCCCCCCCCCCCTCTTGTCGACATTTTGGTGGGCCTAAAGGGGGCGGGGGGTTTCACAATTGGGGAACTGTGTGGAGGTGGGGGGGGGCCCATTTATTCCACGGGCAAAAGAGAACTATTTCACGATGACTTTTGCTAAGTGGCTGTATTTTCAGCAAGTAACACCTCCATATCTAAAGCAGTGGAGAGCCATAACTATGAGTATGGAGAGTTCCAAATCACTCCAGGGGGGACAGCTTAGCCGGGGAAGCTCAGCCCTGCCAGTTCATCGGCCCCTGCTTACTCAGGGTCGGGGCTCTTCCATTCCTACACCTCTTTTTTTTTTTTTGTTAAATCATAGAATTTATCTGTTTAAGGTACAGACCTCGCATGCAACCCATTCCTACAACACCTCTACTATCCCTATATTATACATTTCAATTTTTCCGGGTTGCATTGCAACTTTTGGGAGGAAAAAAACCATCAACAGCGGGCATCCGACATCAGTTGGAGCTTTTTGTTTTTATTTTATTTTTTAATAACCGATTTGTGCTCTCCCTTCTCTTTTATCGCCCCCTTGGGTAAGACCTATATAGTGATACAAAAGCACTCAAAATACGCAACGTAGATGACAGTAAATCTATCACTTCTTTAATTTTGTCACGATTGAGAGCGAGTGAAATGGAAACTCACGAAATGAGGGAAACCTGAAGTGATAAGCGTGGAGGAAATATCATACGAGAAGTAATAACATGGGCAAACTTGAGGCTCCTGCAAGCCCCTATGGCGTAGGTCTTGACAGGCTAGTAAGTCCTAGTTACTCTTTGTACTTCATAGCACGATGGCTTCACAAGTGTAATGACATATAAATTAAACAACAATAACAACTATCAAGACTAAAGAGATTGAACCACCACCTCCTCCTCCTATAAATCCCCTGAGTGCTAGCGCTTATGAGAAGTTAAATGACCAGGAAACAAGACTGAGTTCACCCTGCCCTCCCTCTCCTTCAACTCTATGCCAACAGTCGGATTCGGCAGGCAGACAATACCCGAGCAAACATTTGGCGGTTTCTTGCCACCGACCCCTCCATTGAGCCTTAACCTGTAGTTGCATAAAATGTATGCCACAACAATCTTCAGCTCATTAGTAGCGAAAAACCTCCCCGGACAGGAATTCTTTCCAATCCCAAAAGCCAAGTAGTCCAAACCGGGGCTAGCCATCTGGTAATTGTGCGCGTTCCCTTCTTCTTGACGCATTCTGTAGAATCTGAAGCCGTCGAATGTTTCTGGATTTTCGTAGAGGTCGGGTGAGTAGTGGACAGTAGCTGCTGGTGAGCATACCCACTCCCCTTTCGGCACGTATGTGCCATCCACGAATGTGTGGGGGGTTAAGACTTTACGAACCACAGTGACTAAAGGAAATATGTTAACCCCCTGCTGTATCTCACGAGATTAGAAAAGAGAAATGTTTAAATACTGAGTTGAGCCCCGTTCATACGCGAAGACTCGCGAAGGACACTGTCAAGTTTCTTCATTTTTGTGAGAGCTTGCTCGGTCCAGCCACCCTCGGTCTTAAATGTCTCCTCAACCTCCGTGCAAACGGGATCTTGGAATTCGGGGTTTGCTGCGAGATCGTATAAAACGTGGGCTAATGTCTGTGCTGCTTGTTTAGTCCGCTAGGTTTTATCGGGACCGCGAGCGAAGGAAAGAGGAAAGACTTACTATTGAGGAAGTATGAAGAGCTGTGAAATTAAAAAACATTAGTCTCTGAACCAACTTGAAGGTCGGGGTGCCCGGAGGGGCAGCATCAAGAATCCATTGAATTGCATCCGACTAAAGTTGTGTCATTATGATTATAACGTGGCTTTGGGAGGGGCAGGCTCTGTCTACTTACTGTAGTTGTTTCAATATTTGCCTTGGGCATTTCCGTCCTCTTGCGAGTCTCGAATAGAGGCGCGATATGCTTCACTACAACGTCTTGGGCAGCGATCTTTTTCAGAAAAAATCTCGCGACAATCCTAAATCCCCCAACCTCGGTTAGCGGTCTGGAACCTATGTTGCCAAATCGCCAATTGCGCCGGAAAGTGTCCTCAAGACTTAGAGAATTACCATCGCAGAAACCAAGGAAAGACATCTATTATTGTTGCACTCTTCATGGCGTTAAGTGAGAACTCACTCATACCATCGAGATACTCCTGATTTCGGCAGGTGGGCACACCGACTAGGAATGTTAGTGCATCTGATTCAGTGAAAGTGGGTGGTCTTGCGTACCAAAAATCCGCTGCGTTGATCTATACCACAGGGTTAGTCTCTAGCTGTTCCCCGAACTTACAAACCCTCCAGTGGAATATGAAATACCTAGATATCACACCAATTGATATATCCAACACATTGATGTTAGTCCACTCTACCTACAGTGTTAGCTATAGTAGAACTTTTGAACCCTCGAGAGTACTGATTGGAACTAGTAGTTCACCATTCTTGATATCCGTCAACCCCTCAAACGCATCGGTAATCTCATCAACGATATCAGGAAGCAAACTCGACAACTTCTCCGTCATATTTTTCCGCATCACGTCCACATGATACGCATCCTGAACCAACCCCTTATGGAGATTATATTCAGTTCTGATCATCTGCGCCATCGTTAGTGGTACAGCTTCCACAAAAAACCTTTTTCAGACCAAGCATAAAACTAACCTCATCCCCAGCAGGGCGAAAATCGACTACACTCAATGGTAGGGATTTCAACTCCTGGAGCACTTCTTGACTTGAAAAAACTATTATGTCCTTAGCGGGAGTCGTGATTCTAAAGGCTTTGCCGTATTTTCCGTACTATCTCTATTAGTTCATCCTCACTTGCTCCTTCGACTTTAATATAACGATACCTTTTCAGCACCCTCTTTCAAAAGGCTCATTGGATCTTGCATCCAACGATAGGGCGTTTTAAGGGATCCCAGGATCCCAGGTTTGACGCCGACTAGAGGTGCATTGCTCCTCTAATCATAGTTAGTATAGAGCCTGTTTAGCCAGCGAGAGAGTTGTTATGTACCCTTTTGGAAGAACAATAAACAATCAGCACAAAAAAAATTGAAGAGACGGCTTGAACAAGCCTGAGATTTTCTCTGACAAACTCCATTTCCGATCGGGGCGTTCTATGGTGCTTCTTGGGGTGGTGGAAGAGAGTGCGCGTGAAGGGGCGGTTTATAACTAAGTGAGGTGTAGTTGATGGACAGTATTTCTGGACACCTTCTACCCCGCCATTTATCGTGTGGCTCCACAAAACCATAGTGCTGTACTCTAGTACGAGGCTGGCGACAAAAGAAATTGACCCCCACCGGGTTTTCCATACAAAATGCACAAGTTTAGCTACCCACAACCACGGTGGACAACAAATTTTAGCCCCTGCTTGGCATGCAGGAAAAATGGCACTTTTCTGACTTTTATGGCATTTTTGTTGCAAATGAAATATTGCAACATTGCATCTATTTGATTATAGCTCAACCTACGGGCCTCCTATGGGACTTTTCTTTTTATCACAATAGTCAGAATGGCAGCTACTATCTGGATATGGAACCTTTTATACCCGTTGACTAAAGATGCCTAAGCTTTAGCAAAAATGGAGTTTTTGGGAAAAACGGCACTTTTTTTAAATGCTGGCATGCCAAACAGAGCCTTACCCCTCGAAAAATATTCAAATTAAAGGGAATCATTGAGAATTTAACATACTAGTACCATATTCCACACCATAGTTAGCGCCCGACATAGCGAGCCATCAACCCAAATACTAGCCACTATTTAAATCCGGGCTGAGATTCAGCCGGCCACTCTGCCTAAACTTGCAGATGGCTTGCTATGACGTTATAAAATTGACACACTGCTAAGTGCTAACAGTAAACAAGTGAAGTCAACCAGCTTGGCTACCATGTAGAACCGTATCCACTAATGAAATTCGCTATCCCCGTCCCAGGATGTGTTATTTCCGGCCCACTGAGATATCGTATTGCCCCAGATTTTGGCCTAAACAATCAAATTATTGTTCGCTAGTTCAAGTTGGTCTGAAGCAGCCAATGAGAAATACCATCTGAAGCCTAATTCCGCTCCCTAACTGGACCGGAAATAACACATCCCGGGACGGGGATAGCGAATTTCGTCAGCAGATACGGAAATCCCATAAAAATTGACCATCTTGGCAGTGTTTTTGGGCTCTTATCTTAGAACCCTGGCACTCAGAATTCCTAGCATGTTTTTTTGTAACCCGGTATTCAAGTATGTGAATCTCCATGTTAGACTGCACTATCCAAAAAATCCCCGGATCTTTCCAATCTTATGGTGTTGAGTATGCACCTTTTAAAAATGGCTATTCTGGATGGAAAGCGGTGGGGGTCAATCTCTTGTCACCAAGATGGTACCTAGGAATATGAGAATCGCGCTAGGACGTTGGAGTTGCCTCTCCTGGTAAGGTCTGTGTCTCAAGTAGGGGCCGAAGGAGAATCTCCTGGCTGTTTTCTCCCCCTAATCCAAAGCCGGAAATTCTGGACGTCTTGACGCCATTATCAATTATTTCGGTATCATGTTTCTCATTTAAATTATCTAAAAAAGGATTTTTAACAACCCAATATACAAGTACAAGTGCCCACGAGTATGCTTTCGTACAAGATATGGACTATTTTGTTGGTTAACTATCCCTAGCGTGTACGAAAACATATCCCCGGGTATGATACTTGTACTATGTAATTTACCTGTTACCAATATTTTCGCCTCAACCATCTAAAAACCGCGAAGGCTGTGTCCAGTAACTTCTATCCCTTCAAGTGGCGGGAGTAGGAATATCTGCGACTAGGCATGCTAAACCTCTCCGGTGTCATTCGAGTGCTGTGATTCATTGGCGATTCAAGGCTGTCACGATGCTGAGTCACTTGGGCGCGGAAAGCCCCAACCTATCACCTCTGACTGATTTGAACCTAGCATCCTAGTGGCGAATTTTACTACTTCAGACACCTCAAGGAATACAAAGAAATGCAGAATGGGACACCGGTACCGCATTATCTGGTTAGGCTCGTTCTCGAGCTAAGACGTCAGAATAAGGTGTGAATCAGAATTTTTCACAAAGTAACCCTTCTCGGTGGTTGTTTCCATTAAATAAATGACAAAGGTCTAGAAAGTGACGCCCTTGTGGCAAATATTTATGAAATCCTACTCTTAAAGGCTACTCTCTGCTCAAAGAAGCTCGCGCATTTCGCCCCACCTTCTTTTGACCTCTTAGTTTGAAAAAGAGCTTAACCATCCGATACTCAATAATGCGATACATTATGATGCAATTCAGAGGTACCGGTATCATATATTAGGAGACACTAATCTCCTACAAGTAGATTGCTAGTTAAATACACCAGCAGCTTTACCAGCATTACAGCCTTATTATCGCAACAGTTTGGCAAATACTCAATAGTTTAGTCCCCACCCCTCACAATCCCCCAGGCACCCAGCCCCAGGGTCGCAAAAGCTCCTCTCGAGTGCCAAGTTGATCTGTCAGTTTTCTATGCAAGAAGTCGTTACACACACCAAATCCGCTCGACTCATAAAGCCTGCATATTCGCCTTTCACCCCCAAGCCGAATGCCTCAATTGTACCCGATCCCCAGCAGCGGGGCGCGAAGCCTACGAGGGAAGCTACATATCACCTCAGCTCTTTGCTGTCATTACCCATGCCGGTCACCATCGATTGGACCATCCCTATTACGAGTACTCGACATTTCATCGGATCACTACAGTCTTGGCTTAAGCCGAACGTCGCCCCAAGCAACCCACCCAAGAATAAGGGTTGGTTAAGCGACACCAGGCATTGACCGATATAACCTCACCTCGCTCACCTATCCCCCCTTCCAAAAACCATGCCATTCCACAACCTCCCCAACGAGATAATACTCCTCATAGCCCGGGAGGTTAAAGACCCCCCGGAGCTCAACGCCCTCCTCCGCGCAAACCGCCACCTGGAAACCCTCCTCAAGGCAGAACTAGTCGAGACAGTATTCCGCACACGCGACTCCAGGAGAGCCCGAAAGCTCCTCTTCAGCGCCGCCAGTCGCGCAGACAAGCGCACCTGTGAAAACCTCATCTGCGAACGAAGGATACTAGACCTAGCACACTTCCACACGGGTGCGGTCCTACACGACGCGATATCAGACGACAATATCACCGCACTACGCACCTTGCTGGAATGCTCGGGTATCAACGTGAACGAGCTAAGCTTCTCCGGCAGTTCGACTCTATTCCACGCAGTCAAGTGTAGGAATATCCAGGCGGTGCAAGCGCTCCTGCAGAGGCCGGACCTAAATGTCAATTTCCACTCCACCGGCTACAGGTCTGCCCTGCGTGTCGCTGTCACCGAGAACTACGAGGAGTTGGTTTTCCTACTACTCGTAGATCCAAGGATTAATGTCAATTGCTGGGGGTATCATGGTAGTTCGGTGTTGCATTCCGCCGCAAGCAAGGGTCTTGGGTCGATCGTCAGGGCACTTCTGAATCACAGAGATATCGAGGTTAATACTCAGACGGGCAGCGGCGACACACCGCTGCATTTGGCAGCTGCGCAAGGATTTTCGGCTGTGGTGCGGTTGCTGATCGCCGACGAGCGGGTCGATGTCAATCGGGAGAATGTACGGCGGTGGTCGCCGTTGCAGGAGGCGGCATACTGGAGGCGGCAGAACGTCGTGTCCATCCTTCTAAGTGATGAGAGGGTCAGCACCAGGTTCGCGCAGCAGCGGGATAAACCCTCCATCTATAACAGGGTGAGGCCTTTTGATGTCTTATGAATATAAAGTTGCTAATTGCTTGCCACAGCGACCAACACTCCCTCACCGCTTAGCCATTAGGGGAGAGCATTGAGAGCTAAAAGCTCTTTGGTTATCGCGATCCGCAGCTAGAAGAGGTAGTTACGATACACCCGCAGCACGCGTTGAGGAATCAAGAATTGAGTTCTAGCTAAGGAATTAATAAAGGGCGCAATCCTTCAGCGGTGGAGCCCCCAGGCCCAACAGCAGCTGAATGCGAACCCCAGATCCAAATTGGCCGTCCACAAACCCCTCAAGGCTTGCTCCCAGAGGAGCATCAATATTCATGAGTCATCGCTGGAGCACCACCCCATCGCAAAGATGTACGATAGCTCGATGGACGGTAATTGCCCTAACATACCCCAAAACACTACTCTCCAGTAGCCAGTACACGGAACAATCCCCAGGACAAATCTAACCAGGCTGTAAGCCAAACGCCCTCGCATCATATACCCCATCATACACTTTCAGGCATGGAACATTTCATAAATCTCGCAAAACAGCCCAGGCTCTATCACCCCCGAGCCTTGTACTAGATCCATCTGGGGAACAAACCGGCCAGCCCTCGGAATGTCAAGCAAAATATACCTCCCGACTAAACCCAAGTCACACCCAAATCAGCTCGCAGAACCCAAACCCATCGCAGGACTTCCCAGCACCCTCCTCTCTCTCCATAAACTAACCCACTGAACAAACCTAACTCGAAATACCCACAACCAACCCTCCCCGATATATTCACGACCGGTCACTCGGTCCTTCATCGGGTTCGAACGATGCTGTAGTGGTCATGCCATTGGGACGGCCAAACTCAGGTGGCTAGATTTGGGACACCCCTTACTAACGCAGAATTGTTTTGGGACAACTTTTTTCAACCCCTTTTTTTCAGTTTTATACATTTCCATTGCTGGTCTTGGTTATTAAGCGCAAATGTAACTCCGCAGACACTTTATCTATCTCAAGAAAAAACAAAAATGTGACCGCTGCACTAATGTAGTATTAATGAGGGAAATAGAGATGCATAAAGCTAATAAGAATTGAATTTTGACATCCTGCATAATCAATAGGCATCTGGAGAAGCGGAACATGAACAAGAAATTCGTACGAAATACATAGAAAACCCTCGGATCAAAAGTCGATGGGGATACTAGACTATTGGCGCCGACAAAAGACGTTTTTCAGGGACGGGACGCCCCATGCTGACAGCCGAGCGCCCCAAATGGTATGACTACTACTGTCTGTTTACATAGCGTACCATACGGCACGATACGGTGCTGTACAGTACTAGTACTGTAACTGGCCACAAACGTACCAGACGCCGCTATCCGAGCTAAAAATCAGAAATGTTTCGTCAAAGAAGGTTCTCTTCCTCCCTTTTGAAGCCAGTTGTATACCTGCCTGTATCGCATCACGCATAAAGGGAATCTTGGTCATCACCCCTTACGTGCCTCTACTTCTACAATACATTAAAACACTTCATAAAATTTAACAATAATATCGTTATACCATCGCTATTCATAACCTTAGGCGAAAATTAAAGACAACAGGATAAGCATTTGTTCTTGTAGACACACGATGTGAAAATACCTAGCTGGCGTAGTGTTTAACAGGTGAAGAAACAATTAACCACTATGCAATTAGCAGGAGTCCAGGAGCCCGACCCCACTCCAAGCAAGTCATTATGGAACAATCCGTCACGTTGGGCAGGCAATTTAAGGAATCCTGCCCTGCAGGAACCGAGAGACTGAAGACCTTAGCCTTACTCAATAGGGCTATAACGAAAATCAGACCTGCTGCGAGGTGGTAGAATTTGACTCTGGACCACGTCCCTAAGGGTGTGGTCTGCGATCGGCGGGGTAGCAGAATACAAAACTAATGAAACAAGAATTTATTTTATTTTATTTTTAAATGGTGATTTGCTTTCTCTGGCCCTGGGGAAAAGAGCAACTACTAATCCCGAACGCACATAGACTCCCATCAGATCGGTCTACTATGATAGTCAACAGATCCAATCAGATCCCCTTCCTCCTTCCGCCCTGCTCACAGTTCAGTACTAGTACAAGTAATCCATTCCGCATAGGAATAACGGGCTACCCCTAGCAGGCCACGGGAACGAAATAGCCAAAAAGACACAAGACCGCAAAAACACAACCAACCAACAATATCGAATCGGGCCTCCTCCAAAGACCTTGCTATCGATTTGGCCATCAGCAGGAGCTCACGCCGAATGCCCAAGCCCGGGATAACCCAAAATAAGCATGAGGAAATGAGCAGGGCTGAGGAAACCACTCCCAGACCCTTCACTCTCTCGAGCTCCCTCAGGCAGCACCATATCATCTTGTCCACCCCGCCAGGTTGGACATTCGTGGTGCTTAGAGAGCCGAGCAGAACTCACGCCCCCACTAATCCAAAACAAAGGACAACAAAGTAAATGTGTATTCCCTTCTAAGCCAGCAATATAACACTGCACCTCCCCGCTTTCCCACGATACTATACCACCCTCCCCCTACACTACACCCCACCCAGAACCAACTCCCTTAAGTCTCAATATAAGGGCTCTCCTATAGAACATCCATCCACGACACTAATTCCCACACCCCCCTCACAGAGTATCACTTCCCCCCCGGATTTTCGCAAACACCGAACCCAAAGATCATCGTCTTTAATAATTTTCTCCATATTTTTCGGCCCACTCAGCCAAAATATTTCCCCCGCCGCAAATCCCTCCAACTGTTTATACGTGACTTTCTCCTACGCCTTCCTGTGCGTCGCGTTAAGGTTCGGCCTGAGAACTGCATCAGCACGGACATTGCCGCTGCCGGAGCACCATCTCGGTTAGCTTAGCAAGGCAAAGATAGGAGGAGCAAGAGGTGTATGAGGGGGTTTGTATGCATTGTAAGCTTGCTCATCGCCTAAGCCGCATGGGTACCAACAACAGTGTGCTTTAAGCCCACGGGGGGTAAGCCGCTACCCCCAGTGAGCGGGGGAGTTCAGCAATTCGGAGGAGGGGAGTGCAGATATGACATGTTTTTTTTATAACTCAATTAGTTCCTGATTGGGGGGGTTATAAACCGAAGAGCGAGGAAGGAAGGGGGTGTCGAATTTCCCCGTCTCACTACCTGCAATAGGTTGATATGGGTCAAGTTCTGGATCATGATAAACCATTCGTGTAGAAATCGCCTGACATATTGAGCAATCCAGAACGGGGCTTGCTTCCCGGCAGCCTACTCGTATAAAATTCCAGTTATTTATTATCCATTGGTAAGGCCTAACTCACCATCCTGACATGGGCATGGTACACTACTTCGCAAAATCTATCCTGACGATAGGCCCTGATAGGAGTCCGGGCTTTTCCTGGGGAGGCTGAAAGACTTAATTATTCACCCCCCCCCACTAACCAACTATGGTTGACACTTCCTGCAGCTCTTGCCTTTTTTTCTCCCCCGCTGCGCGGGGGAATGGTAACCCCGAGCTCACTTTGTCACAAAAATATCTTTCTTGGTAATGGGCGGTTTCTGTAATGGTTGGCCGATGGGCTGAGATAGTTCCTGCATGAGAACGAATAGAACGAACAAGGTTGGGAGAACGGATTGGTGGGGTTTCTATTATCGTGGGAGGTAGCCCTAACCCTCATATTAGCGGGAGAGAGCAGAACGGAGAAGGTTGGGATACGAGTGATGGGTGGTGATGGAAGAACTGGTGTAAAAAGGGGGCCGAGATGGGGGAACATATATAGCGGGGGGGATTGTATGTTCCGAGGGGCTATAGGCGTTTAACGAGTAAGTTACGACTTGAGGGAGACTTGGAATTGACTTGGTTTAAAAAAATATGTTCTCCTACTGCTCTTTCCTTTCAATGATACGAGGGGTTTGTATTGTAATTCTGGAGCATTCGGCGCTGGTGGAATGGTCGGCAACTAAACTCGTGTGTTCCGAAATTTAAATCTACTCGAGAAATAAAATAATTGTTGTAGGAAAATAAATGAGTAGGTAGTGCAATATTGCCGGAGCATGTGTATATCTTATAGTCCTCAGGTTTTTTATCTACCGTAGTTATCCCCCAATCGCAGGTTACCTATCTAAAGTTCACGTGATATAAGGGGGATAAATTTCTTGGTGTTTTCTGTGGCGCGGGCTCCTATTGAAAAAGACAGCATTACTAGCCCAGACGCTTGGGATCGGATATGTCGTGTACTGGTATTGTACCATGTAGCCATAATTTACTGGACAGCGCTAATCGTCTACAATCGGGTAAAGTACCATGTTATTTAGACACGGACAAGAGCCAGGACTTGACCTGCTGATGTGTGTCATGTAATTGGCAGTATCGTAGCATATAATGTTAGTATCTCAAATTTTAGCTTTGGGACTCAACTTGGTTAACTGATGTCCATGCTCACAGCTTTTTTCCCCTGAGGCAGGTATCCTGGGTGTGACACTAACTCAGCTTTTAGAGCGCGTTCTTGACCCAGTCCCCATTCTTAAGCGCCCCTTCTGTCGGGCTTCCGATGGTTGTCGGAGGGCTCCTGCAACGATTTTCGAGTGGCGGGGCCTATTAAACTGGCGAGGAAGGGCGAGTAGGGAAGGGGAGATTGGGCGGTGAAAGTAGCGGGAGCGGAGGGCTTGATGGCTTTGGTATTAATAAGGAGGAAGGTATATCTCACAATCTGGTAAATAGGTGAGTGGCTAAGGATTGCTGGTAGGGAGAGGGAGAAAAAGGAGAGAGGGGAAACAGAAGACTAAACTCTATAAATCGCTCACCATGAGCTCTCCTCCGTTGGTTCCAGCTGTGTCCCCACTCTCATGTGAATAGGATGTGTCAATACCTAACTTATGCCCCCATCCATGAAGCTTCCCTATCTTTCCACCTATAATACAACACAGTTGTCTAAGTTGTGCGATAATGCAAGTAGATACAAAGCCAATGATGGCCAGACGCGGGGTAACTCAACTTGGTAGACATGGAGAACAAAGGATAAACCAAAAGGGTGTGTATACCGAGAGAAGGAGGTATGGCAAAGCACTAACGGGGTACGGATATATACGAAATTGGTTAGACAAAACCCAAACAATAAAACAAAGGGTATAGGGGGATGTGGTGCTTAGGGGGCAATGAGATAGTAAGAAATTCTAGGTGAGTGATCAGAGTCGGGGGGTTGGCACTGCTCTGGCACCTCAGCCTGCGGGTAGAGAATTGTTTGTAGCGGGCTCAGGAAAATGCTTCGTCGAGTTTCTTCCATTGCTGTGAGGGGTATGTCAATGAGGTGGAGGGAGAAGGGTCGGGTTTTATTGTTGGATATTAGAGCCAGCGGGTCCTTTTGGAAGGGGGTTCGAATAACTCGGAGGGCTCAGGGGAGAAGAGCTGTGTTGGTTGAAAAGCTGCTGCGTATCTGAGAATGGAACTCGTCCTGTCCCGTAGATCTTGCAATTCTATCACTCCCGTTCCGCACAGATCACGAGAGTGGTGTTTGGCAATATTTGTCAGCTGTGTTGGGGTTGACGTCGTTCCGCTCCAGCAGTATCCACATGGCTCCCTCCTGCCCATTCAGCGCAGCCCGTGAAAGCGGTGTTTGGTAATATCTGTTAGCTGTGTTAGGATTGACGTCGTTTCGTCCTAGCAGGATCCTCACAACCACCTTATGCCCGTTCTCAGCAGCCCGTGAGAGCGAGTAGTTTCGACGCAAGCATTCGCACACGTTCTGTGGTTTCCTGCCTAGCATGTGTACCCAGTGACAAGAAGCATGTTCGACAGAAGGCATGGTTGGTGGGGCCGAGCGAAGGGTAGACGAAATGCTCCTGACCTGCCGAAAGTTGGGGTGGGTAAGACAGACCTCAGAAATCATTGCGTGAGGCTTAAGGAACAAATTGGAATTACGGGAGAGATACTCTTGTAGAGTATCATGAACAAGGTGAACCGCACCAAGCGGACCGTAAATAAGGATTTCTCGACTATGACGAGTCCTAGAGAGCATGCCTGTAGTGTTTCTATAGCAGGGATGTTCCGAATATTCAAGTCGGTGGATTATATTTCTACCCCCAGCATGGCATAACTCGTTGACATGTAATGGCCGCTCTGTATGCAATACCCACATTAAGACCTGCATGCCGAGGTTCGACCTGCTTCCTTGCTGGGTCTTCATTCGCGATAGGCCTGCCGTGTGGGCGTCGCCCAGGCCCTCCCCTCTGGTCATCTCGTCTAGTTTGTTCCTTCTTTGATGGAGAGTAGTTTCGCCCAGAATTGCATTAATATTTAGGGAAACAAGAAGGAAACTAGGAATCACAGTTGGCGAATAATAGCTCGTGTTTGTATTGGGAATGTGTTTGATATTCTTGCTTACATTTCTGAGATCTTCTCTGAAATTGCGCTCATAATATCCGCTCGTAATTCATCGTCCATTGCATAGGGGTCAGTGTTATAGTTCAGCTTCATCTCCAGATAACTCTCAATATCATCCTGGGTAGGACCAAGAGGTATCCTAACCACCTTGCTAAAACATTTTATGATTTCAGCCTCGATATGGGGCCTCCTGGTAAGGAATACCCGCATGTTTCCTGACACCCGAATGATTTCTCATAGCGACTCGAGTAGCTCTCATCGATGCTGCAGAGTAGCTTCTTCTAGGGCATCAGGACATATAGATACGCGCTGCAGCGATGTAATAGCCTTCTTCAGGAAATCAACCAGGTCACAGAGTGGGAGACCTCGGCAACCAAACTCTTTTTTGACCTTCTGAAAAGCCTCCTACATATGCTCTGGAATACCTTCTCTGGTGGCAAGTTGCTTGAGGATGGCACCCAACATACTTCCGGTAGACTACTCCTACTGGGCAGGGAAATGGCAGTAGAGTCCCACAACAGCAATATTTTTTCCCCAGCCTGATCACATGGGCTATCGACCATCAGGGAGCTATTGTTTGTTAATAGCCAACGAAACCTGTACCCGTTTCCCCGGAAAAGAAGTCTTACCACCTCAGATAAGGTTCCCCCACTCCCAGATTCCCGTAACAGAACAACACCAGCTCAACGGAACCATTTTCCTTACCACTCCGTTTTCTGAACTTGTTGGTTTCTAGTGCCCAGTTTCCTGTGCCATTGAGTCAGTTGGTACTAATGAGCTAACTAAAGGTAGGGAATCTATACCAGTAGCTTTGGTAGCAGTGAAAAAAAAACTTACCATGTAAGAAAATAGTAAAGAAAGTTGCAAGGCTCAAACCAGAAGCCTTCGATGTGTTGAACTGGTGGGCTGACTACTGCACCATGAAACCAACTGGACCACTGACAAGAGTTAGATCAAGGCATACTGTATGTGGTCATTAGCAATAGTATTCTTCTTCATTTAACTAACTCGCCCACCCCGACTACTAAGAAGAATCAGGATATTGAATTCCTATCATCTTCGCAATAGTGCACCGGTATTCCAACTTCATAACACACCGGTATGCTGAATTGTATGGTACCGAATTTTGTGGGCGTATCCGGAACGCCACTAGGAAGACCTAGAGCGGAAAAGGTAAAATAGGCGAGTTTTGGCTGCATGCTTCGGCAGCAGGGCTTGATGTTCTCAACGCCTTAGCGTCATTCCGGATATGCCCCAAACCCCAAAAATGTGGGTACTCAGAGGTTTAAAAGGGCTTGGCACCATGAGTCCTATCATAAATACCCCTATACAGCAAACCCAGAAGCCTTTTGCTCCATCTCCGCTACAATACCTCTGAGACCGGCAACGCAAACCCTATCACAAAGTCAAACCATCCCAACAGCCTAGTATCGGTAGGTATTTCTGATTATGATACCACAGCCTTTGCACAAAAGTTAAGTTCTAGACTAACACAAGAAGGATCAAGCATGTCGACAAAACGGATTCTCGATAAATCTCAATTGATCCTCGGTAAGTTTTCTTTTGGGAAAGGTGGAAATTAAGAAGTTGTCGGTGTATTAACTGAATATTATCATGGGTGGTAGATTACATCAGCAAACATCCCGGGCCGTTCGTAACTGCCTTTGTGGGTCTGGGGGTAATTTTGGATGAGCGGAGCGGTCGTAAGGGTGTCAAAGATGATTTGGGTGCAAGAATCGACCTTGTCAAATCTGAGATGGCGACAAAAACCAACCTTGCCGAGATGGCGACAAAAACCGACCTTGCCAACCACTCGAAGGAACTCAAAGCGGAATTGGCTCATACACAGGCGATTCTACTGGGATCTGCCTATGCGATGATGAAGGTGGTATCAGGAGATCGCAAGATGATGACCACTTGGATGAGGGATATCGAAAATTGTATCACTCATGGTGGACAAGCATGCAATCCGATAAAGGGAATCGCAACTGTCTATGCGAATGGGGGCAAGAAAAACTAAAAATTTCTTTTCTCAGCAAGGTAATAACAATTATAGCTAGCGAGAATATATAACTAATCGAGGTTCTCTTACTAGTACCATTACACTTGCGGGATGGGATATTGTGAGGCATGAGTGTGGAATCATGGTTGCGGAAGCGTACCGTAAAAACTCAAATAATCGGTCGGTGTGCTATGTCGTTGGAGTTGCCTCCTCTGGTAAGGTCTGGTGTTTTTTTTGTTTTTTTATGTTTCTCAAGGGGGCTGAGCAGCTCCGTTTTTGCTGCATTCTTCACCCCTTTTCTAAAGTGGGTAATTCTCGACTACATAGCATACCGACCGATTATTTGAGCTTTTACGGTATTTTTATATTAGGGTTACATACAACATTGCGTAAGGAGATTACACCCTGTATGGAGAGCTTCGGAGGGTTTAGAAGTTGGGAGAGAGATGTAAGCAGGAAGTGCATTGCTGAGCTGAGAAAGAGGGAGAGAAATTGTGGAGAAGATTTCTGTTTGTGAGAGAGATTTCTATCTTCCAATTTTTTATCTTCACACCCTTGGGTTCTTGCCTTCATATCTCACCATACCAACGCCATTTCCTGACCCATTCGTACTAACAACCAAACAATAAACTACTGATGAAACGTAACTTCTTCGGTATGGAGACGGGGAACTAAACACTATTAATGAGGACCGATCAGAACAGTCGTCAAATTATTGAGAAAAGGAGAGGGGGAGGGGGAGAAAACAAGAAAAGGGGAGAGAGAAGGAGCGTGAAAAGGAATATGCGGAGGGTGAAGCCGATCAGAAGAGAAGGTAGGACAATGCACATGTCCGGAGGATTGGGGAAATCACCAGCAGTCATCAGCGCCATCTTGATGGGAATGTTGAAATGGGTTCGGGTTTCTTTGTAAGTTTTAGCTCTCCTCGCTGGTATGGAACTATGAAATAATTAGAGACCTTTTAGCAGATGTGCTCAAGTTTGAGTACCTGAGGCAGCTCCTCCCGGATTCCAACTACCTTCCCCTTGTCGTCCTCCGGCTCCTCAACTAACAGGATATAGTTCAATCCGTAACTAAGACGAACCATAAGGACATGCTCCTCCTCCTCAACTTCTGCATTCTCCGCTCCCTCCCACAGCTCAAGCCAAAATGCAAGCCACACCAACCAACCTGAATAACTCCTACCTACCTAGACTCCTCGCCGGATGAAGCTTTCCAACTCTCAAATTCCAGCGCAAGCAAAAGGAGCCCGACACACCGGGATGCCCGCCGCAGTCTGGCGCCCCACCACCCCACCCCATCCGCCGCAAACCATAGCTGACTTGCTCCTGCACAACCCTCTCACAGCAATAAATTTCATCCGGCTAATGCAAAACATGGGGTTTGAAAGAGGAGGTTTTCACCGCCAGCGTTGACTCGGCCTTGGGTCGAACTGGAAAGAGGGGCAGGGGCGGCTATAGAGAGATCGCTAAATCAAGGGAAACGTTTACATTCAATGCCCTTGGAAGCGAAATTCTCCTGGTGATAGGGGTCGTCACTGTCAAAGCTTCGAGTTACCCGAATAGAGCACAGCCCGCCTGGTCTTTACTCAACTATCATAGATCAGCCTTCTATTTATTTATTTATCCATTTATTTTCATCCCAATTCTCGTCCCCGACACAAGGGACCACTACCAAAACCCCACCGGAGATCCCTTACCCAACTCAATCGATACCAATCTATCCTACTGTACATATATCAAAGCACACCATCAGCACCAGGAAAATGCCCGCATAAATAACCCAAACATAGTATCACGCTGTGAACCGCCAGCCAAAGAACGTATCATACCAGAGAAATAGGTACCATACCCCTACCGCATCACCTGTAAACCCCAGGTAGGTTAAGCGGGAACCTAGACGTAGAAAAGGAAAAAGGAAAGGAAAAAAAACTATCGTAAACGCAACTCAACCCCCCCCCCCCGGCCCGCAAGGTAAATAGAATCCCGGATTAAGTCATACTATTTAACTACAAGACATATATAATCTTCCCTTTCACCAACTTGGATATCCGCTCACGCCCATAGCTTCATGCCAGTAGTCTCCCCCATGGGCGGTACATAATCCCGCCAGCCAGCGCAAGCATCAAGTAGAAGAAAGAAAATGGGAGGGAAAGAACTTAATTACCACCACTCGGATCCCGACCTATCATACTAAAACTACATCACTGCCCGCAAGTACCGCTATAAAAGAAAGGTAAAATAAAAACAAATAAAAACCAACTAGTAGTAAGAGGTAAACCCAGCAGAGTAAAGAAATAATAAAAATAGACTATTCTGTTTTGGCCTCCTAAAAAAAAGAAAAGGCAACCCCAAGAATGAAACTTTTCACATTTCCCCCAGACGAATAACAAACCCATCAATCAACCCATCAATCAATCAATCCTTCGCCTAAGGCGAAGAAAGAAAATAACAGAAGACTACCTAACTTCTTGCAACCTCGCTTTGTAATATGCCAGTCCCAGATTCACCGTCTTGCGGAGGAACTGGTCTTCAGTAAGAGGGAGTTCTAGGAGTTTCGGAGCTTCGGATATCTGACGATTGATTGACGTTAGCATCATATTCCATCCCAAATAATAATAAAAATTGAAAAGGAGAAAAAGGCTACAAACCATATCCTCGCTCTTAAGCACCCAGCTTCCGACAACGCCTGCCATCTCCCTGATCGCGATGTTCTGCAGAAACCCCTTTCTATCGGCGTTCTTGAGGCCTACCAGCAAACGTCGAGCAAGGTCCTTTGGGCTATTCGACTTTGGCAAGCCCTTCTGTCCGGGAGCGTTCTTGGCGGGTCCGAGGTGTAGCTTGCCGGAGAGGACGTATTCTTGAAGGTGAATGTAGTCGAGGTAAATCTGGCCGCCCAAGTTCCACTTGTCGACCAGGTCGACATCTTCGAACTTTGCAAGGATGAGCTTAAGAATCTCCAAATCGCCAGAGATGACTGCTTCCGGCGCAACTTTCTTAACAACGGTCTTGTGTGCTTCGTTCCAGGCTTGCGCGGCGAGGAGATACTCAGCCTCGAGTAAATGACGGCCGGCAGAGCGGGCCTGTAAGGCGCGGGCTTCGTAGATCCAATTTTTCGGGATTAGAAGTGTCTTCTCGAGGAATTCTAGCTTCTTCCCAACGTCGGCGCCTTCCGCAGACTCGAGCTCGTCGATGTGCTTGCCTATGACGTTGCGGACGGCGGTTTCACGGCTGTCAGTGTCGGTAAGGTGGAGGAGGACGAAGATTGCCCATTCCCACATCCCGAGCGTCTCAAGCTCGCCGGCGAAGTCGATAGTGATTTGGTCGGCCATACTTCCAGCGATGAACTCGTCTGTGCCGTCGGTCCTCCTGTGTAGCTTTCCACCGCTAAAGTCTCTGATGCCCTTCTTTGCGAGGATGGTGCGCAATTGCCAGCTGAGTCTGTAGTCGATGTAGCTAGTGGCCATGTTCATTGGTGCAAGGACTTCTTCAAGATTGAGCTCGTGATCGGCATAGAGCTTCAAGAGACCCCAAAGAATATCAATTGCGTCGTCACGGGCAGGGTCCACCTCTGTATGGTACCAAGGCTTTGGGGCGGGAACAGCCTCAGGATACTCTCTCATGTCCGCTTCATAATCAGCAACCGCATTCCCGATCGGCTCCTCCTCGGCGCATCCATACCACAGCTTGAGTCCAAACCCACGCTTCCAGTCAAGGCCGAATCGATCTGGAATAAAAAAGCTGGGAGCAGCATCTTCTGGAGGGCCACGAACACCTTCAGAGTAACAAGTGTTACCAGCAAGCAACTCATAAAGAGCCCTAATAGGAACCAGAATCTCTGCAAGCACACCCTTATTTTTCCACTGCTCGAGCTGCTTCTTGATAGACGATCTGAGTTTGGCATCACCGCCAACCATGGTGATCAAATTAGCAAGTCTGAAATCTCCAGCTTCAAGAAGAGAAGCGCAAGCTTGCTCGACCCTGTGGGCTGTCAAATGAGCAATGGCAGCCTCTTCCAACGTGGTAGCACCATAGACATGTTCGTCAGCGGCGACTTCAACCAAAGCTTCCAAGAACTTGGACAATCTCTCCTTGCGGCAGGCCTCTTGCATGTACTCAATCATCTCCTGCGACTCCTCCTCCAAGGCCAATTCCCCAGCGATAGGATCCCAGAGCACACTGGCAAGTTCCCAAACGTTCTTCTCATGCTGACTCGCAGGGTCGTCCGGGCTCCAGCTCAACCGAGTGAAAGAATGAAAGAGCGTGCCCATCTCAAGTTCGGCGACCGGAACATTGAATTCGTCCCGTTTGATAGTAGTCGCTCGAAGTTGAAGCTCCAAAGGCTTAGGAGTGCCCTGGCTCTCGGAATCCTAAACACAATTAGAGCCTGCCATCAAACGTATAGAACAAGAATCACAAACCTGGATAAAGTACTTGAGCTTTGCAAGCTTCAAATCATTTCTGTAGTTCCTCCTCCGCTCCAACCCTTCCAAGTCTCCGAAATAAATAATAGATCCATCCTTTCCCCACACTGGCTTTATGGCATTCCGCCACCGTTTGTCATCCGACTCAATAGTATCAGCGTTGCTTTTATCGTCCTTCGTTGTTGTCCACGCGTTTTCATGCCGGCACCTGGAGGATGTAGGAGACTACAAGTAAAGAATAATTTTCAGTTATATAATTCAGTTTTGCTTAACCTTACATGCGAATAACATTGGAATACTCTTGTTTCCGGGGGAAGGAAAGTCGATACACGTATGCAAAGGAGAAAATTGAAACAAACGTCGTTAAAGAAAAACAAAAGGGTAAAGACGGCTCAAACCTCAACTTGATCCCACGCTGCCTTTCCCTTTCCCTTCGTAGAATTCCCATTTATCCCGCTTGCCCCACCGCCATAAAGATCATTTGCCAAATCCAGTAACCCATAACTCATGGGCTCAATGTTGAATTTCTTGACCGGGCTATTGGCAAGTTTACGAGCAGAAGCCATGAAACTCTCACCACCAAACCTCCTCTTTTTAGGACTGATAGTATTGTTCAATTGTTCAGTCCAGTCCTGGCCCATAGGCAATGGTTTCGTGGGGGTATCCTGAGTGATCGTATCTTCCTCCTCGCCTTCTTTCACCGGGCTCAACAAGTAAGAATCAGCAAGCGCCAAAGCTCCTGTTACATCTCCGTCTGTTTCGTCATCCACAACAACAGTAGTGTCAACCTCCTCCTCCGACTGGTCCGACTCAGGCTCCGCGGGCTCATCCACATCCTCAGCGCTACCCACGGAGCCTTCATCTAAAAAAGACTGGTCCATAGTAACATCTCCCTCCTCTTCCGACTCTTCGTAACTCGTTTCCCTATCATTACGGCCCAAAAAAGGGCTATATCGATCACGGTTGGATCTCGACGCAATGGCGCTAGAACCAAATTTCTTAAAATCGAAAGTGTCGTCATAGCTGGATGTGTTGTCAACCCCGCTAACGTCAGCGTCCATACTGCTCTCCTCATCACCATCCCACAAAGAACTACCAGGAGTTTTAGCTGGGGTGGGAGTTTCGCCTGTAGGAAGCACTGTCGATTCATCAACGGTGTAATCACCACCTTCCTCCTCGTCCTCACTCTCAACAAGTCCATAGGTTGTGAAATGACGAACGCGGAAGATCCACATGCCCTCATTCGCAAGGTAGTTAACGAACTCAGTATCCTTAATGCTCTTCAACCGACGGATATGAGTGATGTAGCGAGGGTGCTCGGGATCTCTGATTTTGCCACGCTCGTTTTTGGAGACAGGGAAACAGTCCTCAAGAGTAATCGTAGCAGGCACATTGAGGCCCTTGCCGGGAGGTGGCTTAGGCATAGTTTCAGGGTAAACGGTGCAAACACGTTGGGCAAAGAGAACAATATGGCCGGGGATTTTGTCGATGTCCTCGATATCAGAGATATCAACAGGATTGTCGAATCTAACTTGCCCATAACCGCGGCGTCCGATGGTCAAGTTCATAACCCGCTTCTGTTGTTCTTTCGGCAGCATCTTCAATTTCGAAGCATTAGGCACCATCCAGTAAGTTCCAGGTGACTTATCGTCCTTCGGCTTTTCGGGGATAATAGCAACCTCATTGCCAACAACGGGTGCGTCATTCACAGAGGCAGATCCATTCGATGTCTCCTCGGCCTCCCTTAATCTCCGCCTCTCCGGAGTGCTTCTCAAGAAACCCATCTCCTCAGCCGTAGGGGTAGGCCCAACTGTCTCTTTTCCCTTGGCCGAAGTAGTTCCCACGCCGAATGGCTCATCTTCGCCCCTGCGATTCGCTGCGATATCAAAACTAACAGTCTTCTTAAGTATACCCTTGGTTCCGCCCTTGGCCGCAAAGTCCGAACCACCAGAATTATCCTTTCGAAGATCTTGCCCACCGGAAAACAAGTCTTGATCCCTTATCTTCTTGTCTATGACCAATCTCTTCAAACTGGCAACCCGACTTGAGGTGTTAGGGGTGAAGGAGCTAGAATTGAGGATTGAGTCGTCTCCATCGAATAAATGCAGCTTGTTGGTCGACGAAAACGAACGTCCCAAACTTCCACTATTACCAAGCGTAGCATGACTACCGGACGAAGCAGCAAAAGGCGAGCCGCTTCGAGAGAAGCTATTTCCAAGGCGGGGTGCAAGAGATGGCTGTCTAGGTGCGATTTTATAATGGGGGATCATGGCAGCTTTCTTAGTCTGGACACTGGAGCTCAATGGGGTAGCGATAGGACCCATAAGAGAGTTCGGTACGCTGCCCAAAGACGAACCGAGCACAGGGTTAATATAAGGCGAATCCATAATGGATGCTGTAAGACCTTGCTGCTGCTGTTGGCCTTGAAGACTATTTCCAAACTGGCTACCAAACAGACTATTACCGGCCATCTGCTGCTGTTGCTGTGGTTGCTGTTGTTGTTGATTGTTGAAGAATCCGCCACCAGTAGAAGTATTTAGTTGGGAACCAAGGGCTGAGCCCCCGAAAAGGCCGCCACCGGTTGACGTAGGGGGTCCAGTGTTCGAGAAAAGCCCACCCTGTGTGCCTGGCGGTTTGTTGGCGTTATTGCCAAAAAGCCCTCCACCTCCAGTATTGGCACCAGCCCCACCCCCGAACAACCCACCCTGAGAAGCCTGGGCAACTTGACCACCCCCAAACAGCCCTCCAGCTGTGCCCCCAGTAGCAGCAGCACCGCCTCCGAATAATCCACCGCCCTGAGTTCCAGTAGAAATGGTAGGAGGACCAAATGGCTTATTGTCACCGCCGCCAAACAACCCACCAGTGTTCTGTTGCTGTTGTTGCTGGTTATTGTTTCCGAATAATCCGCCTCCACTCGTAGCAGTAGCAGCCTGGGTCCCACCAAAAGGAGTGCCGAAAGGAGGCTTATTCTGTTGAGCTTGATTATTTCCAAATGCACCAAAGGCGGCTCCACCCTGGTTTTGGCCGGCAGCTCCGAAAGCACCCCCTGTTCCTCCAAATCCGGTACCAGCCTGTGTTGCCCCGAAAGCGGGAGTAGTACTCTGAGTGTTCCCAAATAACCCACCCCCAGTAGCAGGTGCATTACTCCCCTGCGCATTGAAGGCAGTATTTGAAGCGCCACCCCCGAAGCCAGCACCAGTGTTCCCAAAAGAAAAGGGCTTCTGCGCTTGTTGGTTGTTATTAGCAGCGCCAAACAAGCCACCCGTGGGGCCAGTAGTTCCTGCGGCTCCAAATGTGCCAGTGGTATTGCCTCCTCCGAAAGCGCCAGTAGTGGTATTGTTGCTAGCACCAGCTCCGAACAAACCGCCACCACCAGCTGCAGTGGTATTGTTGGTAGCACCGAAAAGACCTCCAGTGGCAGGCTTATTAGCACCGAATAGACCACTACTTGTCTGAGTACCGCCAGTACCAAAACCACCCCCAGTGTTGTTTGTCCCGAAAGGGGCAGAAGTAGTGTTGTTATTAGCTGTATTGCCGAAGAGGCCTCCGCCAGTTGTAGCACTATTGTTCGTCGCCCCGAATCCTGAAGTGTTGTTGTTTGTAGCTCCAAAGGCGGCGCCAAACTGGGTTGCTTGACCGAATGCGCCGCTATTGCCCGAATCAGTCCCGTACCGGCGGCCCTGGACATAATCTTGAAGTCTCAGTTCCTGGTGATTGGTTAGCTCTGCGATGAGTGGGTAGCAAGATTTCCTGTAAATAAAACACATACCTCTAACGACCAATTCTTATAAGCTGGCATGAAGGCGATTGTCTGGAAGTGATTGGTTGTACCACCCTGTGCCTCCTTCTCCGTAAACGCGGTGTATGGAGGATTTGCCGTCCCAGTTAAAGGTCCTTGGGCAGCCCCAGAACTAAATCCAATCGCTGTGTTTGCGGTTCCCCCAAATGCACCTCCGGTACCCGAGTTAGCAGTCCCGAACAAGCCACCCGTAGCTCCCGCGGTGGTTGTCGTAGGGCCAAAGGCAGGCTTCGAGCCTCCGAAGAGTCCTCCTCCTCCTCCGCCTCCTCCTCCACTAGTGGCCGCAGTATTCCCACCACCAAATGCATTAGAAGCATTACTGGTAGCACCGAATCCAAACCCAGAGCCGCCAGATGTTGTATTACTAGCATTATTACCCCCAAAGAGACCGCCTGCTGTGGGCTGGGTTGTTCCGCCAAATGGTTTAGCAGCACCAAAGGGGGATGCTGCCACGTTTGTCGCTCCGAAGCCTATAGGAGTACCAGGAATGTTAGATTTAGACTTATCCATAGCGAGTCAAGTCCATCAACTCTACGATATCACAGCATAGCACACAACAAGTAGTTACAGCTCTATATTGTGTTGGGCCACTGCTGCCGCTATGTGTAAAAGGGGCAAAGGGAATGTTCGCGATCGTTTCAGAAACTTGCAACAGGAGCAAACGATAGAGAATCAAGACAACATGAGCCTTATGGGCCGCAAGATATTGCATATACAAAAGCAGATAATGATAGCGACGATGACGATGATGGAACAGATTTCTAGAAGTACCTCCACTTGTACCACCGAAGCCGGTGTTGGTTGCAGTCGTAGGGCCGAAAGCATTAGACGTGTTCTGCTGCTGGCCAAATCCTCCACCAGTATTGCCAAATCCTGGAGAAGAAACCAGCAGGTGGAGAAGTTAGTCGAGATTGAGTTCCGGAGTGTAATGCATGCAATCATCATCGCCATTCATCGCCACCATGATGGCAGAAAGAAACATCCGCCCAGTACTCCCTCGCGTGGAGAAGGAACCTCAAGACAACGCGCTCCAATCATATCACGGCTGAAAGCATCCCCCAGGATATACATCACGCAAGTGCCCATATCGAAGCGCGAGAAAAGCAAAAAGCAAAAAAAAAAAAGACGAGGGAAAAAGAGAAAGAAAGGTATCTACTCTAGAGAATAGCAAAACGCACCTGTACCAGCCGGTTGGCCAAACCCCGTTCCAGTGCCAAACACGCTTCCACCAGTATTTCCAGCTTGATTATTGTTATTCGTCCCAAATCCAAAGCCTCCACCCGTGCCACTACTGGCCCCAGGTCCAAACATCTTTGGAGTGTTGCTGGGTCGCGGTTGTGTTGGTGGGTGGATGATCACGAACCGCGGACTTTGTGTGTGTGTGACGTTGCGCAAGAAAAGGAGACGCGCTCGAAAACTCGCTTAAGTAGGTTGTATAGTTGATGCCTCTGATGAAAGAAAGGATAAGGCAAAGGAAAGCAAAGGAGAAAGAGTGGACTTGTAAACGTGACAAAGAGGAAAGGTTTGGTGAGAGGGGAGATGGTGAAAGGAAAAGAGGAGGAGGGTCGAATGAATTTAATAAATGGGGAGAGGGGCGGTTGGACGGGGGGGCCAGTCCTATTGTTAGGGGAAGGGGTGGAAGAGTGAGAGACGGGGGTTTTGTGGTTGCCACACACCAAAAAGAGTCAACGAAGGGTTGTTCGCAAGATAAAAGAATCGTGGATGGCCTAAGCCGGTCTTGCTGACTAATGGGCAGGAGGATGTTAAGACTCATACCTACGCAGGCAGGCGTATGTCTCTCCACTCTTGATTGGCTGTGATCTGATATGATACGATACCTTGCACCAAAGCCCAAACTTTGAACCCTCAAACGCCAACAAGAGTCATAGAGAATCACACCCGTTTTCCGTTTAAAATACGCTTAAAACGGCTGTGCCTTCCACCAAATATAGTTATCACAGTTGTTGTAATAGTATGATATGAGAAAAAGGTGACGAGAGCATACAATGGATCCGTCCAGGCCCCAACTCTTTGTGCGCTCTACCCCGCAACCAACTCTAGAGCACCCATCACCTGACACCGTACTCGAGCGCAAATTAAGTACCGGTGTTCAAAATCAGGGCGCGACAGCGATTGTCCATCAGCCGTGGTAGAGTACCTTGCCAGCCCCATTACGAGTAACCGCCTACGAGTACGGTATCGTGCCAACACCAGAAACTTTTTATACCTTTTTTTTTTTTTTTTTAGTTTACATTTCTTCGGACCAGAGGTTGTCCTGCAAAATAGATATATATTTTTATCGTTTTTCCTACCTAGAAGTTGCACCAGTACTGCCCCTCACTTGTTAGTGGTTTATGATAGGGCGCGATTGTTGACGGTGGGAGGCTAGCATCGTGAGCATCTCGAGCACCCGTGTAATAATTTTATCATATCATACCATACTTAATTTGCGCCCGAGTACAAGCCCTAATTCTGTTCCCGTATTAAACACAGGGACCGAGTGATCTTGCATGACGTCTCACGGTCTAGAACGCTATGGGGACCTCGATTCCGAAAATTTATTCCCTCAAGGTCCAGTCTAGAACACTATTGACTCCCCTTCCGAGAAGCTCCAATGAGTCAAACGTATAGGACCCATAATTTATTGCTCAAAATCGTAAAAATTCCCAGCAGGCCATACCCATCATAAAATGATAAAATGGAATGATAAAATGGAATGATAAAATGGAAATGCGAAATCCGGGCAAAAAAATAAATCGACACCGTCGGCAAACCCAATTTAAGCAACAACACAGTCAGGACCTTGTCCTCCACCCATACCAACATCAACAAAGTCACCCCAGAAAACCACTGCTTCGAAAGGCCTGAGGCGAACGACTCCATCTTTCACAGTGACCTTCCCATCACCATAAGTGCCAATTATTACTTCTGGTTTTTGCAACAACCCCTCTTTCCCAAACTTTCCCTCTTTCAGGTCCCACTCCACCTCCGCTTCACCGGTAAAGTTCATGACTACAATAACGGCAGCTTTACCGATGTCTGGATCATGATAGCCGTAACGCTTATATGCGAAGACCTTTTCGTGGTCATGAGAAAGCATTTCGAAATCCCCATAGACGATAATATTCTTGTGATCCCGACGGAGGCTGAGGAGTTTCGTGTAGTAACTGTACACACTGGATGGAGAGCCAATTTGTGCTGCGGCGTTCCATTCTTTGTAGTCATCATTGACTCGCATCCAAGGTCTTCCCTTCGTGAATCCTGCTTGAGGACTGGAATCCCACTGTTGCCATGAACAATCAAACAGTTAGTGTTGGAACATACATTCTTTGGGGGCGGTGATCAGCCATGAGGCAATGACACTGGATTCTAGCAGAATGGAAGTTTATTCGACGTCACAGCTCATCACTTACCTGAACTGGAGTTCGAGCATTATCTCTAGCCTTCGACTGAAGAGCCTCCATGACATCCTTCATTTTGCTCGGGTCGCCTCCCCTCTCCTCCAATAATCTATCGCCATTAGTATCGATTAATGCTTTGTTCGTAGTGGAAAAGTGCACAAACTTACTTATTCCAGAAGTTCAAACTTTCAACATCTTGGTATTCTTCGATGCCCCATTCCCTGGGCATGTTCCCCATTCCTATCTCTTGCCCTTGGTAAAGGAACAAAGTACCGCTCTGTAGGACTAGAAAGGTCGCCATCATTTTGGCCGCCATTTCCCTGGCCTGGAAACTCTTTTCAACAACACTTCTATCGACATAGCGAGAGATAGAGCGAGGCTGGTCGTGATTCTCGTCATAGACTGCGTTCCAACCGTCGTTGTTTATCATGAATGTTTGCCACTTATTCACGACGGCCTTGAGGTCCGTGAGCTTCCACCGATGCGGGTAAAACTTGCTCTGGCCTGGCGCGGAGTCCACCTCAACGCTACCAAACGAAAAAACCCCGAGTCAGCGCAGGACCGGTGCAAGTAAGAAGAAATAATGGACCGAGGGGAAACAAACATATCAAATTGGAAAACCATATCCAGTTCCTTTCGTCCCTTAACACATCTAAGTACCTCCTGCGGGTCGGTAACGAAAGGCATCTCGCCGACCGCGATGGTATCAAACTTATCTAGAACCTCCCTCCTCATCTCCTGCAGAAATTCGTGCAGGCGGGGGCCATTTGCGAAATATATTGACCCATTCTGGTATTCCTCTTTCGGATTAGTGACTGATGCGTTGGGTAGATCTGGTGTCTTGCTGATGAGGTTTATGACATCCATGCGAAAACCTGCAATGCCTTTCTCGAGCCAAAAGCTCATGATGCTGTATACCTCTTTCCGAAGGACTGGTGATTCCCAGTTAAGGTCTGGCTGTGAAGGGGTGAAGAGATGGAGGTAGTACTCCCCGGTTATTTCATCGTAAGCCCAGGCACTGCCTGTACCAAGGTCAGCACCCCGGATCAAACTTCATGACAAAAGAATGGTTCGAAGGAATGGTTGGGAAAGGGAAAGGATTACCTCCGAACACGGAAGCCCAATTATTGGGAGGCCGTCGTTTCCCCTCTGCGTCAAACTTTGGTTGTCTCCAAATGTAATAATCTCTCTTTGGATTATTGGTCTTGGACTTTCTAGACTCTTTAAACCATCCATGCTAAAGCAGTACCCACATCAGCCCCACAGCCTAAGGAGGGGGGCATCCGGCAACCAAACCTCATCAGAACTATGGTTAACGACCAAGTCCATCACAATTTTGATAGATCTCTTCCTCGCTTCGTTCACTAGCATCTCTACATTCTCCAGGGTGCCATATCTGGGGTCTACGCTCCGGTAATCAGAGATGTCGTAGCCCATGTCCTTCATCGGAGAGCAATAAACTAACCCCCTCAGTCATGGATCACGGAAGAAGAAACAGCAAGGAAATGAGACGAGGACATACTAGGGGAAAGCCAGAGAACATCGATGCCGAGTGTCTTCAGATAATCTAATTTCTCAATAATACCAGGAATATCCCCAATGCCATCGCCATTGGAATCGTTGAAGCTGGAGGGGTAAATCTGGTAAACGACAGAATCCTTCCACCAGGCCCTCTTTGCCCTTTCAGGTTCTTGCCCCTTCTTCGTCTCTGTCACAAGAGCAGCCATGGTAGGTCAAACACAGTATTACTAGAGCTCAAAGGAAAGAAATGTAAAAAGAAAAGGCAAAGGACCTATAAATCAAAACTAACAGAGATAAGGATAGCCTCAAGGAATCGTAGGAAAAGAAAGGAAGAAGGAAAGAGAAAAAGAAAAAAAGGGTCAGGAAAGAAGGAGGAGGGGGAGAGTCTACTCGAGGGCCCTTCGCAACAACTTTACAAGGAATTGCCGGGAGCGGTTGTGGCGACCACTGGCCCAACCAACCAACTCCAAGCCCAACATAAAGCGCACCACCTGTCTTCCTCTCCACATTGCTACAGCTGCAACTGACCCCTAGCTCAATTATGGCGCACCGGGGGGGGCTCGTCCAGCTCTACCCCTCACACACTTGAGCCCACATTGCAAGTACGATACAAAGCACAAGTAAGGCGAAGCTTCCCTCCGCAAGAAGGAACCCCCCACCAAACCCCCACACGTCGGTAACTCCCAAATTAACATCCATCACAAAAGCTCACTCGCGGAGACCACCGGGCAAATCCGATTGGAGGGGGTGGTGGAAGAGTTTTAGAAGAGGGAAAGGGGAAAGGGGAAATACCTAAGACGAGGGGAGAGTGAGCTACGCGTTTAGGCTATAACCTTGGGGGCGAATAAAAGTACTCGAGTATAATACTAGTCTCGGCAAGAAATAGGGGAACACCATTATCACAATTAGGACTAATACAGTGTACTAGTACTATACTGCACGAATGATACGATAGTGCGACGGTAATCCATTCCATCGGTGGCATGTCAGAGGGCAAGACGGGACGGAGCCGCAACGGAAAAATGGACTGTAGAAATAGTTTAAAATAAAAACTTTTAAAAAAGAAAAAAAAACTAAAACTACTCGTAGAGAACCCTTTTTCATGCTCCATCACCTATCCCAGTTGGTCCTTCGGTGAGCAAAATGCTAGGAGTGGAAATAAAATAAGAAGGGAATAAAATAAAAGGCATATCAAGCTAGCAAGTAAAGAAATCTTCTCGTCGTAATTGTGCTTAATTTCCTCCCGAACCATATCCCCGTTTTAACAATGAAAAGCAGTCCCTACAATCAATGCCTTTCCCAGTTTCCCTTCGTTCTCATAACCGAAGGAAAATACGAAAGAGTGCAATTGTTAGGGAGGGACTTCCCTTCCTAACTTCGTCGCAACGCAAAAAGAGAAAAAACAGTGCAAGGAGACATGAGCAGCAAGTACGAGGATACAAAATAATGAAACGACGGAAAGTAAGAGAAAAAAGGAAAATATTTTGATGTGTTCCCGCCCATTAGGAAAAGAGAGGGCGGTGTTTCTGGACGAAAATAAAAGAGTAATGAGAATATAGTAGAGGCGGTGATTGCCAGACTTGGAGGTCACAAACAAAAAAAGACTCGGGTCGTTAGGAGCAAACTATCATAGGAAGCGAGATGGAAATCCAGATCTTAGCCTAGATGTAGAAAAGGTACAGAAGAGAGTGAGATGAAATGAAATCAGGAAAGAGTAGAAAAACGTAAAATAACCATTCCCGTTCATGAAAAATAAAGACCTCCGTTACATGAATACATAGCTCCGCCTCCCACCCATTTATTGAACTGATAAAAATGTATGATTTATGTAATTTGCTACGGCGTAACGAAGATAATTTCTGAGGATCGATTGCAAGGAGGAAATAAAGTACTCGCCCACGTTTATTCTTTTGGGAGGATAGATCAATCGTATCAACGCTATGGTGAAATTGATTCAGTATGAGCTGGCCGAACACGCGAATCTAGGAATCACTCACCCTCCCGCCTCTTCTCCCACTTCCAGCACCGCCACCTTGTTGCTGCGGTGGTTGGAATACCGGAATACCATAAGGATATCCGGTCATGAGCTGTAACGGATTAAAGACTCCGGGGGTTCCACCCATACCTCCCAGCATCGGGTTATTAGCCATTTGCTGCGGCTGAGGTACAGGAGAGCTGCCGGGGTGGCCAGCACGGTACTGATCTTGTGAAGCTTGTCCTCCATTATAGTTTCCCATCGGAGGTGGCATCCCAAAGAAGTTTGGCCCTGGGCGCCCCATCGATTGTTGCAACAAGGCCTGATATTGAAGAGCGGGGTTATTGATTCCAGGGGGAGCAGGAGTACCATAAAGCGAACCTGCGGTAAGGCTTAGTTGCTCAAATGCCCTTAAAGCGACTGGGTCAAATCCTCCGTTTTGAGGCATCTGAGAGGCAGCAGCCGCCAAGGCAGCCGGATCGAAGCCGGAAGGGGGAACATTATAATATGATACTGGCGGGAGATCGCGATTATTATTATGATGATTGTGGTTATGGTTTGCAGGCGAGTTTTGAGACGCTCCCCTGCGATCATTACTGGCATTTGAATTATTGACACCATCTCGCGGATGGTCCTTCGGTCCATTACTAGTATTGGTGTTATTAGAAACCCCGTTGCGAGTAGGTAAGCCAACTTCGTCCATTAATCTCTTGTACCCCTGTGATGGAGTAGCCTTAAGCTTGAGCAGGACGTTCCGGACGTTCTGGGCTACTTCGCTCCGCATTGTCTCCTCAAAGAATGGTGTGGTAAGAACCTTGAAAATGAGAGTCGCTCCGCACGAATGATCACTGAGAATATCTTCCAATACCTTGTCTCCAGGCGAGAAGAATAGGGCCTTAAGTATTGTGTCACGTGCCTCTGGCTCGTTCCTCTGATTGATAACCTTTAACACGGTCAGATAAGCAACCTTGTGCGTACAAAGATGCACAAGATGCGGAACCAAACGTGGAGCAAGAACTGTGCGACGACGGGGGAATGTGCAGGTGTCAAGGAACCAAGTCAGTAACAAAGCGCCATTCGCATTTGTAGCGAGCTGGACGCTGTGCAAGGCGATAGCAGCAGCAAGCATCCTCTGCTGGTCTTTGCTTGCATGATGGCTCTCAAGACATGCCCTCATTGCTCGAGCACCGAATCTCCCTTGTGCAATTTCCCACATGCGGCTCAACATGGTCTCGAAAATAAAGTCGTTCCATGGAGCACCGAAGCGAAGGCAGCACTGAAGAACATAATTTCCATATTGGTCGAGGAACAGAGCAACGGTGTAGGGTCGGAGGCAATCGCAGATCTTCTGCATTTGAGCAGGAGTTTTGGCGACATCGATGATCTTCTGCCCTGCCCAAGTACCATTCTTGTCTGTCGTAGAAATAAGCATCAAACTATATTTGATAGCATGATAAAATGTACTCACGAATTCCAATTTCGGCAAGGTGGGGACCGATCTCTACTAGCATCGCCTCCTTGATCTCCTCAGAGCAGTATTCAAAGAGCTTCTGTACGACAGTGTTTCCAAGGTAATCTGGTATACATTAGCTCAACCCATAAGATTGTTGGTTACTGGCAAACTACCACTCGAGAGTTCGGCAATCTCATCCAACATGGCCATCGCGATCTCTTCAATTTCAGTTTGCGAGCAATTTCCATTATCAATCCGTTTCCTAATATCACGCAATTTAGGCGCGTCATGAACGCGATTGTGGGTTGGTTCCGGGATTGGTGGAATTTCGGGTTGAAAGTCCTGGTATTCAACAGCCTTATCGATGTTGGTTCCCACCATCAGAGCATCCTCATGCTCTGCGCCAAATTCCTGTACAATCTTGACGATATCCTCCCTCATGTCGATCAGATCAGGCAATTTAAGTGCCACGGGGCTGTCACGGGAGTCGCTCCCATTAGCAGCAGCACCATTCGCATCACGAGACAAAGCACCATCCCCAATCGCAGGTGTGGAGTCGCCTTGAGGCCCGGGGCTCGGTGAACCATAGGCACCGCCATTTGGTGTGGGAGTACCATTGCTCCCGGCTGAGGATGGCTTCGCAAACCCGATTCTCACCGGGCCGGCACCGGGAAAAATTTCCTTTCCGTTGAGGCTGCTTCGGGCCTGGACTGCAGAGTCGATGCTGTTAAAGTTGACAAACCCACAGTTCTTGTGGGTAAGAACGCGAGCGGACTCAACATTACCGAAACCTTGGAAGATATGAACAAGCGATGTTGTAGTAGTCGATGCAGGAATATTCCCAAGCCAAAGTGAGCGTGTAGGCCCTTCCAGAGAAGACTCCTCGATTGAAGCTAAGCCTCCCTCACCACTTGATGGCCTAGGATGCATATTCCCGAGTTTCAAAGTATGATCAGAACTGTTTGCTAAATCAAAGTAGTCCCGGCCAATATCAGCGGCGCTTGTCATTGAGTCCAATCTTGATGGCGTGGCCAAATAAGACTTTAGCCGATTGACTGGAGGTGAATCCAGGACACCGGCAGTCCTGGCTCTGGGGCGACTTGGGGAGAAGGGCACACCGAGAGAGTGAAGAGCTGCCTGGGTAGCCAAGTTAGCCTGAGCTGAGGGGGTTACATTGCCGCTTTGTTGTCCAGAGTAGAGGTGACGTTGTTCCTCTTCCTCTTCCTCCTCCTCTTCATCTTCTGCATATTTTTCCTTGGCGTTAACAGAATACGAACGAATCCTATTCGACCTTTGAATACTGGCAAGTTCAGAGATAAATGGTTGCAAGGCTGCTGCCCTTTGTCCTTCAATAAGAGTATCCAGGCCCATCGGCTTAGCCAACGTAGCACGGGCTGCCTGGGGGCTGTCCACAAGCCCGAGGTAATCCAAGGTTTTTGGTGCCATATGAGTTCCTTCGTCATCCTTCGAGAACGACGAGTGTGCAGGTGATGAAGGAAGCCCGTTGTTTCCACCCGCGGTAGGACGGCCGGGGGTCCAGGAGCTTGCAAAGATAGATGGCCCAAATGGGCTCACATAGTTGGCACGGGGAGGGAGGTTCAGAGATCCGGATCTCAATCTGGACGCCACAGACGATGATGACTGGGCAGCCGATACCGGACCATTGTCCACCATCTCAACATTCTGTGGCGAGTTGGATTTAAACGGGGAGGGTGCTGGGGAAGGGCGGCTCGTGGAAGGGATGCCGGGAATAATGGTCGGGGCGGTAGTGAAACCGCCAGGAGAAAATCTAGATGGAACGGTTCCCGCACGAGCCCGACGGTGGACAGTGGAGGCGTAATCGTTTTGTATAGCAGGTGGTTCCTGGTAGCTGCTGATAGGGTTCATCTCCTGGGCCATACTCTCGCGATCTCTCAGAGAAGATGACGATTGATTTGAGGACGACACCCCCCATAGACCCGGTGGTGCAACACCTTCTTCCGCCTGAATCTCACGGGCTCTACCGAAACGACCAAACTTCCATTCAGCCTCGTTTAACAAGTAATAGTTTGAAAGATTTAGGGCATGAGAGGTAGACTAACCTTTTAGAGAAGAGCCTGCTGCTGCCCGAAGCATCGTAAGATGGGGAACCTGCCCCCATTCTCACATTACTAGCGGAACTACCAGCACCGCCCATGACACCATTTGGATTATAACTAGCCCGTATAGAATTACTCGACGCCGAATCAGTAGGAGATGTATTTGCTGTGTTGACCCCGGTAGAGGGGCCTGAGACGTGTTGTGGAGCGAGATGGTTCATGTTGATTTCGGAAGACGACGACATTAGGAATTATGTCTACAAACGTCCGGTTGAAAAAGTTAGCTGAGACTCTACCGATTGGAGCTAGCCCAATGGTGACTAAAAAAGAAGAATGGGGGGGTAAAGGTCTCAGGCCTACCAATGATGTGGGCCCGCCAGTCGGAGAGGCTTGCTCTTTGGTATTTCTAGTTGGAGCGTAAAAAAGGCCGAGGAAAACCTTTCTACAGCCGCTGTGATGGTATGGCCACAAATTTCGTATCGATGTCGAAAATACTGGTGCGGCAACCAACGTGACCTGAAAATATCAGGTACCGAAACCAGTCTATTGAAAACCACCGTGCGATTAATTTCTCCCCTCGAATCTAACCTCTTCCTTCGTAATTATTCCTCTCTAGCACAGCTGATGGGTGATATTTTTCGCAGACGTTATTTTCTCTTTTTTCCTTTCTTTTCCTCCCTCTTAGGTAACCTTTTGGGCCAGATCGCAGCGAGTTTGCACGCTACGGAACGTCTCCTTCTTCCTCACTGGTTTCTCGAATAAGGAGGCCGGCGCTGTCAGTAAGTATGAAAGCCAGGTCGGAACGGCAGTCGACAGTACAGAGATTAGGGAGTCACGGAAAGGCAGCGGGCATATAACACCTGCTGGCTGATGTAGGCAATTCCGCAATCTGTCGCAAAGGAGAAATGTGGGCTCCGAAAAGGATTGTGACCGTTGGAGAGTGAAGGGATGGAAAAAAAAAAAACTAGGGCTGGGTTGCTCGGAAGAAAGTACGACGAAGGGACCGTGTATGCGTTACTGTTGACTACAAAGTCTGGCGACAGATTAAAAAGGGGTGGAGCGACTCAACGAAGAAAAAAGAAAAAAAGGCCGATAGGCGATGAGTGAGAGAGGATGGCCGCTGTTGGCGAGACAGGCCTACGGTATTGAGGGAGGATTGGGGGGAGAGAGCGAGAGGAGAATAAATTGGCGGAGACAGGGTGGAGGGGGAGGAGAGAAGGAGGAAGGGGAAGGAACGCGGAGTGAGGAAAAAATAATTATTAGGGTGAGTACGGTAACGAGAAGGAAAGGCGAGAGAGAAGAAGGAAGAATTAAGAAGGGTGAGAGGGGAGTGAGAGAGAAGGGGGGATAGGTAGGAGGGAGACGGGGTGGGAAAGTAGGGTGTGGCAGCGAGAGAGCGAGAGAAAGGGTCCAGGGGTGTGGTACGCAGGCAGCCCAGAAACAGAGCAGAGGAACCAAGCTGGGGAGCTTCGGAGCCCTGACAGTGCTTGTGCTTGATTGATTCTCTGTCAATCTGTCTAAAGAAAGTCGTGTGGAAGAGGCACGGTAGATGGCGCGGAGTCAGGTCCTCATCATTATGGGGGCTCACTCCGTATTCAGTCAGCGGAGAGACGACTATAAACTACTTGTTTGAAGTTCAATGGATACGAGGGTGAGAAGTGCAGTTACCATAGTTGGGAAGAAATACTATGTGGTAGTTCTTGTAGTCTGCTGGAAAGGGAAAAAAAGAAGGATTGTAGGTATCACGTACTGCACGGTGCAGTAGGATAAGTACTATTCGTGCTTTTGCATATACAGGACGCACTGTACCAGTAATCGATGAATAGGGAGGCTTGCGAGAGAGGATATCCATCAAACCCATCAATCACTCCATCCATTCCATCTACCTGTCTAAAAAAGAAAAGGTTGGCATCAAGCTGTCTCTCCCATCCACCCAGTAATAGAAGTACTGTAGCCTGCGCAGCACCAACATGCCGATTTGTTGAATGAACCTCGCCTGCTGCCGGCACCTGCTCGTCCTGCCGATAAATTCTCTGGTCCGCGGGATACAGAAGTAAGGGCGGGCGAACCAAATCAAACCAACTGCGAGACAATACATGTCCATAGTCAGACATCCCTCTTCCTCCTTCAGACATAGACTTGGGAACCACACCTCGCCTCTCCACATGTCCACCGGTACTAGAGCACACACTCCAGCCTTAAGTTGTGCTCCTCATCCTCTCTTCAAATCTTCAAATAGTCTAGCTGGTAAGCTAGGTACATTACTTCCCTCTTACCGCCTCCCGGCGGAACATTGGCATACTCTAAACCTCCTTTGCCTCACGATGCTCTTTCTGGCTAGGTGGGATCAGGAGCACATCCAGGCACTCGGACCGAGAAGCTTTCCCCGCCGCGACCATGCACTCTTCATCGATTAAACTCCCACTAGCCGGAACGCCATACTCTATGAGCGATCTACAATTACGAAAGGAGAGGTGCTTCTAGCACCCAGAGCTATCTCAATCAACCGACCAATCAATCATGAAAATGACATAGAAACTCCCGAGCCGGCGACCCGTCCGGACCAGGCTAGACCAGAACGGAACCACATTATATCAATCCGCCGGAGTGAATGCTTCTCCCCCCCGCCGCCGCCTACGGTTCTCGACATCAGCACTTAGGACCCCGGCTATATCATATGGAAGTTAAAGTTAGTAAGAAAAGAGAACAATGCTACGGTATTTCCCAATCCCGACGGAAGAAAAAAAGAAGAGCGACCGGTCTTGCTATCTTCTTGGTCATTCAGTTGAAGGGGATTCTCCGGATTTAATAACCCCCCCCCCCCTTGTGCGACTTTGATGGCTGAGCGAGAATAAGAAGAGGGAGGGACCTATTATTTTACGCGCGCCCCGAACATGGGTGAAACGAGAGTTTCCCAAAACCCAAAATTGACCCCCTCTATCAGGGTACAGGCACAGTTCCGGTACTCGCATAGCCAACTGCGGTGGCTTGCCAGCCAGCCTGCTCAACACCACCCCTTTCTGCTCAACCACTATTTTCCTTCTTTCGCTACTACTGGTTGTGATACCTTCATACCGTCCATTTTACTAGTACTTGTACGAGTACCGCACAAGTGCTTGTATTACTGTGGCGGTAACCCGCCCCTATTCCAAACGGACCATAGAGGACAGAACAGAAAGATAAGTAAGAGCCACGGGCAACCAAGTGCGCCCAAAATAAACCAAAACCACATGGGCATAAGCCTCACCGAGCCCCCGCATACCCGCCGTCCATCACCGCTCAACGTGGCTTGACACATAAATTATCACACTCCGACAAGATATGCTTAATTATCATCATACCCTCATCCACCTCCACCGCAGAGGTGTTACCGATTGGGCAAATCTATTCACCCCGGGAATCCGGTAATAGATGCCCCCCGGTAGACTACGGTACCTCAGAAACCTACAGTACTAGACTAACTTGATCTAACTAAATCCGGCCGTTGTCTCCCAACCTAGCCCCATCTGGACCCGGCACAGCAACTGCTCCTACGGTACGGTACAATAGATGATTTAGAACGTCATGGAAAGCCCCCGCAGCAACGCACCCCAATGTGCAGAACGAGATGTAGCGTCCTAGGAGAGTTCTTGAAAGCTTCCTTTTTTAGAGGGGGGGGTAGGCTTTGTTGACCGGGTGTTTTTTTTGGGGCGAGCGTGAGGATGGAGTGTCACTGCATACGGGCCCAGTTGCTGGAAGTTTATGTGGAAGTTTTAGTGCGAGGTGAAGGGAAGAGGGAGGGTGGCTCGGATCATATTGGATCTGATGGGAGGTGAGAGGAAGGTTTGTTAAAGTGATTGTTTGGTGAGGATGGGATGGGGTTTATTGAGGTTACTTGTTTACGGCAGATTTTCTTCTACCACGCGCTGGTTCGTGGGCAGCTATGGCTTGATCTAGGGGTTTATGTATCGTCTTAGTATCTTAGATTTACAGTACTAGTACTCGAGTACCTAATCTTCATAACGCTTCTTAATGCCAACTGGGTGTCGTGTATCCCCGACGTCTGTTTGGGGAAAAAACGGGGTGTGGTTCGATGCCGGTATTCCTTGTGCGCAGTACCAGTGCTTTGCCTGCAGGGAGAGCACTGGGGTCTTCACCGTGCCCACGACAGGACTGGGCGGACACTTATGATAGGTAAAGAGGGAAGTCGTCAAAGTAGGGTAACAATTAGTTACCCATTGCCGATCCCTGCTTGTCACTAGCTACTTGTAGGGGTGACAAATCCTCGCTTTTTTCACCTTCTCGCACCATTCTCAAGCACCGTTCCTATCTAAACTCCTCTAGGCTCCAGAAAATTGCCACACACGTAGCCATCAGAACCCGAAACGAATCAACATTCGGACCCGCTAACCTGGGCTTCGTTAGCGAATCGAGTCGTCTACTGGACTCGGCAATTTTAAAGCAACTGGAGCGTGAGCTATAGTATCGTACCTGCCCCCGAGAGTGGGCTGCGGCTACTGGTATTTGCTCGAGTACAGATTAGGTACCGGTACCTGCGGACCCCTGATGAGTGCCAGGCGGTTTGGGGGTATCCGATTTGGGAAAGGTGAGTGATCCAGTTATGGCACAACCCATGCCTGAGCCTCGCACCGCCAATTGCTGGCGGTCGGGGTTGAGGAAACCACCTACTTGCTGTACTTGTGGTTCTCAAAAGTATCCGGATGCCTTGGCGCTAAGACTGGCGGATTTAGGTGTAAATTTGGACGTCTTGGCGTTTAGGCATCCGGATACTTTTGAAAACCGCGGTACTCGGGGTGTGCATGAAAAGTGATTAACCTTTTGTGGCGTAGTTAGGCATAAAGTGACAGGGCCGGTTGGATGTGGGCCATGCCTGACTGGTCCTGTCACTTTGTGCCAGACTGCGCCACAAGGTGTTAACCACTTTCATATACCCCCGAGCACAGGTACGAGTGCTTGTGTCAGCATGCCTGAGGACATACCGAAAATACGGCACAACGAAAGATGGAAGGTTCAGTGGAGATTAACCAAAAACGATAAGGGGTGGAAGGTTTGCTCTTGACCGGGTTGTTCGCTGTGACATATCTTTCGGTAGGCCCTCGGGTACGTTATAGAAAAACTTTCTGCCAAGGTGGGGTGAGGTGGTGTAAGGTAGGTTTGCAGCTACGGTAGCTGGCATGCTGTACCGCACAGGATATTGAATAGGAGTGGTGAGCCGGAAATGGTGATAGTAGTTAACTAGATAGTGCACGAGTGCTCTTATGTATCCTGCATGCATGCAACCTTATTGGGATTGCGCAGCCAACTTGTAGGTATGAAATGTGGATTGTGATAGAGACGTTGACTTCGTCTAAGGGCTCGCTCGTTCGTTCGCTAGAATTGCTAAAACAAAGAGCTGATTTGGGGGAGACCGAAGACGTACGGCAGTGCGCTGGGGGGTGTTGCAACCTTTGCTGGCGTAGGAGGATATGGGTGAGAGACCACTGTATGGTTGCCTTCGTTAGGCTTCACCTGACTTCCGGAACCAGCTGCAGTACCGTAATCTGCGGTCCGGGGCCGGTGTTGCCATCGCCTCGCAGATTCGACGGATCGAGCGGATGTGTACATGAGATTACCTCGCTGGCGGGGGGAATTGCTAGAGGGTGAACGATCGTGAGGCTCAGGCTTGGTTTCATAAGAGCTTGGCTGTTAGGTCTTCCATTGGCGTGGGTGGTCGGTGGGGGCAAAAAAGGAGACAACTGCTGGTCTTGACTATCCTTGCTCCCGTTTGACACCTGCTTCATCATTGGAGTAGCGCTATTTCGGAGGGCTGGGGCATGTTGATCGTGCTATTATAAGAATAGTCGTGGGGTGCTGGGGAATTGGCGTTTAAGATCGCCCGAGGGTCGTTGGCAAGAACTGGAGTGCGGTGATTGGTTGGCCCCGCGTTTGGAGGAATTGATCATGGGTCATCACTCAACCAGAGGCACGTTTCCAACAAGGCACTATGCTTTATCGGCGACGTCTCTGAACCGCTTTGTCATCCTCTAGTTTTCTCACGTCTAGAAATCTCCATAAAGTCGCCGATATGTCCTACTATTGGTAAGTGCTGACGTTACCTGGCCGACTACAGTAAATGGTAAGAAACCTCACCTTACGCAGGCTACCCACCATACTATCGACCTACTGGTGTGGATTCACTGAGAACGCCCCCACCCCACCCATCCTATACGTCTCCAGGATGCCCTGGAGCGTATTCTGTGAGTACATAGCACAAACTCAACCACGCCAGAGAAGAAGCAAGCGTTTTCTCGAACTCTGTCCTCACCGGCTCATGCATCATGGTAAATTGTGTGCAGGTGGGAGCCCCTTGGCCTCCCACTCGCCACCATCCTCCCAGAATGAGATATGGGGTCACGCTATTTTTTCTTTCTTTTTTTTCGCCTCCGTGATTCTCAAGCACAAGCACGGTACATACTTGTATAGTGCAGGCCAAGATAGTGTTTTATTGGGGTCGTTTCTTGCACTGTATAAAGGGATCTTCCCCCCAAGGTGCTTCTCGAGTGCCGGCGGTATCCTTGCATGATAGGCTGAATACAGAATTCTCTCCTTTTGCACCTTCTGCGATTCCGAATCTAGTATACGAGATTACGGCTTCTCTCCCCCTGAGATTCGCGTTTGGGTTCTCGGATCGCTTCGTCAAGGAAGTTGTTACCACCTGTGCGGATTTTGTGACGCACGATATCCGAACTTGGCTCCTGCGCTATCCGCGAGACGGTAACTAAAGGGGATCAGGATTTGATTTCTTAGCAAGTTGTTCTATCCCGGTATGTGTGGTAGCAAGCACCAGAGACCTCGAGTGACACTCTTTCTCTCCCGTATGGGCGCGAGGGAAAATATGTAGGGCATTTGAGCACGTTATGGCCCTTTGGATGTACTGCGTCTGTTGTATGAGAAATCTTCGGGTGCACAGCATTCATGCTGATATATACGTAGTGCACATTGAACCCTTCGTGCATTACGAGTGAGGAGCTGTGATAGCAACGAGCGGAAACGGTGCGCCCCTTTTCCTCAAGCCGAGTTCAACGAAACAGGAAACAAATTACCTCAAATATCCAAACAATTCCGGGCCTTCCCGCCTCCCCCGGGGAAAGGAAGGGGAGGGGAAATAACACTAACGGTCTGTACAACTAACCTCGGGATGAGCTTAGGGTGCGCCTGAAACTACCGCTCTTGCGGAAACTTAATTCCCGGTATGCGTTGCTCAGCAGCAACCTCACGATACGTCGGAGAGAAGAGCGGCTATTCGATTCTTGTTACACAGGGCCCACAACGAGAATTTGTTGAAGGCTGGAACGTACTATGTCCCGAAGTGCACCCATGAATATGCGGGGCGGGAGATTTCTTCAGGGGAATTGTTCTCGAAGGTCTGTCTTGTGATCCTTGATTATGATCACCGTTTTTTTGGGAAGCTAAAATAACTATTATTAGACCTGTTACGGTCTTAGGTCAAGAGTAGGGGAGCGTTTCGGGTGTGGTGGTCTTGGTGGGGTTACTTATTTTCTAGTGAGAGAGGTTCTTGGCTGGTTGGATTTTTTTGGTGGACCCCGATGTGCCTTGAGGATCACTATGGGGGTGCGGAAGGGTGGAATAGTTTTCTTCCGGAGGCTTGCTCTCTGTTTGCGCGAAAGGACGAGGTGTGTTTCTATTCTGGAGAGGGAGCATTGCCTACTGCTCCGATTTCGGGGCGGCGGAGGATGGGGCCGAGGGCGAATATGATATATTTGGTGCCGTGCTGGGAGCTGTGCCCCGATCCTCACCTACGGCACCGACCTCTTCACTCCCTCCATGCACTCTGTAGATGGATTACCTATTTTTCTCGAGCAAAGTCTTACACTGGGTTATCAATTGCCTGTTATCCACCCCTGCCTTCAATCTCTCTCCTACAAAACCCGGGTCCCCCCTCTTTTCTCATTTCTGCCCTATCTCAGAGAGAGCTCCACTTTCCAAATTTGCTGCTCTATGCCGAAGGGTAGCACTGTCTCTGCCTCTGACGGCTCACTGCGCCGAGGGTGCACTAGGTATCTACTAGATATGCTCTGTATTTGTATTCTCTCCTCTCCTCTTCCTATACTCAATCTACTGCTTTGCCTATCAGGCTTTTGTCCAACCAGGCCTCTCTTTATGCATTTTTCTCTCCTTTGCTCTTGGCTTATTTTTACTCTTAAGTTTTATCGAGTACCTTGGGCTTTATTATGTTTACTTAGTCACGAGACTTTGTGCAGGAGAAACAGTTGTTTCCTTATTCGGAATTTGGATAACACACTTGATGTTTTTTCTCTCCCCCCCCTTTTTTGTTGTTTGATTTTTGGTTACAATAGGCTTTGTTCATCGAATTGCTTGTAGCCTTGTGCAATGTTTTTGTATTATAACTTAAACAACCAGACAATGATTTTATAAAAAGAGTTGAAAAAAGGACACTCGGAGCGGCCTGGTAAACCCCTATAGGGTAGTTCCGAGGCCGGAACATGGTTTGTAAGCTTGCTGTATATCGGCTCATATAGGATGCGGGGTATCGTACTGTTTCGATCGGCGGGGTTGCCCGGGGGTTGCATTAACTTGACGGTTATGGTAGAGCTTTGTTATACGGATAAGATACCTGTTAGACGGGTGCGGTGGGGCCTATAGTATTCGGTACTACGGTTAACAAACCTTAGTTATCGAGGACGTGGTCTGAGGATTGATCGAGGGGGGGAGAACTGTGGCTTCCATGTTTCGGATATTGGACGCAGAAGCGATGTCGATAATAAATTGATCCTCTATAATTAGTTAATTAGGATTAAATTAATTATTATAATTATTATAATAATATCATAGTATTATTATATAATAAATAGTTGCTCGCTTGGGATATGTGGTATGGAAGCCAGGGCCAGTAGAGGAGCAGGTTGTGTGATGCGAGGAGGGGGGGGGGGGGGGGTGCTCGCCGGATCTATGGATAAAATTTATATCTATGTCCCATACCCGGTGTTAAGCCTTTGGAGGGCTACTGATATGCCTTCCCTACAAAGTGGAGCTGGTGGCGACCTCAAAGGGTCCTTGCACTGATTCAAGTCCTGAGAGCTAGATTTCTTGTGCTAGCGCGATGGAATCTGAGCTCGGAGGAAGCAAGAAGGTATAGTATAGTGACGACTTTAAGGAGGGAATGAGGCTTGTGGCGTTTTTATATCTCCGATCTAGATTTGCTAGTGATTTTGAACAATCCTTCTAAAGTGGCTTACACCCACGATTCTGTTTAATATTGTTGGAAGGAGCTCCTAGGAATTCGGGAAATTTGCCTGAACCTCTTCTGGATCAATTCGCTCATTGACCCGGTACTGATAGGACGCGACATCGGCGTTTTAGGATGATTTTGCGAGGTAGGGTGCTCGGTTATATGCTTGGGCTTGGTTCATGGGTACCCTATTACTTCGGGTTTAGTCAAGGTCTCTGGAGCTGCATAGGTAATCTTTAGAGATTGGTATGATAATATTATGATAATTATGATATGATATTATTATTGAAATGTACGGTAAGAGGGTTCGTAGTTAAAGTGCCTCCCTCAGGGTGTGGTCGTACAGGTTTTGGTGACATCTGAGTTTCATAGTTTGTCACTCGATAGGACGTTGTTGCGAAAACGCCTGGAAAGTTCGCCGAGAGGGGAAGGAACAGTCCGAAATTTAGGGGTTTTTTTTATGAGCCTTCTGACCTCTGCAGGTTGCAATATGACTAGCTTCTGAGCAGATTTACAAGGTGTCAGTGTCCTTGAAAGGACACATATTTTTCCTCCTCCGAAGAGCGGGAGCCAGATATTCTGGATGCCGTAAATTCAGCGTTGCGAATTGAGTTGGAAGAGCTGGAAGAAGGTGACCATTCTTATTTGTATGGACAAGGGAAAAACTGGAGTTAGGAAAGGAAAAGCAGCAATCCTCTGCTTGGGAAGAAGATGGTGAGGAAAACATTTTGGTGAGGGAATACGTACGTATGGCAGTTCACAGCATAGACATTCCTGCTCCAGTAATATGCAACGCCGTAGTAAAATTAGGAATCCCTGATTACAGAAGATAGGACGCAACGATTGATAACCGAAGGGATGGCGAATGCATGTAGCATAGTATTCAGGAAATATCATACAGGCGGTAGAGAATAAGTTAGTGAAACGCCATAGGTAACTAAAACTAGAGAGCTCTGGGCTCAGGGTCAATTCCAAATCTGTGACTTGGTGAATATGGTACGCAGGAGGGCTTTCCTTAATACGGACTTTAATGGCTAGGTGCCGCCATCTACGCCCACTAGTCTCTTTCCTAATATAATACTGTGATAGTATTATACCTTCACTCATAGTCTTTAGTGTGGGCCCTTTTTTTTCCCGATTTGGGGCTCTATGGATTTCACTTAAAAACAAACACAGGGACATCATACTCACCTTCTCCAAACAATTCCCGACTCTCTCACACTTCACCCTTCCCTCATCCTCTTCCGCTCTTCCGTCCTCCCCCCACCCTATCTTCACTTATCTCCTCGTCCTCGCGTCTGGGTGACCTGTCTTCTGCTCTTTACTCCGTTAGCCTCCTTCACTCTCGCATTTTTTCCTACCACCACTCTACCTAGGAATAAAAAGCGCTTGGAAGCTTCGCCTGTGTTTTCGTTCCCTTTTTGGATTTTTTTTGAGCCGTATCAGCCTTTTGGCTATCCCCCTTCTATAACGAGTCCGCATTTTGCCTTTGCTGCAGGGTATGTGATGCTATTAGATCTTCCTACCAGTGGATTATTGGGACTAACTTTGGTGTGAATTATAGTCCACTGGGGATTGCTATATCTCTCATTGATCAATCATAAATCCACGGTACTAATATCGTGAGTGGTAACTGCCTTGCTTGATATCTTCTTTAGTTTGTCGACTATTTCTGCTTTGAAATCTGCTAATTGGGTGTCGGGATTGGGCGAGTAGTGTCTGATAAAATGTCCGGCGGAACTCCTAGCCCGCCCGCTTGCCTTGAAGAGGAGTCTTGGCCGCTTTCATCTCCCTTTGACTTTTTCAGTATCCCTAATACACCTCCGCACATTCTGAAAATTCCGCTAGAGCTTCTCACAATGATAATGCACCACCTCGATCTTGAAGATCTAGCCGCACTCTTCAGTGCGTCCTGGAAGTTGCGCATCATTACGATGACCTTCATCCACCAGAAGCTTGCTAGTGATGCTGACATGCCTGCCCTTCAATGGGCAGTAACACATAGGAAACATCGTCTCCTCGAGGTGCTTTCAAGTTTACCGGGCTATTCTATTGATGAAAGAGATGCGATACATAGCACTCCGTTGAAATGTGCTGTCGCCTGCAAAGACCCAGAAATGGTCAGCCATGTCCTTAGTTTAGGAGCCGATGTTCACCTCAATTCATGGAGCCATGGAAGTCTGCTCCATCTCGCTGCCTCCCGTGACGATCTCGAAGTGACGGAGTTGTTGCTGAATGCAGGAATGGATCCTAATATTAGGGACCCTGATGGCGAAACTCCTCTGGATTGGGTGGTTGAACGGGCGTCATGGCCCGTGGCACAGCTACTCATTCGTTCTGGTGCTACGATTAATCACCAGAACAGCGAAACCGGAATGACACCTTTGCACAGGGCGGTTATTGATATTAATTCTGGAAATGGGTGGGATATGATAAAGGGTTTGTTGAACGAGGGAGCATCTCCAAACATCCTCAACCATGCTTGGCTGACACCTTTGGGGATTGCCAGGAGAATGCAGTCGTATGACTTGGTCGATCTCCTCTTTTATTACGGGGCCGATCAGGGGGCCAAGGATCTTTTTGGGTATGGCCAAATAGAGGGGTACTTTAGGGAGATTGAAGAGGATAGAGTGAGATCTAACTTTTATTAACGAGAGCCAAGGTGGCGGCTTTGTGTACATTTTTCTGGCGTGCCATCGAGAACACTCGAGTACATAACTCCTTATATCTGCTCTGCTTGTGGAGTTTGTGCGTTTACAAACTCGTATCCAACCCCGTCATCACGAAAAATCTATTAAACCAAGCCTTGGCGATAACCTTCTTGCAGCGTCCTCGGGCATCTGTCGCAGACAATCTTCGAGGGATTATTCGCCATTTATTCGCTTTGGAAGTTTTCGAATTCGACATCTCGTCATTGCTAAGCCACGTAGCGAATACATTGAGAGAAATCATTATATAGAAAACGAAATAGGAAACAGTGAGCAAACACCGACAACATGAGAAGGATTTGTCATCCGAGCAGCTGTAGAGGTGTAACTCCAACAGGATATGCGTAACTCTTGGACACGGTAACTATCTGTAAATTCGTAGGATGCTCGACTAAGCATGCTTCGTAAACAGTGGTAATATAAAGGTCGTTGAGCGATTTCTGTATGCTGTTTCCTTCGTTTTCTCTTTTTTCTCTCCCTTGCATTTACACCTTTGGTTAGCTGGGGAGTTTTTTGCTTTTACTTTGTTACTATTATTGGTTTCTCACCCTTCTTCTGTTCGGTATTTTTTGGCAGGTTTCTGGAGCGTTCCGATTATTTCTACAGGTTACAATCATATCGTTGCATCCATCTTCAGTAGCAGACGGTTCGAATAAAAATTTCATTGTGCACAAATTTTCACTCAAAATAGCAGTGGTCCATCAATTCAAGTGACAACGTCCACCCTATATATCACACTGTGCATGTAACTCCCATATCCTAATCTACCCTGGGGGCGCCTTCTCTGCAGCAACTCCTTGCACTTTGGGCATCTTTTTATTTGTCCCCAACGTGTCCAAATCTTTCTTATTATGATAGTGCGGCGCAACCTCCACCAGCCACTCTGGCTGCAACGGCATGACGTTTCTCATGAACTCCTTGCCTATAACTTGATTAGCGCTCATCTTTAATACCGCTGGTGAAACAAGAAAGGAACATACTCGTTAGAACCAACTCGTAATAGATGACCCATTTAGGATTAACCTCAAACAAACAACTGCTCGGGTGAATATGCACTGTTTGCGAGTTCTTCACGGTACGGTAACTGTCCCCACTCCTCTGTAGCCGCGCAGCGTTGGGAAAGAACCCGCTGGTAATGGCCTTCTGTATCAACTGCGTACTGTTCTCGCCTGCCGTGCTAACTGTGACCTCAACCCTATCGCACAACCTGCTGAGCTGATCGCGGACATCGCGCGCGCGACATAGACTCCTGTGTTGCAGGAAGTTCTCGCGCGCCCATACGTAGCTGAAGTTCGTGTCAACCCACTGGTTCCAGATGTTCAGCAGCGAGAGGTGGTCACCGCCGTCCTTCTTTGTGAAGCGCTGGCGCGCCTGGTCGGCGTGGAATTTTTTGTCTTTGGGCCGGTAGAAGAGGGAGGAGGACTCTCCCAACATGGCTATTATCGAGAGGACCTCTTCCACGCAGCCGTACTTGTCCGCTGCTAGGATGGCCTTGGCTAACATGGGATCTGTGGGGAATTCGGCCATCTGGCGGCCAATCTTTGTTAGTTCGCCCTTGTCATTGAGTGCTCCCAGCGCGTATAGGTTTTCTAGCGCGCGGATGAGTGTTTCGGCCGGAGGGGGGTCCATGAAGTCGAATTCTATCAGGTCGTTTATGCCGAGCGACTTCAGCAGCAGGACGACGGAGTTTAGGTTCGTGCGCTGGATCTCCGGAGTGGTGTTTTCGTCGAGTTCGTTTTGGTAGGCCCACTTCGTGTACAGCCGGAAGCACTTCCCAGGCCCAACACGGCCGGCTCGGCCCATTCTTTGCTTCGCTGCGGCACGGGAACACGGGGTTACCACGAGGGATTCCATCCCCGTGCGGGGGTTGTAGACATTCTCTTTTACAAAGCCTGGGTCTATGACGTACACTATACCGTCGATGGTGAGGGAGGTTTCGGCGATGTTTGTTGCCAGGACCACCTTCCTAGCGCCCTCCGGCGTGGGTTCGAATATTTTAGCTTGCATCTCAGAGGGGAGGTTGGCGTATATGGGACATATTATCATTTCTCGGATCTTGTTGCCCAGTTTGCGACAAGTTTCTTGAAGGTTTTGCTCGGCGGCGTCAATCTCATCCTGCCCTGTCAGGAAGACTAGTATGTCACCTTGTGGGGGTGTGGTGGTGTGAATTTGGAAGATTGTGGTTATAGCTGCATTTAAGTAATTCGCTTCGGGTTGCTGGGTGTAGTGCACGTCTACGGGGTATCGGCGACCAGGGATGTTGAAGATAGGGGCGTCGTCAAAGTATTGGGAGAATTTCTGTGCGTCCATGGTTGCGCTGGAGATTAGCAATTTGAGGTCGGGCCGGAAGCGTGCAATGTCTTTGACGAGGCCGAAGAGGATGTCTGTTGATAGTGTGCGTTCGTGGGCTTCGTCAATCATAAGCGCAGAGTATCCGCCTAGGTCTGGCTCTGTGAGGAATTCTCGCAGCAGCATACCGTCAGTCATATACTTGATTATCGTCTTGTCGCTCGTGGCGTCCTCGAAACGGATGGAGTATCCGACCTCGTTGCCAACTTTGACGCCCATCTCCTCTGCTACACGGGCTGCGACAGACATGGCAGCAACACGACGGGGTTGGGTGCAGCCGACTTTGAGCCCCTTTTTGGTGTAGCCAGCTTCGTGGAGGTATTGTGGTAGCTGGGTGGTTTTTCCGGAGCCGGTTTCTCCTACAATGATGAGGACTTGAAACTGCTCCAGGGCTTTTAGGAATTGTGTTCGCCATTCGAATATTGGCAGGGACTTTCTTGTTTCATCAATTGTCTTTGCCTTGTTCTCTGCTGCCTTAAGCTGCTGTTCCATGAAAATCCTCTCCTTGTCGGAGAACATTGAGTTCTGGTCAATATCTGTGCTGTCCATAAGGAATTTGAGCTGTTGGGAATCGTCGAAGACATACTCGTAGTCTCCTTCATCGACTCGCTCTGCACGCTTGACCTGTGCGCTTGCTTTTTGTGCCTGGTGTTGCTCCCATTCTTCCTGCTCTGTGACAAACCGCTCCTGCCCGTCGTCCCCCTTCTCTACATATCGTTGGTAGAGCGCCTTTTCTTTCTTTTTCATGTCAATCTTGCCCTTCTCGGTGATGTAGTCCTCCGGCAGCATGTAACCATCAAGATGGTCATCGACCCTGAGTCTTTCCTCGGCGAGTCGAAGAATTTCCTTGTTCTTTGCGAATTCTTCCTTCTCCCTTCTAGAAAGGTCTGGGTTTGTCCGTAGTTCTTGTTGTTCATCTTGAACTTGTTTCCGCAACAAGGCCAAACGCTCAAGTTCACGCTTCTTAAGATACTCTTGTCGTGACCTCTCCCTCAAGTCTGGAAGGGCAGCAGCTCGAGCCACAGCATCATCTGCCAAGGCCCTTCGTTGAGCTAGCTGTTTACCCTCTTTCGTAGATGACCGATCCTCAACCAACTTCTTGGTTTTCTCTTCATCCTTCTCCTTGAGGCGCCTTGCAAATTCGTCTCTTTCCCGAAGATCACGCAGTCGTTCCTTCTCGGCCTTTGCTTCCTCGTCCAGTTCCTCTGAATCCTCGCCGTCGCCGTCAAGACGCGCACGCTTCGCCGGCGACAAATCTTCTTGGACCTCCTCTCCCTCCTCGTACTCCTCGTCCCCCCACCTATCACCATCGTCTTCTCTTCTCCGTAATTTCCTAGATTTCCGGCCCCTCTCGCCGCGGTCCTTGTCGCTTCTTCTTTCACCATCCCTATCCCTATCCCTATCCCTATCTTTATCCCTCCGGTCTCGGTCCCTCTCGGAACCCCAGTCTCTTTCTCCATACCTCTTCTCCCGTTTCTCTTCCGTCCTAGTCTCCCTGCGCTTCTCTTTTGAACTCTTCTCCCTCACAGCCGATGAAGGCGGTGGCATTACCGAAGCGTCCTCGTCCTCATCCATCGCTAATAATGAATACTTTTTCTTCCGCTCTACCGGCTTGTCTTTCCTGGACGACGCGCCACCAGCACCTCCGGATTTCCGAGGAACACGGTCATAGAGACTTGAGGTAAACCGACGGGTATCCGAAGAGTCGCCATCTAGAAAGTTCGAGAGTTTATCGTGTAGGGAAGAGGCAGATTTCGCGGAGGAGGCGGAGGCTATGACAAAGTCGATGATTGTAGAGTCCGCAGCACCGGAGAACTTTTGAAGAGTCAGAGGGGGTTAGTATCTGTTGCGGGTAGGAAAGGCGCAGGAAGGGAGGTTTTTTTTTTCCTTACCTTGATAATATTATCAGATACCCAGTTGCGTAGACCGTCCATTTGTATCATAATTTTTGAGGAATAAATGGGGGACTCCGGCAGAGGGAGAAGCCCACAGGGTCATTGTAGGCGCAAGGTACTGTAAGTGACTCAGGCAAGATGTTGAGTTACCCACTCTAATTATGGAGCCTCTTCAAGGTGTAATATACGTATATAACACAGACACGGTTATGTAAACACTACGATCTTGGCATATAGGTAGGTCACGCCTTCATGTGGGGAGGCGCGCAACGCTCTGGGCATTCTTTGTTGGTGAGGGAGAATTACCAACCAAGAGAATACTCAGTACCGGTGATACAATGTTATTGCCGGTAATCTACGCATCTTATTCTACCTATCCTACAATACAGTGCATCGAGGCCAATTGATTTTTTGCTCTCTCTTTATCTCTATCCCCTTCTCTCCCTTCTCTCCCTTCTCTCCCTTCCTCCTCCTCCTCCTCCTCCTCTCATCTTCTACTGTGCCGTGGCGTATCCTCCTCCTATCTCCGCTACACCTCCATCGTCCCTCTCTCTTTCCCGTCTTGCCTGTTACAACTCTCACGGTCTCACCTAGCCTCTCAATTCTACCGACACCCATTAGTTCATCTATCACCCAAATCCGGCTCAGTCCACGCCAGTTATTTGTTTGTTGCTTCACCCCGATCCCCTCTCCCGCAGTAATCACTATACCACCTGCACCACCTGAAAAATACAGCCTTCCCATCGCTCGGGGCGAGCCATTGGTAGATGCCGGAGAAGGTGTCCGATCAGGAGACGCAATCTCAGGGCAAAAAGCGCAAACAACAAAATTTACAATTCCCTCAGTCGTCGCAAGGCTTCTCCCAGAGAAGCATCACCGATTTCTTTGGAAATAACGCCCTGGATTCGGACGTGCCCGCTTCTCGCCCAAGCAGCCCAAAACGTTCCCGGAAGAGCTCGGAGCAACCTGAGCACTCAAAGCACATGTCGACTCCTATAAATCAGCAACCCTGGCGTCGCATCCCCGGGAACGAGATCATCGATCTCACTAGCTCCCCACCTGACCCCCAAGATTTGCCAAACCCAAATATGAATATCGCTGCGACTAAGCCCCCGCGCCCTGCCCCGTTTCAACCTCACGCTGGCGCACCGCGCAAATTATATATAAAGAACCTGCGTAGCCCTTCGAAGACTGACCCGGATGTCTACTTTAATCAGACATGGTCCTCTCTGGAGGCTGCGCTCACAGCCATCTTTGAGAGCCGCAAGATATCCACCAGCTTGGAGGAGTTGTACAGAGGCACGGAAAATATATGTAGAGCCGATAGGGCTGGTGAACTCTACACTAGACTCAAGGCTTGCTGCTCTGCTTATGTTGGTGACCGCCTCAAGTATTCTATTGTGACCTGCAATAGCTGGAAAGATGATGCTGTCAAGTCTGTTGTCAGTGCTTGGGAGAAGTGGAATGACCAGCTGGTTAGTTGTATATCATTTTGAGCCACCTATAAATGAGAGCGAACTAATACTAATTTGATAAAATACAGGAGATGATTAGATCCGTATTTTTGTACTTGGACCGTTCTTACCTCCTTAATAATACAAATCCGAGTATCCAGCCTGTAGAAACTACCGGACTAGAACTCTTTCGGCGCCATATAATACTGGCGCAAGAAATTGAGGCCAAATTTATGAACGGAATCATGACTCTATTTGAACGCGACCGCCAGCAGTACCCGATCAATGCTTCTCTACTCACATCTGCCATTCGCATGGTGGATAGTCTAGACCTCTATGCGTCGCACTTTGAACCTCGGTTCTTGGTCATGTCTAGAAAATACTATAGCCGCCTTGGGATGCTAGAGGCAACTTCTAACTCCCTTGCGGAGTACTTGGACGAATGCTCTCAACAGTTACACAAGGAGGCACTAAGGTGTGAGAGGTATCGCTTGGATCCGCCTACAAAGCGGTCTATGGGGCTTATACTCGAGGAAGGATTGTTGAAAAATCAATTACCTATCCTTACCGATCAAAGAAGTATTGAGGAGCTTCTACAAAAGAAAGACCACAAATCCTTGACGATCCTCTATAGCCTCCTTGATCGTATAGGAGAGCCGAGCAGCTATTTAAGGCCAGCATGGGACAAATACATACTTGTTGTGGGCAGAGGTATAATCGAGGACGAGGGCCGGGAAAATGAGATGGTGCAGCGGCTTTTAGAGCTTAAGGATAGCTTGGATACTTTCGTCAGGGTGCCGTTTAAGGGTGACGACACGCTGGCTTATGCTTTAAGGGAGTCGTTTGGGACATTCCTCAATGCGCGCACGAAGGATCGCTCAGAGATGGTGAATTCAAAGCCTGCTGAAATGATTGCGAAATATGTCGATACGTTGCTGAAAGGGGGTGCTAGGGGGGTCTCCACGGGGGCACCTGGTGATGAAGATGCTAGGCTGGCCTATTCGCTGGAGCAGGTGCTTGACCTCTTCAGGTTCATCCAAGGGAAGGATGTATTTGAAGCATTTTATAAGAGAGATCTCGCGAGGAGGCTATTGATGGAGAGGAGCGCCAGTCGAGATGCCGAACGGAGCATGTTGACTAAATTGAAAACTGGTGTGTTCCTGAGTTGATCTTTACAAGGGTTTGGCTGACTTCTATTCTAGAGTGTGGATCCGGATTTACTCAAAATCTAGAGAGCATGTTCAAAGACATTGAGATTTCCCGAGACGCGATATCACATTTCAAAACAAGGAACCATGCGGGGAATCCCCAAAATGTAGATCTCAACGTTCTAGTGCTTTCTCAGTCAGCATGGCCAACATACGACGAGGTGCCGGTAATCATTCCACCTGAGATGGCACGGTATCTGGAATCTTATAAAGATGCCTACTGCGAGAAACATAGTGGAAGGAAGCTCATGTGGAGACATGCATTATCGCACTGTGTTCTGAGGGCGAGATTTGCGCCGGTATGATTGGGCCATTTCAATGGTTACTTCCTGTCATGAAGTAAGCTAATAAATGGATAAAAAAACAGGGAATGAACAGGGAGCTAGTTCTGAGTGTCCTCCAAGCCGTAGTTCTCCTACTATTCAACGACGTGGAATTGGGCGCCTGCCTCTCATACCAACAAATTAAAGAAGGCACCGGACTAGGTAGCTCCTACCCTCTCAAGAATGAGCAAAACTAACCTGCCCCCCTCTCTTATAGACGACAAACAACTAATCCGCACTCTTCAATCCCTCGCGTGTGCTAAATACCGCGTCCTCCTGAAGAAGACGAAAGGAAAGGACATCTTCCCGACAGATATCTTCCGCGTGAACCGGCTCTTCTCGGAACCCAAGTTTCGCATCAAAATCAATCAGATCCAGCTCAAAGAAACGAAAGAGGAGAAGGAAGAGACCTTTGAACGTGTGGCTCAGGACAGGCAGTACGAGACTCAGGCTGCCATCATCCGTATTATGAAAAGTAGGAAGAAGTTGAGGCATAACGACCTGATTCAGATGACGATTGATCAGACCAAGAACCGGGGGAAGTTGGATGTCCCGGAAATCAAGAAACAGATTGAGAGGTATGTCTTTTTCTCCACGTCGGAAGTAGGGCGAGGGTCGGGGCTAAATAGAGGAATCAGATTAATCGATAAAGACTATATGGAGCGCCTCCCCGGGGGTGAGACTTGGTATCAATATGTTGCTTGAGCTGTACTACTTCTTTCGGCTTGGGATGGAAGCCACCGCTTGCTTGCTTAGCTATTAACCTCTCTCTCTCTCTTGCCCCTGCTCCTGTTCTTTAGTGGGTATGTTTCTTAGGCTCGGCGCAATGCATTGTAGACTAGTCTCTCTTTTACATCCGCCAGCTTTCATGCTTTCCCTGGCTAATTATTGCTTATGTGCATTCTTAGTAGCCAGTTAACTGAGCTTGTTTGGCGCTTGTTGTAGCTTGCTAGAAATATACCATGGTCTATTCTACAGGCAACAACTGGTATTTTTCCCTTGGGAATAGGACAGCGCGCATTGAACCTGGTTCAATATTGCATCTACCCCACAGCAGGCCTCCTACACAATAGCCAGGGAAGTGCTGAGAGGAAGGGGGTATTTGGGCGCCCAGAATAATGTGATTAGCTAGATACGAGGGACTAGAAGTCCCCCACGACATTACACTTGTGAGAAGCAGGCATGCCCTAACCTCCAGATATCCATTAAACCATCCACTATTTTCTCTCACCCTTTCAAGCGTGTGCCGTAGTTTCCATAGTGATAGTACTACTACACCTCTCAAATGTAGAGCTCCGGCGCAAGACATCGCTAAGAGGGGCTTGCATTCAATCATCTCGTTCCCTCCAGGTTCTGTTGAGTTCGAAGGGATTATTATAGCCCCTCAGTAGGTGTGAAAGTGGACACTCTAGTATAGTAATAGTAAACCACTTTTTTCTTCCTTTTTTCTATAAGTAAAAAGATGTTATGGCACTGGGGAATCTCCCTGGTGTGAAGCGTTTTTGGTCACGTGTAGTTCTAGAATATAAAGATAAGCCGAACTTGACTCTAGGATCCCAGAGTTCAATAGTATAGTGTCGAAGTCTGTCTGGGAAGGCGCGGTGGGCCGAGATATTAGCAAGGTTATGTCACGTTGCTGACTGATGAACAGATAGACAGACGGGTAACTAATTCTTAGGGCGCTCTAAAAGAAAAAAGCTATTACAGGACTAGCCCTTTTAGCGAATGGACGGGGGGATAGGATACCAGACCATATATCGTTGATCTGAAATCTTAACCTATGCTCTAGTTCTGTTCAATTCGGTACTATAGCATTCCTAATCGCTTCGGCTCTCTTCCTTTGCATAAAGAAAGTACGCTGTTCCTACTTACGTGTAAACGAACGAGGCTGGCCCTGACCATTACAATGCATGATATCGAGGCTGCGCTGCGCTGCGTAAAACACTAACTCCACAGTACTGTAAATTTCAAACCCTATTTTTAAAATAACTAATACACTGCACGGCGTGTGTGAATATAGTGGCATTGCCCAACCATCCGCCCCACCCAATCGCCAGTCCAATATCACCACCTCTCACTCGCATGTGAAAGCGCGGGATCACGAGTGTGAGCGCGAATGGAGGGAAGAAAGAGAAAAAAAGAAAACAAGTGAAGGCGCAGACCCCAAGCTAAAGCAACACAACGCAAAAAAGCAAGTGACTAAAGAAAAAGCAAAGAATAGATAGCAAGTAAAATAAGGGAGTAAGGTAGGCATGTTACTAATCCCTGCCGACTAGGAACCTACGTACAGCACAATCAACCACAAACTAAGCCAAACCTCAAAAGACCTACATGAAGGAAGGAAAGGAGAGAAAAAACCACATAATAATACACCCGTTCTCCCGTATTCAAATCCCGCCTATTTTCCATCCCTCAATACCAGTAAGCAACCTGTCCATCTAGTCGCGAAACAACCAAGCTCTGTATCCTTCCTCCTTCTTTCTTCTCCTTTCCTTCTCCTTCTTTAGCGAGTCTTCAAACTTCTTAGTACGAACACTCCCATCAGGTTTCTCACGCTGGTCGGCGCGAATTTCCTTCTGGCGAACAAAGACCTCGTCAAACAAGTTATTAAAGTTAAACTTGGGAGTTTCCGGATTGAGAAAGTTGACTAGGTCGTAGAATTCTTTGGTCTCGATGACACTGGGGGAGGTCTCGCTCGAGGCGAGGAATTCGGTCAAGAGGGTTCTGTAAGATTGGGTGAAGGGGGTTTGCGGAATTGTGGAGTCGATGGTGGCGGGAATGAAGGGGGCGGCAGAGGACGAAGGGGCCGGAAGGGTGGCTGGGGTGGCGGATTGCTGGACAGGTGGGGGAGGGAGAGGAACTGAATCATTCTCTAGGGGCAGGAGAGTAGAAAGTGTATGATCTTCCTCCGCTAGAAACTTTTCAACAGAGGGAGTATCATGTTTGCGATTGGCCGCAGAGGTCTCGGTTCTCCTGCGCTTGCGAGAGGCAAGTGGGTCTGGAGAATCGCGGCTGATACCAGCGGCAGAGACATTTTCAGGTTGTCCAGTTCTCTTCCCAGAGCGGGTCTTGCGAAGTGAGGCAAGAGCTTCATCACTCTTGGCCTTAGTAGAGACTGCATTGACTTCAGCGGCCTTCAATTGAACAGGAGTCTCGGGCTCTGCAATCGCTCTACTTCTTTTGTTCTTCTCAGGTTTTCTAGCGTTCGCTTGTCCACTTTTCCCCTCTTGTTCGCGACCTTCCTCTTTTGCGTCCTCTTCACTAGCCTTCGCTTCCTCCAACCCATCAGCCTTGGTTTTACCACTCCTCTTTTTCCCCTTCTCCTTTGTGTCTTTAGCGTCCTTAGAATCGGTTGGGTCCTCAACAACCCCCTTCTTCATGCGGCGGAGATGCGCATCCTCCTCGGGATACGATTTGGGCAGCTCAGGATGCTCAATGGAGAAATGTCTAATCAAATAACTCGTAGTAGTATTATGCATATCATAAGGACCCCAGGACTTGTCACAATGGCAACAGAAGGTCTGAAACTGCTTGCCTCTTTCGTCCGGCTCATATTCCTTGATGAATTTGCGGACAACCATGTGACGGAGGAGAAGGTATGATGTCGACTTTTTAAGTGAAAGAGTGAGTTCGGAGTTGAGGATATCTACGGCATTGATTTTTAGTTTGGAACTAATATTTCAATTGAGGCTCCAATCGGAGGGAGCAAAAAGAACAAGTTGAGGTGAAGGGCCCTCACCATATTTTCCTGCGAGAAATGCGATATACGCCTCCTTCTCCAACCTGTCTTTTTCCTTTTCCCTTTCCTTTTCCTCTTCCGCTGACAATTCCTTGATTTGATCTTTAACTATCATCTTATCGCTAGCTTTAGTCTCTTTGCCTCCACCTCTGCTTGTGTCTTTCTTTGCCCCACCGGCCACGGAGTTGATAGCAGTAAACGACATCTTGACCAAAGGGTTGTATTGCGAGTTGTTTCAAAACCGCGGCTGGTAGAAAGGATGTGGTATGTTGGGAGCGGGGTATTAAGAGGCTAAAAGGGAGGTAAAGAGGGAGGAGAGGGGAGGAGGGAAAGAGACGAGGGAGTGAGTGAGGGAACGAAAGGAAAACACAAGGTGGGATGGGGGTTCGTGTTTGGGGGGGAGAGGCTTAGAATTTAAAGCAGGTGGAACGCGTGCACGGACTCCAAGCCGTTTTATTGTGCTGAAGGATTTGGTGCGAGGGGAGAGATTAGGCGTTGGATGACGTCTCGGTCGCTTAAGAACGCGGTCATGCGATGGGGAAGTGTTTGGGAGATCTATGTCTCCATCCTATGGTCAAGCTTTGCTCTCCTATTAATGTTAGTTTTTCGAAATTCTTAGTGTTTCCCCTTGCCTTGTAACTCGAGTTAAAGTGTTAACGGCATGAAGAATTTGTTCGTGGAGATCGCGTTTGGAAGGATGGTGTGGAATTTTGTTCTTTAAAGAGGACCTTTATGGAGTTGGCCTTTTTTTTTCTCGGAGGTTGGGAGGAAAGAGTTTAGAATTGGCTGCTAAATTTATTTTTTATGATATAATTATTTCCTTGGTATGGGCTGGTTTTTGGTATTTTAGTGTTTTTTCTTTACAAATAAGAACGCGATTAGGATGGTGCGAAAATCGGTCAATTGGCTGGATATCAAATGCTAGGGTGCCGTTACGGATTGTAACAGGACTGTACCTACTTGTACGAACTTGGTTTGTTGGCTATTCTCAGCCTCTTATTATATTTGTACACGACGACCCCTGATTCTTTAAAATTCGCGCCCGGGAGCGCAACGAGCATGTAAACTGAAAATTTGTTCTCGCAGTGTGTTCCCCTTGAGCTAGAACGTAGCCAGCGTGTGGGTCGGATTGGCTAGACTAAATATGAGACGAGACGAGATAGGCCAGGGCCTAGGAGGATGTCGGGTGAAGAAGAAAGTGCGAGTGACCGGTCATGATGATAATGTGATGGATATGAAAGTCTGGGTGAAAACAATAAGACGAAGCTATGGGAGCGCGTGGACCCCAATTGAAGAGTGGCCGCGGTTGAGGAAATAAGCAAGTAGGTAATCAATGTAGATGATGGCTGGGGACATTGCTGGTGGTATACGTTTCTCCGAGGGGCAAACAACTTTGAGGGGAGAGAGCTAGGATATGAGCTGACAATCCACAATTTTTTTGATGCTCTGAAACCCACTACTTGTCCTGGGGGGTGTGGAGCGAGGGGGGCAATAAACCAAGACCGGTAGCCCATACCTAGCCGTATAGGGGGTGAAAGAAATAGAATCATGCAACCGCATCTATATAGGTAATCCTTATAGAATAAGGTATAAGGTGTGGAGGTTTGGGGATGAGATATCTCTCTTCAGGGATAGGGTAGGAAAATTGAATCTCATCCAAAAAGCTTGACATATTATCGAACGAAGGTAAGCAACACTTGGAAGCATGCCATTCCTCTGTAGAGAGAAATTGTTAAGAGGCGAGTTAGCCTCAGTATACAGTCACGTTTTCAACATGGCGGAAATATTTAGTTCAGACCGGCCGCGCCAAGATGTAGCATTCGCAGGTTCTCTCCCTACTGGCAAGCCCTTTCGACCGGAAGCTGCGCATTGACGCCTCACGGGGAGTCTAAATTGGGACATTAATCCTTTACATGTCAATAACAGAACGAGTCCTCCAGTGCTTCTCCAGTGCTTCTCCACCTCCTAGGGGGCAAATGCGTATTTTTTTTCTTTCCTGAGCACTATGTTGCCCGTTCGGATTCCTGCCACGGACCGGAGAACGGCCAATCGGCAATCCTGAATGAAGCAAAAACACTGGCATGTTGTGGTGTCGTATGATAAACCTTCGTATTTCGTGGGTTAAGTCGAGTATCCGAGCAACAGGGTGCCACTGAGGTCATATGATATCACTCGGTGGTAAATTTCACTTTTCGCATTTTCCCTGATGGTTGCTTTGGGGGTTTGCGGTTGCTAGAAGAGTCGTTAATAATCTGTACACCATACTCCCCTAACCTCGGCTCGGCCTCCTAACCATATGATACCGGTGTAGTCACTGGGACTGGAGCTCATAAGAGGCCCGGCTCTCGCTAAAGGACCACGAGATCCATGATGCGTCCTCCAAGAACCCCTCTCAACGACACGCCATCTAGCCGGAAGATCAAATAGAATGCATGCATGCCGCACCCTCTTCCGAAGGCCTTCGAATTTCCTAAGGATACCTTATTGGTCTGCTCATCCATGCACCATAACTGCTGCTGATATCTCAGTGAAGGATGGGAACCATTGACCGGGTATATGCTTCCACCATAATCGTTTACTCTGCGGAGGAAGAATCTCCCGGGAGGGGGCGGGCTCTGGAGGGAAGCAACAAATAGAAGGCTTAGGATACTCCTTAAGTATCACCCATTAGGTCTCTCCAGGCCCTCCATATGCCTCGATCTACCTTCCACTTCCATGTATCTAGAGGAAATGGCGCCATCGAGGTGGGTAAAGAGCTTGGGATTTGATATTTCCTATTTCTCTCTGCACTCTTCGTGGATAGTGTCACATGATATCATGTGTATGTAGCTAGGAATTGTTACAATTGGGGGGGTAGACGGGAGAATTTGGTGATTTCTTGATACCCGCAGCAATGATATTGGGCAAATCTCTGGGGATCGAAAATGCGGGGAAGTTTTGCCGATCCTGAAAATCCTCGCCAAGACCCCTGCTGTTCACTTGCGGGTCTGTTGAGGTTGTTGGGTGTTGTAACGTGACGAGCGGAACGGGTAGGGAGCAAGGGATTGACAGCGGATAGATTGTCAACGAGGAGTGAGAAAGAAAGGTCCTCAAGAGCCTTTAATTGGAACTCTGCTATATCTCTCTTTCCTTCCCCTTATTTTGTCAATCATAGTACACAATTTTTCCCTCTAGAAACCTTTTGTCGGTTCAAGAAGAAATGACGTCCGACGAGGATCAAAGCAAGAACCAGGAGAGGAAGGGCGGTGAGAAGCTGTGGGAGCATTCTTCTCCTGAGAGAACGGTGATGTACCAATTCAAACGGTACATCTCGGAAAAATACTCACGAGAGTTCTCTGGCGAGGAAGACAAGCTCAATTCCTTATGGGCATGGTCAGTCGACGAGATCGAGAGCTTCTGGAGTGAAGTCTGGTACTACACTGGGATTAAAGCTTCTAAGGGGTTCGAATCCGTATGTATCTAAGTTCAATTCGCCTGTCTTACTACCGTTACTCTTTCTACTAATTGAGTTGCTGGTGAAAGGACTACAAACTGACAATGTTAAAATAGGTCGTAGATGTGAATTCCGGAATGTTCCCGAGACCAGCCTGGTTTTCAGGAGCTCTCCTTAATTTCGCCGAGAACCTGCTCTTCCCGCAGCTACGCGACAACCGCGGCGACGCGGTCGACGAAAATGACATGGCGGTCATCGCTGCAACAGAGAAGGGTGAACGGGAATATGTCACTTGGAAAGAGCTCCGCGAGCGTGTCCGTGTTTGTGCCGCGGCTCTGAAACGGAGGGTCAAGCAGGGTGATGTAGTGGCAGGTAAGGAGTGCAGATCTCTTAAGGAAGAAAGGGAAGTTTGTAATTGGAGGGATTGGCGGAAGGCTTACATGAATGATACGACACGATAGGCTACGTCGCAAATCATACGAATGCTTTGGTTGCTATGCTTGCTTCGACCTCTTTGGGATGTGTATGGACAGGGATTAGTCCTGATCATGGGGCTACCGCTGTGCTTGAACGTCTGGTTCAGTTAGAACCTAAAGCGCTTTTTGCAGATTCCAGTGCCTTCCACAATGGCAAAACACATGAGGTTCTACCGAAACTGGGTGAAATCACTTCTGCTCTTCTGAAATTGGAGACCGTAGTAGTTTTCAGTCCCTTTGGGCTGGAGATTGACATCCAGAGCGTCAAGCCAACAGGGCGAAGTGAGTGCCTGATTTGGCGATATGAGGATTTTGCGCAGACAGGAGACCGAGACAACCCGTTGGAATTTTTGCCATTGCCTCCTGACACCCCTGTTTATGTTTTGTTTTCTTCGGGAACTACCGGAAGTATGCTCTTTTTTCTTTCGAATTGCGCACAAGTTATTGATGGCGATTCTAGAACCTAAGTGCATTTGCCATGGGGCCGTCGGAACTCTAATCCAGCATAAGAAAGAGCACATGATTCATTGCAATATTGGTCCCGGATCGGTCTTCTTTCAGTTTACCACTGTTTCTTGTCAGTTGATAATTAACCCTAAACGTGAGGATGGTGATCACGCTAATATGGGACTAGGGATGATGTGGCATTGGCTTGTATCTGGCCTGGCGAGTGGTGCGACTGTTGTTCTATATGATGGCTCGCCATTGAGGCCTCTAATAGGAGAAGGGGGAAGTTTGGCAATGGCAAAGTTAATTGATGAACTCGGGCATGTATGAATGTATCGTCTTGGTGGGCCGCCGCTAAAAGTTTCTAGGGTAACACACTTTGGCACAAGCGCCAAGTATCTTTCGATACTGGAGCAGAGAAAAGCATATCCAAGTGCATCTTATCCACCACCTTATTTACCAGGGCAGAATAACTGATGAAATAATAGAGGATAAATATCCTATGAAAAATCTCGAGGCAATATATTCTACTGCGTCAGTCCTCGCACCATCAACATTTGAATATGTTTATAATGCGTTCGGGCCGGACCTCGACCTTGCCTCCATCACCGGGGGCACGGACATTATTTCGTTGTTTGGTGCACCCTCACCTCTTGTTCCAGTATACAGCGGTGAAATCCAATGTTTGGGCTTGGGAATGAAAGTGGAAGCCTGGGACAGCAGCGGACGCAACGTCGAGGACTGTGGAGAAACAGGAGATCTTGTATGCGTCAGGCCGTTCCCTTGCATGCCAGTCAAATTCTGGGGAGAGAATGGCGAGGCTGTTTACAAGAAGTCTTATTTTGAGGAATTCCCTGGCATGCTTCCTTTTCCAAATTCAAGCAAATACTCAAGAACTGACAATAATAGGCGCGTGGCATCATGGCGACTTTGTTAAAATAAACCCCAAGACACGAGGTCTCCAAATGCTCGGCCGAAGCGACGCAATCCTCAAACCAGCCGGTGTGAGAATTGGCTCTGCAGAGATTGTACATCTACCTTTCACAGCCCTTCCTTGGCATGGGCTAACAAGCATAGTACAACGTCCTTCTAGCAAACTTCCCTACCCAATTTGAGGACTCGGTCTGTGTTGGCCGCCGTCGTGAAAGCGACACAGACGAGCACGTAGTCCTCTTCGTAAAAATGTCCTCTGGCGCACTCCTTACTCCGCAATTAGTTGCTACCGTAAAGACCACGATCCGCCACAAGCTTAGCGCAAGACATGTTCCCGGCATCATCGACATGGCCCCAGAAATCCCGGTCACGACTAATGGGAAAAAGGTGGAAGTCGCAGTGAAGCAGATCATCAGCGGGATCAACGTTAGGGTTAGCGCTAGTGTTGCGAATGTGGGTTGTTTGGAATGGTTTAGGCGGTGGGCGGCGGAGCATTGAGTGATCCTGTTATGCGCGGTGGAGTTGATGTAGTAACAAATCAATTTGGAACTGGTTGTGTCTCTTGTATTCAATGGTGGGGCTGGCTTAGATCTGGTTTTGCAGACTATAGCACAATCTTCCCCTAAATAGGGGTCTTTTGATGATCAGGCAGAGGCCGAAACACACCAAAAGCGAAGTCTCGAGCTATCATTACCCAACCACAACATACGGAAACGACATAAGAAAAGTTCAAAAAGGAATCTGCTATAATAGCACCCACACAAAAAAGTGAGATTTTCTCTTTCCGTTCTCCTAGAGTACCGTATTTTTTGGTGTTATCCGGTTTTTTGCCAAGGGCATTGCGACACTCTGGCGCCATTGCGTAACCGAATGTAGAATAGTAAGACATGGCAAGCGACCTTAAAAAAGACAACAGAGTTATCTCACCTCCTTAATATTCTGCACTTCACCAAAAAAGAACTATTATTACACTTTGCTGATTACACAAAATGGTTTCTATGCGGCCTACTCTCCACCCATTGGCAGTTGCTTCGGTTAAGATACAGACTCCAGGCCACCGCCCAATTACGGTAACCAATCCACGGAACCGGCCACGCGCTGGCCCAAAATCAAAGGCCTTGTGTGATCGCATATACAAGCCAAGAGGGCCTATCAAGAGAATTCGAAGAAGTTATAGCCGAAGTCGAAAGGTTGAAGTGCTCATGTTTCTCACCTATCACCGGATTCCTGCCAATGCACTACAATCCCAGTACCAGCGCCCTACCCATGCCCAGGCAGCCACCTATTGGAAAATTCCAGAAAGTACGATTCAGGAGTGGTGGAAGAAACAAGATGATATCTTGACAATTAAGAAAGGGTCATATGTTCAGAGTGCGGAAGGATGGATTTGTGCTTGGCCAGAAATGGAAAGAGAGTTGTTTGAAGACTTTATTAAACAGCGTCAAAGTGGAAGATTAATTAGAAGGGGCTGGTTTCGACAAACAGCTCTTGTTTTGTTTAAAAAGCACTATACAGCAGATCCAAAACTTTTCGTGTTTTCAACAGGCTGGTTCAATGGCTTTCTCCGGAGATGGTGTGTGTCCTGCCGAGCCTTAACAAAAAAAGCGTCCAAGTTACCAGAAGAATATCAACGATTAGTCGTCAACTGTCTAAGATTCAATCGCCGAAACTCCCAGCCATACAACTGGTTTGAAAGAAATCAAATAACAGCAGATATCGGATGCTTCCAACTTAGCAATATTTTAAACCTTGATGAGACACCAATACCCTTTGAATACCTGGATGGAAAGACATATGATATTAAGGGGTCAAAAACTGTAGGAGGAAAAACTGATGGTAGTGGATGGGATAAGCGTCAAGCAACTCTGATTCTCTATATTTTCGCAGATGGAATTTCACGAATTAAACCAACATTGATTTTTCATGGAAAAACTGGAGAAGCAATAGCTAAGAAAGAAGGTCACAAGTGGAACAAAAATGTTACTGTGCTTTTTAACTCTACAGCCTACAATAATGAAGTAATCTTTCATGAGTTTCTCCAGAAAGAGCTTATTCCTGTACTTCACGGTAGTACGATGCACCCGAGCTCTGCTGCAGCAACAGGTACCTCATCCTTTCTCAACAATGCAATAAGCCCATCCTTATTCACAAACAATCTAGCAGTAGCCAACAACACTTCCTCCAATAACAGCTCTCTAGATACATGCCAATCTTCAGCCGTGCACCATCCATCATTATCATCCAGCCTTCCACAACCCAATAGCCTTCCAAAACAACATAGCAACCACTCTCCACTTCATACTACCATGCCTAGTATTTCCTCGATCTCCGTTAGCCCGCATTCAAGCAATTTCACCGAGAGTGAGAGGGAGGGTACTTGTCCGATACCACTCCAGGCCCAGATACCAAGCTCTTATACTCCATACAGTCTGCTGCTTATGGATCGAGCAGCCTTCCATGTGACAGAAACTATTCTCTCTACCCTACGCTCCAATCGAATTATTCCCTCCATTATACCTGGAGGTTGTACTGGCTTACTGCAACCATTAGATACTGCCGTTAATAAGCCCTTTAAAGAGTACCTCCGAGAATATACAGATACTTACCTTGATGAGCAAACCACCAATGGTCATGATGCAACAAAGTCCTCAGTTAGTGATAAGCGTATACTCACCACTCATGTGGTCGGTAGAGCCTGGCATGCATTTTGTCAGCACAAACAAAAACTCATCATGAAAGCATTTCGGGATGTGGGGGTGACCTTACCTATTGATGGCAGCCGGGATAATGAAATCCACATAAAGGGATTTACACCAGCAGAGGTAGCACTTGGAGACTGGAGTTCAGACCTTCCAACTCCCATTGCCCATCAGCCGGCTGAGAGTTTCCGTGTTCTTCCAGCAGAAACCGAAGCACACGACAACCTGCACTATGTTTGGACTTGTGAAGAGTACGAACACTCTCCGGCAGAGACCAATATTTGCCCGCCCGCCGGAGGCAACATTCTTGACCTTACTCCGGAATAAAAGCCTCTTTCCAACTAGCTCGCCTACTACTTGGAAGGCTCAGAAGGTGGTTTGCTAGCAGGTTAGAGGTCCCTCTCCTATTAAGGTTTGTTGTATTTTCCTTTTTAATTTGTGTTCCGAAGTAGTTTTTTCTTTCTGTTTTTGGCCTTGTTTCCAGAGGAGGAACATGGACTATTTCGTGCGCTGCTCTCTTTGTAAATCGGAATGCTTCCCGGCTTGGTGGCTGAAGTTGAGAGCCTATCCACTTTTCATACTTCTAGTTTCTCTTTTTTTTTATTCTGGTTATTATTTCCATTGGTTAGTGTATATAGAAAATGGTTTTTAGATATGTTTCTTACCTTGTTTGCCGGTTGTACTTCCTTAGATGCTTGTTTTTCGTTCAAGAGGTAAACTTTTTCTCTGGCTTTTTTCAATGAGTTAGGGGTTTCACAATCCCTGTTCTATATTGCCACCCTGCCGATCACGTCTTGGCGCAAAACCGGATAACACCAAAAAATACGGTAGTGAGAAGTGGAAAATCCTTTCCTCCAAGGTACCTGCCAAGACCGGGGCTTTTGCGTGGGAAAGGTATGATACTGCATTCCCGTAATAGAGGTATTCAACCCTCGGCTGAAAAAAAACGGTTTCCGAGCGCCAAGTTTCTACTATTTGATCTGTCAGTTTTGTACGCAAAAAGGCGTTACACGCGCCAAAAATTTTGACTCCCTCCTTAACCGTTTTCCAACCGGGTGGCCGAATGCCTCTATTGCAGCACACTTTACCCAGTTCATGCACGATCGTACCCACAGCTCTGTGCAAACTCTAGACATGCCAAACTTTTTCAAGAAATTTCTCAAGTTGTGTTTTCAAGATATCTGTGGAAATACAGTGGCTCGAGGAAACCGGCAATTTTTGCGTGTCTTGGCCTCTGTCTGGTTACTAAACGACCCTTATTGCCTGGAAATTCAGGGAATGAAATCATGATATATCACTCGTATAACTATTATTTTTTAAATTTTTTGATTGGTTAGGAGAAATGCACGACTCGTGACAGGGGCTCGGAACCCTTAGCCCGACTACCGGATTGCGCCATAATGCGAGTAGGTGTGCTCATCACCCTGGGGTGCGCTGGGGTCTTATCAGGGTGGAGGTTCACGGTGGGTATATTATCGCATTGCCGGAGGCCTGTGATGAGCTCCGCTTTCTGGTACGTGCCCTAGTCTGAGTTATATTCAGTGATGGTAAAATAGCAGTATCATATGATAGATGGTCGGTTGGTGGGGGCCAAATACCCTGCTCGCGAGAGGGTATTTGAGTGGCCGGTCTATCAGGCCCGGGGAATAAGTAAGTCAATAGATGTTCAGGATGGTAACTGGTTGAATTTAATCTCCGGGTGCGTTCAATCCTTGATAAGCCTTGGGGCATGCGGTTCATCTCTTTCCTTCTTGCTTTGCCCTTCTAGGTTGGAGTTATTCCTGCTCTGGCGGTGCTGGATGAGAGTCATGGACAAGCTCTTTGCTAGGAATGTATGATTTGCTGCTCAGCCGAGGTTTGAAAAGTGGGTTGGGTTTGGTTCTGTTACAGCAGACTCGTACGATGCTGCATTATTGAGTATGAAAGAGAGAGGAGGAGGAGAGAACAAAAAGGCTAAAATAAGCGAAAAACGGTGCCCTTGGGTCTTGGCTGGGGTATTTGTAACCTCTGGTATTCGCTGTTACGGGGGGGTCTGGGGTATGCTCGAGTATGGTTCGTGAGGCCTACTTGGAGCAGGCACGGCACCAAGCGGGATGCGACAAGGGATGCAACGGGAGACGCAACGGGGGACGCCTTGGCGTAAAATTCGGTGTTAAAACGCTTTTAACCCTGACCGGGTACATAAAAACAAAAGTAAAAAATAAACTGCATTGTAATCCCGAGTTGAATATGGGCTTGGTTTTTGTGCAGTAAATTTTATGTCAAGGCGTCCCCCGTTGCGTCCCACTTGGTGCGTGTCTAGACCGCACGAACAATATGGGGGATATCGTATTTCTCCGACTGAAAGCGTGAGGGCTCGTGAGTTGCTGTGTTATGCTGTCGGGTGAGCGGGGAGGGGGGGGATGGGGGAGTTGGTGTTGGCTGCGTGGGGGTGATTGCTATGCTATGCTTGGTTGGGGTGGGATTGATTGTTATTCCTTGCCTGGAAATTGTCCCAACTGCCTTATAAATGCAGGGCATTTAAAGTATTGGATATGGTATGATATATTAAACATTAGAAACTACCCGTGCTGAATCAGGGCCAATGCAATCGGGTGACCACAATATCTGGAAAGAGAGTGTACTCTGGGTCATCTTAAAACAAGACTTGTTGTGCCATGTTTGGGCAAGAGACTCTCATGGTCATACAGTACTCCGGGCCGGATTCCTTAAGAAAGAAACATCGTTTCTTATTATCATAGGTTCTATTCACTTTTTAATCTTACTAGTTTCTCAAGACATGATTCCTTTAACTGCTTTCCGAGTTTTTGTGGGTTCTTGATGTGGAGGTTACCTGAGTCGGATACCCCTATTTTCTGTTTTCAATGAGCCACCAACGTACAATAAATAAGTCATTCTGGCCGAGTGGTTAAAGTAACAGACAAGAAATCTGTTTCCTTGGGCAACATAGGTTCGAAACCTGTGGATGTCTTTTGTTTCAATTTTTATTTTCCCATCAAGGAAAGAAAACCTAGCCCTGGCGATAAGGATGGGTTGCACATGATATGATGGCAGGGCATGGTTCCGAGCATGGTTCCGGTTGTCTGTACGATACACCTCGACGCAACTGGGGATGCCTTGGCATAAAATTGGCTGTGAAAAAAACCCGTAGATTTTCAAACTACGACAGTAGCGTTTTTTTCAATTTTTTCATTCTGATTTGTTAGGGTCGGAGGCGTAATTGTATCTTTTTTTGAGCCAACATTATGCCGGGACGTCCCCCATTGAATCAATCGAGGTGTTGTGTATCGACGGCTGCAACTATAGCTAGCAAACTTAAAGTTGATATAGCACATGCAAGATACTACGGCCAAGAAGCTGTTGGAGAAAGTGGTGAAGTAGTGATGGGGCTGCTCCTGGAGCTGGCTCAGTCCAGAATAATCATGGCCAAGCGGAAATTCAAGAAACATCACCTTCCGGCTTTCTACATATTTGTGCCGTGATCTCCCCTTACCACTTGTTTTGCCCTTCATGTTCCGGCTTAGAAAACGACGAGTTTCGCTGCGCACTCGTCGCCTAGAGAGAGGAATACTTGCTAGAGTGCCAGCACTGCCAGGAGGTGTTTGGGGCTTGTTTCTATCTTCTATTTTATTATTCTTCCTTCCTATGGTTTTTGTCCTGTGCTAGTGGAGAGTATGTTAGCTTAAGTGGAATTGAGGGTGGGTTGCCTGCTATCTCAGAAAAAAGCTCCCCATATTTTCAACATTTTTTTGCCCATTGCATTGTCATGGGAGATCACTCGCTTGTAGGCATTATTTGTGCTTCTAGATGCCAAAGCACCGGGCCGGCCCTCGTGGGTACTCTGCGACAGTCACAGACGCTGCATGTTTCTTGTCAGCATGGTGAGCATGTAATAGGGTCTGTTGTTTTCGGTTTTCCCATTCCTTCTTCCACCTAGAGCAAACCCTTCATTGGGACCGGACTGAGTACGCATTGGATTTGAGTGCTTCCCCGTCATCCGTTTGGTTAGGTGGACGTTCTACGCCACTGCGAGCACTGGAGACAATCCTTTAAGAACTTCAGGGGCAGTAATTCAAGAATGTTTTCATAAAATCAAGCTGGGCGGTGGTGCACTGGACTAGTTTTCCGGGGATCAAAGTGGATATCGTCTCGCCGGACAACACCCATGTGGGAACCACGATCCTTTCACTCGTAGTGGCATATGCTTAACCCTCGCTGAGGGTCCAAGCCAACGAATGAGTGCTTCACGTGGCAGTTTTAATACCTAGCTGCCTTCACTTGACGGTGATTCGGACCCGCGTCACACCATCGGAACTGGTCGGTGTTCACCTTTTCTTTAGATTTTGAGGGGGGTATTTTTTGCTGGGGATATTTTCTAAAATCTGATAGTAGTGTTGAGTGCTGCTGGCGTTATATTCACTTGATATGTGGCCTAGGTTAGCCAAACTGTTAGGCCCTGTTTGGTTGTGCTGGGCCCATTCAAGACCGTTCCAGTGGGAAACGGTCGGACCTGTAGGAACGGTTGTTGCCAACTTGGCACCATTTGCTTCTGACAAACACATTAAAAAGATTTCACCCTAGAGCCTCATGAAGAAATTTTACTAGTGTTTCTAATGCTTCTCAAATTTAAACCTTTGACGCTCTACCTACAACTTTCCTGAATTCACAACTTCTGCTCCTGGCTTCCAGCTCTGGCTTGTAGATCCAGCTCCTTCTCCCACTGCTATTATCTGCTAGAGTACTCATTGAATTGTTGGAAATAAAAATAAGAATCAAGGATGTATTGTTGATATCATATTATAAAGGAGTTATTCTAGAGGACAATAGTTATTTTATTGGTATCATATAAATATTTGCTTATCATGTTTCTACATGGCAACTGTTTTGTTAGGGCTGTTTGGAAATGGAATGGTAGATGCCTTTTACCGTTGCCAAGCGCCCATTCCGTTCTCCCATTTTGGAATGGAAGGGGAACGGTCGTTTGTATGTGGCAACAGAATGGGCCCAGCACAACCAAACAGGGCCTTAGAGGGTAGCTCTCCGATATCTATCTATTGTTTTTACTCCCACACTATAAGGCTCTTGTGTTGTAGATAGCCGTAGTCTTATAGTTTGGAAGTTATCATGCTGCTCGGGTTAGGATGATATATGCCAAAGGGCTCTTCCGACTTGCTCTGGTACCATCCCCGTTACTCTCTGCCATATTTTATCGGCATATATTTGACTGCATTGAATAATGTCCCGTGCCGGGGATTTCAAAGTCTTGCTGCGCTGGTGTTGAGGGCTGACAAAAAAACCTACTATAAGCTCCTTCAGATGCCTTCGAGCATAGCATCTCCAATGCTAGGAATAATAGAGCCTAAGTAGAAAAATCAATGAGGCAGGCATGAGAGTGGGAGAAATATTCCTACTGACTGAGGGACACTGGCGGTGATGTCAGTTGGTTTTTAGGTTTCATCTTCCGAGTTTATTGTAGGATGTGTTAGTGCTATTGGGTAGGAGGAGGTGTCCTAAGGCAATTCTTGGAGATCGGGGGATGCAGCGTTTCAAGAATAAATTTCTTATTGAAGGGAAGGCGACCGGAGGCATACAAGATTTATCTGCCTGACCAAATCAGAGGAAACACCATCACCATCAGGCAAGAGTCGTGGACGAATCCTCTGTGTTCCTGCTCCCTTGTAGCATATGCCTGCCTCAAACAAATAATTAGGCGAGTCTCAACCCACTTCAATCCCGGACTGGTAAAGAGGTAGTCCTCCTAGAGTTTTTGGTGCCTGCACACTTCCGCTATGTGGCCTTTCGAACCTTTAGCGTTTCTTATCAAAAATAGCAGGGTCAATTCCTTAGAAGTTAGACCCTCAGAACTGGCAAATATGATACTTGCATCCTTTCTTGAGCCTTTCACTGATATTATTACAACCCAGCGAAATCCTACTCAATCTTGTACGTTTTAGAGACCTGCATCACTTGGACCACCAGGCCTGGTTTACTCAATGAAATCAATTCCCTGCCGTAGCGTGATACAACATTGATGTGAGAGGGGCCAAATACTAGCAGTTATTACTTGCGCTCATAGCCCCACAAGTGCAGCAAAGACGAAGCATTCTTCGAATAAGCTCAGCCTTTTGGAAAACAAAGGCAAAAACTCCTTCCTGTGTAAACAAGCCAATAACAAGAATCAATATAAGCTTCGGTCCCGCCGGCAGCACTACCAAACTCGTACTTAGGTCCCTCAGTCCTCATTTCCCTCCTCCTCGCCCTCGTCCTCCTCGTATTCCTCGCTCTCGCCCTCTTCGTCCTCTTCGTCCTCTCCGCCCTCTCCCTCTCCCTCTCCCTCTCCCTCTTCCTCGTCCTCGTCCTCGTCTTCGTCCTCGCCCTCTTCTCTCTCCAACGCCTCCAACGCCTCCAATTCCTCCAACTCCTCCTCTAGTCCCTCAACCTTCTCCCCCAGAGCAACGAGTTCATCCCACAACGGATGCAAAGTTCTCTTGAGTTGTTGGTCGAAAATCGATTCGTGCTCCTTAGCATAGACCATTTGATCCAGCATTTTCTGGTGTTCCTCGATCCTTTTGTCGATGCGGGTTTCGACAATTCGGCTCCGGTGTTTGCAGATAGTGATTTGAGACTGTATTCGGCCCGCTTTGGAAGACATTTTGGTGAATGTAAAGTGGATAGGTAGTGATTGTTAAGTGGATAAGCGATGAATGTTAAGTGGATAGGTAAACTCGAACAGTGTGGTAGTGGTATGCGAGTATGTGGTGGGAGGAGCGGTGGTACCGATGGGCTTGAATTTGTAGTCAGAGGGAAGGTGTGTTCAATTGCGTAAGCTAGTACGTGGAAGTGTGTGGAAGTGGTACGTTTGGATACTAGAGGCAACCGTGGTGTTTGACCTGGTTGGATGGCGCTTCGTGTGTCGTTGAGTGTATGTGGCCCCGAAGGGAGTCACCCGGCTCGGAGAATTCTAACTCCTAAGTGAGAGTCTCGAATTGAAATTTTATCGTTTTCAAATAAACTTGAATACCGTTTTAAGAAATACAAAAGTCTCTTTTCCTGGCAAGCACTCTGGTCAGGATCCTGCACCGGCCCTAAATTTATGCAGTTCTTTATACTTACCCTCCAATGTAGTAGTGCATACACTCGGAAGGACCTTTGTGACTACGCTTTAGGTGCCAGCAGGTTCGCCCCACTATTTTGACTGCCTTAACGAGCTGACACTGATAATGGGAGCCACTTGTTGATTAGATATATTTAGCCCTCGTACCTTGGCCTGTTAGTAGCTAGTGGCCTCTGGAGCGTTAGTAGAGCTAACAGGCCCTAATAGTAACGTGACAGGGATGTTTCATACAATGCCTGCCTCAATGAACTGAATGTGATCGTGGGAACTGCTGGTCATTTGACTATAAAACCAATCTTAGTAAATCATGGTGAACGCTTTGCCTGCCACTCTTGTACACTGGGGGAGCCAAATGCAAGGCGTGCTCCTAAAAGCAGAAGCATTAATTAGATTGCACAATCATAACGGCGCTAAGATGGCAACTCCCCCATGTTAGCAGAACTCGATCATCATTATTTAGATAGGGAGCAGCGCTGAGACGATATATTACCTATTTCTGAACACGATATGATATGACCCTCCCGTATTAGCTATTCATATAATCCCCAGGCCCGTGCCACTCTTTACGGCCCGGAAAGCACAGGGAAGGATAGGCAAAGTGCCAAACAAGAGAGGCAGAAGCGGTGGTGCCTGTGCTGTACAGAAATGATACCGTCCAACTTCGTCTATACTCCAACAAAAGGCTTGAGCTAACCCATCTTATCTTCCTCCCTGCTTCAATCCCTAAAGAATAGAACATAAGTGCGAAAGGGCAGCATACAAAACAAGCTTCCCAACAGAGATTAAGGAAATCCCCAGCAGCCAGAATAACAGAGGGAACCGTCACAAACACAATCCCTGAGGGATGAGAATGGAAGAGCTCAAAAGTGTAGGGATTACTTAGTCTCGGGGCCTGCGGTGGAGCAATATCTCTTTGAAAATTAAGCATCTGGGAAACCTAACCCAGGCTTTAGGGAACCGCTAGGGCAGAATCAGTAGCTTGGGACTTGTGAATGATAATATGTTGGGGGGGGGCTGATGGGTACATCATCTATCACTCGGAGAGGGCTGTACAAACCTCGAGTCTTCTATTCAAACACACCGCACTTGTTCGGGCATCATGGGCGATGGGCATGTGGGGAATTGGTGAGCATCTGGGAGCTAAAAGAGCGCCCAAACCCTCTATCCTGTAAAGTCCTTTAATAGACAAAGGGTATGTCCCGATCGAGAGAGCATTTCGAAGTTTCTAAAGAGTTATCGTATGTCATTTCTGCCGGAACACCATGGAGAGCAGCACTAGCCGTAGTATACATCCAACTTTTTCATTCCTTGTAAAATCCAACACTTTTGGCAATCCCGGCATACCATGTGACAGAAACTCTGCGAAACAAACCCAATCACCATATCTCCCCTCCATCTCCTTTTTTAAACTCCTCCCACATGCCCCTCAACATCGCCCTCCCCTCCCTGTCTAACCCGTACGCAAAAACCTTCACCCCCTCACCACCGAGCACTTGGAAAACCTTGCCGATACCGATCGAAACATCCCCTTCAAACCCTCCAGCCAAACCGCCCTTCAAAACCTCCCCCAACAGCCCACCAACGCACCCCGCGACTTCCCTCTTCTCCCTCTCCCGCTCGCTGTCGATTCCCGCCGTTGCACCTGCGTGTCTAGGTCTAACTGACCCCACTGACGGCTCACAGAGCGTCCCAACCAGACGGTTGAAGCCTTCGCTAACTCCTGCTTGAGTTATTCCCGGTGGGAGTTGTGTGGGGGTGGGGGAGTGTGCAGGGAGTAGCCAAGGAGGATGAACTATCTTGTCCGACTTCTTGCGAAGACAAGCGGGCTTTCGCTTAATTATGCAACGGAGCAGTGATTGTAGAGCGGTAATGACGAGGTGGTACCGCCCGCCGCGGATCCGGCGGCGGTGGAGGGTTAGTACTGTACGTGTTAGGTTGCATAACCCGAGGTAGACCTCGTCTGGGTTGGTAGTGGTAAAGTGCGGACCGGAGGAGGGGCTGGTGGAGAGTGTGACCGCCGTAAGGGATTCGTCGATGTTAGATTGGTGGATGACCCAGGGCTTTGCCTGTCAGCCTTTTTAACACGAGGGAGAGGGGAAGAGCAGAGTGGGGATACTTTTTCGTGGAGAATTGTCTCCATACACGCTGCCACTGTTAAGAAGTCCTCTTCTGTGGGCATTTTGTGAAGGTTTCGAGAGAGTTTGGAGAAGGTTTTTGAGGCGCAGATGGCCATTCTCTTCTTGGCGGGTTCGTTTTCGGATTCTGTGGATTATTAGCTTTGCTGATATGTAGATTGGAGAGGGATTGATTGCTTTTGATGCTTTTAATTAGGGCTTTTAAGACTTCTCTATATTTTGGGCCAGATGCGGGGTCTTCTAGGGTGTCTAGCAGATATCCGTCGGCAATTGCCACAAGACATTTCTCGAAGGCGTCCTGCTGAAGCCTCTCAGCCATTTCTTTGAATGCAGTGATTAACTCTTGTCTGCACTCATCCTTGGGCATGTGGTTCCCTACGGAATTAAAGCCCACGGACTCTGTAAACTTAGATCCCAACACGCTGATAACTAGCGCTGTAGTTTCTATCGCCTGCTCGGGAGTTTCCGAAGAAGCGCAGAAGAGAACGCTCGCCTCTCTGACAACTTCAAGGATTTCGTTCCCCTCCGCCGGTGCTCTGTCGCAGAGAAAGTCTGATAGACCATGCCGCATCGTTGAATGAATTACGTGCCGGGCGAGTTCCGTTGCTTTCAAAGTGTAGGTTAGTTGTGCGTTTAGAAGTAGAGGATATCGGAGTAATTGCTTACCTGTCTGGCACCCCCCCGGACCGCCTCGCTCAAGGGTCCAACACTTACGCCATACCTGTAGGAAATTTACATCAGGAAGAGTACCACTATCACCCTCGGGCTCCGCCAGAAATTTCTCTAGGCTAATCATCAATTTGTCCTTCAGCCCCCGTACGGCATCCTCCTCACTAGCTTTCCAAAACTCCTCGATAATTACGGCCGCCCTCCGTGAATTTTCAACCACAGACAAGGGCGCTTGGTCCGCCACTCTTACCACGTTCGCTAGGAATCCCTGACTGCGTTCTTGCTCTTTTGTTGAAAATGAGTGCCTCAGAATCTTCCTAGCGATATCTCCACCCTGTCTGCTAGTCCATTCCACCAACGCCGCAGAATCAGTGGCTAAGAACGAACTGGCGTTTCCAAGAGTCCAAAGTTTATCCATTATTTGGAGGATCTTGGAATCTAGCTCGGAGGAAAGTCTGCTACTGGTCGAAGTGAGGCTAGAGGAGAGGAGCACCAAAGTGTCAAGGACCCTCTCCCTGGTTGCTCGCTTTATTGCTTCAGGGGGGTAGTGTGCTATGCTATCTATCACGAAAATGTATTGTTGGGTGGTATGATCATCCGTCTCCTGCCGGTGCTTTGTGGTTTCGGCTAAGGACTGGGAGGTACAGTGCATATCTGAGAAGGGCCGTAACCCGCGGATAAGAGCAGCCATGACGATGTCTGGATATTCAGTGTGATTAGTATAAAATACGTGAGGATATGTTAGGTAAAACATATGAGGTATTTACCTTTAAGCGTCGGAAGCTCGAAAAACTCTCCATTAGCCAACATACCCAACCAGAGATCCCGAGCGGTGATCAGTGATTTTTCATTATCTTTACTATGCAGGGTACTATCTAAAAAGCGGTCTATGAATTCCTCCTTTGCGGGGAGACTTCCGATATGTTCAATTGACTCTAGCCAGTTATTGACATACCCCGTGTTCAGTGCTAGACAGAGGTTCCGATTGCTTATATCATTCACGGAGCCAGTCCAGGGTGCACTACTGGTGGAGGGTAAGGCAATCGCTAAAGCATCCTCCGGAGGGGAGACACCATTACTGCCGGAGAGGGCGATCTGGAATTCCTTAAAGAACAACGTCTCCCGTGGGTCCACATCTTCCTTCGCACTAGGCTTAACTCGTTGGATAAATCCCTGATCGACAGCAGTATTATCTATTTGTATCACCCTAAGCAGCACCCTCCACCTCCGCCATCCACTCGTAGATGTCTCCGCAGTGTCCACAACCTTGGGTAGATACTTCTTAATCTTAGCTTCAGTCGCATCGGTTCTCACGCCCCGCAACAGCGCATCAATAAGGACCCAATTAAGATCTGAACCCGCTTCGCATGCTTCTTTGAAGATCCTTTCTATTTGGAAAGCCGAGAGATTTTTCTCAAGCCTGTCTCCCACCATTTTTGCCACTGCATCGCTCTCCCATAGCGCAGCTCTTGATTGTAATTCTTTTGCCCACATCTCTATAAACCCGCCCAGATTCCGAGCCTTTGCGTAGCTTTCGATCAAGGCTTCTAGCGTTTTGAGTATCTGATCGTTGTTGCCATCACTAGCGTGGCCAATGGCATGGATAAGATTGCCCCTACGCCGTTGATTATTCCCTCCTAGAAAAATGTCAAAGTCGAGTTTTAGTGCCAGGTCAATTAGCCTCCACCTCACATCCCGCACCCTCCCACTCGCAAGGCCTGACGCCTCATCGACAATAAGCGATAAAGTTTCAGATGGGAGATTTATATCGTGCTCGACCAGTAGCTCTAAGAGGTCTGTGAAGATTCCTGGGGAAGTCCTTGCGTAGCTGAGGGGTATTACCGCCTGCACTAGGGTCTCAACAGTTTCCATGTCTGGCTTGTTTCGGCGGGGTTGTGGCACTATGGCCAGGCGGAAAAGTTGGATTCTGCCATTAGTTTGTGACTTTAGTGGCTCCAGGAGTGCCGTTAACTCTTTGGAGGATGCCTTGGATGGTTTTCCGGGAATCCTGGGAAATATTATCTCTGGTGTGAAAATGAATTCTAAAAGTAGTTCTTCTAAATAGGGTTGTAATGTTGGATGCGGAGGTTGGAAGGCTAGGAGGTTGTTTAAAGGCGTAAGACAGGTAGCGGAAAACACACTTGAGAGCTATCAGTGGAAGGTTAGTATCGATCCGATGCCGGGAATGATACTGAACTCGCCTTCTTTGAATTAGGATTTCCCCAGATGCAGCTCTTCCACACGTTAAGAATAGATCGCGTCCATTCCTCAGAGACAGTCTTCCCAGCCTCTAATAGCACCAAGCAAGCCTCAAAATACGACCCGAGAATCTGCGCTCCAAATTCCGGTGTTCCACGGAGCACTGCGACAACTCGACTGTCTCTCCCTACTCCGCTAGATGATTGCTCTTGCAGCCACGACAGAACATTATAGACACCCGGCAGCAATCGTAACAAGGAAGCCTCCACTTTTTCATCCGCAACCGAAAACCCCTCTTCCGTCACACTTGACTCCACAGACGTTGGCTCTTCCCGTGGCGTATGATACGACTCCCCACCATCTATATCCGTCGCATTCTCATCATCCTCAAGCCCATCCCCCGCCACCGTAGCGGGCAACGCCTTCCCTTCAGATAGCGTCTTCCCAACAGCCTGCAAAAAACTATGCTTCTTCAAAATCGTTGTCACAGAATTGTGCGACGAAGCGCGCAACAATTTCAGCAGCATCCCCCAAAACTTAGGATTACACCTAGCAGCGGCGCTCCCGTCGTCCTTCTCGCCTAACCGTTGTACCAACCACTCCAGTAGCCATTCCTCCTTCCGCGGGAAAAACACTTTATTGTCTCGCAGGACTTTCTCGGCGAAGGAGAGGAGACTTGGAAGAGGTGCATCTCGAGAACGGAGGTATTTCGTGATTTCGACTGTGCTATTCAGCGCGGGGGGCTGTGGGAAGAATTGTTAGGTAATTCAATAGAGAGGATTTGGTTTACATACCTGGGGTAAAGGTGGAGGCATTGGAATTGGGGGTGTATTTCTTTCCTTTTTTTTTTTTTGCTCTCGGTGGGGATATTCAGAGTGTCGTTGCAATTGAATCTTCCGAGGAAATTTTTTGAGCCTCATTGAGATCTACAGATGCATGGCTTGGCAAGTAACCTAGTAAGCTAAAATTAAACCTGACCCTTAGTGTTTTCACCTCCGCAGACTTTGTCTGACACTTTTGAGGAATCGAGGCTTGATAAGATTTTGTTGATTCTTACGGGATCCTGAGATGTGAGTATCTGGAGGAAATATCTGTTCAACCTGCCCAATTAGGTCAATTTCATAAATTAGAAAGAGTTGGTGCAGAATGGCCCCTTCAGCTTAAATCTTCCGGCACTAGCGCTCGAGCAGGGTCGAGGTGGTATTCGCTCAGAATATATTTCTTTTGAGATGAATATATGTTCCGCTTCAAGGGCTTACTATACAAAAATAGTAGTCCAGACCACAGCTTGTATGATAATTGACTGTAGAGCAATTCTCGGGTGGTCCCTGAGCACTTCGACCGAGTTCGATTTCCCGTTGCCATGCCCATTTACACTTACCTAAGCTTCTGGAAGCATTTATGCGGTACCGTAGTTCTAGCAAGCCCCCGCTCAACCCCCAAGCCAATGATCCTTATCTCATCATCCACCTGATCAGATAACTGGGGATCGCTGGGCCCCATGTAAAAAACTAATGTCGACCCCACCAAGGTTTCTTAGTGGGGCAACACGACTAAGAAACCCAGTCAGGTCCAGACTCAATCCACCTCTCTTCCCCTCCCCCCTCCTCCACTGCACCAAGTGAACATTCCTCAATTTCCCCAAAAATCTTTATTCTCTAAAGAAAATCATATACTCAATTCTCTCAAAATGCCCACCCGTGAAGAGATAACCTACTTCGGCGCCGGCCCGGCCAGTCTCCCAACTACCGTCCTCCAAAACGCCTCCTCTGCTATCCTCAACTTCCAAAACACCGGTCTTGGGATAGCCGAGCACTCCCATCGCTCCGCCCTCTCTGGCGGCATCCTCGCGACAACTGAATCTTCCCTCCGCAGCCTGCTGTCGATCCCGGAAGACTACACCGTCCTCTTCATGCAAGGCGGCGGGACCACCCAATTCTCCGCAGTAGCGTACAACCTATTAGGTTACTGGGTGCAGACCCAGCTCGACAAAGTCAGTGGGGACATCGAGGTCGTCCGTGAGAAGCTCAAAAAAGCCAGGATGGACTACGTTGTTACGGGAGGGTGGAGTCAGAAAGGGAGTGAGGAAGCTAGGAGGCTGTTTGGGGACGAGAAAGTCAATGTGGTCACCGATTCGAAGAAGGTTTTCGGAAGATATGGTGGGATTGAAGAGGAGAAGGAGTGGAGGAAGACTGAAGGGGAGGAGAGGGTATTCACATACTATTGCGATAATGAGACAGTTGACGGGGTTGAGTTTCCCGGATTTCCAACGAGCTTGGAGGGTGGAGTTGTGGCGGCGGATATGAGCAGCAATATACTCAGCCGCAGGGTGGACGTTTCAAGGTTTCATCTCATCTTCGTATATCCCCCTAGATCTCCCCCTTTCACCTTATGGCTAATGACGTCTAGGCCGGCGCACAAAAAAATATCGGGACAACCGGTCTCACAATTGTAATTCTAAAGTCCTCAATTCTTCAAACCCAGCCAACCCCCACCACGCTCCGCGCCTTGGGCCTCCCCGTCCCACCAGTAATGATGTCCTACCCTATCCTAGCAAAGGGCAACTCCCTCCACAACACCCTCCCTATTTTCGACGTCTGGATCGCCGGTGAGGTAATGAAGGAGCTCATCGCGGCTGGCGGTCTTGCAAAACAGGAAGAAGTGGCCAATCGCAAAGCGGAAAGGTTGTACGCTGCTTTGGGGCGGGCACCTGGGATTTTCAAGATCGTTCCGCTCGAGGGTGCGCGCTCTAGGATGAATATTTGCGCCAGGGCTCAGCCGGCGGAGCTCGAGGGGATTTTCTTGAAGGGTGCGGAAGAGAGGGGGCTGCTGGGGCTTAAGGGGCACAGGAGTGTTGGGGGTATCAGGATTAGCAATTGTGTGCCTTGTCTCTCCTCTCTCTTCTCCTGCATTTTGTGGCTGACCTGGGAATGCATAGATAATTCTATCACCGAGGCGGGCGTGGACACGCTGATTCAGTACATTGACGAGTTTGTGCAGAATAATTCTTAGACTTGAGCGCCTGTTAACGCTGATGGTGGGAATTGGTGGAGGATATACCAGATTTGATAAGGCTTCGAAATAAGACGGAAATAGGGGAGTTTGTGACTTTTACCTTGGCTCTTTAGACTAGACTGCCGATCATGAGTATTCACTCGACTATTTCTTGATTTTTCTCCTCCTTCACAAACACTAGTTATTGTCTGAGGTTCCCTAGAAACAACTCGAACAACCGATCGACCATTTTTAAGATTCCCTGCGACTATCTACAATCCATTTAGATAAATAACCCAAAAACTCCCCACCAAATCCCAAACATAAAGTACACATATCGTGAAGGAAACGGAACACGCTAGAAACCTTCCTCACTCTCCTCCCCCAACAGCCCAACATCGTCGGCCTCCTCCCCAGCCTCGCTCTCTAAATCGCCCGCCAGCAACCGCCTCCCCTCCCTGCCCTCTCCAATACCGGACAACCTCCCGGCAACGCCGGCAGCGCCCTCCTCAGCATTAAGAACAAAGTACACATCCTTCTTAGTGAGCACACCCTGTAGTAGCCCGTGCGTGGCAAAAAGCACATATCTCAACCCCAACTTCTGGAATAGATTCGCTACAAGCATGAGGCTACTTTTTGGCGAGAGGGTAATGGGAGTTTGATCCATCCAGGGCCGCAAATCCAAGTAATCCCCCTCGATAACGCTGCGTGGCGTTGTGAACACGCACTCCGTATCACCAGTGGCACTACGAGTCCTTGCTTGATCTAGCGCGAATCGCAATTCCGATCTAGAGATATATCCCACTAGCCCGGCCTGGCGAGTATCACTCACGACGGGAAATCCTTTGTACGGCTGCCCTACCAAAATCCCCTCCAGGGAATCGATAGTATGTCCCGTCTCGGTGATAACCACCAGATCTTCAATCCTGGTCATAATTTCCCTAACCGGAATATCGGGAACCGGGTCGTCGCGATTATCCAAAAACGGGTATTCCTTGAATTGGATCCAGGATTCGTAGATGCCGCGCTTACCGAACGCGTCGCCGACCCACTTCGATATCATCACTGCTATCATGATTGGTAGGACGTATGTCAGTGCCCCCGTCAGCTCGAACATTATCACAACAATGGAGACAGTCATTCGAGTTACCCCGCCGAGGGCGGAGGCCGCACCGATGATGGCGAATACGCCGGGAGTCACGCACTCGATGTCGGGATCACAGGAGGTGAATATCCAACTGCGTGGGTGGTTGCGTTGCCAGGCTTGAACTACCATTCCCATTGCACGCCCGTAGAGTGCGCCGATGGCCATTGATGGGAGGATTATTCCTGCGGGGATCTGCAGGCCAAATGTAGTTGAGGCCAGGAGCATTACCAGCAGTGCTGAGAGCAGGAGGAGGAGGATTGGCCCGGCAGCTTTGCCGTGGCTGCACAGGTTTAGGAAGTCATCGGTTTTGGGGGAGCATTCCTGGAAGAGGTTCGCTACTAGTTCCGAAGATTGGGGCCTTTTGGGGGTTAGCTAGTGGAGTGATAGAGGGAGGGAAGGGGAGGGATACTTCATGAAGGTTATTGGAAAGTTGATTACTGCGGTGACTACCGTGGCAATTACCACCTCCGCTACCGGGTATTTCTTAAACTTGGATGATTTTCTCCAGGCGGCGATTTTCATATTCAGTTTTATGAAGAAGGCTCCGTAGAGGCCCTGTCACTTGTTAGTATGAACACCTGTGACGGCATTTACAGCGATTTAGGACAAAACGAACCCCCAAAACTCCGAGTATAGTAAATGGGACCATTTCAAAGTCGTGCCAGCCGCGAGTGTACTTCACTTGGTACAAAACTAGCTTGCCGGTCCGGAATGGGTTCATGAGTTGTAGTGTTACGGCAGCTACCATGGCACAGACGAAGGACTGCCACATAGTCTTGTCTGGAAAATAGTATGACAATTGCTCTAGGCTGAATAGCACGCCTCCGATTGGTGACCCAAAAGCAACCGAGATTCCAGCCGCAGAGGCGGCGGAGAGGACTTCACGCTTACGGGCTACTCACAGATATTAGCCCCGTGGTAAAGGTGTTGTTCCAAGCCCGAGTTTTTACCTTCGTTCTTCCTCAGTGCGTAAAACAACTTCATGAGCAGATTGGCACAGCAACATGCGACGTGAACTAAGGGGCCTTCTTTACCCAACCATAGGCCAGAGGCAACCGCTAGGCACTGGTATATCATAACGTTAGAGTCTTTGGTATATGCAAAAGGTGCAGACTCACCAAGCCGAGTGATTTGATGACCAATGTCCAGGTCCCCATAAATCGTCGAATAACGAAGCCCCCAAGAATAGTCTTGATCTCCGGAATTCCACTATGGCGTGCGTACATGGCATATCTAGTGACTAAGAGACTTGCGATTGCCGCAAAGACAACCTGTGCGAATACAGTGGTTAGAAAAATGAACAGAGCGTATTGGCATAAATTGTGGCATCAGTACGGAAAACATGATATAAAATAGATATTCTATGATATAACTACCGGCCCTAGAGCCCGCCACTCTCAGTGCCTGGCTCCATGGAATCCAATTAACACACTTGTCACTCACTGCAATAGTTGAAAATCAGCCTTCTCGTCATTTGGTCTCGATCGACTCTAAGAAACCTACGCTCGAGCCCCAAGCAGCAGAACTCCCGACTCAGGTAAAAGTGTGAGTTGCAATAGCCATGCTTCAAGTCCCCCAGCCAGTTTGTTACGATGTCAATACCTGCCGCCAACAGTCCGGCCGCCAATCCTGTGCCTATTAGCACAATCCATACCTGACTTGAATCCCATAACTGCGCGATGTGTCCCAGTATCCCTCTTCGCCGGAAAAGCGTCCGGGTACGTATCCGCTCTTTTGTGTATTCAAATATCCAATCTATAGCCGTAAGATCATCATAAACACGCCGTCCGGGGCCTTCGGATGACCAAGGGTCTGAGGTCGATTGTGTCGGGTCCTTCTGGCCCTGTTCTGAACGGTGGAGCTGATCGAGGTTGGTCCCAGATGAGTATGGGCTGTACGCTGGTTCCGGTGGGAGGAGAGACGGAGTTGTGGCAGCCAGCGGTGTTCCGGCGGAGAAGAGTGAATAACGGGACGAAGATGCTCTCTGCCGTCGTTTAAAGGTTATGCTACGACACGAGTTAGACGCCGGGTAAGGGCTTCGGAAACAGGGCACAGAAGGGCGAACCTATTTATACGATCTTCCGATTCCCTTAATGGAGCACTGTGACGACTTGGACCTCCCGTGCTCGGCAAATCGCGGGCATCGCTCTCGTCTTCAACTGTTGGTTGACGACGATTCCCGGGCGGAGGAGAGCTGGTGGAAGATGAGGACGAGTCCCCAGACTCGAAATTCAGGAGACGGCGAGGGGGCCCGCTGCCTCCAGAAGAGGAGGGAATCATGTTTAGACAATTAATGTGGTCTCGAGGTCACTTTTTGTTCTGCGCGAAAGTATCTGTTGCAGGAAATGTGTTAATTGTTCCGGGGGTCGGGTTGGAGCCCGGAGCCCACAGCTTGACTGTGGTCACGTGTGGCTGGTGCTTGCTTCAAAGGTGTCGGGATTTTGCGGCTCTGCTGCAGGGCAGCGCATGCTCAGTGGTGACAAGGTAATGACGGGACAAGAGCTAGGCTGTTTATATTGATGATCTGTGTTGCAACAGTAGAAAATGATTCTGGTCCTGTCCGGTCACTGCCTTCTCGTTACTATACTCCATCACGATGTTGTACTCGTCGCACGTAATATCATACTGTCCATAGGCCGGAGCGGGCTCAACTACTCGAGCACAGACCAGCTTTCGCCAAGATATTCTGTTGGACCCTCTCACACAACAATGGTATTGTCCAATAACTTTCAGGAATAACTCTGGCTGAAGACATACCGCAGCGGTCACGTACCTGTAGACTATCAACCACCGGCACTCTCCTTGAGTGGATCAATCTATCCACATTTTTTGCCCCCCATTGCCTCTTTATAATGCAATTACTGATAAAACACTTGCTACAGAATACCGGGCACTCTCTTTCTCTCTCTGCAGTAGCATGTCTAATTGGGCACAGATTTCACTCCTAAATTGAAGTCGGGTTCTCTTTCTGGGTCACTTTCCACGAGACCTCCTCCTCTCCTACTGGCAGCTGGCTCTGGTATTGCAAATTCTCCAGCCTACCGTGTTTATTTATTCTCTCCAATTCCACAATTGCAAACCCCGTTCTCTTCCTTTTTTCCCTACAACCTTCACAATTTACCCACAGCAATCGGTCCGGGCCCTGTTAGAGTCCGGTGGATCCTGACACTCTCTACAACTAGATATCGAACACCTTATTGATATCATAATTACTGTTCCTCTTTTACAACAATCATGTCTCTACTTCAAAATCAAGAGTATCTACCCAATAGAGACTCTTATCTCCACTGTTCTACCTACTAACTCTGGAGCAAGCTTCGTTATCTATCGGATCCGCACTCGCTACCTCCAGGGGATGAGAGATGGGGTTGGAGAGCGACTCATTTCGGTTAATCCGGCATCTATAAACATTCCGGCATATAAGAACGCTGGTTGGGGAGCTGCCACCGAAATCCGTCGCACCTATTCCCCGCCAATACCGAGCGGTACTGGTGCCGAATACTTTACTGGGGCCCCCCCTCGATCGATAGGGTTAGGAGATGGAGCGCCCCCGACAGCAATCATGACAGAAAGGCGAAACAACGATGACCAAGCAGATGATGACAATTTGATTGGGCTAGCTTCACATTTCTCTAACGAGAGCACAGATATGGCAACCGACAAATCGGAGGTTAGAAGGAGAAGGCGAAGGGAGAGACAGGTTCATCGGGAGGATGATGATAGCTCAGACATGAGTGATGACTCGGATGATGATGACGGAACGCAGGCGTAAGAGTCTCAGACAGATATATTCCTGAGTTAGGTTTTGTCTAAGTTTTGGTCTAAATAGTGCCCAACAAGCGATTCAATTTGACTTCCCAAAGAAGGAGGTTGTACCCCCTCGTCCGCGGTCTGGTTCGTCCCCCTTACGGGGCCCTCAGGTGTTGGTCACCTCACCTTCAAAATCCAGAACAAGGCGACTTCGCGGCGGTTCCCACGGCGATGTAGATTTTCATAAGAACAATCCAGACCACCTCCCCCCCGCAGATGAGGGGCTTCTTTCCAGCGGACTGGTGTCAGAGATCGAAAAGCTTCACGCAGAAATCACCAACAAACTTCGATCATCTCCGAACTCTTCCCTCCCACGAAATGAAGGCTTTGGTGATGAATCTGCTGACGATTCGGATGCAAGCACATCTATGTCATCTGATTTCAATGAGACTGCGGATTCACATCCTGCTGTTATTGGAAATTCACTATCTCTATCTCAGAGACGTCAGGCTGCAGCATCACCAGCCGTTCTCCACGCCTTACCTCCACCGATCCGCCCTATATCTCAAGTACAGCCGATATCGGCTTTGACACAGCTACTAAAAGCGAAAGAATCCGAAGCAGCCAATCCATTCGAGAGCTATAAAGATTTCTCCGGAAAGGGCGAGTTACGCTCAATAACACTAAAGCTCCTTATCCCATACACTCGTTCGTTATCTTTATTTGAAGTAAACATCAAACAGGAAGGCAGTACCAAGAAAGAGACGACGGTGCTTGATGCTATCGGCTTCGTGCTGTATAAATACATAGAGGACAAGAAAGAGCCCGTCTTGTCGGAAGAGTTATCGAACGTAAATAAATGGGTCTTCAGAATGGTTGACGACGGCGAGCCAGATGATGACTTCCCACCACTTGAAAGGACGCAACCTATCACGAGCTACATCGTCAAGAAAGGGAGGGGCGGGCGAGCATTTGCTAGGGACACAAAGCCAGAGGGCGAATTTGCGCTCTGTGAAGCAACCCAAGCCCAATGTTTGCACCCTTCTCATTCTGTGCCATCTTACCTGCTAACAGATACCGCAGTCCTTGAAAACGAACGAGTTACTCCAAATCCTGTCTCCTTCAAGAAACCTTCAGCTGGCCCGCCCATTACGCCATCCTCATCTACATCAGAAAGCACAGCCCGCCAGATGCACCAAGCAGCTACCCCAGGAGGCACTTCAAGAATCTTGCGTATCCACCTATCGACGATTGATGAATTCGCGCAGTCGGTCTCGGTTTGTGTAACGACCAACACAAACATCAGCGAGGTACTCGACCAAGTGTGCCGCAAAAAGCATCTAGAAAAGAGTAAATACGTCCTCCGCATAGCAGGGACTCCACCGCACACATTCATACCGCTCGAACGTACTGTTATGTCTCTCGGAGAGCAAGACCAGCTCGACCTCGTCCTCCGAAACGTGCCCGAGAGCCCAACCGCCACTCTCCGCACCCCTAAGAAGAGTAAATTCCTCCAACCCACCGCAACTTGGGCTCCAGACATGCTCTCTAGTAGAGACTACCTCAAGTACACCGTTTGGCGCAAAGCATCCATGTCCTTCATGGCTCGCCATGAACGCATACTTGCAATCGACGGCGAGTACGTGCATGTCATGCCATCGGACCAGAAAACGCTATTCGAGAATAGTTCCAAGACTACTAGCATACACATCAGCACTATTATCGGATGCAAGACGTATCGCAAGATGCCGAGCAGCTTTAAAATCGTTGTGTTAAGGCCGCAGCGAGAGACAAAGTTGAAACGGTACGATTTTGAAGCGATGAATGAGGAACAGGCGATCGAGTTGGTGGAGGAGTTAAGGAAAGCTATGGGAAGGTTTAATGGCGGAGCTGAGGGGTAGTGGATGAATGTTGATAAGGTTGGAGCGGATGTATGTAGATACCCTTGTGTGCTGGACTTCCGCAGTGCTAGTGCATTGGATTAGATGGGCCCGGTGTGGGTTGGAGTATTCTTAGATGTTTCTTGTCCTTAGCTCCACTCCTGCGAGCGCAGGATCGGTAGCCGTAGAGGATAAGCCCAATCCTAGGGGCGCACTAGTGACAAAGAATCATGGCGGAAAGCCAAACCCATATTCCGCCATTTCCACTCTACTACCCCTGCTAAGTGTGCGGTAGACCCTACACTACCAACAGCCTCTCAGCCTGAGCTTCTCTTGTGTTTCGAAATCGGTTTTAACAGAATGCGAGCATGACTGATCACTCGCAGCTGGCTCTGGTCTGATTGAAGCCTGGTGAATAAGTTAAGGATACCAGAAGAAGGCAGCGAACTTGCTGGGTGAAGCTAAACTAAACAGGATCATAGAACAACGAGGCACGATCCTCCCCTCAACAGGACCAATCGCCAGTGAACCAAAAAATGTTCTAACTGTGAGTCCTTCGAACCTTACAGCGTTGGTGAATGCGGAAGGGGTGAATCCTACGTCTTTCCTCTGCTTTCTCCGTTAAATCAGCACGCCTAAAACATGGCTCTGATCTAGTGTTACCACTTTGTGCAAGATTTGCATGCATCAAGTACCAAGCCTTCGCATTAACCTTACTATGCTGATAGCCAGGGCATTGCATGGCCCTCATCACAATAAAAGTTTATTGGCGAAGGAGGTATTTTCTGATTGGATTGCCGATAAAATAGTATTCGAGTTAACTCACGAACAATGGCTGACCATTTCTACTAGAAACCCTAACTTAGAATTCCCCACCAGAACACCTGCTCCAGGAGTCCACATAGAATGAAATCATGAAGGCTATTTAACCAGGCCTCAAACCCCATTTCACATAGAGCAATCAATCTCAACACTCCCATCCACTCCACTGCCAAATCAGCCAATCAAAGTCACCTTCCAACAAACAAACAAGCAAACGAACCAAGGACACGTTCAAAAACCAAAATGTCATCCGGACCCGCTCAACTGAGATCCCAAATCGCAGCCCACAAGCGCCGGATATCCTTCCTAGACAGGCTCATCGATAGGAAGTTTGACCACCACGACGCAATGTTAGCGCAGGTCAACTACTCCAAGGAATACGAAGTCGTCTTCAAGGCGCAGTTGGAGAGGACTTTACGCCCGCTGTGGGATGAGATTGATGAATTGAGTGAGAAGATCCAGAAGTTGAAGGAGGAGTTGGCGGCGTTGGGGGGGTAGGATGGCCCTAGACTGGTAAAATGGCATAGTTAAGCGTGGGTTGTTTTTCTTGGTAGGGAGGGGGGGGGTGAAGGTGTTCGAAGTTTGAAATGACTATTATGGTATCATACTATCATCAGCATCCCTGTATACGTAAAAATCTCTTTCTCTTCCTATTTTTATTTTTTGAGAAAAATTGTTCTCGCGCGAATAGCGTTCTGCTCCGGCCACCATTGTGGTGAGGTTAGGGCAAGTGATGGCCACCAGGACTTGGTCTTGTCCGGCATTTCGTACTGTGGTAGATATTCAATTTTAGGAAATTAGTTAGGCATGGGGGTCCAGATAGTGTGGGTGTATCACTGACTCCTGCAACATGGAACGATTTATCATCCGGCAAAATCATGGATCCACAATTAAAAGCTCATGAAAAGATATATATCGACTAGTTACAATGGACTAATAGTTAAGGAGCTGGTCGCTACTAAAGTGGACAGGGGGATCTGCCGGCTCAACTTTCCCCAGGAAGCTATTGCCCATTGGGAGGGAAAATAGTAGAAGCGGAAGAGGAACAAGTACTCTAGAAAATTAGAACTCTCATGTTTCCTCCATCATTCTCCCCCCACTCCCTCCGTTCCACGCCTCCTCCCTATACCTATGCTTTATTATTATTATTATTATTTCCTAAATGATTCGGGCAGTCCAAGATCACCAAAGATCACTCGTTGGTGTTCATAGCCTGAATTGTTGGAATCTTCGTTGTAATGTTTTTGACATAGTCTCTCTTGCCGCGATGTGGTCTGCATAGCCCTCTGTAGAGATTTGGTATCGTCCCTCTAATCTCGTGACCGTATACAATTTCAGCCTGTCGTGCATGCCGGAAGCATGGCTTCAACGTGATTGGAATTGCGAGCATGTCTACCGTAGAAACTTGAATAATTGAACCGTGTGCTATGTCGTTGGACTTTCCTCTCTCAGTAAGGTCAAGAAATTTTTGTTTTTTTTTCTGTCTCGGAAGGGGGAAAGGGGCTGTGTTTTTGCTGTGTTTTTCCCCCCCGTTCCAGAGAAGGAAATTCTGGACTTCATAGCACACGGTTCAATTATTCAAGTTTTTACGGTAGTTACTTACCGTGCTACTTGGTGTGTTAGAATTTAGGAAGTGATAAATTCATATCCATGTATATAGGGCCTATCTATTGGTATAAGTACAAGGGTCTTAGGCGCACGCATCGAATAAGAGAGAAATACGCATTTCTCTATCCATACTGTTCCGCGCATCTTTCCACCTTACTTTTTTTCCAACCTCCAACCAGTTGCGCATGACCCTGACAATAACTACCTGATAATTCCGAGTCATGTCTCATGATAGCAACCCTCATAGTACCCTATTCCCCGGGGAAACAGTGTTCCATATATTATGATATTATAATAATAATAACTCCCTGGATCAAATCAGTCCTAATTTTCTAGCAGAAGGAGAGCCCGGAGCATTACTGGGAGTTTCTATATCAAGCGCCCAGAGAACCTCCCTCTTCTATCTTTCTCTTCCCATCAACAACACCAAAAAAATAAATATTTCCAATACCACAACACTATCCTCAGGCTTCAAGTTACCTATTTTATCTACTACTTGTTCCTCTTATCCACCTCATTCATCTCACACACCTTACATAACTCATTTACTTCATCTATCTGGGTCACATCTACCATATTTGCTATTTAGCACATTGATCAGACATATTTATCAAATATATTCTGAAGGAAACTGATGACTCGGACTCGGAGATCATTACATGACTCAAATGACCCTCCTGCGGAGAAAGCACATACTATATGCCTGGCAAATTATTAAAATGGAAAGGATATTTTTCATTATGAGGTTGAACAAGTTGTTCCCTAATAGATCATTATTAGCAATTGCTATATGATCAGAACTTTATGTTTCAATTGGGAGACTATCAAGCAGCATTCATATAAGCCTAAGTAATTCCTCTATATTTCCTTTCTCTCTTCTTTTAGTTTATAATAAAATGACTAACTCTACTTATATATCTCTAGTTGGTTCTTATAGAATCATGAAAGACATGGTAATAAAACCAATTGTTAATAATTTAACATATTTAAAAAGAAATTTCATTTCACAACTCCCAGAATGGAATCCTGCTTATAGCTTCAACAATTAGGTATTCTTCTCTACCACCAAAATATAAGGGAACACTTTACTTACATATGTTTTCATCCAACTACCAGCCTATTAGATAAACTTTACTCTTCCAACTTTATACCACTGTTAGCCATCCTTCTTGATATTTATTCATATTTTCAACACTCCACCATGTTCACCATTGCATAAAATCTGAGCTAATCTCAACTGATCACTTCTAGACAGTCTAGCTATTCTGTTAATTCCAAAAATATAAATAATCTTTCCCCAAAAATTGGGCAAGCACTACTGGATATACACCTTTCATCACCTACAGTTGACTCAATTTTGAACCCCTCTGCCTGCCAACTACTATTACCAAACTTCAGAGGCATTGTTTTAGATACTGTCCTTGCTTAGAGCCTAAGCTCGGATCCACCCATTTTTCCTTCTCGAGACTTTCCAACCCCACCTCCTCAATGCAGGCCTCTTTCTCGCCAACGCTACCGTCTGCCCAGTCAGAAACACAGGCCCCAACAAGTCGATCTCAAAAGCACCCCAGCGCAAGCCAACTTTGGTCAAGGTTATTTCTTATTTTTATTTTTTTCACCCCAAATGGAGCGCGGGGCGTGTCTTCTCCCATTCTACTCGTCCCGGGCAAGAAGTACCCGGACTTTTAGGGTATAATTTTGTTTGTGCGCACAGGTATGCATAGATGGAATCGATTACCATATATTTTTCTAACCTATCCGAACAGGCCCCCACCAGAGCAGATGTTGATTGGCGGGTTTTGTATGAGGAAAGGAGCGGCGGTTAGCACAGTAGCCACAGTTCATCCAAGTAAACCACTTGAAAGTTTCTTATTCGGGTCAAGCTCTTCGGGTGGACTGTGACGCTCTCTATCATTTCGTCTACAAACCGGTCTGACAGTGATGTGAGAAACACCGCTTGGGGCTGGGTCGAGCAAAATTCTACCGCCTCCTGGTGCCTCTCACCCTCTCGCCACACAGACAGAGCCCGAGATCCCAGAATACCCGTGGGTGGTCCTCTTCTAGTTGCGAAAACAACAGGGGAATAATCCACCCAAGCGCCGATCTAAGAAGCCGGGTAAGGAATCCTTTGAGGCAGAACAACTACCCTCGCTTCACTGGTCCTATAATAGCACGAGTTGGGGAGGAGAATTGCGCTCAATCCACAGCAATAACATCCGGGTTGTGTGGCAGTACTTCTTCTAGAACAGCAGAAATGGGACAGCTGGTGATGGGCGGGCAGATCACTAGGCTCAACCGCGTTGTGGGGTGTAGGTATGTCGGTTTTTCTTTCCCTGTAAAATTCCCTGAGTATACAAATTAGTGCTATTATTCCACTCTATTATGTATTGGGAACATTTTGGCAGAACGTATTCTAATACGTATGTCACAGTAGTGCGCATGGGCAGCGCGCTGTCTTGGAAACTAGGGAGGTCTCACCCGCCTTTGATACAGGGTGCATACAGATTTGGCTCGGGCATCAATTAGGGTCACCTTGCTAGATGAACCGCAGTTAATAATTACCTCAACGCTCAGCACTGTTCAAAAAAGCGCTACGGTACTTTACTCACTGGCCCGCTAGCGCCGGGCACTAGTGGCCGGATATCAAACCTTACCTTTTCTAGGAGACCCCCGCCATTGATTTGCCGGCGGCTACTGCTACACTCGAACTTACCAGAGCCGGAGTCGGCCTAGAAACTTCTGAGAGAGCGGCAAATGATGGGCCCTGACGCTGAAGCGTACGTCCGCCGGTCCTGTGGGGAAGGAGATGTGTTTGCCGCTTTTTTGTGTGTATCCTCATTTGTATATCCTACCTGTAGTGAGCCCGTGAGGTCTATGAGGTCGCCGTTGTTGGGGATGTTTGTGAGCCTGAGAGGTATAAAAGAGTTCTTCTCCCCTTTTTTTCTCCTCACCTCCCTTCCTCTCCGAGATGTGCACATCCACGAGAAGGCCGCGACGATAATTCGCTTGTTTTCCTCTTCTTTGTATTTCTTCTTCCCTTCTTTTCTATTACTTCCGCTTCTCCCGAACCCGCGCGAACTTATCGGCCAGATGTTGATTGTGGCCGTTTAACCCAGGAAGCACGAGTGCGAATCTAGTCTGCTGTGTGCACGTGCGAAGGCATCTAGTTTTTCCAATCATTAACCGCCCGCCAGTGAAGCTTACTTAACATTTGTTTCCTTTTAGGACCCCTTTGGTTCCCTAAACTTCACGGTCAGGTCTTCTAGAGTAGGGAAGGTTAGCAGCTAGCTGTGAAAATCATGCTAACGCCAGCCGCCCTAAAAGCATCCCTCTTGCCATATCGTAATAGTTTAATGAAGGGAATTAGTAGGCTTGATGTGGGGGTTGGAATGGCTTATATCGAGCGTTTAGGCACCGAACTCGAAGTGCACCTTCCAAAGGGTGCTCGAGCGGAATTGTGCTTGAAAATTTAGACAAACACACCTCCTGCAAGGCCAGATATCACCCGACCCCCGAGTGCCGCAATGTCCGAACACAGCACGAGCGGCGAGTGACCGAAACAGTTTACAAAAGAGTCATACTGTACCTCCAAATCAGGCACTCTCCTGAACTAGTGAAAGAAGATATGATACTCGAAGCGCAGGCCTCAACAGGAGCGAGGGTATGAGGTGTTGTTCCGAGTGATTCTTGATGAACAACTAGGCGTATCGTTTTCTACTGAGCATGCCAGCGTGTATGATTCTCTAAATTGGTCATTCTGCAGCTTTCCTTGACTCAGATACCATGCCGCCCTTCGGCAATTTGTAGGTTCGCCCTGCGTTATGGATATTTATGGTAGTTGCCCCCCATCAACCGATCATCGTCAATCTCCCAGTAACCTTTGGAGATTCAGGAACAGCCATCAGCAGATAAATTAGCTCACCACACAGCGGGATTCTTCTTGGTCAGCCAAGTCTTGATCATTGTTCAATCCCCCCTAACATTCTACTACTCCCGTGAAAAATTAATGAAAAACACGGAGCTGCTAGGTCCTCTGCCCCTGTTGCTGTAGGTACCTGGGTACAGCACGAATGTTGACCCCCCAGCCCAGCCACCCCTCCCGTTTCTGGTAAATGGCATCCGCCAACTTCCTGAATCACACGTTACACAGGACCTGTTCCCGATCATCCATCCCGGCTATGGTTTGCGACATGGTTTCCCCGACCAAGGCTTAACATTTCAATGTAGTTAGGTAGGCTATAAAGTCAGGGCTATAGCTCCTTTTGTTCCATTTCGACATTAACTTTGTAGTCTCCGCCTTCCCAAGGAACTCCATAATTCCTCAAAAAATGAAGACTCTCATCCTCGCCGCCGCCCTTCTCCCCCTTCTCACTTCCGTCACAGCTCAATCCGCTCCCGGGTATGTCGGCTGCTACAAGAGTTCGGGCAGCCTGACCCTGAAGGGGACAGAAGCCTCCAACTCCCCCAGTGCCTGTCGCGATAGTTGCGGCAACTTCACCGTCGAGGCAATGACCAAGACCACAGAATGCTACTGCGGCACCTCTCTGCCACCCACCTCAGACAAAGCTGAGGATTCAAAGTGTGATGCTAGCTGTCCCGGAGCTACAAGCGACACATGTGCTTCACCCATTCCCTCAATTTCTCTAGGTCAATACTAATTAGAACAGGCGGAAGCAAAGCTGGAGACTTCTTCTCGGTTTACTCGACTGGGGGGAGCCCCTCCCCTCCTGTGGGCGCCAATAACAGCACGACAACCGCCACTACTGGTTCCAGGAACAGTACCACCTCTACGAGTACAGATAGAAGCTCCGAGACCTCGACAGTTATTCCTACGGACACGAACAAGCCTAAAACTACGACTACAGAAGGGGTCGCGACCAGGACGACTGCGAGTGCTACTAGTTCGACCCGACGGCCCAATTCTGGCGATAGTGTGCAGATTGGAAGTGGGATGTTGGTGGGAGCGGTTATGGGGGTTCTTGCTATGATTTTCTAAGGATGTGATGTTCCCGTGGGATTGTACAAATTAGTGTCAGTGTCGTGTCTTTTGAAACTTGGGTAATTCTTTAAACTATAGTATTCGATATCTCGGAATAATTGGAAAATCTACATCCCTTGGACCTTAATGTATCAGAAAGTGTACTGCGCCGCACTGTGCTCTAGGCAGTACTGCTCAAAGAGATGTTAAGCTCGCTAATAAGTTGGTTTCGCGACGACAATAGACATCCCAATGCTTTCCATCCTCATATTCAAGCACTTGGAAAGGGTAATAAGGTAGCCAACCACGGCACTGCATTATATAGTACAGAATCCTATATCGTACACAAGGCAACCGGTATGCCAAAGATCACCGGCCCTTGCCCATCTACCGGGACCAACTAGCCCCCAACCAACCAGATAAGCACAATACCGTACAGCTACAGTAGAGCACCCCTGTCACAAAACCCAATTCCGAAAACACTGCAACACATAAAAACACCCCGGAATGAGCCCAATCTCCAGCCCGTGCTTAAGTGTTGCCAACTCGCGGTACAGTACAGTACCGTACTATACTCGAGTGGGAGTACCTGTAGAGCACGAGTATTCGCCGTACCGTCACTTCCCGCGAAACAGTAGCAATATTTGTAACCCCATTACGCGTCCGCCGTTTCCACCTGCTCAGAATAATTCAGATCCATCGCACAACTCTCCAGAAAGAAAAAAATCCCACAGTCCTGATCGGGGAATTCAACTGGAGAGATAGAGCTTCAAAAGAATTGATGGGCAAAAATAATAATTAATTTTTGACCCCCCCAAGCTTCATGTTCGCGTTCTCACAGTTACAGCTCTACTAATAGAGCCTTTAGCTGGAATTTCCCGTGCCCTATTATGTACCGGCTGCATCGTATCGTACAATTTACCAAATGAGACAACTCGATCACCCGGTAACAGATCTAATCGGATGTTTTTTTTCTCCCTTTCTTCCCTTTGCCCTATCCCTCTAATCGTATGCACGGCGACAATGAGGCATGTCCAGCAAGTCGCGGGAAGGGGTGGAAGGAAGGAAGGAAGGAAGGAAGAAGGAAAGAAAAAATGGAACAAAAACGAAATCAACAGATACCACTTGCCCCGCAGATAATAGTACAAAAAGAAAAGCTTCCTGTCCCTCCGGATTGCCAGGGGCTAAGAGTCATTTGGCTGGAGCCTTCAGACCAGCTGAATTTACAAAAGTGAGGAAATATCGCGGCTTCCAATAGGAAGGTGCTATCTTATAAGTAAATTTTAGGGTATTATGGTATCGAACACGCTTGCTAAACCCCCCCCCCCCCAAATCATAGCTTGAGTAGGGTAAAACTGTGAATAACTACCTGTATCTTGCCTGTTAGGGGGGCTTCGGCACGATGGTGGTAATTCCAAACGGACTTATTTTGTCGTGAATCAAGTGCTACAAGAAGGGGTCAGGACAGTCTGCTGAAGTTTTGCAAGGCAGGTAGGGTACGGTACCTCTATACTGCACGCCGGATCGGCGGTGCCCCCTCTTTTTACTTGCCAAAGCCTTCTCCCAACGCTAACTTACCGGTAGCGAAAAAACCGTCACCAGGACTCGGCATGCTTGTACGATATATATGATACTAGAAAAACAAAAGCGTAAACAAAGGTCTACGGTACTATCATACAACTATTTGGAAAAGGTAGTGCCCGTTGCTATGGTGATAAGGACAGTTCCCTATTGGTGAAACGAATTGGCTAATAGTACTATTAGCTACAGTGCACCCAGCAAGCACAAACAAAACCGATCACAAGAACCACACCGCTTTTAGCGGCACACCCTTGGGCAGTATCTAGCCATTACACACCATCATTCCTCAACAAAAACTTTTTACCCTTCAAGTCTAAGTTTAACCAGGGCTGCCCCGAACCTGAAACACAGGAGCTACGACCACCCCGCTATATGCGCCACCCCCAAGATAGTGATTCCTTATCGCACAACTCGATCAGTATATTATACACGGACTTTTCCACTCCATACTCCGTACCTATGATATGTATCGTGGCAAGACTGTAACTCACGAGCGGCTTTTTCCAGCCGGCCTAAATTGCGTGGTGGAATCGCTGAGGCGGGGGGTCATCTCACCTCCGGACCGATGGCAATATATAAAACTCATGGATCCCGGAGAAGAGGGTATGATACTGTACAGTAAACGTAGTCGGCGAGGTACTCGTTACAGGTATGTACTGTACCGCACCGGGATATTCAGAGGGGGAAACGGGGATACCGGTATTTCAGGAAGCCTTCGGAGATATTCCGCCCTTTCCTCAATGCGGCGCTCCCCCCGCTGTGCCCAGGTGCTTCTAGTCCGGGACGAGTGTCAGATATGGGCCCGGGTCGGTTGTCGTGAGGTAAGTATGAAGTGTCTGGGACGTAGGGATCAGTCTTTCATCGCAAATTCTCTGTTCACGTCTAAGCACCTGTGCTAATCCGAACTCAAATGTTCCGGCACTTCGTGACGGACACTTAGAGAGGCTTTGTAGGATTTGTGGTGATAGATTGGGAGATTGGGAGGGGAGAGGGGGTGACCTGCTTTTTTGATAATATTATTATGATACCAGTAATAATCGCGCGATTCGGGTGTAGGGTTAGATTAGGATTAATGTTGCGGGGTCCTGGGTCAGGGGAGGGGCCATAATAGGACGTGGTCTGAAGAGGTTATTTTAAGGATAGTTATCGTACGGTACACCCAAATCCTTCACCTGAATATCACAACTAGTCACTCGACAGATGCTGCATGTCTTATAGGTAAATATATTTAGGGCCCCATAGATACTAGCGGTACTCAAAGGTAAGAAGTTTTTGCTAGAAAATGTGGACAGCTATCTCCAAAGCCTCAAAATATTTTGGGGCTTTTCCGAGTCCTAATTACTGGTTGATTTTGGTTAAACAGAATTCTGCAGAAGTTACAGACCTCTTGTTTATCCTCATAGCGGCATGAGGAAGGAGAAAAACAGCGGGTATCGCACGGCAAGGTAAAGCAACGGTAAGTTGAGCCGTTTCTGGGTGTACAGTACCAAAACAGCAAAGTACGATAAGCCAAGTTTTTTTATTATTACTCTTTTAACTCTCCAGTTGCCGTAATGAGCAAAACACCGGAAGTGCATTAGTTTACCCCACGACATTAGCCAATAATATCCCAACATTTCTTCCAAAATATTCGAGTTGCCCCAGGTTAGCCATTCCTGTCCGGGCCAAGTTTACATGAAACAGCCAATTAAAAATAAATATCACAAACAAAACACTGGACCGGAAAATCAGCGGGTAGACAGGGAAGTCAATCAGTTAAACCCCACCCAAAGGGTACTGTAGCCCCAATTGACCCCTAGCACTACCAAGAGGAAACCCCGAAGAGCATATTATTGTGATAGGAAACATTCAATTTCCCTCCTTTTTGATCCGAACTTGGAGGTTTTGATTTTGCCGAAGGATTCCGCCTGAGGACGAGGGGGGGGATTCACACACACCAAGTGATTCGCTTCTTTGTAAACCTGACCCACTTACTCCGCTCCTGGTCTAATATGTTATTTCTTTCTTTAAATTTTCAAACTTTGAAATCCCCTGACTGTAACTTTACGTACAGCACAAGCAAGAACAGCACAGCACAGAAAGAAACAAAACCCCAAGTAAATGTCCCTATTGTGCTAATCACAAAATAATAATAATGACACTCATCGGTGGATAGAAGATAAGGAGGTTCTGGGCCCCTATCGACCGACCCACCCCTCTAGTCTCTTAGAAACACCCGTCTACCTCTATATCCAACCATACTTGGTCCCTTCCTCCTTGGAGGGTCCCCCGCACCCGCCTTCAACAGCACCTCCTCAATCTCCTTATGCCCCTCCCTAACCGCAATCGCCAACGCCGTATCACCGCCATCCGAGCACGCGGCATGAACATCCGCCTTTCCAGACTCCACAAGCATCCTAACAGCGTTCACTCGGCCCATAATCACGCCAATATGTAACGCCATAACCCCATCCGGATCGGAAAAATTGACATCAACCCGAGAATCCTCCAGTAATGCCCTAACTACCCCATCACTCGCATGCTTCATCGCGAGCTTAAGCGAAGCATCCCCGGTCATGAGCGCAGCCGAAATAGCCACGTCCACTTCAGGATGAAGCAAAAACTCCCTGACGATCCCCTCGGCATCGCAGCGAATGGCCATCATAAAGGGAGTCTCCCGGTCCATCCCGCCCGTCAGCGTAACCATGGTCCTCGGGTCCGCGAGCAGTAGACGGACGATCTCCTCGTGCTTCTGCTCAATGGCGTGCATTAGCGGGGCCATTCCCCGGATCCCGTCCGGGCAGTTTATGTTTAGCTCTGGGCGCTGCAATAGCATGCGGACTACCCCTGCACGCCCGTTCGTGGCTGCCACGGAGAGCGGGGTTTGGCCGCAGCTGCTGCCGGGGTTTACGGGGATACCAGCTTCTATGAGGGTGTTTATTATTGTATCGTCGAGTTTGCGGATCGTGTCAACCAGGAATTTACCGCTGTTTGAGGGTGGGGTGCTAATGAGATTGAGGATTCCGCGCTGAAGGAGGGTGGTGGCTGCTGGGACGTCGCTACGCTCCGCGGCGGAGAGGAGGGCGCGGGTGCCGTGAGGCACGGAGCGGGTGCGGAAGACTGCGTCTATTGGGGTAGTGGCTAATAGGTTAGAGAGGTGGCGGTTGCAAAACAGGAGGTGGGTTGCGCATGATGGAGAGAGGTAGGTTGTTATTTCTAGGATGAGCTCGTTTGACAGGGAAAGAAACGGCATCGTGAAGGGTGGTAGTAATATTATGTGATGTTCAATGGCGAGCGAGCGAGTTGGTGGTCTAATACTTGGTGGAGGACGGTATATGGTCGTACAACATAATGCCTAGACCCGGATACGAAACGAGTCTGCAGATCCTTAACGCCCTCGCCAATCTTTCTGAAGGGTTTAGAAAGGATTAATCGTAGCTTCCCTTCCTATATTCTCTTTCCTTCCCCAGCCCTTATAAGAGCTGAGAGGAACGGCTGTTTCAAACTTCAAATGCCAGCACACCATACAGTACAGCACACCTGTCCTGACCTTGCATGGAGGCTGCAAACTGCAGATCATTATGCATCACTCGCTAAGCAATGTAAGCACTATCAGTTGCCAAGCATCACCAGAACATCCATTCCCTCGTCATCTCAGATTCATACAAATTCAGCGCACAAAACATGAACCACCATGCAAACCAAATCCACCCTAATATAATATTACAAAAAAAGAAAGAGAAAAACGAGCAGAAATAAATCAATATTCGTCTTCGCCTCCCCTCCGCTCACAAAGTACGCACCCACCCTGAACCCTCTGTCTAATAAGAGCGGCATGTGTAACCTTAGTCCCCACGCTACGTCCCATTACACCGAGTATTTCCTCTTCCACGCCATGACCACATACCTCAGGCACATCTCCCTCGCTGCCGTGAGCAATTACAAGGCAGCGCACGTGAAAGACGTGTCGGCAGGCGAAAGCGATGAGAGTATCTTTCTCTATATCATTATTAGCTAAGTCTCGTGAACGGAGAAAAAATGAAGGGGTGACTACCTGTGGGCTCGAAGTCGACCTTGCACACACCACATGCATATCTCCCGCCAACGCCAAGACCGATTTCCTCCCGCTCGAGTTCGACATCTCGAACTGTTCCGCCATCCTCAGCGGTAGCGCCTTCTGCCTCGGTGCTAAGGTAAAGCTCCCGCTCGATGGCGACTTCGAATTTGACACCCCGCCGCTGCCCTTTGCGGAGCTCTTCCATACCTCTTGCTACCTCGCTTCTAAGGACTTTTGCAACCCCGTCGCAGATACTCCATTGCACGCCGTACTCTTTCAGGATCTTCCCTAAGGCGGCCTTAAGCCCCTCGATTTCCAGCCCTGTCGGAATCCTCCTGACTAGTGTGATCGGATCAATGGTGGTCCCAACGTTCTCGAGTAGCCCGCGAATGAACTTTGGTTTATCCATAGAGTAATCTAACAGGTCATTCCAAAGATCCGGATCATCCTGAGTCTTCGCGAATGCAATAGCCTGGGAGACATCGGCCAACTTATCGATAATAAGAAAGAGCGCACGCTTAGTTTGCCCGGTCTTAGAGAGCAGATGGACCAACTCTGGGATATAGTTTCTCCTCTCGCACACTGCAGATGCCTTCTCCAAGGAATATGAATGACTGTCCTTCAGGAAGTCCATTAGTAACGGCCGATCGTACTCTGCAAATAATTCGACCATCAAGTCTCCAAATTCGGCTAGTATTCCTCCTCCCCCAATTCCAATCCCCTCTCCACCCATCCCAGAACTATCTCCCGCACTACCTATCCACAACCGACGGAGATAGAAAAATAAGAATAGCTTTCCACCGACAACATTGTCGTCGTCCAGCTGCCGCACTACCATCTTCGGCCCAACAATACCATGCCCAGCCTCTTGTACCAATAGGCCGATCGCTTCCTCCGTTCCACTTTCCAACTCAGCGATACTTGCATTTTGCATCTGCTCGTCAGACACTCGAAGCTTTATGAAGGATGGAATATCGTCCTTGACAGCATCGACAAGACGGAACTCCCTAATCAGCTTGAATGCCTCGTCGGCATTCTTGAGTGTGACATAGAATTTCAGCGCATTCCTGGGCTCGGAGACAACCATAAATAGTTTTGCAAGGCACTCTTGCAGTATTATCCAATCCTCGTCTCCTTCATGAACGTCGTCTTCACGGTTGTCCAGTTTCCTTTCAACTGCATCGATGATAGTTCGAGGATCATACAACGTCATTGAGCCCTCCGGTTTCCAGTCGCACATAAGAAGTTTCTGGAACTGCTGCCGACCATGTACGAGGTAATGCGCCAAAACAATCTCATATATCACATTTGGTAGTGGCGGCGACAATGGCGTGCTAGGTATGTAAGGCGTGATTTCCTCTATCTTTCCAGCTGCTTCAAACACCCACACCCAATGTTCCCACCTTCCCGACACTCCCAAAACTTTCCCACATACAGCCCCAGCCGTAGTCCAGTCGCCGACATCAATCAAGCTCCGTAGCCACAACTCGCCAATTCTCCGTTTTTCTTTTTCTGTAGCAGAAAACACTTTAACAACCTTTTGTCTGCCGCCACTGATCGTTGAATCAGAGTCATAGGCTGGGTCCGGAGCATCTACATCGACCACGACCCGCTCAATCTCATCGTATTCGCTCAAGGAAGCGGTATCAGATGAAATAATATCGGGCTGCGCATCGACTAATTCCCACGCATCCTTGTACTTTTCCTTCTCCAATAACCATCCTAGGTGATCTTTTGGGCTTCTCTCAGTAGCGAACACCACATCATAGGGACTAGTAATATAGATTTTCTTGCCCGGGTATTCCTCCCACCCAGCATCTTCCTTTTTCTCCTTCATTCCGCGGAGACCGGACAGACTTCCCGAGGCCTTACTCATGCTCGCATTGCTGAAGCTTTCTCGTCGTGACGCGCTACCTAGACTCCGCACACTCGCTGCGCTGGAAAATATCTGTGTAGCATTCACTCCCGCCGCCCACAAATAATTGCTTGCGGTGCTTATGCCGAGAATGTCACCTTCCCCAGAAGCCGAAGGGGGGCGAGTGATCATAGGTGGGTTAGCTGGTAGAACACCGAGGTGGTAATCGCCGACAGCCAGGCCTTCGAATCTACTCATCAACAACTCGTCCGCGCTTACTTCTTCTGATGTGTTAAGATCAATAAATCTCAACTCAGGAGTAAGAGCACTAGTTCGCCCACGGCGAGCGCGGGACCCGGAACTCGGAGAGACCTCAGCGCCCGAACTAGAAGAAGATGCTTGCCCAGGCTCATGAGACGATGGTGTTTCCTCCTTGAGGTAAGCCAAGAGTAAAACAAGGGATGGGGTATACATGGTTAAGCCAGAAATAGTGCAATCGGTTTGCAAACTGCAGGATCATCGTCAGCATTATTTTAGGATGTCGCTCTTTTTCGGGGTACCCACATATGCACGATCTCTGCCCATCCAGCCCGCTTCTCTTCTTCCCCCGTTCCATCTCCCGCAAAAACATCCATAACCCAAATTGTACCACCCCACCCAACCAAGAGTTTCTCTCGTTGCCCCCAGTCAGTTCCCATCGAGGGTTTTCCTTTCACCGCTGTAGGACTGATGTCGTCTGCGGTGGTCAGAGTTCGGCCGTCCACATCATCCTCGGATAAATTACGCCTATCAACCCACTCAAGTCTCGGTTTGTGAACCGCTGCCAACTCTTCAGGGATACTTTCTGGCCTCTCAATTGCCGAGATTCGCTTCCAAGCAGTCTCACCCACTGGTCGTCCACCAACCCCCAAACCCGGAATCCAACTCGCTAATCCAGGATTGACTCCAATACTCGGGCCTCCTTCACCCCCATCTGTGACCTCTTCCTTTTTAACTTCTGGTGGTACAATATGAGATCTCATAATCTTAATCCCTTGCTCGTTCGTCCAAGCCACAAATCTCGGCGATTCCTTACTCCACGAAATCGCGGATATAGCGCCCTCTCCGGAATGTAAGACAGTATCTTTGCCACTACTACCTCCCAACCCCATCCATGCCATTCCACCACCCCCGCCTGCTGGCGGCGCCACAGAGAGAATCAGGTTTCCTGCCAATCCACCGGATATAAAAGTCCGATCGGTACGGAAGTTTGGTGACAGCGCTACTGACTGAATTGGCCGTTTGAAATTTTTGAAGGTGATTTCAGACTTGGAATATGGGGCAGTTGACGAATTGTTGCCAGGATTGGCGGGGAGGAGGGGCACAATACAGACAAGGCCATCGATAGCAGAAGTCGCAAGATGGATATTGCGATCTTGGTGAGCGGCGAAACGACGGATTTGAGTCGGGAGTGGAGGAGGGGGAGGTGGTGATATCGAGATAGAAGTTATCGAGGCTGAATGCGCGTGATAGACTCGTATGCTATTGAGTGATGGCAGTGACAATATATGCTAGATTCAAATGCTAATCAGCAATAGAGTCTCCGAAGCCCAATAGTGGTAAATGTCCTGGGGAATGAGGCTCACAATGTTCCCGTTGTGTGTTCCTATAATCTAACGGTAGGTATTAGCACTCAACTAGGGAACACGGCCAGAATAATACAAACCATCCTCTCGCCAAAAACCAAGCTCGTAGATACTGCATCACCATTCCGATATACTCCTCCTAATGACCGTGTTAAACGAGTGTACTTCAACCGGGGCTCCTCGTCTTCCTCGTCTTCCTCTTCCTCCTCTGTTGCTGCCTCCTGCCCCCGATCCCGCCCCTCAATTCCCCGTTGTTCCTCCTCGTGTTTGGATCGACTGGGAGATTGCGGAGGCGACATTGTGTATAGGGCTGTGCTTGGTACGGAAGGGGGGTGGGGGGGTAGTAGAGTGGTAGAGGAGGAGAAAGTGGTGCGAATCCGGAGCTCCTAAGTCGGAGCTTGGGAGACGTGGACGAGTGTTACAAGCTCCTTGTCACGTCACACAAGCTTGGCTGCACTGCCAAGGCCATACAGTACAATCACAAAATATCACCCACCTAATGCCTGTCAGCCCTGGCCTATTAACCAACTATGATACTGGTGGGAAAATCTACAATTGACGATCTCTTCCAGAGTTCATGACAGGCCAAGTTCAGTAACTCCAAAAATCTTCAAGCTTCGAAATTGGCTGTTCTTCACTAACTGACAATGTTCATAAGAACCCGGCCTCGGGGACTCAGACACATTCCACGACCCCGGTGTTTGCAGCCTTAGGCTATCTAAGCGAGACTAGGATATAGTATAATAAACTCCCACTTTTTGTGCCGCTCTTCCTCTAAAGTTGTGCTAGCCCTGCGGGGGATAGATTCCCTGTCTGTCCGTCATTGGGCATTAGATCAAATTTGTTCCCCTTACTTTAGAGCTCCATTAGGGGGATTTCATTAGGTGCTCGAGTACAGTGTATCATATTAGTTATAATGATTACTGCTTACAAGGTCCATCCTTTGCTTTCACAATTTCCTTTGTTTTCCATGCAAGTAATGCTCTGGTGTTTTGCACGGAGCCTTTCAAGGCCTAATACAAATCCATTCTCAGCCTACAAGCTCACCTGGTGCGTAAGCTGAAGCGCATTTCATGGGGCCCCACCTCCTCACCACGGTCACCCAGGAGCAACCTGTTAGTAGTTGGGTGTAGTCATGGCCGGTCGCTAGGGGTAATTGGTACTAACTTTCTTATATGGTGGGCGGCGAAACTAATACAGTTATTGCATTTCCATTCTGCAAGCCCATATGCTCTTTAGTTTTGTATATCCCTTCGAACAAAAAATCGGATGAGGGAAAAAATAAAAGCCTATTCAGACAAATGATGGAAACAATTTATCTACCACCACTAGATAGCACCCCCTTCTACTCTGGTTTGATCAATCACAAAGTCATATCACAATCCGCCTCGTGCCTCATCTGTACTAATATCTTTTCTCTGGATTCAGTTACATCCTACTTCTTTTAGGCACAAGAACAAAGCGTGATCTAGCAGGAGGCAAGGAGTGTTTTCCAAGTCAGCCTAAGATAGTTTCAGTTTTTGGTATTATTGTGGGTGCAAGCACTGAGGGAATGTCCCTTCCCACAAGGTAATAGAGGGTTTTGGATAGGATTTTACTATCGGCCCCCCCAAATGTAGTGCCCACAATAATATTAATTTACTTAGCCAGTATAATATGCCTTATTCGGGGGATAAAACTGGCCCCCTTCGTGAGCCCGCCTCATCAATCTCCCTACTTATCTCCCCATAGTGCCTGATACCTCTATTAACCCCAAAGGCAGCCATCAGAGTATCCACCTCCTAAAGACTCGAGCCAACAAGAAAGTGGTCCTGGGCAGCTTTCAATATCCGTGAGGAGCGAGTTTGGAGAAGGCAGACCTTATACGCCTGCAATAAAATATTCTCAGCGCTAACACCAGGTGAGTGATTTCCTGTGTAGGCAGATGGCAAGCTGCCAGGGCGCTGCGTACTAGGTCTACAGTAGCCAGCGGTACCATCGCAGGATTTCGGCCAGTGAAATACGCCTTTATCAGGAAGGAACTACTTAGTTTGCTTCATCCATCTCCAAGTTTGTACACTCTACCCCCACAGCGCCTTATTCAGAGGGAATAGACCCTAAGATATTAATAGCCCCTGACTTACAAGCCAGCAAAAAAGTGGTTCGCCGAGCATTTTTTTTAATGCTCGACTACGTCCACTGCGCCGAGACTTGAACTCACGGTGCCCTACTTCGGATTAGTACTAACCAGTTCCTTAGCCATTAGACCATCGGAACTGGTCGAAATATACTCCATTTTCCAACATCTTAACTGTGTGATTGAGCAAGGTGCAAGACTTCATCTTAGAACAAACCGCTATAGTACCTCGCTGCAAATTTTAGTATATGCCCCCACGGGACAGGCCACTATACGATATCATAAGAGAAGCCTAGCGTGTTGCCCCCCGACCTTAAATTCACGACGACCCTTGCCCAGTAGGACCATATATTATACAAATACAGGACCCCTAAAGGACTTGGCACAAATTGGAATAATATTGCTCTAACAGTAGTCACCAAATCTAATTGCATGTCCTGGGCCCTACCCTCCGGTAATGGCCAAGAACCTCAAGCAGTGCGGCCGGACCGGAAGAGTAGAGAGGACAAGAAAAAAATGGGGCACACAACCACCGAGTCTAACTACGATCAAGTAAATATCTGCAACCTCTCCCAAGGTCCCCAGTGGTCAATACTACGGTAGGGAGAGTAAAGCCACTCTACACTAATCAGAGTTAGGTTGATCTCCCACACTTTTCCATCTAGCCGGGCGAGTAACCCCACTCGAAACGAAAGTCCATTAGCCTTAAAGTAGACTCTGCTTGGAGGGAGAAAAAGTATCCGGATGAGACAAACCAAGGCCCAACCCCGATTTCGCAAATAATCTGGAGGAGATTTCCTAGTATTATCTATGATACTAAAGAATACCTAAAGACAAGGAAGAATGAAGAGAAGTGAATAAGAATAAGCACGAGGAGAGAACCACAATATAGTATTAGTCTTGATCAAGATTTCCATTTTGTCTAGACACTTTCTCTAAATGCCTTGGAAAATCTGCAATTCTTTTGCAGAATCAGCGTTCGGTCTTGATTTGTCTCACCACTATACTTCTTTTCCCCCCGAGCATCGGTACTCACGCTTCTTTGCCAAGAATACCTTTGTGAGCCCAATATTTGATGGGGGCTCGGGCGAAATATGGATTGGCAGATGTGATCTTGGTAAAGACAACTGAGCACATCCTCTACCGTACTGTGCAGTTCAGGTTGGAGATACCTGCTTAGTAAGCGGGGTTTTTTAATAGTTGGGACTGTTTGGCACGCAAGAGAAATGGCATTTGTTTGACTTTTAAGGCATGTTTGTTGCAAATGAAATATTGCAACATCGCACCCTTTTGCCTACTATAGCTCAACCTACAGACCGCCCACTGGACTTTTCTCCTCATTATAATAGCCAGATTGTCAACTACTATCAACAGTATATATCAAACCTTTTATACCTATCAGCCAAAGAGGCATAATCTTTAGGAAAAAATTAAGACCACTGCATGTTTGGCACACAAGAAAAATGACATTTTTCTGACTTTTATGGTGTTTTTGTTTGCAAATGAAATATTGCAACATTGTACCATTTTGGTTATAGCTCAACCTACAGGCCTCCTACAGGACTTTTGTTTTGATTAAGGTAGTCAGAATTGTAGCCACTATCTGAATCTGGCTTCTTTTATACTGATTGGCTAAAGGGGTCTGAGCTTTAGCAAAAATGTAATCTTTAGGAAAAATAACATCCCCCTAAATGGTTGCATGCCAAATAGATCCTAAGGGGTGTTTGGCATTATACCATGTATTCAAATAACTGTTATTTCAAACAATGTTTTCCAGATTAGATCGAGATCAGATTTTCAACAGTCCAATAAAAAGAGAGAAAAAGGTATTATCATACATCATCTAAAAATATACTTATATAATCCCTTTGTATGCATTGTGATTGGTTTATTCAAAATCTGATTTAAATCTAATATGGAAAACATTTTTTTGAAATAACAGTTATTTGAACACATATTGTGCCAAATACCCACTAAGTTTTTAGGAAAAATTCATTCCTTTTATATGATAATACATCAAATAGGGCCTCATAAAAGAAAAGAGTAGAGCTATTATAATGTTATTTTCACACTTTCCACTAAAGATATACCTCTTTTAGAATTTTTTAATGCCAGATTAACAAGAATCCCTATTATTTTTTATTTCCATTGAATAATATTTATTTATCTAACATTGTAGATTAACTTATTATCCAAGACGTCCACTGGCATAGCATACACCCAAGAGTTTGTGATGCCAGTGGGGGACAGCTTGGCATAAAAATTCATGTATTTCAGTTCAATCCATGTGTTGGTATAAGGTTTCTTTCTCCTCTCAAATGCTTCTTCTAAGCTTCTATATTATTCTCAAGCCGAGTACAACTTTTTGTTTTCTTTACACTTTCTTTATTATTCCTTTTGTTCCTATATACTTT
>Ga0307513_10000102_pt1 | contig 122808 bp, 141 predicted proteins | sample 15_EM_MG_FD_202174 | JGI IMG/M metagenome (GOLD analysis project Ga0307513, IMG submission 202174) | Populus trichocarpa ectomycorrhiza microbial communities from riparian zone in the Pacific Northwest, United States - 15_EM | ecosystem: Host-associated > Plants > Roots > Unclassified...
AAACAATACAATTTGTCGTAAACCTTACAAAGGAAATCCCTCATAGCAACCGTGTAACAAAGGAAAGAACACCAAAGTTATCCCAGCACGTATCTCATCAGGGGACCGTGAGACTGGGCAAGATTCAGGGTCAAACAGTGTTCGCACTTTGTTCTGACGAACTGAATTCTTAGAAAAATACTTCTTTACTAGAGAAGTCAAAGTAGCGTGAACATTAGTATAAATAGTAGGGCTCTCCCCGATGGTTGAGAAGAACATCAAGCAACGGAGAAGAGACCTTAACAATATTATAAGTTATTACGATATTCTTCTATTACTTTATCAAACAATTCTTATCGAGCCTTCCTGACCTATATTCCGTTGTCGCGAATATCCTCGGCCTAGTTAGCTCGGAATCCTACCGTGTTAGCTACCCCGTAACAGAAAGTCTGAAGATCGCAGCTATACAGAGTTCTGATGACCTATGGAGTACCCAGCATCTGAAGGGCAACGGTATTGTGGCCAATGTTGGTAGCGATCAAGGGCCCTGGTCGGATCTAGCAGGACACGGCCCTGAGCCACAGATGAGAAAGGAATGCAAAATGTTGTCCATTTTTGTGGTTGAATTCCTAGGACAGCTGCCATGAATAAGGATGACAACTACTGAGATGAGACAGAAGGTAATATCATAGGACTGCAGGGGATGGCAGGGGACTGAGAAGCAAGGTGGGGAATGGTTGGGGGGGGGGCAAAAATAGCGAAATATGTCAAAAAGGAGAGGACAATGGTGGGGGACTATGGAATCGCATGGAGGACAATAAAGCACGACATGGGACGGTAGAGGTAAACATCAGGTTGTTTCTACTGGTCTGTGATGCTTACTTCTAAGGCAACTTCAGAAAATATCATGACACAGATTGCCCCATTACTAACACTGGTAGTTGCCACCCTATTGGTTTCCTGCTCTGAGCACAAGCGAAAGCCGCAGAGTAATAGCCTTCATAGTATCCTCAAGTAGCTACAGCATGTGCAGCAGACAAGCAAACCTCTCTCTTGTATTCATAACAATGACTTCTGTGATTCCCTTGCAATACCCTCTGACTACTTAGTATTGACCCTCTCATGAGTGCCTTGCATCCTGTCCCCTGGAAGCTATCCCTAATATCAGTAATTTCTCTTCATAGAGGGTAATCAATCTTAAACCATTGCATACCATCAATTTGTAAACATATCAAAGGATACGCTGGACCGGTCAGTCGAGGGGCTGCTAGTCAAACTGTACCATGTAGAAAATCTGGCCGGTTTGAGTTTCTTGTCCTCAAGATACAAATTTACAAAAACCGCCCACTAGCATCAATACCAGCGACATAATATTGCTCTTCAGCCTGGGTTTTCTAAGGACCGCACTTCAGCTACGAGCTCCACTCCACCCCTAATCTGGTCACCACCCCCCTTACACCCAATTGTCAATATTGCATTATCAATTTGTGCCTGACCACCCACTAGTGCCTGGATCAGTGCATGGGTATCACTGGCATTGAGGTTACCTCAATCCACTGATCCGTTACCGTAAGAACTCGAACAAACGATCCTTGTGCTAAGGCGTTGGAGTTGCCTCTCTTAGGAAGGCCTGGTGTTTTTCTTTTTTTATCTTACGGGGCAGATTTTTGGTGCTTTTCGCCACTTTTCTAGAGGAGGAAATTTCGGACTACCTAGCACAAGGATCGTTTATTCAAGCTCTTATGGTAACAGACACTGCAGACACCAAACCTTAATCCCGCTCTAGTTCTACAAGTATTGCGTTGCAATAACTGCTTTGGGAATATCTACACCTATACAATACCGTACTAGTACAGTGCCCTCCTGCGACATAGGATTCAAGTTCCCCAGACCCGTCATCTGACGTGATGGATGCACAATTCAACCGGTAGGCAAACTCTCGTTCTCTCACTTGCGCTTCTCATACATAGTAGAGTGCTTGGGTAGTCCGGCATGTCGACAAGTATTGGAAAATGCTTTCCCTCATATCTCCTGCAAATTTTTCTTGAGCCGGCAGGAATGTTTTCCGAGTTTTATCCACATTGCTAGCACTAGGCAACAATCCCCAGAAATTAATGAGAACTGATATAAGTTATATACCTATAGATCCGAACACCCTGCGCAGGGAACCATTCGCATATTAGGAAGCTTGTCTGACAACATCAGTTATTTTAACTCCCCACTTATTACCCACGTTACCAACGCCAAAGGTACGTACATAGTAAGCCACTGCTTGAATCAGACCGATGAGAAAGCTTGAGGGGAAGACAAAACCTAAGCAGTGATATCTTACTAGCCCCACCCCCCAAACATTGGACATGCCCTCACCAAAAAACCAAAGAGTTTATCCCTCAAGATGGGCCAGTCAAGGATATACTATCACGTCCCGGTGAAATACTTGAAGAGCTCAGAAGCGACAACTTTGATGGAATCACCTTTTATGGACAATCTGGTGTCGGGTATGTGCTGCATAATTTCAAGCCGAATCTCCTAAAATCATCGCATCACTATCCCTACCGCCGGACAACAGCTAACTCATAATTCTACCCTTTCCCTAGAAAAACACAAGCCACCATCCAATTTATTGGGAGATACCGCCGGCATACCTACGACGTATTCTGGGTAGACGCAAGTACTCCCACCACCTTTGCTAAAGATTTCCAGCACATTTTAGACCTCCTTAAAAACGGCGTCAGTGGCTATGCAGACATTCACTTCAACTTCCCCAGTTGGACGGGTGGGGACACAAACAAACAGCTCCCAATCCCCGAGGACCTCACTAACGAAATTGCTACTGTTAAAAACACTAACGGCAGCATGGCGACCAATGGCATTAGTAGCTACGAGAACCTCCTCTTAGCCGCAAAATCTGAACTCGAATCCCCTTCCACAGGAAGGTGGCTTCTAATCCTCGACAACCTTACAGAGGAAACGGCCATCGCAAAGTACCTTCCCAAGAGCCCAAACGGCATGATAATTGTTACGACAAGGTCCTTTCACCTAGCTTCTAGACCAGGCTATCGGGCCGTCGAACTACCAAGAATGAGCCCTACCAACGCGGTGTTACTCTTCGAGACAAAATACCGCAACCCAGAAGAGCCTGTGAAGCAAGATGAAGCCATAGAGCTGATGGAGTTGCTCGAGTATTTGCCCGCGAGAATTATTGATGCGGCGCTACACCTAAGTGAAAAGCGTCTTTCAGTGCGGGAGTACATAGCCGAACTCGGGGCCGCAAGGGGACTGGTAGAGGGGAGGGGTTGGCCTTGGAGGCGCTTCGGACTTGATGGGATGTACGGGTGCCGGAACTGGGCGGTGGTAGCTTGGGGTTGCTTTGTGATTTTTTCGGTTCTGTGCGCGTGGGCCATTGGTTTTAAGAGGGGTTGATGGCACCTGTTGTAAGCGTTATGCTATATCTTGAGGATAGACAATCGCAGCTCTTTTTTCTAGCTCGCTAGCTATAAACTCTACTTCCGAGAGCCCGATTTCAATCGATATTGGTAAGAATCTCGAGTAGGTTAGTTTCTTGCTTTCCGTTTCGCAATTACTTTTTTCTACTGGAGTACCTGGTGCTACAGTACTCGTGAGTTGATAATCCCACTCAGGGCTCGGTGCCGGACTTGTGTCAAAAGTGATGGGTATGGCTTAGGGATATTGTAAACAATATTTACGACTCACGATAATCCTATTTAGGTTTATCAGAAGTATTGAGGGAGTAAATGTTACAAAAGCGAATAGGATTGTAGAAGCCGAGATTGTTTTGTATTACCGTTGTCTGTCGAGCGAAGGAGAGAGAGCTCATGGAAAGAAGGAAGAGGAAACCGGGGTGTTGTAAAGGAAGAAAGGTACCGAAGCAAGCAAGGTGACAACAGTTTCCAACAGGGCCACTGAGCCTAGCTTTCAAGTTGGGCGTCACAAGCAATATATTTATGAACCGGCGAGAACCTCGAGTGATATATGATGAATGACCTCTCGACGTTTTGGGTCACTATATTAGTCTAGAAGGATATCTATTCCGTGTTTATACGAATAGCGCAAGCTATAAAAACCCCAGAATTGACTTCATCCAGTCGATTGCAGCCTCAACCCCCTCCTGCTTCAAAGCACTAATAGGTATCAACCCAATATCTTCCCCATCCCCCCTCTTCTCTTTCTCCACCTCTAGATGTCTCTGTAACGCCAAAAACCTCCCTTCAGTATTTGGCAGGTCCGCCTTATTAGCGATAACAAACCAGCGCTTCGATGTCATCCGTGGAGCCTCCTCTCTAGGCTTCTGACTGAACACGAAGCCAGACTCTGGCTCGAAGTATTCGAAAGTCCCATCCTCTTCGCTGAAACGTATGTGCGTGGTGGTAGGGGTGCGTCTACGCTTAGGCTCGTAGGTTTCGGCCATTGGTTCGATGAAGCGGTCGTCAGAGTGCGCTTCGCCGCTCATTTCACTCATCATCCCGCGCACGTTTGACCCGCCTTCATCTCCGGAGAAGCCTTGCTCGTAGGCTTCTATCTCTCGCCAGAGGCCCTTCAAGTCTTGAACTGGGTCTTCGCGCGAAAGGTCGACGACAAAGCAGAGGGCTTTCGCACGCTCAATGTGTCTGAGAAAGCCGTGGCCCAAGCCTTTGTTCAAATGGGCATCAGCGATCAGTCCGGGAATGTCAGCTATTGTAAATCTTGGTAGGCGCTTCTGCACCTCTCCAGGTCTGGGTGGTGGGAGGTGGCGCTCGTCCATTACTATTGTTCCAATATTTGGCGCTAAGGTTGTGAACGCCCATTCGCCCACTCTAGCTTTCCGCCTGGAGACCGCCCGTAAGAAGGAGGACTTTCCGGCGTTGGGTAATCCAACGAGCCCAATATCCGCGAGTATTTTCAGCTCCAGTTGGATCTTCATTCGAATCCCCTTCCCACCTTTCGTTGCAAACTTCGGCCGCCGTCGGCCATCCGTTACGAAATTCGGATTCCCAAGCCCCCCCGGGGCTCCGGGTACAAGTAACACAGGTTCCATGGTCGGCTTTGAAAGGTCCAAATACACCTTCCGTGGGTGGGTAATTCCCAGCATCGTTGAAGCCCCCAAGTGATGAGTCTTCGGGTACTTTGTCGCCATAAAGTTCTCGCTCATAACATTCTCAGCGGCACTCCGCGGGTAATGAACCCATCTATCGTGACGGCTATGTTGTTTAGATTCAGGGTCCACATCCCCATCCTGCAGCCCCTCAAACTCCTCCCCTACCGGGTCCCAGCGGGAGATTTCGCGGACGACGGTGCCAACGGGGACCCGAATAATTACGTCGTCGCCCCATTTTCCGTTGATAGAGCTACCCTTCCCGTTCCTCCCTGGCTTTGCCCGAATCGTGCTTTCTCTGGAGAGCTTATGGAGCGATGTCTCGCCATAGACGGCCTGCACATATATCGAGCCTCCGCTACCGCCATTCCCGCCATTTGCGGGGCCGTATGGGATGAATTTCTCCCGCAGGAACGAAACACAGCCGTTACCACCAGAACCAGCAATCAGAGTCAACTCTTGCATATCCACAAATGGGGTTGTGGAGTACTCCGCATGGGGATGCTGGGGATGCTGAACTGATACCAGTTCCGCACCCTCTTCTGCCGATTGATTCTGTGCTAAATTGATATCATTTCTGGTCTCCGGCTGTTCTATAGCGGTCGACAGGGTACGACACCGGGGCAGTGACTGGGCGAGAGTGAGAGGCCGTGCTGCAGTGCATGGGGATAGAAATGGATATAAGAACGGCGTCCATGTATTCAGCTGAGCGATCCAGATTCCGGAGCTCCGTGGTGGACCTCGTGGAAGCCGCAACGGCATTTTTTGGTATCTCTGATTTCTGAGTCCCTTTGTGGAGGCTTGAAATTTTGTAGTATAACGCTATTGTAGGGTTGGCGCACTAGTTTTCGGAGGAGAGACAAAAGCCGGGTAACCTCATTGGGTACTTGGCGATGTGCTCGGATGTCCAAGTTACCCGGCGTTCGCGTTTCCATAGAATTCCCACTCGTCATTTCTCCGAGTTTCACATCTTTCGACTTAGATTAGGTGTCTTTCTTAGTTCAGCGCCTCCATAATTGCCACCACCTTCGATAAACTTCAAGTTCTACAGTATCATCTAAGGACCACACAGTTCAAAACCGTTAAACATGTCCGGCGCCCGTCATTGGGAGCAAGACAAGGAGGCGACAGTTTACATCGGGAACCTAGATGAGCGAGTATCAGATGCACTAGTATGGGAGCTCATGCTGCAAGCCGGGCGAATAGTTCGTATTTCCTCCTCCTTTCGTTCTATCTTACAATTCTAACAAGGCCCTTTAGGTAAATGTCCACTTGCCAAAAGACCGTGTAACGCAAACGCACCAAGGATTCGGTTTCGTCGAGTTCATCTCAGAGGAAGATGCAGAATATGCAGCGCGGATAATGAACCAAGTCCGTTTATACGGGAAGCCTATTCGAGTGAATAAGGCCTCAGCGGATAAACAGAAAACTGTTGAGGTCGGCGCGGAGCTGTTTGTGGGGAATTTAGATCCGATGGTGGATGAAAAGACGTTGTTTGACACATTCAGTACTTTTGGGAACTTAGTTTCCGCTCCAAAGGTGCGCTTTGCGAATGTACCCCCGCGCTACGTTATAGGGTTTCTAACAATCGTACAGATTGCTCGGGACGACCAAGGAATCTCCAAAGGATTCGGTTTCATATCCTACGACTCCTTCGAAGCATCTGACAAAGCCATCGAATCTATGCACAACCAATTCCTCATGAATAAAGAAATCAATGTCCAGTACGCCTACAAGAAAGACGGGAAAGGAGAACGTCATGGAGACCAAGCCGAGCGTCTCCTCGCAGCACAGGCAAAGAAGCACAATGTACAAATCACTCCCCAGCAACTACCCGCGCAACTCTTCGCACCAACTGGCCCAGCCGGCGGTGTCCCCCCAATTCCAGTCGGCGCCGGCCCACCTGCACCCTCAGCCCTGGGCAACTTTCAACGGGGGCCTCCAGCAAGGCCTCAAAACGGAATGGTGAACCCCCACGACCAAGGTTTCCAGAGTAGTGGCGGCGGCTTCCAAGGCGGCTTCCACGCACCCCCTCCCGGACCACCACAAGGCTTCCCACCCGCCGGCAGAGGTGGTGCTCCACAGCATCATGCACCCCCCCATCAACCGCAGCTTGCGCCTCCACCGCAGGGCCTGCCGGCTCGTCCGCCTCCGCCGGTCGGGTTTCAGCCGCATCAGCAACATGCCTATGGCAGACCCCCACCACCCGTGGGATTCGCTCAGCCGATGCACCCTGGCTTCAGTCAGCCGCCGCCTTTGCCGGCGGGTTTCGGAGGTCCGCAGCAACAGGCGCCCCAGGGGTTTCCTGGACAGGCTCCTGGAGCTCCACCTGGGGCTACAGGGTTTGCTCCCCCCGGGCCTCCGCCGCCGGGGTACGGCGGGTATGGAAGGGGACGGTAGATTGATGTTTCTGGATGGGAAAAGGTCGCATGCCCTTTCCTCCTCGCTCCAGCTTTCATTTGCTTTGCGAAAATCTTAATGAGCATTGAACAAAAGTTTGTCGCACAGCAGCAATTTGTATTAGTACCGTATATTTTTTATTCACTTTTCTTCCGCTTGTATGATACAATACCGACTAGTTTACTGAATGATCGTTTGTATAATGGTCAGGTCAAGAAGATTCGCATCTCGTGATACCGTCCTCCTTAATATCGTATTATCCCCAAACTTAAAACACTGCACCAAGCCTAATGCAAGGAACCCGCACCCAACCCAACTGCCAAGCTTGCGGCTCTCTTGAGCTATCATACCATAATTACCTGGAGCACCAGTACGGAGGTACAGGGCCTAAGTGTTGTAGGTTCCACAGGGGGTGAGGGTAGTAGACCTCGCTTGTGGAACCTACAAAACTTAGGCCCTGTACCTCCATACTGCCGTAACTCCATCCCAGGCTTCCTGCTTCAAACCTAAACCAATCCACCACCTATACCGATCCTTCTCCAAAACCTCACCTCATCCCTCCCCCCCTCTCTCTACATACATACAACCCCTCTCATATATACATACACCCATACCAACAAAGAACAAGCCAAGAAGAAAAAAATGGCCGACAAACTCCGCGCAACCCAACAACTAGAGCAACTTCAAGCCCGCTACGTCGGTACCGGCCACGCCGATACCACAAAATTGTACCAACTTCCCTTCCCCATCGCACTACATTTTAAGACTAACAAAACTAGCGAATGGGTTTCAAACGTGCATAGAGATACCTACGCGAGTTATATCGGACACCCGCCGTTGCTGGAGTACATGAGTGTTGCGACGGGCGAACCGATGGCGAAGATGCGGACGGCGTTTATTGAAGTGAGTTTGGTTCTCCCTGGGAGGCGGGGGATTGGGACGCTAATTGGGGTAGAAAATGATCCAGCCGGTTGGGAAGCCGCCCGAGAAGGAGGATTAGGGTGTTTATTTTTATTCCTTTCGAAGACATAAGTGCGATTTGCGACTCGCGGTGACCCTAAGTCTAGAGGGAAGGGACTTTGTGGCTGCTTTACGAGATGCGTACTACAATATAACGAGGCACCTGATATTATACCTTACAACTATCCTCACCTTTGTCTTCGCTGATGAGAAATGATCGCCTATAATGATACGGTTATAATTATTAGAAAAATAGATTAGAAAGCCTTTTTCCCTAACGCCTTTCTTTGAACACAAGAGCCGCAACTATACAATCAGCCAAGTAATATTAATCCTCATCTTCCGACCCAGCTTGCCTCTGAGTGCCATTGTTTCTCCTCTCCCTCCGTCTGTGAGAGCCCGGGGCCTGGGATGCGCCAGCCTCAGGATCGAATCCAACGTTTCTCATCAATCGCTTCTCGACATCCTCGGGGACATTGATGCCATAGACCTACTCTTATCAGTGTGCATTCTTGAGCTGATAGGAAAGTGCAGACAAACCGTCTTGACCATAGATAGAACACTGTCCGTTCCAATTTCAACCTTCCCCCGAGGGCCAAGAACGTAGTCGAACGTGCCATCATTAGCGTTGTCATCTTTCTGCTTTGAGATATAACCGTGACGGATCATCGACTGAAGTACCTTTTCAGTCTCCCCGGCTGCAGTGCTTCTATCTGCGTTCATGCGTCTGAGGTAGCGGTCGAGTTTAGTTTCTGCAATTGAGCGGCCGTTGAGGTATATTAGAGATACAATCATAGTTGTGAGACCAATATAGGCTTGTTCTTTGACACCAAATGGCTGGATGATATCTGGCTCGCGGAATTTCTCAGGAAGAACGGTAGTGAGTACGTAAGATTTGGAGGTTGAAGGAGCTTTGTCGCTAGTTTGTGCAGCTGGGTTCCTCGAGCAGTGTTAGACAATTCTTCAATATAGCTTGGCACGCGCAATGGTCTGGCCCACCTCTCCTCTGACTGAGCTTCGTCTTCTCACGAATGGGAAGCTCTACCATCCTCATTCCAAATACACGTTCTAGTTCTAGCTGAGCGCCGGCAAAGACCTCTTTGAACATTCGCCCGTGTGAACCGAGGACTAGAATCTGGTTAGAAATGAGATCCGCGAGGAAGTTATTAACCAAACCTTTGCTAGATATCTCAGTTCGCTTGATCGGCACGCGGGTGTACTCTGCAGAGATGGCGTATCTGACTAGTCTCTTGATCATACGATCCTTGTTTGAATCTAATTCGTTAGCTACAAAGAGCTTTCCAGTCGGAGAAAGCACACCTTGAGTTGCTCCCATGCCCTCAGCGCCGCTAAAAAAAATATCGTCGTCGATACTGTCCAGTTCCATAGAGGGACTTCTCGGTCGACCCCTTCTGGCTCCCTGCGCGGAGCTCTCGCCTCCATTGTGCTGGGAGCCCTGTGGAAGTGCCACCCGGCGACGTTGTGGTGGGCTGGCTTCTGAATCCGACTCAGGAGGTGGTACTGGCTGAGAGATCTCGTCAGCACATCGTACCGCATAAACTTAGAGACTTGGATCATACTGCACGGCGCTTAGCACCTGGAGCCATAGTGTCTTCTCAGTTTCGGTTGACGATCAGATCCTCTGGTGGGATGTAAAGAAATTGGCTATCAAAGTTGGATAAGGCGCGTGCTGAGGATATGGAGCAACCCTGGCTTAATTAGCTTGGCAGCATGCGCTGTGACGCGAAGTGAAGGTAGGGTAACAGTGTAGACACTTCCACCTTCCCTTGAGCTTAGGTGGGTACGATAGGACCAACTTCAGTCTGATTCCCCCCACCAGAATATTCATCAAACCTCCACGCCAAGCTCCCAATTCCAGTGATAGTAGAGTGTTGCTCCTATCGCCATCCACATCATCCATCATGTCCGAAGTTCACCCCCTCTTTCATCAACCCATTGCCGACCACTCCTTCAGTGCGGATAGGTCTCTCTTGGCTGTATCTCGGGATACTAAAGTTGAGCTCTACAAACGCTCTGGGTCGGGATTCACCCTTCAGGATGAATTGGCTGGGCATGACAAGACTGTCACCAGTGTTGATATCGCCCCGATTACCGGGAAGATCGTTACTTGCTCTCAAGGTATTTTCCATTCGTTCCACCCCAAACCTTATGCTAATGTTCTCCAGATCGTAACGCTCTAGTCTGGGAACCATCTCCAACTGGCTGGAAGCCAACCCTCGTCCTACTTCGTATCAACCGTGCTGCAACACACGTTCGCTGGTCCCCCGACGAAACCAAATTCGCCGTTGGCTCTGGTGCCCGTGTCATCGCCGTCTGCTATTTCGAGGGAGAGAACGACTGGTGGGTGTCAAAGCATATTAAGAAGCCTCTCCGTTCCACCGTATTCTCTCTTGCCTGGCATCCTAATTCCGTCCTACTCGCTGCCGGCTCCGCAGACGCTCATGCCCGCGTATTCTCCTCGTTCATCAAAGGTGTAGACCAACGCCCTGAGCCAACCGCCTGGGGGGAGCGTATTCCCTTCAACACTGTCTGCGGGGAATACATCAATAGCTCTGGTGGTTGGGTTCATTCAGTTGCTTTCTCGCCTTCTGGAAATGCGCTTGCATTCGTTGCTCACGACAGTAGCGTTACTGTCGTGTACCCATCCGCACCGGAGCAGCCACCCCATGCGATTCTTAGTGTGACGACCCAAATGTTGCCGTTTGTTACGCTTTGTTGGACCCGTGAGGACCAACTCGTTGCTGCCGGTCACAACTGTCACCCCGTTGTTTTCGAGGGCAGCATGGGGGGATGGAGGCTAGCATACTCTGTCGACGACCCGCGCAAGTCTGCCGGTTCCGGGGCAAGCCAAGAATCTAGTGCGTTGAATATGTTCAGGCAGATGGATTTGAAAGGAAAGAGTTCGGTGGATGACACCAACTTGAAGACGATTCATCAGAACTCGATCACTATGTTGAGGCCTTATGAGGGTAGGCCGGGGAATATTACTAAGTTCAGCTCTAGCGGTGTCGACGGAAGGATTGTGATTTTCTCGGTGAAGGGCTGATACGGCGCTTTCGCCCGAGCGAATTATTGAGTTTGATAGAATTTAGATATCATTGCGCAATTTTGAAAATGGGCTGTTTAATGGGCTGTTTGAAAGGATACTGGGTGCGTGGCTAGTGTACTAGTAGGTATCATACTATGAAAATGGTGCGAAATCTCCCACGCTAAGAAAAAATATTTGAACATCGTCGATAGCCCGTTCTTAGCCCTTCATACTATTTCCATCTAGCACCAGCATGCTACTGGGGGGTGTAATTCAACTCGTGGCAACTCCTAGGCTTTTGTAAGTAACTTAGCGATTGTGTTCTCGCAGAAGATTGAAAGGTAGGGGGTCTAGGAAGCGCAGAGAGAGTAGGATTTTCCTCATCCCAGAGAGACAAGAGGGACTAAAAACTCTCCCCTCCACCCTACCGCCTGACTGATAATCAGATCATCCCACGCTCTCCGCTACTCTATCTCCCCCCTCCCCGACTCTAGTAAGTCACCACCATACCTTTTACCCGCCACCCAGCCAGACCCGGGCAAAATACCTAGTCAAAGAGGTTAGCCTAAGTTAGAGAAGGTGCTATCGTATCATACGACATGCGTTTCTTATCGGGCCATTTCTCCCTTTTTCCCCAATCCTGACAACCAGAATACTTGGCGAGTGATGTATTATGATTCGCACAGGGGTCCAGGTAGGTCCTCGGCGGGCTGAAAGGAAAATATGATATCGTACCTCTCAAGTAGATTGCTATATTACACGATATATAATACACTGCTCTCCATCTAGGAGGGCTACTATCGCCACCTTTGCCCACGGGGGGAGGCCACAGCCACTGCAGCAAGCAAGCAGGTCCTCCATCATCTCTCCAACGCAACCCCATTGCACTCAGCGGGCATCTCCATCCCAACAGGAGCCAAAACCGCAACAGCAGAACACCACTTCCCCTTCCTCGCCCCGTCCACCTCCACCCCACCACCCGCCTGCAAGCACTTGGTAACGTAGTACACAAACCCAGCCCACCCCCCAGCGCTCAGCCTCCCCATAGTATCCCTCGGACATCCCGGCCCCGCCGTAAGGCACCACGCCGCAGCGGCATACGTAGTATTCCCCGGCAACACCAACGCCCTCACACTCCTCTGCACGTCAGCCGGGATCCCGCCGACCTCCCCCGCGCCCGGCAACAACTCCTTCACCCTGCCCTTCAGCGCGTCGATGCTACTAGCGAAAGCCACGATATTTGGGAACATTAGCATGGCCTTGGTGCCCTGTCCTGGACTGTTGTTATTGGAGTGATTGATGTTGGCTTTGAAGTTGGCGCTTTCGAGAGCTAGGGTTGCGAGCACTGCCGCCTTCTGGCCGAGGGTTGTGAGGGAGTAGCGTATGTAGGAGAGCTCGATGTTTGGCGCTGCGGTCGTGGCAGTGTCGCATTCGGATTTTGGGTAGGGTGGGTTGGTGCAGGTTTTGGTGCTTGGGTAGGCTTTTTCCAGGGTTTCTTTGGTGAGTGGTGGGATGTTGGGTGTGCTTGGGTCGAAGGGGGTTCTGCGAGGGAGGAGGAGGTTGTGGGAAGGGACTGTTAGGGCGCTAGTTAGGGGGATGAGGGGGGTGAGGACTGGGAGGAGGAGGAGGAGGACGTGTGGAAAGTGCATTTTTGTTTTTCTTGCGATTATTGGTAAAATCCAGATCGTTAGTTAGTTAGCTACTTGGCATGATGGGTCCGTAGAAGGAGAAAAGAAAGGCTTCCTGCGCTCGATGTATATATATGTACGGTACTTCTTTTTCCTGAATCTTGAACGGAATGCTAGGGTAGTTTTATAAGCCGGCCTATGACATATCAATCCCCAGGCCATGTTCTCAACACTGTGCCAGAACAATATGTCTCGCGGGGTGTGCATAACCCGGTAGCAGCGGAGACATTTCCCACCTCCGAGGGTGCTAGATAGGGTACGGCTACTGGTCTGAGTAGAAATCTCCGGAAGGAAGTGCACCTTCACCAGTAGAATACCGCCGTAGACCAGGTTAACAAACCACGGTATCATATTTGGAATAGGAATAAGTACGGACCAACCCGATCCCCCGACAGCGCATGGAGGCCCGGAGGCGTCGGCCAGGGCTGTTCTTTACCGGGTGATTTTCGGTGAATGTGCCCTTAACAAGCAACTATGCGCGGCACCTTGGCGCGATAGTCGGAACGTCTTGTATTGGTAGCTTCCGCAGTACTGGATCGCAGCCAGGTGATATTATCGCAGTATCTCTTCGACTGCGCCCACTGTAATAAAACTCTATTGAATTTGTGAAGGGTAGTTCCGTCATGTCATGTTCAATGACCAGCAGCTAAATAAAAGCCGCGATTTCTATAGAAACAAAAAATTGGTGGACTAATATAGATTCCTGTGGGAAAGAGGGAATGAAAGAATAAAAGTTAGGGAAGAAGGGGGGCGGTGGAAGAAATTATCCGCGTTGTTTGTACCATAAGTCTATCCAAAAAATAATAATCTGATACTATCAATCCCAGTCTACTCATATTTTTTGAGCAGCGCTGGAGGAGGGTCGTACACCTTCAGCCACCTCTGCTTTCGCTTCCGCCTTTTCTTCTCTCGCCATCTATCCCACCCCATCCCGAAGATAGTCAGGTTCAAGCTCCTTCCACGAGTGGGGGAAAAAGGAGAGAAAAACTCACCGTCTTCTTATCGTGACTATTTCCCATCAAACCCCAAAACCTTAATCCAAGACTCGACTTTCCGATGCCACCGCAGGCAGCCGCAGCGGCTGCCCCCCCGCCGACCTTCATCCTTCCAAAGAGCGCACTGGGAGGCGGCCTCTCCCTCTCTCCCTCCCCCGCCTCTCCTCCTCGCTTCTCCTCCTGCATCACAGCGAGCACTTCCTTTGCGCGTTTCTTCTCAACCTCTTTCCTTGTCTTCGAGTACTTGGCATCTAGCTTAGTCTTCGCTTCCAGCCATCTACGTACGGGCTCCGGCTTAATGACGCCGATCTCATCGGGCGCCAACTGCATCCCAGGGAGTTCACACACGGGGGGTAATTCGAAGATGCGGCCCTGGTGGTCAATCTGCTGTCGGATCATGTTGTCCTCAAACGAGGGTACGTTCTGGGAATTGGACTCCTTGATCGTGCCGGTCTGGCGCAATCTGTGGTGGCCCGGCGGGGCAGCGCTGTTCTCGTCCGTGGAGATCACGGAGATGTCGTCGTCCTCATCGACCCTTATGCTCGTGTTTGTCGCATTCGACAGGGCCCATGCACCAAAGTGCGCTATCACGCGGAACATCAGTTTCGCCGGGCGGGTGAAGGAGAGCGAGGGCGCAACGTGGCAGCAGCCGTCGTAGACTTGTAACCAGACTCTTGTCGGGGGGTAATTTTTTCCCAGCGCTGCTTGCTGGCGCCCCGATGGGTCTTTGGCCAAATGGCCGGACCAGGTTGGGTACTTGTCGGGATTGGCGGCTTTGTGCGCAAAGTAGATTTGCTCATCTCTTAAAATCTCGCCACCACCGGTTATTATTAGTAGCGGTGGGAGGCCGCCGAGGGTGCTCTGCAGAACTGGGGAGACAAGAGGATGGTCCATTAGGTCGTTTGTAGTGTACATGTGGATTTGGTCCTTGAGGGTTACAAGTTTTCCAGCTATCGTTACGGTTTTTTTGTGGGCGGGGAATATCGGTGGTTTTTCTGAATCTGTTGAAGCTTCGACATCTTCTTCGATTGGGGGCGGCCAGGCCAGCGAGGGCTTGTGAAAGAATCCATGGGGTGGCATGAAATCATGCTCGTTGCCTAGTCATTCGTTAATCGCTGCTACAAAGAGTCCAGGATTCGGTCATCAAGAATCACTCGAGTGGTTAAACCCCGCTGTTTCTTGTGCTAGCTTACCCGCGACGATGCTAGGGAAGCTGTGGCAGAGATCTACCCAAGGGCTAATCAATACAGCCCCGGCGGGCATTGGGAGTCCCTGATCCCGGAGGATCACCAAGAGAGACAACACCATCCCTCCGCCGGCCGAATCGCCAGCTAGGATGACTGTTTCGGGGCTTTGGGTTGATATCAAATAGAGATAACATGCGAGTACATCGTAGATTGCTATTGTTCTTGTTAGCATGTAGTGTAACTTGATGTTTGGAGGCGGAGTACCACACGGAAATGGGAACTGCGGGGCAAGCCGGTACCGCGCTATAGAACCCGATAGAATGAGTATAGGTTAGAGAATGCGGCGAAAGATTCCATACGTGCAAATACTCTAGCTTTGAGCTTCCGAGCATGTCTCTGTAGCTGATACCTATGTTCATCGACACTCCCGAAAAAGTAACCACCTAACCAAGAACCCGTTATCAGCTGTATCCCTTTTAGGACCAGGTCAAGCCCGGGACAAACCTCCATGAATATAGAACATAGTTCTCGGCAGGATCTCCGAATACCTAATCCGGGCCCACCAGTCTTTCCTCATCTCTATCCATTCAGCAGTTAACTTGTTCGGCGCCCACTTCCACCATTGTTTCCCCCCGACCATCTCGACACCACCCGGACCAAGTTGTTCAACAACGTGTGCGGCAGACTTTTCCAGGAACTCGGCAGGAATAGATTCATCTTCGGTGTGCACCCAAATAGGATGTGGGACATACTGCGTGGTGAATGCCTGCAGCTGCTCGACGGTGTGTTGCGATGCGTAGACCAGGAACTTCCGGGCGACTTCTACACCTTCGTGGTAGGAGAGACTAGCTTTTGGCGTGTTTTCTAAGGGTTTATTATCGAGGAACTACAGTATCTCGGATTAGTCCCCTCGTCCGCCCGTTTGTCCACCCGTTGGACGACTTGAAAGGCGAAAGGGAGTCTGTCATACATGGGAGAAAGCTGTGCCAACTATTGTCGGGGTAGCAGCCGAAGCGACGGTGAAAGTGTTAAAGGGTGACATCTCCAAGCGAGGGAAATAAGCAGGGAAAGCTTAAGCGTACTAGTACAGCAGAACCACGGAAAGACAAGAAGAGGCAAACCAGGGTATCGGTAAAATAAGAGAATGGAGATCAAAGTCAGAATATTGAAGTATCGTTCAGTGCTGGTGTTGGTGCCTGCGATGCTGGTAATACTGTACTCCCACCCCCTCTTTCCAGGACTCCAATCCTCCTTCCAATTTCCGATCAGACTTGTAACACCATACAATACTTTTTTATCTTTGGTACGTATCTCGACTAACATTGGTCTTTATTTATATTCCAGTTAAAAAGAACAAGTGTGACGCGTTCAAGCATCTTCTGATCTACAAGCTCTGAGTCGCGTGCCAAATTGGAGCGAGATTGTGAGAGGGGCTTTAAAACTCCGAAATGCCGTGCCAAGATGTACTCTGCTGTAGGCTAGAGCCAATGACAGCCACGTCTTCTGACACTATACTCGTAGAGACACACATCTAAGCCAATATCGTCAACTCCACCTCGACGAGGTAAAAGAGGCCAAATGACCCCTGTATACCCGTCAGGTGCCCATGCAAAACAGTACCCGAGTACACCTAATTGTCAGGTTTATGTGAAGTACACCCTCTTTTATTGAAGGACCTATTCACCTATCGGTGCTACTGGGCCGCTACCGACTAAATCGTGGTAATCATGGTTCTCGAGGGGAACTTACTAGTAGATAGAACTTTGGTACAAAGCACTGCAGACTACTAATAAGGCAAAAATACTTGAATGCTTGCGTCTAGCTCTAGGTCACTCCAAAGCCATACCGTATATAACTTCTCGCCCTACCATAGCGAACTATCATAGCTCTTCTGTTAAGCTCTGATATAGGTCCAGGGTAGAGCTGGTAGGCACTTTGGATAACAATAGCTTCTTTAAGCTAATCGGCCTGATGGAAGGATAATAATAAGCTATGATTTAATCTGCTCAAGCATTTCGAATAGAGGCTGGGATTTCGCATAACATGTATGATAGCTCGTAATTGCCGGTGCGAATGGCGCATCAAAAATTAATTTGACAGTTGGGATCATCTTAGCATTTGTAGAATCTGTTATCATACTATTATATGGCAACTTAATCGGTACCACAGGACAGGGTGCAGGTGCCTATACTAGCACTTCGTGTGTATAGTGGAGCACTAGAGCGTATTTTCTGTCACAGACCATTTTCCCTTCAGACTTGGTTTCAGGTTTCCCGCATCGCTAATACCTGTAGTTCGGGTAAGGTTGATCCTAGACAAGATCAGAGCCGCAATTAAAAAAAAAAAAGTCACCAAAGTTCCCCACCACAAGCCAACCTTCATTCGTTCCCCATCACTCGACACTCCCTGCCCACCTACCCACAAATACCTATCCCCCCTAACAACCGCCGCCCACTCCAACCAGCTATAGCTGGTCAATCTTCTTATAGTCATGGCTGCTCCAGTCACCCGTATGCCGCTCGCCCGGCTGCCCGCTCTCCCGGCCGCCTCAACCCCCGAGCAGCGCTACTGGGGAACATTCAAGTCGCATCTTCTAATTCAAGAATACGGAGCAATCAAATCTATTAATTTCTCTCCAGTTTCCCCTCACGATTTCGCTGTCACCGCCTCTACCCTTGTCAAGGTGTACTCATCCAAAACCCGTGCAGTATCAAAGACAATATCGAGATTTCAAGCACCAGCGCAATCCGGAAGCTTTCGCTCCGACGGAAGAGTTTTGGTTGCCAGTGATGAGAGTGGCCTGATTCAAGTTTTTGACATTGGTTCGAGGGCTGTCATCAAGACGTGGGATGAGCACCAAGGAAACACTGTTAATGTTACAAAATTTTCACCAACAAATGTGACCCAACTACTCTCCGCCTCTGATGACAAGACGGTTCGTCTCTGGGACCTAACGTCACCGAAATCTACGCATAAGTTCGTAGGACACCAAGATTATGTCCGGGCTGCCTCTTTTGTTCCCGGTTCTCCCTGTTTAATTGTGTCCGGAGGCTACGATAGGACTGTTAAATTGTGGGACTCCAGGTCCGTGGACAACCATTGCACCATGGAATTCAGTGTTCCAGCCCCTGTCGATGCATTGTTGGTTTTTCCAGGCGGAACAACCCTTCTGGCCTCTAGTGGGCCCACTGTTTATGTATGGGATATGATTGCGGCGAAGCGTGTTGCTGTACTACACAACCATCAGAAGAGTGTTACTTCCTTGGCACTGTCCACCGGACCGCAACAGAGTGGGAGGAGAGTCCTGACAGGTGCGCTCGACCGCCATGTGAAGGTTTACGATCCTGCTACCTGGAAGGTTGTTCATGGTGTCAAGTACCCCGCACCTATTCTCGCAATTGGTATCTCCCCCGATGAAAAGCATTTGGTGGTTGGTATGTCCAATGGACTGCTGAGTGTGCGCACCCGCAGTAGCGGCAAGGAGAAGGAAAAGGCTAAAGAAAAGGAAAGAGTCTTGGACATGATTGCCGCTGGAATTGACCCCATTACCGGCATAGGTGGCCCCAAGTCAAAGACCAGTGCGCAGAGGAGACGCACCAAGGGAATGGACTACAAGGGGCAAGGAGCGGATATAGTTGTAGAACAAGAGGCCCGAAAGAAGAGAGAGAGACCCTGGGAACATCATCTCCGGAAGGGGAATTACGGCGATGCGTTGGATTTCGCTCTCATGTCGGTATGGTTTCCCATTTTTATGTTGGTCAACCGATGCTCACAAACATCCCAGAGCCAGCCGCACATCACTGTCTTCACAATGTTTGGAGAACTCCGCTATCGCAATGCCATTAATGCAGCACTAGCTAATCGTGACGAAAATACCTTGAGACCTGTCCTAAGATGGTTGATCAAGCATCTCCCCGACCCCCAGTACGTTTCGACCATTGTGGAAGTTTCTCTATTAATCCTTGGTATGGCCCATCCGCCTTCCCTAGCCGTTTGCCTTCGCCACACTAACAGCCGGTAGATATGTACTCTCACGACCTGGGAAAGTCCCCGGACTTTGACAAGCTTATGAGAAGGCTTCATCTCCGCGTCAAACAGGAAGTAGAGAATTCAAAACAATCGTGCCTAATTGCAGGGATGTTGGACATGTTATTAGTAGGGAGTGCTTCTAGTTAATTCTTTTACCTTGTAAGTAATTTTTTTCTTCTCTCACACTTCTGCAAATGTAATTAGGCTGGACTTGTTTTTTTGTTCCTCCCCTCCTGTTTCCTCTGCGCTCTAGAGGTCGCTCGTGCTCTTTATAGATTAGAATGTATATCATCTGTGCCACCCTCACTCGTTTCTCTTCTTCTGGCATGCCAAAAGTGACCCTAACTCTTTGTCGCCTAAATTCGCACCAATACAACTTGTGTAGCAACGCGCCCCCGTTCGGATGGGCTAGCGGTCAAGGCTATTGAGAAAACTATTGTCCTTGTGAAAAGCAAGAAAGATGTAGCCCAGCGGTATGGTGAAGTGGTTCAGTCCCGCCATTGCCACCGGAATCCCGCAACAAGGAATCAAGAATACAGAGACCTTCACAAAGAAACTACATGGGAAGAACAAAAAGAACAATAGAAGAGCACCTATTATTCCAAGCCGACACCCGGCTTGAAAGGGCATAGGGGGCTGAAAGAAACCGTACACAAACAATTTGTCTATGATACGACTGTGTTAGTCTGTGTAAGAGTGATACCCCATGAAGAGATCCCAAGTAGGGTAACAATCACCACTTGACGTCAACACGGCAACTTCCGCACCACCTCTCTTCAAGCGGTCTTAAACGCAAGAAAAGAAGAGAAAATTGTTTAAAAACCGAAATCGACCACCACCACCACCACCACCACCACCACCACCACCACCAATGCCACCCTCCACCATAAAATCCAAAAAGCGCACCCGCCAATCCGCGGACCGGAGGCTAGTAACCAAGCGCGCAAAAACCAACAATGGCTACAAAGTCACCCTCGACGAGTTGGACTGGAAAGCGGTTCCTATGCCTGATAGGTTAGATGATGTCGAGGGGTTCTACGGACTCGACGAAATTGATGGAGTGAATATTGAGATTGATGGGGGTGGGAGGGCTGAATATAAGGTTTGTAGTTTGGATTGGAGGGCGGGAAAGCAGGTGCTGACGGGAGTTTTAGGTCAATGGTTCAGCGAAGGCTGGCAAAGGTGCTGGAAAGAACAAGAAGGGGAGGGGGAAAGGGGAGAAAGCGGGGGTGGATGATGATGAGGATGAGTGGGGGGGGATCAATAGCGATGAGGGTTCCGAGAAAAAAGTGATTTCAAAGAAGGTACAAAAGGAAAAGAAGCAAGCAGCACCAACAAAGTCGGAAAAGCGACAGAAGAAGAAGGATAAAGTGTCCAAATCTAAGGACAGCGAGCTTGGAGGTTCTTTTGCTCTACTACCGGATGAAGATGAAGACGGTAAATGCCCTCCCCAGGTGGCCCCACTGTCTATCAAACTAAAAAGCTAATCGCCTGCCAAATAGTCTTCCTCCCAGCCTGGAGTTCCCTCAACCTCTCCCTCCCCACCCTCCGTGCTCTCTCAAAACTGGACTTTAACACACCCACACCCATCCAGTCCTCCGCGATTCCCGAGATCATTTCAGGCCATGACCTAATTGGCAAGGCCAGCACAGGTTCTGGCAAGACCCTTGCATTTGGAATACCGATCCTAGAGCACTACCTCTCATGCCCGCGCAAAAGCTCCAAGACTAGTGGGGGAGAGGGGGGAGAGGAGGGGGAGGAGGAAAAATTGCCCATGGCACTGATACTCTCCCCGACGAGGGAGCTGGCGCATCAGTTACACGCGCACATGAAGGCATTGGCGGCGTACGCGCCGGATATGTCGATAGTGTCGGTTACTGGAGGGCTCTCGCTGCAGAAGCAGCTGCGGCAATTGACTGAGAGGGGTGGCGCCGACGTGATTGTTGCTACGCCGGGGAGATTGTGGGAAATTGTTTCTGAGGGGCAGGGTTGGATAGCTAGGTTGAGGAAGGGATTGAAGTTTTTGGTCGTGGACGAAGCGGATAGGCTTTTACAGGAAGGTCATTTCAAGGAGGTTGAGGAAGTCATGAGCCTCATTGGGCGGAGGGATGCTGGGAGTGATAGTGAGAGTGAAGGTGGGGGCGACGTTGATGAGGACGAGTATCTCAAAAGGAATTCTATTAAGAGGGAGAGTCGAGAGCAAGTAACTGAGCGACAGACGTTGGTCTTTTCGGCGACATTTCATAAGGGTCTGCAGCAGAAACTTGCTGGGAAGGGCGGGAAGAAGGGGCTGGGCGGCGATTTGATGGGTGAGAAAGAGAGTATGGAGTATCTACTTAAAAAGCTCAAATTCAAAGACAAAGCCCCCAAATTCATCGACGCCAATCCCGCCGGACAGCTTGCGGAAAGGCTGAAGGAAGGAATCATCGAATGCGGCGCTATGGAAAAAGTACCAACCATCCCCTATTTTGTATCCCCTAAATACTGACAAAAATCTCCTCTAGGACCTCTACCTCTACTACCTCCTCCTCCGCTACCCCTCCAAAACCCTGGTCTTCACCAACTCAATAGCCTCCGTCAAGCGCCTCTCCCCGCTCCTGGCGAACCTAAGCCTCCCCGCCCACCCCCTCCACTCCAAAATGATCCAAAAGGCCCGCCTCCGCTCCCTAGAGCGCTTCTCTTCCCCAACCTCTCCCCACTCAATCCTAATAGCGACAGACGTCGCCGCCCGCGGCCTCGACATACAAAACATCGACCTGATAATCCACTACCACCTCCCCCGTACCGCAGACACGTACGTCCACCGCTCGGGCCGCACAGCTCGTGGTACGGATGCCCGCGGGGTTAGTATCCTGCTCTGCTCACCGGACGAAGTCATCGGCGTTCGCAGATTGGTCGCGAAAGTGCATGACCCGGAATCGCTGTCGACAGCCCGTTACGCCATGCGCTCTTTCGACGCCGACAGGAAGTTGGTCACAAGGCTAAAGCGCCGCGTCGAGCTCGCAAAGAAAATAGCCGACTGTCAGATTGAAAAGGCAAAGAAGGGGCATGAAGATGAGTGGTTGAGAGCCGCGGCGGAGGATCTAGGCGTTGAGTATGATAGTGACGGCTTCACTGGTGGTGGTGGTGGCGGCGGGGCAGCGGCGGGGAAGAGGGGCAAGGGTAGGCAGAAGTGCAGGGAGACCGCGGCCACCGCTACAAAGGCCGAAGTCGCATCGTGGAAGGCGGAATTGGCCGCGTTGCTGAAGGAGAAGGTGAATGCCGGGTTCTCGACAAAGTACTTGACCGCCGGGAATGTAAACCTTGCCCAAGCACTGGTGAACGGCGAGGGGATGAGTGCGGATTTTTTGGGATTGGAGGAGAGGAGGGTTGTCGATGAGGTTGGGGGGTAAGCCAGTCATGAGTGTTTGATTGCTGTAAAAAGTGGTCTAAAAATTTCCCTTCCGTTTTCCTTAGTGGGGCAGCTGGCATTATTTACCTGTGTTTTCCTTTTTTACTGTATTATAACAAGTCCTTGTCGGAGGGGCGGGATATAGAGAAAAGTTATTCAATGTATATAATAATATTATGGTATGGTATCCATTTATTTATTCACCCATGCCGTAAAAACCCATTCCACCAAGGATAAGATCGTGACAGGACCTCCCGAGTCAGCAGCATTCACCACGTCTCCCTAAATTAGAATACCTGCAAGCTCTATCATACTATCAGATATTCGAAGCATACAAGAGCAGGGCCAAGTACCTATACCCCACCACCCATCCACCGATCCGTCTATCCATTCAACCAAGAACCCAGAAAACAAGTAAACAGCCTCCCTCCCTCCCCAAACCCATCCCCCAATTTCACACCTATAATAACGAGTGCGGTGGGGAACTGAAGCCACATCACAACTTATCATTCGCAACCATCGCAGGCCTGCCCTTGTAAGTTAATGGTGGAAATAGTATGATGTGTATCCTAAGACAGCCCGATACCGAGCTAGGATAACGGCTTGGCAAGCGTTTCTTGGTGTGCGCACCGGGTTTCAACTCGTGATACCCGGCGGGCATATCCTGATATCCCAGAATGTTCCGGCATTTGGTCCTACTATTGCGAGAGAGGGCGTAGTTGAAGGGGCCCACGAGCCCCATCATAGTTGGATCTATTATATATCTTTTTCTTTCTTTCGGAGAGATCAGGTGGAAACGGGGCTTCGAAACTCGCTTTTGCTTTAGCTAGAGACTTGGTACTGCTACTGCTACTACTTTGCGCTTGTATTCGGGGTATTGAAAATCTAGGTTCACGAAAGGGGTTAAGGGAGACGCTATAACTTATTACAACATTTGGAAATAAGAAGGGGGGGGGAAAAGTAGTCATCTACCATTACATTCCAAATCTACCACTAGTAATCTCAGCGCTATCATATCCTCTTCGTATAGACACCTAGCTAGCCGCCAATGTGCTATGATACAACCAAACGTCTTCTTATCGTCATTACAGCTGATAGGAGAGAAAAGAAAGAAGGCGAAAAGGCAGGGGCGACACTCCGAAAGGCGCGTTTCTAGGCTCATTAACTTCCCTCCTCCACATTAAATTTATTACTGCCCGGAGAATTCTTCTTGGCTAATGGGCTCGCTCCATAAGGGCTAGTGAGCATAGAGCTCAGCTGCTGCTCTGGTGTCCAGCGCTCTCGATTACTTGTCAATACCGGCTGCTCACGGTCCCCAAGCTTGGGTATTGGCTTCTTCGAATCTGAGCTAGGTGTCATAGGTAGACTTAAATCAAGGTGGTAGCCTCTGCCAAAAGGCTGCGGAGTCCCCCTCTTGCTTCCCTGGTGACTACCGGCTCTACTGCCCCCCGTGAGCTGGATAGTACCAACCTCTGCCTCCTTGGCCGGCTTCGTAGGTGACCCGAAGGGGTCGAACCCAATCCTTCGGCGAGCATTCTCTCGCTCCTGCCGTCTGCTCTCACGAGTGCCGCCCCACGCCGAGTCAGATAGAAAGAGGTTTAGGAGCTCATCGTGGACAGAAAGGTGTGAGGTTTGTTGGTAGTTTTGCAAGATGGTGAGTCTGAGAAGGCACTCTAAGATTGAAAGTGTGGATTTGACGTTTGGGGAAACATATGGTGTGGGTGATGAGGGACGCTCGCTGACGTTTAACTCAATGTTCGACAGAGTTTGTGCCAGGGAGGTATTTGGATCAGCAACTGACCCTAGGGGAGATGACCCTGTTGTAGATAGTGACTCCTCGGCGTCACTGTATTCAGACGCTGCATCATCGAAGTCTGGCTCAGGTTCTGTGAAAACTTCAAAAGCCAGCCACTCCGCGTCAAGATGGTGGGGGAGTTCGTATTCCTCGGGAAGTTCTTGGGGTTCAAGCCCTCTACTATCCCCCTCGCGCATGTCCAAAGGGTACTCTCCCTCACTATCACTGTCACCATACTCATATTGCTCAGCTCGATCAACTAGCTTTCGGGGAGGAGCAGCATTTAAATCTCGCTTAATTAGAAGTATTGGAGAGTTCGAATCTTCTATCCCAAGGAGTTGTCCAGAGTTAGTGTAAAAGATCTTGGAAATTTGGTGAATTGGTATCCTGGTTCTTAATCCAGCCTTTTCCACATCGTCAAAGCTTCCTGGCGGTTGTTTTCCTTCTTCAACCTCGTGCATTCTCCCATCATCCAGATCTTCGATCAGACAAAGTTCATAGCAGTATTCATCGATTTTGTTCTGAGCGCGGAGATGATTGGTGTTACGATTCGTCCTACCGTCATCCTGATCATCATCGTAGACTAACGGCACCCTCTGAAGCTTGACTTTGCATTTATAAATGACCTCCTGCCATGTCAAATCTTTTGAAGATACATGTTCTTGTCGGTGTGAGTGACCAGCAAATAGCATGTAGAGGCTCAAGGTGAAAGTAGTGCCAATTTGTGCCGGGTTGAAGGGGTTCATTGAATAGGCAGTATCACCAGCTGTAAGCAAGGTTGAAGCTTGCATAAGGCGGGAGGGTGAGACATTGTGTGGGATGTTAGATGAGATATTCACCCCGGATGTAGTAATTGCCAGATTTATGAAAGGAACCGCCTGCAGCTAATTGTCAGCTCCAGCGCGTAGGTGGGGAAGGGCGTGATGGTGAATACGTCTTCAATCTTCCTTAGGAGTTGCTTGATCTCTTGAACCACAGCATTGATTTCATCCTGGCTCCTGCGTCTTTTACGGCTACCTCCCTGAGCAGACAAGTCGGCAACTCTGACTCCTAGTGATTGAATGTCATGTCTTATGTTCTTCGTCAATGTCAGAGCACTCTCAAGTGAAGTGTTTCCTCTAGCAGAACTACATAGCTCAAATTAATCAAACTAGTAGATGGAGGTTCCATGACAGAGGGACATACATGACCTCCACCAAGTCTATTGCCGGAGATATTATCTGCTAGTAGTTAGCAGTGAAAGGCTAGCTCATTCGAGATCGGAACTGACTCTGATTTTCTGTTCCAGTCTATCCTGTAGCGCTTGAAGCTCTTGTCTATCTTTCCCCTTGATTGACTACAACGGATGGAGCTCGTTAGCTTAGAAAAGTGGTACAAGTGGATTGCCTAGCCCCTGCCCGTAAACTTACAGATATATAACGACCGCATTCTTTTATCGCAAACTGGCTTGTGACAATGATGCCCGACCTAGATTCGTCAGAGAGGAAAGGGCTCGATAAGTGACCTGGTTTTTGAATGTACCTTATGGCAAATGACACTGGACCGAGTCAGCAAAATTCTCAAAAGGCGGAAAGAGCTAAAGGTATACCTGCTTGCTGTGACACCTTTGTAAGAAAGAATTCCATTCTGTGTTGAAGGCGTTGCCAGGCCTCCGAGAAAATGCTGTTGGTAACAGGTTAGGCGGGTCGCGCCTATTCGCGTGGACAAGGGGGGGTGTGGGAGTTGGGTAGTGGGGTGCCAAGAGGGGTAGGCAGGGTCTATGGAAGGAGCATCATTCATCTCACTACAAACCGCTCAAGCATCTGTATATGATATCTGCGCTCTCGGCATACGCCAGGTTTAGGAGATGTGCTTGTACACTTATCGAATATATACCACTCTGTGGGCTATGTTTAGGGAAACCTGTCAAACTTGTGGATTTAGTGACCATGGCCAAATCTTAGCGTTCTGGTGAGATTATAGGGTGCTGAAAATTGTGTATCCCATATCATACTCGCATTATCATAATACCGGTGGAAACGAGCACAAGCACTAGTACTCAAGGAGAGGGATTTTAGGATCACAGTTTAACTCCCAAGGATCATATATAATGTAAATTGAAATAACCTTTCTGTTAAAAATCACAAAACTCCATCCCATGAGAACAGCGTGAAATTTTAGACCCAGCACCCCAACTATCGCCTCCTACTTCTCCGCTTCTGTACCAGTTCGAACCCTTCCTCGTCAATAGTCGGCTCCAGTGGTTGTCGGGGCTGCCTGGGCTCGGATGGCGCTGCAGGGGGGGCATCTCCCATTTCTTCGTCACCCTCGCTCTCCTCGCTAGACGATGAGCCAGTTGGGTCAACTACCTCCTTGAGCATTGAAGAAACTGATGGATTCTTGGGCTTAGCAAGAAATGTTGCGTGGAGCTTATCAACAGTGGAGAAATTGCCGTCTGTGATCTCCTTTCGTAGTACGATTATCTGGCGTGCAACCTAATTATCCATGCACATTAGCCTGAGAGCTTTTTTTTTACGCAAGATGAGCCAGTAGGGCGATAAGCTTACAATCCATGATGAATCGTCTTCTAGACACACTGAAAATTCATCCTCCATGACTTGCAGTAATGTCTCCTCGATGTCGTATTCGTCGGTTTCCGGCCGTCCGACGAACATTTCGACGATAGCCCCAGCAAGCCAATCCCGCTTCCCTGAACTATCCTCCCCGCCCCATAAATTATTCACAGCTTCCGTGAGAACATCCCAGTTATCTAATATGAGAGAAACACCAAGTTCCCACTTTGCAGTGACCTGAGATGAAAGTTGGACAACTGCGGGTTGATGATCATTTCCCATGGTTGCGGGGTGCGTGGGCCGGACGGTCGCCATTGCGTTAGCTGCAGTTTTCAGATTAGATGAAGATATCGAAGATATCTGAGCTGGTAGAGTAGAATTTTGAAAATCGATGTTTGGTGGGAACTTTTTAACGTTTTGGTGCTTGATGTTTGCTCGGTGCATGAAAATCTCTCTGCCCAGGTAATCAGTAAACTACCAGTGCGAGTGCTCGCAGCGGAAAGAAAAAATGCTGTTGCATTGAGATTACTCGTACAGTGCCAAGGGCAGCACAATGGCCAGTACGGTATGGTACTAGCAGCCCCTGGCGGCACTAGTACCAGTGTGGCAGAGGGTCTCCTGCGCCCATACTATATTTCAAACCTCAGACCTATGATCGTCAGCTAAGGTAGTCTGAGTGCTTCGCCAAAAAATCAAACAACATCGACAATACTACTCTATTCTCATGAAAATTCTTGCTCCTCCAGTATGCCTTACAATATAGCGTATGTACTCGTGCGTTTGCTTGTGCCTCCTTACAAGACATCGAGATCCTGACTTTTCCCTGGGCCAGGATGACAAGTGACTTCTTCTATCCACAACCTGGTATGCGGCTGTCCGTCCCCAGCGCCAATATTGATTCCAACATTACTAATTCCTTCTCTCTCCGCAGGTGGAGTCGAAAGTCACATCTATCAGCTGGCTACTGTCCGACCCCTTTACTACTACTCCTACGTCCTTCTCCACGTCTAACTTCGATGTCCCCTCCAGAAACTCCGGGACCGCGGCCATAAAGTAATAATAATAACCCACTCGTATCAAACCCGCCACGGCGTGCGCTACCTCACCAATGGTCTCAAGGTTTACTATGTACCCTTCTTCGTCATATATCGAGAGTCCACATTCCCAACTGTCTTCTCCTTTTTCCCCATATTTCGCAACATCATCATTCGGGAGAACATCGAGATCGTCCATGGACATGCTTCCATGAGTAGCTTATGTCATGAGGCTATTTTGCACGCGAGAACAATGGGTTTGAGGACCTGTTTCACAGATCACAGTTTGTTTGGATTTTCAGACGCGGGAAGTATCTTAGCAAATAAGCTCCTGAAGTTCACATTGAGTGATGTCGATCACGTCATTTGTGTGAGCCATACCTGGTGAGCCCCCTGGAGTGGGAATAACTTGCGGCTAGCCCTCTAATTCCAATAGCAAAGAGAATACCGTCCTTCGCGCCGCGCTTGACCCTTCTATGGTTTCTGTGATACCCAACGCTGTGGTTGCCGAGAATTTTAAACCTGATCCAAATGCTGCTTCTAAGACGCATATCACCATAGTTGTCATATCACGTCTATTCTACAACAAAGGCACAGACCTCCTCGTTGCTGCGATCCCCCGAATATGTGAACTTCATCCTTCTGTCCATTTTATCATTGCTGGTTCGGGCCCGAAAGCGATTGATCTTGAGCAGATGCTAGAGAAACACATGCTCCAAGACCGGGTATCTATGCTTGGGCCAGTGCGACATGAAGAGGTTAGGGATGTCATGGTTCGCGGCCACATATATTTACAACCTTCATTAACAGAAGCGTTTGGAACCGTACTTGTTGAGGCTGCTAGTTGTGGGCTTTATGTTGTCTGTACTCGAGTGGGGGGCATTCCAGAAGTCCTTCCAAGTCATATGACTGTTTTTGCAAGGCCCGAGGAAGACGATTTGGTCAACGCCACCAGCCGAGCGATTAAGGAAATTAGGATGGGAAGGGTAAGAACAGACAAATTTCATGAGCAGGTTAAAAGCATGTACTCGTGGACCGATGTTGCGGAGAGAACGGAACGAGTATATGAAGGCATATGCAGGGGCGAAAGGGTGGGTCTCATGGAGAGGCTAAAGAGATACTACGGTTGTGGCGTTTGGGCTGGAAAGCTATTCGTTTTATGCGTGGTTGTGGATTACTTGATATGGGTGGTACGCAGTTCCCGCCATGCTAAATGATTGCTCGCTGACAGTCTGAATAGTTACTAGAGTTCTTATTTCCTAGGAGTAATATTGATATTGCTCGGGGATGGCCCCGGAAGGCTGCTAGAATTGGAGAAGGAAGTACTAGAAGGGACAGGTCGCGGAGAAGAGAAGAAGTGCTTGTTGAGGAAGAAAATGTACGTAATTGATAGAACATATCTAACCATAAATACCAGGATTCTTTGTTTGTTAGTCCAATACCGGCATTGCCGAACAAGTTGCATGCTGGAGACGGTATCTCTGGGTTAGGGTTCCGAATACCTTTGGGGTGCAGTAGCACGGGATCGTGCGTAGGATACATACAGCACTGTCCCATACTGATGCGTCGGCCGAATCTTCACAACTTGGCTCATGAACCCCTTAGGGAGCTCACGATTGGTGAAAGTTCAATACGCAGCCACAGCCGATTATAACAAAACATGCAGGATTAACGCCGATAATATAAAACCTCCCCCATAAACAAAACCCAGAGAACACGTCCCTCGTCCGACTCCTCGCCTTGATAGTTTGCCCCGTCAAAAGCCCAACCCGGGTCTCTCGTGCGCCCGGAGGTGTGAGTGATTTGCACTTAGCGAGCCTCAAATTGTACCATACTAGACGCAGGATAATCGAGGTTAGAGCTATCATCCCGAGATAGTGGATTTGATTTCAAGTACCGTGTAGTTCTTTGCTTGTAAAGGATACGGTGGCCACATTCCTTGCAGCGAATAGGTTCTCCTTTATTGATGCCAACTTTGACACCACATTCGGCGCATAGATAAAACATGGTGCCTGCCGGAGCTGGGACGTAGGAACGACCCACGCCTGAAGAGCCAGCCGCTGGAGGCTGGTAGGCCTCACGCTGAGAACCAGTTGACGACATGGGGGGGAATTGGATGAGGGATGATGATAAGATATAAGCGATATTAAGTCGATAGGGTGGTAGGGTAGGGAGGAAGGAAAATACGAGGAGGTTAGAAATTCCCCTTGATCAGACGAAGGTATGATATGGTTTGATAGAGAGAGAAAGGGTGTTTGGCTCTAAACCTTGATGCCTTTCGAAGCCGGATAGCCCACTAGGCTATATTAGGTTAAGTTTGCCCAAACGCGTACTCGAGCATTGTACGAGTAATATTACCACACATCTTGCTCAGATTACTAAAGTGCGATAGAATTGCCACACTTTGAGGAGATAAATATTATGGATAAGATGACAAATCTTGCCCCCCACCCAATCGGAGGCTATGTTTCTTGCCTCTCTTCGCACAATATTATTATTATATCATACGCAAAAAGCATAAGGGGGTCTCCACCTCTCTTGTTCCCTCATCCTTCCTTCACGCTTCCATCATCTCTCCTCCAACAACATCAACACCAACGCCACCAACCCCCATCCCCAAACTTCTCTGGACTGACCTTCTCTCCAGTAGCTGACCTCCAGTTCTCCTCCAGCTTCACCTCTCAGTCTGCCTCAACAATAAACCATCAAATTCACAGCTTTTTACGATTCTTATCGCCTCGCCTCGCTTCCGACACACATCTCGTGGTTATACTGGCACTTCCTCACTCGCCTCCTCTCTTGCCCCACTGTTTCAGGTTCGTTCAGTATTTGCCCTTAAAGGAGAGGTCTCGCATCTCTCTTGCATGGTTTGAGAAGTCAGAACTCGAGACTGGATTTTTTTCATCTCCAGACTCTTTTTGTACAGCACACTTTGTTTCCGCTGAGGAAAACTGCTTTGCACTCATCTTGTCATTTACTCAGTTCTTTACTTTTTACTTTTTTTCCCCCTCCTCCGACTGTTACTTGTCAAGCCCTAGGTCTGTACTGTTCGGCTCATATAATTATCTGTTTCTCCAAATCAAAAGAGAATCTCGACGAGAAGGAAAAGAAAGAGAAAAAAGAGAAATATTCTACCAAGCTAAGGGCAGTTGCTGAGTGCGTGACGGTACCCTAACCTAAACATTTCCTCGTTGCAACAGTTTTTAACGCATTTCTCCTCCTTTTTTCCTTACCCTTTCATCCCTCCCTCGCAACAAGCTGGTATAATTCCAACCTACATTTTTTTACTCTTCAATCGTACCAAAAAAAACAAAGCGAATAGTCTTATTCTCTTAAACCGTCGCCTAGATTCATTGTGACGCTCGATACAACCGGGTCACTATCAACACTAGGAAACACTTAGCTCTCCTTTATCCTTCCCTCCTTTTCATCCTCGCCGTTCTCACTCCAGAGGACCTGGAATCGCGGCGATGTCCTCCTCTGTATTTTTCAGATTCAAGTCTCACAAAGAGTCAACACGAGTAACATTTGACGGTACTGGCATTTCAGTTTTTGAATTGAAGAGGCAGATTATCGTGCTCAACCGTCTTGGGGATGGCACCGACTTTGATTTCTCAATTTATAATGCCGATACAAATGAAGGTATGATCCGAATTCCATCCTAAAATATTGGCGAACCCCTCTTAACCACGATAAATAGAATATGACGACGATACCACTATAATTCCCCGTTCTACATCTATCATTGCTGCCCGTCTCCCCCCCAGCAAGCCGGGGCGCGGAACTGCTCAGCGCTATGTCAGCGGGAAGGCGCCCGTGAATGCTCTTCCTAATGCCGGGCGGAGAGAGAAGAACTTTGGGAATGGGGCCCAGGCTGCTAAGAAAAATGGGAGCCCCCAACCCGCGAGCAGTGCTCCCGTTTTAACTGGAGGGGAATCTGAAGAAGAAAAGATTGCTGCGATGTTTCAAGCCTCTAGTGAGCAGTGGAATAAAACCCAGGAGCAGATGGCAAAGTGCGTATATAGCTTTGAATATGATAGACAATTTGAGCTGCCGTGTGCATCTAGATACTAACACGAGGTGTGATTTCCGCAGTGCTACTCCCATTCATCGTGGAAACCAAGGTTTCAAAAAGAATAATGCGCCAGCTCCTGGACACCCACCGCCAAATGGGTATATTTGTTATCGTTGTGGCGAGAAAGGTGAGATATGACTAACTCAGCTCCTAAAACATATTATACTGACAAAGACAGGCCATTGGATTCAACAGTGTCCCACTAATGCTGATCCTACTTTTGACGGACGTCCCCGCGTTAAGCGTACGACTGGTATTCCCCGTAGTTTCCTCAAGACTGTTGAGAAGCCTCTTCCCCCATCTGGAGATGATGATAATACCACTGCGCACTCTAACCCGACCTCGGTCATGGTAAATGCTGATGGCGAATATGTTGTCGCTCAGCCTGATCAGGCCTCGTGGGAGTCTTACCAGAAGAAAGCAGCAACCAATTCAAAGGCTGCAGCACCGGTTGGTAGTAAGGAGTTGCAGGATAAAGGAATCGAGTGCCTAATCTGTCATAAACTTATGCGTGATGCATCAAAGACCCCGTGTTGTGGGAAAGTGTACTGCGAAGACTGTATTCACACTACATTGTTGGAGACCGACTTTGTCTGCCCGAATTGTGATGCAAAGGAAATTCTTCTGGATACCATTGTGCCTGATGAAGACACCAGAAAGAAGGTAGAGGGATACCTGAAGGAAAAGGATGCCAAGGAAAAGGACCTAAAAGAGAGAGAGAAATCCAAGAGCCCTTCTGTATCATCCTCTGTTGGTAAAGCAAAGGAACCTGGCGTCTCTCAACGTGTCGACGCGACACCCTCTGCTGCGCCCTCCCATGGGAGAGTGCCTGCCTCTGTTCATGGTTCTATGGCTGGAAACCTTGGTCCTAACTTGAGGAAGAGACAAGCAGAAGAGGAGTTCGAGCCTAGAATCCCCCGCGGCCCGGCGGCCATGAGAAACAATAACCCCCAATTCCAGCAGCAGCCGCCGCCCCATCCAATACAGCCTCTTCAACAGCAGAATGGTGGATATAATAACAACGGCCGGATGTTTAACCCTCAACAAGCTTTCCATCACCAGTTCCCAAATCAAAACACTCACCAACCAACTCCTACACCCCCGCACCAGTTCCAGGCCTTCAACCAGTATCCCAGTGGCATGAACGGTATGGATAACATGAGCGCTATGAACGGCAACTACTATCCTCAGAATGGTCACTATGTTGCTAACGGGATGATGGGGATGGGCGGAATGGGTATGAATGGCATGATGGGTGGTGGCATGGGCGGTGGTATGGGTAATGGTATGGGCGGTGGAATGGGCGGTGGTGGTATGAGCGGTGGTGGTATGAGCGGTGGTGGTATGAGCGGTGGTGGTATGAGCGGTGGTGGTATGGGTGGAATGGGCTCTCACAACCCATACCATATGGGGATGAACGGTGGTGGTGGCGGCGGGGCCACCATGAATGTTAATGGGCACGGCGGGAATCCAATGATCAACCCGTCCTTCGCCCAGCAGTTCCAGCATCAGCACCAGCATCCCCAGGGCGATCCACGTGCTGCTAAGTTTGGATACTTTCCCAACCAACAGAAGACCATCTTCAGCGAACCCTTTCCAAGCGAGGAGGACAGTCCCTACATGAGGAAACCAGTCAACCCGCACAGACATTCACGACCCAAACGCATCCGCCCTTCAGACTTCAAGGCCCTTGGGGAATAGTTGGGAAAGCCCGGATAGAAAGAAACCGGAGCCATAACACTCCTTTGTATAGGACGGCAATCATCCGTTTGTATAAAAACAACCACCCCACCCACTAATAGGGCTAAAATACCCCGTCCATGTACTCTTTACTTATTCCTTTCCTTTCCTTTCCTTTTTTCTTCCTTATGCCTGTCCCTCTCTTTTCTTTTATCTGTACGACTTACGAAAGCCGATTTCACGAACATCGCGGGAGCCCCGGAGATGGGAGCATGCATTCTCTTTTACAAAAACTGAGGTTTATCCATGGGTTCCAGCAATGACGGGCAATGAGGCCGTGACGGAAGTTGCGTCGTGTTTTTGGCGGGCTGAGCGGTTTGGCCGGATGGCCTGGTGGGTCGGGAATCGGCTGAATGGGTTTTCTGGTGTTGTTCAAGGGCGTGGAAATCTGGAGTACGGCGTGCTGGCTTTTCTCTTTTCCTTATTCCACTTCTTTCCTTCTTCATCTCGATCATCCTCGTCAATATTTTCGGTCAAAAAAAATTCTTGTTCCTTTTTTACTCGATCTTTTTTCTGTCGCATTTTAAACTGCTGGTGGAAAATAAACGGAATCCTTACTTTTTCTTTTTTCTTTTTTCTTTTTTCTTTTTTTTCTCCCCTCCCTCCCCCTAATTCCTCGGTTCCCTCCTTCGAGAGAGATGGTCGACCTTACAGTCTCCTATTTGTTTTCTTTACTATTTTCTGTCTTCAACTTCGGGGGCTTACCCCCGGAGACATGTATAGTTTTGAGAGAAATTTAAACTTCTTGACATTATTTCACGTGTTTTTGCAATCGCTTTATCCCTATGAAGTTCAGTTAATCGCGCATTATAATGATTTCACAACTTGTGAGTGATGAGCTGCGCCCTCTCGCACTCATATGCCATCACTCGCCATGGCCAGCTCTCTGCGTAGTTTATTTTTTTTCCCTTTTTCCACAGGACCCAAAAGTACCGTGCTACGCCTGTTCTTTTCTTTGTTATTTTTGATAGAAATGTACGATAGGCATGAAAAAAAAATCATCCAAACCTAGCGGTAGTCTTTGGGACAGTGAATTAGAATTTGTACGATAACTTAGCCCCTGACGTCTCAGAGCAGGAAAAGCACAGTGCTCCCCTTCCATTCCCCTCTACCGCTGAGCGAGCGCGAGTCAGTGAAAACATGGGCTCAACACCAAACCGCCGCAACAATGCCGAATTATAAGTGTCCTAGTCCCAATATTATTATTATTATTGTTATTATTGTTATTATCCCCTTCCTCATTCCCCCAGATTCCCCATCCCCAGGTCGGCATTGAGAGGGGAGGAGGGTAGATGTTCCTCGTGAACAAACATACAAACGGATAAATAAATAAATAGCTCACACTTCCTAAGTTATGATACCCGGCAATGAACTCCCATCTCCCATACAACCTGTGGCGACCAACTTCTTTCACGATTGCCTGGCACAGGCCGCCGCACGGGCGGATGGGTGATTGATTACACGACCTTCCGTTGGGCAATACTGTACCCATCGGGATATGCGTTGCGAGTGATGATCGGTGAATGAACGAGTCTTATAAAATAATGCCAGTTTTATAATATTTTCCGGATATCATACTCTTTTTTTTGAAATCGGTGGGCAGTCCTAGCTTTTGGAATGGATATTGGGAAAAACTGCCGTGCCTCTGCTGATTTCCATATTGTGATATATAGATGCTTGGAGGGATAGGGGTTACGACCAATTTGGGCTATCATAGGTAGCGAGTGTAGTATCATAAAAGTGGGTTGCTATTTTACTCGCGTTTATCTACCCTCCGTTGTAATAATAATAATAATAATATTGTCATTATTATTATTTCTCTCTTCTTCCTCCTCCTCCTCTCAAATCTTATGTAAGGTGTCATAGGAGGAAAAATTACTGCAAGGAATCTCTCATAGCCTTCAAGAATGTTCTCCCATTCGCGTCTACATTCTTATCAGCGCACGCAGCATCCCACGCGGCGACACCGCCAAAGTTCGGGTAGCTCTTGATCTTGCTGACGTAGCCAGCCATTTCGGAGTGGGTAGCGTACCCCGATCCCGTGTCTGGCGCACCGAGGAAGCCCGCAAATATCTTCGTTCCGACGACGCTGTTTGCAGCGACGTCCTTGGACCAGGTGTCGAAGGAAGAGACGAGGCCGGTGGTTGCGCAGTAGTTGTTGTAGAACTGGATAAAGAGGTAGTCGACAAGATACACTGCGCTCCCGATCGAGGCATCGGGATGTATGCATTGGGGGGCGGCAGAAATGTAGTACTTTTTAGAAGCGGAGGCGAATTTACTGCGGAGCTCAGAGATGAGTTTTGGCCAGCCGTTGGGGTTATGGTTTTCGTTGTCTGAGTTTGCGGTGGTTAATTGGAATTTTCCGTTAGGTGGTGGGAGAGGAAGGGGATATACCAATGTCGAAGCCGTCGACCTTAGCATTGCCAAATGGTCTCATGGACTCTAGTCCGGTGCCCTCACCAAAGAGCTTCCAAAGATTATCCGCATACTCAGATGCCGCAGCATCATTGTCCAACGTCTGATTCCCCTCAGAGCCCTGCAGGCCCATGAACACCAATTTCCCCTTTGCCTGGCACTCAGTGATCGCGGTGCCAAACTCAGGACAGCTAATCAAGTCCGTCCCACTAATTGGGTCCTCGCAGTACCCAGAAAGGTTCACGCCGGGAAGTCCTCCTTTCCCCTTAATGATGTCGACGAACCCAAGCACAATGATATCCACAGACGAATCGGCGCAGAACTTCGCGAGGGAATCGCTGGACTGCGAGCGGGTCTGCCCAAAGTATGCTACTGTCTTCGCGGCTACTGTCTTCGTGGCTACTGTAGTGTCCGGTACAGGCTCGGCTTTGCAGACCGGAATCGCAGCTGCGTGCGCGGAGCTCAGGATCGTTGAGGCAAGACAGAGAGCGGAGGTAAGAATTAGAGAAAACATCCTGTGTTCACACAAAATCTTTAAAAAATAATGGGAAAAAGTGATGCAGAAGATATAAATCTAGCAGAAATGAATGGCAGTAGTATTTGACTACTTCAAAGGAATGTTACCGCAGAGGCCGTAAAGAGAAGCGATGCTGGCTAGCCAGTTGGTCCGTCGGGAGTGAGTAAGGTGTCTAAGGGATCCCATCCCATACTTATATTGTCTGAGGCCCCAAACTCATAATGAGGTGTTGCGTATATCTTAGACATGGGAGGAAATCACAGCCCAGGTACAGATACCTCATTAGGACTTCACACCGTACCGAGAAAAAAGTTTTTGTTTATGGGTACTTGGAAAGATGTGATGGGAATTGGTCCGTGGGTCATAGGCATGGATTCCTCTTTTCCTCTTCTTTCCCCCATCCCCTCTAAGTCTTTTCCCCTTTCAAGGGGGGATTTAGCCTGGATGTTGTAGCTTCTGCGGCACTCCTAGCCAAGAGGGTGTGGAGATGAGTTGCTTTTCTTCTCGCAGTCCAGTGAGCCCTGGTGACCCAACCTGGCATTACGCAGGCAGAGGAATAGAACCGCGGATACCGTGCTTAATCCTCCCCAAGCACGAGCAGGGTGCGGGTATCAATATATCAGCCACACTTTTCCCACTCTCTCCATTCTCCACTGCACCTTACCGGCCAATCGATGCCAATAAATTTTGGGGAGACGCCGTGGCATTGATTCCAGCACTCTGTAGTCAAATTCCATTCTCAAAAGCTCACAAAAGACTCAGTAAAATCGGAATCGGAACAAACTCCACCAGCGTGACGAGGAAGCTAGCTGCGATATCTGCACTAACTTACCTAGCTCCTCGCCAAGCTCAACCGGCGGATAATTGGAAGCATTCTAACCTAGTAGGGAATAGCCCTATAAGGCATTTAATAGGAGGAATATACGATATTCGCCAAACAAGTCCCAAAAAGGGCCACCCAAGCATTCGTACGGTACTGCACCTTTTAGTCGGGAAAATATATTGAGTATTAGTACTGCACGGCACACTTATTTGTTACTGCTCTAACAACCAATTACCAGGGGGTCACACTCACATACCGGTACCTTGCAGCCATCCAATCTAACAAACTTAAAGCAGAGACAATCCCTGCGCCGCTAGTTCGGCAAAGTTTTCTGGGGCATCTAAGCAAGTCAGAACGATGGTTTCTACTCGAGTAGAGATCGACTCCATCAAAGCTTCTTCTAATACTTTGATCCTGCGTCTCCCCTTTCTCCCCCTTCACACAGCCTAGTGTTAAGAAGCGAATTACCAGTGTCATATGATCGGAGCAGAATTTGAGTGGAGCATTTGTCGATTGATTCGCTTTCTTGCTGTCGAGCCTTTGCACAATACCACTCACCGGAGCCTGTCCGTCAACCCCACCACTGCAGGGACCAAAAAGCTTGGGTGTACTGTACTAGCACTTGTACCGTAAAGTCTGCATTTTTTTTCTTTCTGGCCAACTAGCTCGGAGAGAAAGCCTTACTGTAATTAACAAAGTCCTTGGGCTCTTATTGATTATACGAGTTTTCCTCCCCCCCTTGGTTTCATACGTGAACTAATTCGCATCACTACGAGTATTCGAACTACTGTAACCGACTAGACTTCGCCCTCATTAGCTCTTCGAGTGATCCGCCATGACACTATTACCGGAACCCGCAATGAACGCCGTGCCAGGATCTTAGCGGTAAATTTCCCAAGATTCACTTTTTCCTTTCTCAAGTATTCTTCGCCCCGGAAATCCGCAAGTCGTACTATGCAGACCAAGAGGCTTCCTTGTACAAGTCCCCGGCATGAAGAACCCGAACACAGGGGGGATCCTGGAGTCTAAATTTTGTATATGACTTAGATAAGCACGAGTGATTCACCATACAAAATTCAGGCTCTAGGATCACCCCTGTGTTCGGGTTCTTCATGCCGGGGACGTGTAAGAACATCGTAAAGCTGAGGTCTCATTTGATCTTTGGGGTCAGGAATATTGCATCTACTCCCTAGGCTTGGGGGCCACGACAACTTACAGCGCCGGGCTCAGCACGATCCACGTCATATGATACCGAGTCGGCCTTGCATCTGGCGATCCCCGCCGCTCTCGGGAGTTTGCTAGAATTGGTCCCAGTGAGCGAAGACGTTTCAGAAGGTAGTAACATGAGGGTTTTTATGCAAATATTAAGAGCAGAGCTATTTGACCCTTGAAACGGTTAAAAGGCAATAGAACTCACTCTTGCATCGTGAGAATGGAGTCGTGGTACCGGTAATCCCAAATCTATCTGTTTATTTTATCCTCCAAGTGAGGTCGGAGTAAGGTATTATCTAGTACCAAGCAGACACCATCCTATGAGTAGAACTAGAGATGCAGGTACCCACTAACAACCTGTCTCACCACTAGATCTAAAATCAAACCGCCCCCCTAGGCAATCAACTCTACCTCACGGGCAGTCCCTTCCCACAGTCCGGACAACGAACGCTCTCTCCATACGTCTAGTCTGGCTTTTGAACTCCTCTACCTCTTTGTAACAATCTAACGGTGTGCGGTCACTATCACACTCCGTTAGCCTGCCATCCCCTCCGCCGCCTCTCCTCTTCCATTTCCTCATCTTATCTTCCACAGCGATCCCCGCAGCCCCACCCTTCCGATCCGAAAGTTCAACTCACTTCAATCTCAAGCACTTGACAACCTCCCCCCTTGCCCTCTCCACCTCGCCGTCAATTTTGGCCATCCTAGGCATGCGTTCTAACCTCTCCTTCAACGCGTCAATTTCGGCCTGCACCTGCTCCCTTCCCAATCCCTTTGTGTCCCCATTCTTATCGGTCTCGGAGAGCTTACTCTCCAGATCAACCAGAATCTGAGATTCCCGCGACTGCAAGCGCTGCAGCTCACTCTCAACGCGGGATTGGATCTGTATTTCTAACGACTTTCCACGGGTGCTGTCTGTCTGGTTATCCATTCCCGGGTAGGAATCTCGTTAGTTCCTTGCCAAACAACTTTATTCAAGGGGTGATGTGTGCGTAAGACAGGACAGGAGGGAAAAGAAAAACCTCGCTGGAGGATTGCAGCGATTCGACGAGGTCGTTGGAGAAACGCACCGGAGTTTCGCTCCTATTGGGTAATTTTGAATTAGCAATTCTCTCTTAGCTACTTATTTCCAATTTCCGTCACTGGAGAGGATTGTAGAGGAGGGGATTCTGTGTTTTACCCATCGAAGACATGTTCGGCCGGTTTGCTGTTGCTGGAACCCATTGTAGCGGTAGTGGTTGAAATGATTTTTAGCCTTGGTTGTTGTCTGAGTTAGGATTAAACTTTTTTTCGAAACCTAGAAATTCTATGGGATGAGATGTTCTATTCGGAGAGGTAAATTTAAGCCCGAGTTGCGGGTGAGGCAACTTGGCTCAACGAAAAGCCAAGGCGATCCTGCTTGCGACTTATCTCCCGCCCAGACCTGTGGAAACCAAACAGTGCATTTCTTTGTCACCTTCCCTTCCCCTCTGTCAGTCGTTACTTACGCCTCTCACATCCCAACCACGAACCTACTGCAAACACTTTCCACCGCTAAAACATGGATCCCGAGAGAGAAAGCTCGCGCCTATGGCGTGCCTGGAGAACTGTTCATGAAATGGCCAGAGATAGAGTATGCCTCCCCCCTCCCTCCCTCCACTCACTGGAGTCGCGATAGAACGGACGAATGAGCCAGGGTAACACAGCTACTAACTGCCCAGGGATACGAAATCTCAGAGGAAGAAATCACGATAACCCTCGAAGAGTTCCGCCACCAATACTGTGATGGCGAGGGCCGTCCAATGTAGCCTTTCCCGCTTTTAGCAATCGCACAGAACAAACACTAACTTCCCTGACAGCCGCAAAAGCCTCACCTTCAAGGCCAACCCCAGCCCTGACATGATCAAACAGCACACTCCAGCCCCCAATCAGCCGGCTACCGTCGGCACCCTCTGGGTGGAATTCAACGCAGAAAGTAACATTGGAATCAAGCACATGCGCGCCTTCGCGCACACCATCAATAGCGAGAACTTCCACACGGGCATCTTCATCTGCTCGAGCCACCCCACTCCCGCTGCCATGAAGATCGTCCCCACCGTGCTGCCGAGCGTCATCGAGGTCTTTTTGGAGAGCGACTTGTTAGTCAACATCACCAAGCATGAGTTGGTACCCAAACACATCCTCCTCAGTAGGGAGGAGAAGAAGAAGTTGCTCGAGAGGTATAGGCTCAAGGAGAGCCAGTTACCGAGGATCCAGGGGGCGGATCCGGTCGCTAGGTATTACGGACTTAAGAGGGGGCATGTGGTTAAGATTGTTAGGAAGAGTGAGACTAGTGGGCGCTATGCTAGTTATCGTCTTTGCATGTAAAACTGGGGATTTTGAGGGTGAACGAAGGTGTACGAAAAGTGGGATCGGCGTTGTGTCATTTTTAAACTCTACAGTAATGAGGGTATACCTCTAGTTGAATTTGTACTTGCGGTCTGTAATAGCATCAGGCAAACAATCTTACAAGCAGAGCTGCATAGACACTTGTTTTGAAAGGGGAAAAAGGAAGGGAAAGGGGGGCTAAAGAAAGAAAGAAAGAAGCAAAGAAAGCAAACTCCCTGAACTTTTGGTAATCTATGTTTGCTAGATGTAAGTACACTCAACTCCCACCGGTGCCTAACCCAAATGTCCTAAAAAATCCCCAAGTTCAAAGTCCAAACACCGGGGCAGCAACTTTATCCCAATTCTCATCCCAGCGATTCCCGGTCTCCCCCAGAGCCCCCTCCTTCAGCTTCTTCAACCGCTGTGATGCAGGATTGAACAAATTCTGCCTCCGTTAGCAACTATCATGACCACAGAGAAAGTGCGACTTACAACAAGCACATCTCCCAACTCCTCCCCAGTCTTGAACACAATTCCATTGACCCCATCCTTCACAAGCTCACTAATAGCCAAGTATTCAAATGCTGCAACGGGGACCCCCGCACCAAACAAGTCAACCACCTTCATCGGAAGATCAACCCCAGATGTGCTGGTATGCAAACTAACGCCCAAATCCGCACATCCAACCATCTTGGGATAATCTTCAGACTCAAGCCAGACACTCTCAATTGTAACGTACTGGAATTCGAGTGTCTCTATACGAGCCATATACCCGTCACGAAGTTGTCCCTTTCCAGTAATGACCGCAAGAATTGAGGGAGCAGATCCGGGCTTTAGGAAATTGGCGCCGGATGCCCATCGGTCGTAAATTAGTAGAGCTCCGAGGAGGTGGCTGAAGTCTTCGTCTGGGGTCCAGGAGGTACTGGAGATTACGAGGCGGGTTGAGCCTGAGGCGATTGCAGATGCATGTCGGGTGGTTGCCGGGTGCGATTCTAGGAATTGACCGCGCTCTTCGGGTGAGAGTGGAGTGAAGTGAGCTGGCGGTCTATCATAGAGGGTTTTGATGGGGGTTCTGGGGCCGTCAGCTCAGCCATTTTTTCCATTTTTTCCATTTTTTCCATTTTTTCCAGAATTTAGTCAGATAGGGGGGATGTAATACTTGACTCTCCAATCGTTCTTCAAAGTCAGGCCCATAAGGTCTGTTACGGTAAAGTTTGCGTATGCACCCCTTCCGATAAACATCTCGTATATTTTGCAAAAGTAGACTATCGGGTGCTCCTTGAGTTTGAGCTGTAAGACACTCCAGCCGAAGTTATGCCAGTCAATAACAATTTTCATCCCCCGCAGAGCTCCGACAAGTTTCGTTACAGCTAGTGTAGGTATCGCCGGTGGGTTCTGGAGCAGGATGTATCCGGCCGATGGTGGGATGATGTAGCAGAGCAGGTAGAGCATAGACGTAAGTTGGAAAAGAGCCTTCAAAGGAGCAAACAGAATGAACCGAATTGGGGTATCAGTTCGGAGGAATCCTGGGGGCGGGGGCAACGGGCACATTTTGATATTCGGGTTGTCTACGAGCTCCGGTCTCGGAGAAGATTCTAAGCCCTTTTTTAGCACACAGTGGGCAGCTTCGGACGAAAGCTTGAAATACCATCGTATCCAACTAAGTCCACCAATCCACCTTTGCGCGCAATTGATAAAGCATGATATTGCATGCGAGGACTCCGTCCAATATCCCCGAGTACTACAACCACAACTCGTGGTTTCTCCTCTTTCTTCGGTGGAACATGTCTGCTCGGTAAGCAGAGCAGGAACAAGGAAAACGAAAGCGAAACAAAAAGTAAAGGAGTTCCCCAAAACTCAAGAGAATCCATCATGTCTCCCGTTTCGTATGATGTTTTCTTCTTTCCTTCAGGGGGGAAGGGTCGAGGTGGGGAGGGTTGGGCTTATTGAAGGACAGCTGGCGAGTTGGCTGTCATGTGCAGTTAGAATTCAGGGCTGACCGTCCTTATTTACACCCACCGTAACCTGTGCGGCTCAATTGCTCAAGCCACCCTACCAATTTGATAAAGCTTGGCTATATGGTTGGGGACTTTCATTTGGGGATTTGGATTTGGACCTCATGCATTTTGTGGGGCGCAATTGATGCTAATTTATGCATCATGATTTACTGCTTTTTACGAGAGGTCTGTGAGATCTTGTTCCGTTTGAAGAGTTTCGGAGGTTAGACACGAGCTGTCACTCGGAAATATGTATTGCAGCCGTTTCCGTGTAGGCGCAAAGGCTGCGGCGATGATAGGTTGACCGGTCCCTTTGCTAGAATATGCCGTGTGATATAACTTCTAATATTTTGACCACTGATCGAAGGCTCCTCTAGTTATTGCGATTGGAACGCGTGTATTACACCCAACGCCGGTAGATCGAGCGGTTGTGATACTAAAAGTTGCCTTGCTCGGTATGGTGGACCAGAGTGCAATTCTTCACCAAGCTAACGGTCACAGCAGATGTAATAGAATACGAGGATTGGGTACGAGGGTTACGGGGAAGACGATACCTCCACCCGGGAGTCAACAGAACCCAACAGCGTCCTTTTGTTTCTTCTCCCTCGATCCACGGGAATAATACCCACCCCGTAGCCTGTCTGTGATCGGTTTTGAGTTCCCCTGCTGTAACGGAGATCTGCTGGTTGGAGCTTAGCGCCTACCGGTATCGTGCGAACTAAAGTACAGTTGGCTTCGTGCAAAGGCGATGTAGCATTATACAGGTAGAAAGATAAGAAACTGGGAATCTCGAACCTTCCTCTGTGTGGCCCGGATTTGTTTTCGCTCCTAGTTCCTTGCGTGGATTTGGATTGCTGTGCTATGCCGGCGGTCCCTATCCTTATCCTGCCTAGTTTTCTAACTACGTAAAATCCTCCCGCAGAACCTGAAAGGAGTTATACACCTGGGTTTCTCTTGAGAGATAGTGTGCATGATGGGGCAAGATCCAGCTTTTGGGGTTCAACATTTCTTGGCGTAAGTGGCAGGGTTTAGCCTAGGTTCCGACGATTGTATGATATGATACCTGGATTTGGAAATGCCAAATTTACCGCTCGATTTTGCTATCCAGAGAGCAATTTTTCCCTGCTCAAACCAAGAAACATCCATCCTCAGGCGGCTGAGGTAGCAATAACAATAGGGCAGGGACAGCGGACTAACAGGAGAGAGAGGACGGCGCCGGAGCAAAGAGAGCTTATCGGGCACAGGCAATACCGGGAGGATTAATATTTTTTCGATCTGTGGGTTTGCTTGTCATTGGTTCAGTTTTCCCGTTTGTGACGGAGATCAACTGAATGGGTTTCGTGCCTCACGTATCCCTGCCTCAAAGGATTCTTGGGTTGTGGTAGGGTAATGTCGGCGATCACATCTTATCACTCAGCCTCAAGTAGGGTTCGAATGGTAAGGTACCGTAAGTTACCATACGATACAATACGGTAATATACGGTAACGTACGGTAAACTTACCATGCGCCGTTTGCCGACCGTCATAAAGTTCCATATCATGATCTTGGATCTTAGTGCGATACTCATGTCATAGCCAAGAATGCCTAGCGGTAGCTGATATTTTGTGGGTTGGGTTGCTTCAGCTTGATAAACACAGAGGGCAGAAGACAGGATTACCTAACATCAGAATCTAAGGTGGGAGAGGCCGTTTTCCGGTATTTTATCTGCCTAGTGTAATTTACGTAATTTACCGTATGGTATCAACCGTGTAAGGTACGGTAACGTACCGTACTTTTCGAACACTAGCCTCAAGAAAAAAAGTTAGCTAACAGAGCCTCACCACCCCTCCTCCATAACAATAACGATAGCAACAACCACGATACAGCTTCACGAATTGGGTATTACCATAACTATTCGCGAAGGCAATCTTAATTTCATCATGGCGCTGAACAAACGCCAGCGCAAAATAGCCGATTCAATTGCGCAGGATTCACCACCTCCCCCTACCCATTCGCGGATTCTTGCGCCTTTCAGGGTATGCTTCGGTCTTTGTCTATATTTATTTAGGTGGGAGAAAAACGGCCTTTTACTGATGGTTCATAATGGGTTACTATAGGCGATTGGCCACATAACGTCTACCACTGTGCCCCCAACACCATTTTCTATCTTACCGCTGGGGAAGACATTCCAGCTTACAACTGCCCTCTCGAATACCATACAAACCTATGACGTTCGTCGATTAAACCTTGTATTCGCCTCATCGCCGCCTACTCCCGGGACTATCTGTCAAATCGCTGCGCATCGGGATGTAGTGTATGTCGCCTTTGAAGATCCGCTTGTCAAAGTTTGGGTCTTTAAGAGGGGAAAAAGGATCGCTGAATTGGCTGCTGCGGGTGAGGGGAGGAAGAAGGCCACCGAATGGCGGGACTTGGTGATTTTTGGTGATTGGGTTGTGGGCGTTTTGGACTGGGGGATGGTCGTCTGGAAGAGGGAAACTCGGGAGGTCTATACCGAGATTGAGATGGATGGTCGGGGTGAGGTTACGGCCGCGGTGCATCCAAGTACCTATTTGAATAAAATTGTGATTGCGAGGATGGGTGGGATGCTTGAGATCTGGAATGTGAAGACTGGGTGCGGATTGGTCCATATGCTCCGTCTTGAATTGCTCTTTGCTAATATTTGTGATTTACAGCAAGAAAGTTTATACCATCCTGTCGCCGGTTGCTTCCACGGGAGAGGAGCCATTAGAAATTACAACCTTGGTGCAATCCCCGGCTATCTCTGTGCTTGGTATTGGATTTTCGACGGGTGAGGTTCACCTTCACAATGTACAAACCGATAAACCTCTGTTCACACTAGGCGGTTCTACTGGTGACATTATTTCCGCTACTTCTCGTGGCCAGAAACGAGTTACGAGTGTCTCGTTCTGCACTGATCCGGCGGTCGGTGCGGGAAAATCAAGGGTACTAACTGATTCTGGGGGCAACATGCTTGTGGTTGGGCACCATGATGGCGATATCACGCTGTGGAACTTGAAAAAACGTAGAATTGCGTCGATTATGCGGAACGCTCATGACGGGCCGTTCGGCGGGGGTGTTATTGCTGAATGGCTGGTGGGACAGAACGTCTTAATTACGAGCGGTGGCGACAATAGTATAAAGGTATTTTCTAATCTTTACTCTAACAGGGCCTGCTTGTGCTCACAAATTTTTAGGAATGGGTTTTTGATTCACCACATACCACACTTCCCCGTGTACTACGCTCCCGGTCTGGGCACTCTAAACCAATAACTTCACTAACCTTCCTGAATCCTTCCACTTCTCACTTCCTCCTCTCTGGGTCACTTGATTCTTCGTTCCGAGCTCATTCCATGAGAAATGATGCACAGTCATTCGTTTTCTCAGAGAAGGCCGGGACCAAAAGGCCAAGCGAACCTCCACAAAATGGCGAGAGGGGCACACATTGGGCCAATAGGGAGTTTTCTGCACCAAACCCAGTAACCTGTATAGCAACTGTAGCAGGTGAAGATGGTGCCGGAAACGCAGGAAATGCGGCACGGGACCTGGCAGGAATAATAACCGGTCACCGGGGCTCTGAATCTGGAAGACTTTGGAGCTTTGAGAACAAGTCATTAAGGGGGCGCTGGGCTAAAACAACTGATGGTGGGCTCATCTCGAGTGTAGCTGTGTCATCTTGCGGAACCTTCTGTTTCGTAGGTTCTAGCAATGGCGGGATAGCAATGTATAATATCCAGAGCGGGATCAAAAGACGCCAGTTTCCTGAGCCAGTGTCAGCCGCCGCGGCGAAGCGTCTGAAGAATAGTACCGGGCCAGCGAAGTTGGGCATGGCGGGTATTGGAAAGCATACGAAGGCGGTCACAGGAATCGTGATTGACTCTCTAAACCGAGTCGTGATTAGTGCATCACTAGATGGAAAAGTCAAGTTCTGGGACTTCAATACCGGAATTATCATCCATGAAATCAACTGGAGTAACTCTGGTGCAATCACTAAAGCGAAGCTACACAGACACTCTGATCTTCTCGCTATTTCCTGCGATGATCTTTGCATCCGGGTGGTGGATATTGAAACCCGCAAGGCTGTGAGAGAGCTTTGGGGTGCGCGAGGAAGGATAAGTGATTTTTGCTTTTCGAACGATGGAAGATGGATTTTCGGCGCTTCGACGGATAGCGTTGTCAGAATTTGGGATTTGCCCACTGGGCATATGATTGATGGTATCAGGACTAAGAGTATTGTTACTGCTATGGCGTTTTCTGGGACTGGAGAATTTCTGGCGACGGCTCATGTGGATAGTGTTGGGATAAACTTATGGTAAAATCTACTCTTCCATGCGTGTCTGGGGCAGGGCTGACTGTTGTTGGTGTTGAGATAGGACGAATAGAACTTTGTTCAGACACGTCCCAACCAGACATCTTGATGAAAAGGACATAGTGGACATGACTGCTCCGTCAGCCTCTGGAGAAGGCGGTGTCGGTGTCATCGAAACTGCGCTCAATCCCCAGGATGATGAAGAGGATGACACCACCGGCACATACACCTCGATGGACCAACTAAGCAGCAACATGTTGACGATGTCGCTCGTTCCAAGGACAAGATGGCAGACACTACTTAACCTTGACGTTATCAAGGTAAATCCTTCCTTCCCTACTCGCTCCCCATAGCCTCTAGGAAAACAAATCTAACCTTCTCTTGTAGCAACGAAACAAACCAAAAGAAGCTCCCAAAGCTTCCGAAACAGCCCCTTTCTTCCTCCCCCCACTCGGGGCAAGGTCTGATCCATTCGCGCCAGTTGCCAAAGAAACAGCCAGTGGCACCAACAGCACTCAGCCAACTGACTCCCAATCTCTCGAAGCCGAGCGATCCCGCATCCTCCGCATGAGTCAGGATAGCGGTGAATCCACCTTCACCCAACTCCTCCGCGACGCAACAGACCACAGCGACCGAGACTACACCCTCTTCCTCGCCCACCTAAAAACGCTCCCACCTTCGACGGCGGATCTCGAGATCAGGGGTTTGCAAGTGAATGAGCTGGCACAATTCGTGCAGGCTATGACGCAGCTACTGAGGAGCCGGAGAGACTACGAGCTCGTACAAACTTGGGTCAACGTGTTTCTCAAACGGCATTCTGAGTCCGTGATGGGCGAGGAGGATGTTAAGACTGAATTGAGGAAGTGGATGGTCGAGCAGAGAAGGGAGGCGGGCAGATTGGCGGAATTGGTGGGATATTGTTCTGGGGTTGCTGGGTTTTTGAGGAGTGGGAGATGATTGTTATTACGGTCGATGGTATGATGATGGTGGGAGAGCTTGTTCCTGTAACCTTTTTTTTGTATGATATTATGTACTTGGGTAACTTTTATACGGAGGAGAAGAGGTGGTTGATAGCATTGTATTGTAGAACTTAGTCGTCTTGATATAAATGTTTTAGATTCTAGTTGTGTGTAATTAGTTGTTAAAATTGTAAACCCTTCCTCTAATGACGAATTTCAGGGCTTTTAAGCGTAGGGAGGGCATGGGCTACGAAAGGGGATCTGAATTTTGGGACTTCTGGGAAGAGGAGTCTGATGAAGAGGCTAAAGATATCCGCTTCTCCAGTAAAGTTCTCAAGCAGCAGAAGACGACCGAATTAGAGAAGGGGGGTCGTTCTAGAGGCCGCACCTTGTCCGAAGTATTGCTTCAATGTAACGGAACTATGCTCGGCTCGGGAGGTCTGAACTCATATCACTGCAAATAGGCTTCTCCTCCTATGGATATAAGTACAACTATCTCTGGCTCATGTATCAAGGGAACATGGGAAAAAGCAGCGTACTCTGCCGCCAATCTATGTCTATATCTCCTTATATCCCTTGGTCTTTAAATTTCCTTTGTTCTCACTTCGCACACTTGAGCTTTGTGTTGCGATATGCTACTTTGTTGTTTCCTTTGTTGCTTTAGCTTTTCTTTGTTCCTATGCGCTAGCCTAGAACTTTCTTCCTTGTCACTAGGTTGCGCACACTGTCTATGTGCGAGAAGAGTGGCTATATGAGAGTTGTGTCTGTCATTGTGTATTGAGATAGGTCAATCAGTCAACTATTCCGCTGCTCAAACCTACGCGATTTCACACCCTGGTCCATGACCCGGTGAGTGATGCTTCATGAAGGGTTGAGAATCGCGAGGAGAACGTAGAAGCTCGGTAGGGAAGACGAGGAGTATAGATGACCGCCATGGGTCCATATATTTCCTTTATTCCTTCTCCTCTCTTTCGACTATATCTACTGAACGGAACGTTTATAGGTGGTGGTGGTCGGTGCGGGAAGTTTCTCCTGCTTCTACTCCTCCTGCTCATCCTACTGGCCTATTACCCAACACTCCCTGCCAAAATAGAGTGGCTATGGGAGGTATAATAGTAGTAGGCAGGGGATCTATTAGTTTTCTTGGTGCGACTTCTGATATTTTCTTAGGTTTCTCATCGCGAGTTTTTCCTCTTCTGTGATGGTCACTTAAATCAAAGTTCACTACTCACCAGTCTTTGCCAAGAATACCTCCGTGAGCCGAATATTTGGTGAGAGCTCCAGCAAAATGTCGGCTGGCGGAGGTATTCTTGGCAAAGACGAGCGAGTAGTTTATTGATTACACTTTAGAAGAAGTTGTGTTTGGATATCTGCTATCATATCTTCCTTACTCACCACGCCCGTTGCCACACTCTCTGGGAGTGGTATCATACCGGTATGCATGATACGGTATATTTCACCTTTTTCGAATACAGGTGAGGGTATCATACCTGCCTTTATTACCTACTGGGGTAGGCTCTTGGCGCCAAGCCTCTTTGCGGAAGAAAAAAAGAATGCATCTTTTGAGCCGCACCTAAAAACTTTCTTCTTCCGAATTTCTTCAACATCTGTATAGTGGCCATCATGGACCAATTGAACAAGACTCACCGTAAGTCAAAAGAAAAGAAGAAATTCACAGGTAAGCTCGATCGCTCGTTCATGGGATTCAATTACTAATAATTATTCAGGGCAGAACCCAAAAGCCTTTGCCTTTGCGAATCCCGGAAAACTTCAGAAGCAGGCAACAAGATCTCACGATGTACGTTATTTACGGATACAAGGCGAATTAGTAGGGAAGGGAGGGGGATGCGGATAGCTGACGATTTTGGGGATGGATGGATAGGTCAAAGAAAAGCGACTACATGTCCCCATGGTGGACCGACTCCCGGAGGAGCCACCACCGTTGATCGTTGCGGTCGTCGGCCCTCCAGGTGTAGGTAAAACTACCTTAGTAAAGTCACTGGTGAAGCGGTACACAAAGCATACACTGTCCTCGATCCAAGGGCCTATCACCGTCGTCACGAGCAAGAAGCGTCGCCTAACCTTCCTCGAATGCGACAATTCACTCACTTCCATGATTGACATATCGAAGATTGCAGATATTGTCCTGCTGCTGATTGACGGGAATTTTGGTTTCGAGATGGAGACTATGGAGTTTTTGAATGTTATTGCTACGCATGGATTGCCCTCTAATATCTTTGGCATCCTTACACATTTGGACTTGTTCAAGTCACAGTCCGTGCTGCGGACTACAAAGAAGAGACTGAAGCATCGATTCTGGTCAGAGTTGTATCAGGGTGCTAAGCTGTTCTACCTGTCCGGGGTAATTAACGGACGGTATCCTGATAGAGAAATACATAATTTGAGCAGGTTTATCTCAGTTATGAAGAACCCGCGGCCCTTAGTATGGAGGAATTCACATTATTACATGTTAGCGGACAGGATGGTTGATTTGACGGACCCTGTAGCGATAGAAGAGTATCCAAAGGCTGACCGAAAAGTTGCGTTGTATGGATATGTCCGCGGCCTGAATTTTCCAAATGAAGGGGCCCGAGTACATATTCCTGGTGTGGGGGACTTGTCGGTTTCTAGTGTCGAATCGTTACCAGACCCCTGTCCCACGCCTGCGAGGACTGCTGCGGAAGGGAAAGGCAGGAAAAGGTTAGGCGAGAAGCAGAAGCTTATCTATGCTCCTATGAGTGATGTTGGTGGTGTCTTGGTCGACAAGGATGCTGTATATATCGATGTCCCTTCGCAGAGTTTTGAGGAAGGAGCAGAGGGGCAGGGAGTGGGAGAGAGATTAGTCATTGGATTGCAAAAGGGCAAGAGAGGGGAGGCGGACGGTGTTAGACTTTTCACAGGCGGTGAGGTACTAAAACAAGTTCGAGATGATGGCGAGGAGGGTGGGAATGTTGGCCGAAAACATAAGAGAAGTGTCAGGACTTTGGAACCAAGCAAAGATGGTACAAGCGTAGAAGGCTACGGTGCCGAGGGTGAGAACGAGGAGATGGACTTTGGGGACTTTGCATCTGAGGACGAGGACGAGGACGAGGATGCGAGTGACGATGAGGGTATGACATCAAAATCGTTTCAGTTGGGAAAAGCTCTACGAAGGGATCAGGATAAAGAAGGTACCGAAGACGACATTGCTTTTGCCGAAAGCGACTCGGATCTCGGGTCAGTCTCGGAGGTTTCGGATCAAGAGTTCGACGAAGACGATCTCCCATCCAGCGAGGATGAAGGTGATGAAGATATCCCCCGCTGGAAGCGGGACCTTTCAGAAAACGCAAAACGATTATGGATGAGGTCACATCGTACAGTCAATCTCAGTAAACTAATATACGACGAATCTCTTACTCCCACTGAAGTCATTCAAAAATGGCGAGGTGGGCATCAGCCAAAGTCACAGGAGATGTCTAGAAACACCAGTGACGGGAGCGACAGCGAGGAAGATTTCTTCAAGAAGGTCGAGGAGGAGGATGGTGAGGATGATAGCAAGTCTTCTACTAAGAAGATTGCAGATCGGAGTTTACCGGTTTACGATATGGAGAAGCTAGAAAACTATTGGAGCGAGCAGTCCGCACTAGAGGACCTAAGAAGACGGTTTATCACTGCGAACCTACTAGAAGAGAAGGAGCAGGGCGAAAGGGAGGACGACGAGTCCGCCGATATCGATGATAGTGGTGACGAGGGAGACGGTGCTTTCGAGGATCTAGAGACTGGGGAAGTGCATAGTGGGAGTGTAGGTGAGAAGAGCGGGGACGGGGGCGGCCGGAATGAGAGTGAAGGAGATGAAACTTCCCTAGAGAAAGAGCGTGAGAAGAACGCCCGACGGAAGGAGGAGCTCAGACTTCGATTCGAAGAAGAGGACCGGGAAGGTATCAATAATGATAAGACTGGCGATGGCAAAGATGCAGAATTCGGGGAAGATGACTGGTACGATGCTCAAAAGGCGAAATTCGCGAAGCAACTGGCAGTCAACAAAGCTGAGTTTGAGCAATTGGACGATGCCATCCGATTTAAGGTTGAAGGCCACAGAGCCGGAACATATGCTCGAGTAGTCCTTCAAAACGTCCCACACGAGTTTGTCGCTCACTTTGACCCAAAGTACCCCGTCCTTGTTGGTGGCCTTACCGCCACTGAAGACCGCTTCGGCTTTCTGCAGGTCCGGATCAAACGACACAGATGGCACAAGAAGATTCTCAAAACCAACGATCCACTAATCTTTTCCCTGGGCTGGCGTCGATTTCAAAGCATCCCCATCTACTCAACCTCCGACTCTCGAACCCGGAATCGAATGCTAAAGTATACCCCAGAGCACATGCACTGTTTTGGCACCTTCTATGGTCCGTTAATCGCTCCAAACACCGGGTTCTGTGCCGTCCAATCTCTATCCTCCAAAAACCCTGGCTTCCGCGTCTCCGCAACTGGCGTCGTCCTATCCGTCGACCAATCTACCGAGATTGTCAAAAAGCTAAGACTAACCGGTACGCCTTACAAGATTTTTAAAAACACCGCCTTCATAAAAGACATGTTCAACTCCTCCCTTGAAGTCGCCAAGTTCGAGGGTGCTGGTATAAGGACTGTATCAGGGGTGCGCGGTCAGATCAAGCGAGCGCTAGCAAACGCAAAGCAAGAAGGGCACTTCCGTGCAACCTTTGAAGACAAGGTCCTTATGAGTGATATCATCTTTCTTAGAGCGTGGTATCCAGTCAAACCGCGGAAGTTTTACAACCCCGTAACAAACCTCCTAACAGATACCGCGCTCCCGGACGCCCCAGCCTGGAACGGCATGCGCACAACCGGCGAGGTCCGCCACGAGCTCAAGATCAAAACCCCCACGATCGCCGACTCAACATACAAACCTGTCCAACGCTCTGCCCGCCGCTTCAATCCACTACGCGTGCCAAAGGCTATACAAAAAGACCTCCCCTTCGCTTCCCAAATCCACCAGATGAGGCCGAGGAAGAGGACCACATACTTAGCCTCTCGCGCGGTGGTAGTGAGTAGTGAAGAGAGGAAGGCCCGGGATCTTATGCACAAGATTGCCACGCTGAAGAAGGAGAAAGAGGCGAAGAGGCGCGAGGCGAAAGAGAAGAAGAGAGAGGTGTACAGGAAAAAGGTGGCTGAGAATATGGAGATGAAGGCTACGAGGGAGAAGAAGGAGCGGGACGAGTACTGGGCGAAGGAGGGGAGGAAGAGGAGGAACAGTGAGAGTGCTGGGGGTGGCGGGAAGGGGAAGAGGAGAAGGGGTGTAGACGATTAGAGGGGCTGTATGTGTGCATGTATGATACTGGGAAAAAGTTGGTCGGTCTATAGTTTGGTAATTTATCCCCTTTACGAACGTTTTTGGCATGATACAAAAACCGGAGAGGCGACGTCATCTATAATCACTCGCCCCAGCACCCCAGCTATGCTTCCAACTGCTGAAAATAGTCGAGGTGGAGGTAATGATCGGCGAGGAGAGTTTTACGCAGCGGACTGGAGCGGCTCAAGTGAACACACGGAGTTTGTATTAAGTGGTGGAGGAGTTGATTTCTCCTATTGAGTGCGTGGAAAGGAAATGAAAAGAAGACAAACCAAGACGAGGGAAGGACAGGAAGGAAATAAAACAAATATCATAGGAGAAAACTTTCAAGGCTTGCATGTCCCTCCGCCGGTGCATGCCCGTACCGCGGTCAAAAGAGTGCAGGCATATTCCACACCGAGCGCGGCTATTTCCAACACTAACAGCCATGGCCAAAAAGAAAGAAAAAGCTCGCAGATTCACCAAAGACCTCGATGTAATAGGCGAGCGCCGAGCAGCACCACCTCCCTTGGGGGGAGAGAGAGAGCGAGAAAGAACCAATTCGTTCACGCTCCTCCTCGCTGTCCTTTCTCCCAAGCCACTCTGCTATTCTACCAAACCAATCAAGAAAGATACTGGCACAAGGCGAGAGCAGACAATTCCGATATTACCGGCACAGTAAGCCAACCCAAACCAGCAAAACCATGCCTTTCCGTAGAAAGAAAACACCGAGTGAAGTTCTAAATTCGCCAACCTCCACTATACCTACCGGTACCTGAACAGTAAATATTTATATACATGTAGATCAAGAACCCACCATCGGAGAAAGAATTCCGGCCGCAACCGAGCTGGGGTAATTTTAGTGAGTAATATGCGTTCCATTGGGCGCTCATACATCCATCCGTCCTGCCAACTACGTTGCTACATTAGGTAATGAGGGGATGAGATGAGGTGTTTGAAAGCCTCAGATTTGAGGATAGACTAAACCTACAGCCTTGTCGTGCCGGCTGGTCCCCGAATGCTTCACGTGAAGTAGGCGCTCTTGTGGAAAGTTACTAGAAGGGAGGGAGGATATGAGAGATAGACTGTGGGAGCCCTCAGCGAGGCCTGGTATGATAGTATTAAAACAAGCACACGTTTAATAGTACCATTAATCAACCAAAAACTATCGTACTTGCCTTGCCAATATTTTCCAAGCCTCACCGAGGGCTCTCCCCTGGTCTACGTAGTCTGCCCGTCGGTGAGTTATATATATAAATGGGAAGGGGGAGGTGAGGTGAGGTGAGGGAGAAATGTGTGGGCACGCTCCTATTAAGTAAATAAATAACGAGCACTTATGTTCCGCCCCCATTATATGATACGGTAGTCTAGTGGTCGCCTCTCCAACAGAGAAATCTCTCTTTCTCTGAATTAGTTTTCTCTCTCTCCCCCAGCCAGTAAGTTAAAGGGGGAAATGTATTATGAGCCCGGTGACTTGAAACATTTTGGGCTAGGCTGGGCTCTGCCCGTTTGGAATAACGTTCCGAGGAAGGACAATGTAAGGACGGGAATCCCTGGAGTTGCCGGTAGTGTTGGGGCATTTTCAATGGGTGACTTGCCTTCTCCTCCTTCTCCCGCCACTGCGCTGCTGGTACTACACTGTTCGGGGGGGGCGGGAGGTTTTTGTGGCGAACGAAGGGCAAATATAGAGTGCTCGCACGGCGAAGTTGACACTAGATTAGACTTGAATGGTGTTGCACCTCGGGTGCTCTACCTGTAGGCCTTTACCTCTGCTGCAAACCACTAAACAGATACCACATACCATAATCACCTCATCGGCTACATTACCCAGTATAGAGTGATTCTATGTGATACGGCGGGCCATTCCCAATTATGTATGGACATCTAGAACGGGAGCAATACAATCTTCACAAGCTATGCATATTTGTACAACCATGTCGGGCCTGCAGACAATTTTGGGCCATATTCTCGGGGATAGAGCATGTGCTAACAGCTCTTTCTTTCATTTTTATTATACTTTACAATTAATTTAACTTCATTTCCCATCATCCGATCATTGGCATAGCGCCCCATTCACCTCATCCCTCAAGCACCACTCCCACGCCACCCTCGCACCATAACCCGTCACGTAAATTTAACTTCATCGGCAAGGCATTTAAGGGCCTGTTCAAAAACAGTCAATACGAGCTACACCAACAGATTCAAAGGGGACTAGAGCCAACTTACGATAGACAAGCACGCCGTTGGAATTCTGAATCTTATCCAAGTAGATACCCTGCCTTTCACGATACCCACCACCCACCTTTTCGACCACGCAGGTGAGCTTGCATCCTTCCTCTTCGAGGAGGATGTCCCGGGCGGTATGGCTGTAATTTTCCATGCCCCATCCCAGGTATCCTAATAGTCATCACCTGGTTAGTTCTGTTTGTATAATCATGTGTTTGTCTGTTTCATTGAGAGTGCTCCCAGGAGTAAGGAGTCTCAGAATAGCGCCGATCGAGGGGAGTGTTTACAGACCATTTGGATTACCAATCCAGCGATTGAGATCGATCTCAGAGGTAACCCAGCTACCGTCACTCTTCTGACATTCAGCACGGAGGATATGACCGTCGATCAAGACTGGGTTACGTGAACTGTCACGATAAAAAGGATTGGGACGGTAGGACATTTTCCCAAGGATGAATATCGGAGAAGCGTAGGGGTGTGAAGAGTGAAGTGGCTATCGATTGTTGTCGCTGTTGAGTAGGGTTCGCAGAGAGCTTGCGAGTTGAAGGGAAAGGGGGAGGGGGACTGCTCCTATTTATGTTCTATAGAGGGGCTCCCTCCTGGCTCGAGTGAACAAATTACCATGTAGACGTCCTGGAGCTGACGTATACTTTCATAGTATCAGCTGGTATCTGCCGTACTGCGGAAAGGGGAGAGAAGGGCATGATAGGAGCGGGATTTTGGAAGCAGTGTTGTGGCAGGAGCTCATCAGTTCTAACGATACTTTCCAATTGGCCGACGAGCTAGCCAGTATGACAGTGTTACCAGTATGTGCTTTGTCTTCAACAGTGAGAGACTACTTACAATGTCGAAGCGTTTTTAAAAAGGACTGCTATTGCATCCCACCAAAATTTGGCCTTTCCGCTTGTGTTTGGGTGGTAGTCTATGCAATAGTAGTCTTTTCTAAAAACGCTTCGACATTGCGAGTATCATACTAAGGGCAACGTTAGCATCACCAAATAACGGGCCTCTGCGTAAAAGCCACCGACTCATAGGGCGTACGAGCCCAAATCAGCAATCTTCGGGTAAGAAGTCTGCGAACTCCTCATACCAGCCGATCCATGACATTATATTCGTGTAAATCATCTAGCCTAGTGCCACATCTAGTCCCTAACGGTGCATCTCGATTGTGTGTTCGAGCACAGCATGCTATATCCAAATGTTAAATCGATCGAGCTCAGCTCTCCAAACTCAAATGCTAACTGAACGGAAAAGTAAGGGTCAGTGCCGCGATTACGCGTTCGAAATCATGACGCACTGCCTATATTCCGGATTTTGATACCGGCGAGCTCCACAATAAAGTTAATCTTCAAGCTGTAGCTGGCACAGGGGGCCTCTGCTGGTTTGGGTGCTCTAGGGGTGCAACTGAGTACTAGTACTAAGGCGGCCGGATTGAAGTGAGAAGGCTCTTTTTGTATTAGTGCATGTCAAGTGAGAACTAACCACCTATGGTATAGATTTGCCAAACTGGCTATGCAGCCAAGGCCTCTATGCCAGAAGTGATGGAATTTTTCACCGAGTTCGACGAGTTTACACCGTATGTAGTTAGTTGTCACTTGGCATAAGCTAGTCTAAAATAGAGCCTTCTCATTTCAATTCGGCCGCTTCAGTACAGTGCGCCAATACCAGTACCCTATGATATTATATCCCCCCATAAAAGTCGGATCCACGCTGGAGCAGGTCAGGCCAGCTGGTCTGCCAAAAACAGGGCGAATTGGGCGCCCCCTTGCCTTCTGGTTGACATGTTGCCCAAGGCTCCAACGGCTTTTGGCAAAAGACGCGGGTAATGTATATCATACATTCCAGTATTTTCCATCCCATTGCTGTTCAAGAATTGGAGCACTCTTCCGAAGCCCGGATTCGTAAGAATTCGTAAGAACTCGAACAACTGAATAGCTGAGCCCCGCGCCATGACGTTGGAGTTGCCTTTGCTGGTAAGGTCCGGTGTCTCGCTATTCATTTATTTTCGCCACCATATCCAAGAGAGGGAATTTTGGACCTCTTACAGTAACTTAGCGCAAGACCAAATTTCTTGCCGCAACGCCATGATGCCCACAGTCCTGACAGCCCCATCAATAATTTAGTTCCGAGGCCGCTCCATCTTGCCCGGTGGCCGACCTTACCAATACTTTTTACACTAGCATTTCGAAATTTACTTGACCAATCGGGTTGCGAGAGCTGCACTGCACTGTATTGTATCATACTGCACCCACAGTTGTCCGACGGCTGTACTCGAGTATCCTAAAGTCGGCAGTGGCATTTTCGTAAGGATAATGCCGGCAGCTCTGTTCCAGGAAGGTTTCGAGAAGTGAAGAACTTTCAATCCGACAGACCAGCCCGACTTCTAAGACATGATATTTGGGCCAATCGGTATCGCTTCCGATAGTCTAGTTGACGGACTGCTAAGGTGCTGACACCTTTTGTCTACTGCTTGGATTCCGCACAAGAAACCTGGGCTCCTCTGGTATGCGGCTGCTGGTGCAATACCCAGGAGAACTGGCCGAGAACTACGCCAGTGCTTGTAACTTTGAATGGTTATCATACTCTCCATGCCGGCCATTCTCCCGGAGCCTCGTGTCTGGCAAACCAAAGAGCCGGTGAAAAGTGCAAGCAGGAATCGCCACTGTCTCATAGAGGATTATACCAAACTTGTCTGGATAAACCCTTTCTTACAGTGACTCTACTTGGTTTGGCATTTGCTTGTCAGTCATGCTGTACTCGAGCACCGCACAGTACATTCATGTACCCTCCATAATACTCGCATGCTCCTCAGATATATACCAGGGGTTAGACGATGAACCTTCCTTGTCTCATGGAACACGACGCTGTACTCGTAATTGAATGGCGTTTGTGAACACAGCTTCTATTGCATAGCGGCAAAATTCAGCTTGCCCGGATATCAGATCGTGCAATAGTGGACGTATGAACAAACGTCGTTCGATTACGAACGCCAGATCTGTACCAAACTCCCTACCAGTCACAGATATGGAAAATTGGCCGGTGAGTGTTTGTTTCTGATACCAGTATGTAGCTAAGCCCATTGATTCTACTCGCAAAAGGGGAGAAATTCAGTGAACGCTTTACCACTTTTTACATGCCAGAAGGGGTTCTAAGGCAGCTTGACCAATGCGATGGTGGTCATGGATTAACTCCCCCATCCGGTAAAGTGGAATACTCCCGGAACAGTAGAGTGTACGGTACACCCAGGTCTGTAAGCCCCCATACCCCTCCAAGTACCACATGAACAATACTTATGAACAGAAATAGAATAGTAAGGAGTCTCATGGATAATTGTTTTCAGATATACCTCTAGCGACATGGTAAACTTTTATCACAACTCGTTTTAAGTTATTGAACAGTGGGAAAAAAATGGTAAGCGAAGCGTTCCCAAGAGATAGTACTCCTTGGTGTGCAGGAGGCGGACTCCGGCAGGTTACCCCACATTTGTCGCTTCTCGTAGTTACCCCACTACAAAAAGAAAGGAAAAAAAACTTTCTTCTTCCCTTCCCTTCCCTTCCTTCCTTGACCAACCGACAGTTTCCAAGCCCACCAAACAAACCATGTCTACCTTTGGATCTCAGTTTCGTGTTACTACGTAAGTGCTCCTTTCTTCTTTCCCCTCCCCCCCTCCGATTTACTCAACAAAAGTTCCTATAGGGACTGCTCTGTCCTGTAATTTTCGCCGGTAATGAGTCGAAGGCTAACACCGCTTCAGCTACGGTGAATCCCACTGTCGCTCGGTCGGCTGTATCGTCGATGGCGTCCCCCCGGGGATGGCATTGAGCGAAGCCGATATTCAGACACAGCTCTCTCGTCGCCGTCCTGGTCAGTCTGCACTAACTACCCCCCGCAACGAAAAAGACAGCGTGCAGATTCAATCGGGGACCGAGTTCGGATATACACTTGGAACGCCAATTGGCTTGATGGTGCTGAACCAGGACCAGAGGCCGCACGATTACTCCGAGATGGACTTGTATCCAAGACCTAGTCACGCGGACTTCACCTATCTCATGAAGTACGGTGTTAAGGCCAGCTCGGGAGGTGGCAGAAGCAGCGCTAGGGAAACCATTGGTAAGCTATCTTATGAAAGGATCCCCCTAACCGCTCTTCAAGACCAGCGTCAAGTACCGTAAAAGCTTCAACAATCGGCCCATGTGCTATGTCGTCGGGGTTGCTCCTGTGGTAAGGTCTGGTGCTTTTTTGATTTTTTGCGTCTCTCAGAGGGGCTGAGCAGCTCGCCTTTTGCTGTGGTTTTCGCCGCTTTCCAGAGTAGGGAATTTCCAACGACATAGCACATGAGCCGATCATTGAAGTTTTTACGGTAATCTTTTATGTGGCTACTAACGCGCTTTTCCCCGTAGGCCGCGTTGCCGCCGGCGCCATTGCCGAAAAGTACCTTGGTTTGGCTTATAAGATTGAAATTGTGGCTTTTGTATCAAGTGTCGGACCTATTCATATTCCAGGGTCATTAGATCATGCCTCTTCTGAATACATTGCCTTCCTTTCGGATCTCACCCGTGAGAAGGTTGACACTTTCCTACCAGTCCGATGTCCCCACACCGAATCCAACGATAAAATGGCCCAGTTGATTGCGGAATATCGTGACAAGAGCGACTCCATCGGAGGAACAGTCACCTGTGTAATCAAGAACGTCCCCGTCGGCCTTGGTGAACCATGTTTCGACAAGCTCGAGGCAAAGCTTGCACACGCTATGCTCTCAATCCCAGCAACCAAAGGCTTTGAAATTGGCTCGGGATTCAAAGGCACCGAGATCCCGGGATCTATTCACAATGACCCCTTTGCTTCCGCTCCCGGTGCGAATGGAAGGTTGGGTACCACGACCAATAACTCGGGTGGTATTCAGGGTGGCATTAGCAATGGAGAGAATATTTACTTCAAGGTCGCTTTTAAGCCGCCCGCTACAATTGGTATCGACCAGTCTACCAGCAGATACGACGGTACTTCTGGCGTATTGGCCGCTAAAGGAAGACATGACCCTTGTGTTGTCCCTAGAGCGGTCCCCATTGTCGAGGCTATGGCAGCCTTGGTTGTCATGGATGCTGTTCTTATTCAACAGGCTAGTGCTTCCAACCCCCCATCCATATTTGCGGATATCTTCCTCTAACGTCATCGCAGCAACGCGAGACATCGAGATCTCTACTCCCATCCATGCCTCAACCAACTGGCTTGAAAACCACAGCAGTAGTTGACGGCAGTGAGAGAAAGGTCGACCCAGCCAAGGTCCCAGAGGCTGAGAGGGCCAAGTTAGTTTCTGATCCAAAGGGAGGCCAGATGGTTGGCGGTCAAGGAAAGGTTTTTGGCGATGAGTAATGCTACTGTATACTATCTTTTCCGTGCGGGCTTTCTTAGACAGTGGGGTATAGTCAGCATAAATAAAGACGAGATAAAGTTGCCCCTGGCTATAATGAAGACCAAGAATTAAGACCTCAAAGCCCCATTCACTAATTTTTACTATGGGCGTTCACTACGGCAAACTGAACTCTGCAGTAAATTCACCAGTGCGGCTACGAGGCACTGTTCCTTATGGCCAAAAAATCATTATAGCGAGGCTCATTGTAGCCGGGGGCAACTGTACCCGACTCTATTCTATTCGATCTCAATGGATCTCGTACCATCGGTATAACACCGGTACCAGTACCGTACTCGAGCACTCCTCTACAACCTTGTGAGCGGCTTATACCTTACCTGTGACTCATAACGCCCCTAGTAAAATACAGGTACCGGTACTCGAGGACGGTAGAGACCAAGGCTGCGTTCTGGCCCGGGGAGCGGGTCTGATTTCCTATTGGGAGGATAAGTTCGGTAGAATTACTCACATGGGATGCCGCCACCGGTACCGTGTGTGATAGTGAGTTCGAAAGCTTGACTTTCGCACTTTTATTCACCGATAAGCGCTGTGAGCCTAAGGCCTTTCAAAGGACTCTACAGGCAGGCTTAAAGAAACGAGTCATGGTCCAGAAGGGTCTAGATTCTAGAATCGCACACCCATGAGCACTCCAGAACGAGTGATGAATTGTGAATCTGGACGTCACCTCCCAGAGCCCTATGACCGTAGCGGGAAAACAAAAGGGAGGTTAAATCTGATCCGGCGGCTCTGCGGTTAAGTTAGTCATGGATGATGGATTGGTCGCGTCACTACGCGTTTCCCTGCTGGAATGCTCCTCCAGATTACGATACCAGCTTTTAACCACAACCGTTTCCTCTCTTTGCCTATATCGTATACCTTAGCAACTACCCTTCAAAGCACCTACTACAAATAAGAAAACCCCTCTCCACTGTTACGCCGAGTAAGCATTGCCATGCCTTACTTCACAAATGCTTCCGGGTCTGCTTCCACCGGATCCACTGCCACCGGCGGTGGTCTGGGAGATATTGCCGCCGATATAGCAATTTCCTCACCCCCGGAAGACAGTATTTCTGACCTAGAGTTCTCCACAAAGTCTGATCTTTTGGCAGTCGCTAGCTGGGACAAGAGGGTTCGCATTTATGATGTTTCTCAGACCGGGGCGAATTCTGGTAGAGCAATTTACACACATGGGGGACCCGTTCTCAGTGTAGCTTGGTCAAATGTATTGAAAACCTGGCCACTATTCCCTTTTCGGAGTTGATACTAACATGTTCCCGATGTTCCCTATTGCAGGACGGTGGTAAACTCGTCTCAGGAGGTACTGATAATGCTGCAAGACTGTGGGACGTTACTACTGGTCAAAGCACTCAGGTCGCCGCCCATGATGATCCTATCCGCTCTGCCCGCTGGTTTACCCCGCCAGGAGCTAACGCCCAAATGGTGGTCACAGGATCATGGGATAAAACAATCAAGTACTGGGACCCAAGACAACAACAACCCATCGGCTCGGTGAAGTTGCTGGAACGGGTTTATACGATGGATGTTTGTGGCGACTTATTGGTCATAGGGACTGCAGAGAGGCATATTCAAATTATCAACTTGAAAAATCCAGGAGCTATTTTCGAATCAAGGATTAGCCCGCTCAAGTGGCAGACTCGTGTGGTTGCCTGTTTTCCGGATGCCTCGGGTTTTGTAGTCGGCAGTATTGAGGGGAGATGCGCTTTCGTCTATCTTGATCCTAAAAACGCTTCGTAAGTTCCTCCTTCCCAGGTCATCTTATCAACGAGGGATATGCACTAAACCCCCTCCACTATCAGATTGGCGTTCTCGTTTAGATGCCACAGAACAGCTAGAACTGTAGGCAATGGCACCGATGTTTATGGAGTGAATGCTATCTCTTTTCACCCTGTACATGGAACTTTCTCCACCGCCGGCGCTGATGGAACCTTCCACTATTGGGACAAAGATTCCAAATGCAGAACCAGGGGGTTTCCTCCTGTCGGTGGAACAATCTCCGCTACTGGTTTCAATAGAAATGGCTCGATCTTCGCCTACGCCGTCAGCTACGACTGGAGCAAAGGCCACCAATACAACACTCCAACGTACCCGAACAAGATAATGCTGCACAGAGTGGGCGATGAGGAAGCAAAGCGAAAGGTCACCTCAAGGAACTAACAATCATTTTTTTCCCTTTCTTTTTCTCTTTCTTTCTTCCTGCCATTAAGCCACATGTCTCATGACCCCTGAATAATGTACTGGCTTTTCACTTGGTCTCTTATTTTCTTTTGTAGCTGGTGACTTCTACAGCATTGAATTTGTGCTCTCGAGCATAAAGTTTGGGTACGGATAAGGGGAAAATAGCGATAGTTTCAATTGATTGGGCGGTAGGAAACATATCTTTAAAGTTTACCGGTGTCTATTTGAATTTTGTCAGCATACTGTCCTCTAGAAGGTATACTATGCTAGTGATTGAGCACTATACAGCACTCGTAAGGTACTGCGCAGCAGACTTATTTAAGGCCAACCACGGCGAGAACTCTGTACCCGGAGTGCTTCGCCAAGAAAATATGGTTCCGTCTTCAACAACCAAAGCATTTTCAACCGCCAGCCTAATGAAAATTATGGCTCTATTAGGTGATAGATTGGGCGATTCTCTACACATTAATAGAGAGAAAATAAAAATATCTCAAGTTTTCATGGAGATATAGAGGTTTAAAATGTTTAAAATTTTGGTGTAAAAAAGATGAATGTTCATAATAGGTTAACTACTGTTAAGTTCCGCACAGAGGACAGTTAATTGATATTTTCCAAGACATTAACCTGTAAGAGAGGCAGGTATTGGTAGATTAACCTACTGTTAATACACGAGAATGAATGTGAGCCAGTTCTGACTACGGCTCCGTTCCAAAAGTTCTCGCACCTTGGCTGGTACTGTACCGTGACAAATTTTTATAGCAGATGTATTATAGCCCGTCGTGTGGCACTACCAGTCTCGGTGCGAGAACTTTTGGAACGAGGCTGTACAGAGTTCCCTCGCTATCAGGCCCGAGGCTCGAATCATCCACAGTCTGTGTAACGTGCGACGCCGTATACGATCTTCAGTCCCTCCGCAGCCCGAAGGCTGCCCCGCCAGAGCTTGAACCAACAACCGTCGACCGCCAACCCACCCCTTGGAGCCTCTCTGCAATTCAGCTCCACGTATACCGAGCAGCTACCAGACCTTGCAATAATGACAATAGCTGACTCCCCAAAATGGTAACAATTTGCTATTTTACTCGAGACTCTAACGAAGCTTAACATTATATAGGAAGTATCTGAATCGGATTCTCAGCCGGAAGGGGCCCTTCGCCGATGAGGACTATGACACCGAAATGCAAAAGACATTCCTAGACGATTTTAAAGTCTTGTAGGTTCCATAGATTCGTATTGGTAAATACTTAAGAAGCGAAGCTAATTCTGTTATCGATCAGAGTCATGTTTGTACCCTCCAGCAACAAGAGAAGAACCAATTTTAGGCTAACAATACAACAGCGGAGCAGGAGGTCTAGGCTGTGAAATCCTGAAGAATCTCGCCCTCTCCGGCTTTAAGGATATTCATGTAATAGACATGGACACAATCGACGTCTCGAACCTTAACCGACAATTTCTCTTCCGGGCCTCCGATGTCGGAAAACCGAAGGCCACAGTAGCAGCCTCGTTCGTGATGTCCCGTGTCAAAGACGTCACTATAACTCCATACTACGGTGCCATTCAAGATAAGGATCAGGACTACTACATGCAGTTTAAGCTCGTTATCTGCGGCCTCGACAGTGTTGAAGCGAGGAGGTGGATTAATGCTACCTTGGTCGATATGGTGGATAACGGCAATCCTGAGAGTTTGAAGCCACTGATTGATGGCGGGACAGAAGGTTTCAAGGGGCAGTCCAGGGTTATTCTTCCTACACTTACGAGCTGCTACGAATGCTCTTTGGATATGCTCACGCCCCAGACAGCGGTGGCGATGTGCACGCTTGCTACGATACCCCGGCAGCCAGCACACTGTATTGAGTGGGCGAGCATTCTGGAGTGGCCAAGAGTGTTTGAAGGTATGTTTGGCCTCCCCCTCACGAGCGAAGTAGGAATAGTGGAAGGCTGACTGGTGGGATAGATAAAAAGTTGGATAATGATGATCCGGAGCATGTCCAGTGGATCTACGAGCAGGCATTGCGGAGAGCCCAGGAGTTTAATATTCCTGGTGTCACATATTCTCTGACTCAGGGCGTAATTAAAAATATCATCCCAGCCGTCGCTTCGACAAACGCCATCATTGCCGCTTCTTGCTGCAATGAAGCTCTCAAGATCGCGACGGGAGCTAACCCGTACCTTAATAACTATATGATGTATACCGGCGATGAGGGTGTCTACACTCATACCTTTGAGCACGAGAAAAAGGAGGGTTGCCCAGTTTGCGGGAACCTGGCGACTGATTACACGGTTAATCCTGAATGGACACTTGAAGACTTCATCGATAGACTTAAGGAGAAGCCGGAAGTGCAAGTCTCCCCCTTAAATTTGCCCTATCCGTAATTGATGCTAACCTTTTGATGAACAGTCAAATCAAGAGACCAACCTTGGTTACTGAGCGGCGGAAACTATATTACCAGGGACCGCCACAGTTGAATGAACAGACAAGGCCAAACCTTGGGAAGAGGATGGGGGATCTTGTGGATAATGGAGAGGAGATTGCGATCACCGACCCTGGACTGCCGTTTAGCTTGCGATTGAATGTTATTTTCTCGTAGATTGGGAGTTATATGGCTGTAATTTGTCAACGCCAATTGTATTTTAGAGCTCAACACCCTCTGGTGACTCTCTCAGTTGTTTTACCCCAATCACGACTATAGAAGAGGCTATGGAGGTTGTTTCTTGTGATGTGCACTGAATACAAATTTCGAGTGATGAATGGTGATGGCAATATCGAACGCCGGGTGTCAACCTATTGCCCTCTACTAGTTCCATAACCTTGGAGCATGATCCTTCAGGAAGCTCTGGCAGTAGATAACTTTTCACCATCAGACCCGATCGGACGTTCAGGTCATATGCGTAACTCAGGTTTCTGGAAAGTTATGTTCTCTAACTCGAATTTGAGCTCAAGCAATCTGGAACCTCCGATCGCCAAGCCGCCACCACATCTCTTACGCATTCAGATGGCAACAGCTTGACATAATGTGCTGGTATGTTGTCAACACCTCCTTTCTGCAAACCCCCTATTCCCCAGCGATGTCTGAAAGATTGGGGCCCGACGTTGCAGCAACAATTGCCAGCGCTGCTTCGGCGGCAGTTGCAGAATCGAAAATATTCCCCGAATCCGCCGTTTCTGTTTTGCAGGGGAAAAAATCGCCTCCTCCCGACACCCCCGAAAACACCCGCATCCGATCACTGGTGATTCTATCATTCTGGGTTGTGGTCATAACGGTCGGATTACCATTATGGTGGATTACGACAGCGATATACCGTGCGCCGCTGCCACTGAAAGAGATGCAGAGCTGGGCTGATGGGAGGGTGGGTATTTCCCCTTGTTACCGTCAATCTCCTGTTCTTGCTGACAGCTTCCAAGGCCTGCAGGGCAGAGTTTCCATTACTTATCGATGTTGAAGCACTCACACTACCTGACCCGGAGAATCTGTTAAAGACAGTGCAACATGCTCTTGACGATGCGAACGATTTCTCCGCGCACCACTTGCGGTTACGACTTTTCATGAATTCGTCCAAGGTTGAAGATGGAGAAGAGAGTGTTGCGGCGACTCTGCGGCTATCTCAGGGAGCTGCAGGATCACCGCATTCCTATGTTTTGAGTCCTTCGTCTAGGGCTATCGATTTGTTCTATTCGCCGTCTTACAATCCTACCAGTCTGTCGGCTTTCGTGGCTAGTACACTTCAAGAGATCTTTGCGGAGGAACAGCAGATGATTTCGTATCTGTTGGCTTCATCTGCCCCTGCACCTTCACCGTCGCCTTCCTCCGGGGGTGGGAATGGCGGGAATGGGGTCAAAGTTGTTAATAAAGTCAACACTGCCGAGGTTGCTAGGAAGATGAGTCGGATTGTCAAGTACTCACCTATGTATCACTTGACCTTTTCGCTGTTCACCGCCGCCGGAGATCCAAGTAGCTGGGAGATTGAAGAGGCGGTTTCGGAGTATTTGCAACCACTACTTGATGCTCTAGGTGGGATTAGCGGGTTTACGGTAGACTCGCAGATACAGTTCTACGCCTCGTTGTCCTCTAGCGTTGTTCCGACTTGGGTGCCAGATTCGGAGAACGAGGAAGAGGAAGAGGAGGAGGAGGGCGGTGGCGGGAGATACATCTTGAAGAAGGAGGATCTGAGTAGCTTTATAAACAGTGCTGAGTGGCCATTGGTTAGTATTACGAGTTATCCTGCTATCAACTTTATCATTTATATTCCGGCGGCCGATCAATCGCCGCTCGTCATCCCAACGAGCTCAACCAACGCGTTTTTGCTACCACAATGGGGTGGTGTTATGATCCACAATCCGCCGGCTGAGTCCGATAATACACATTTGACCAAGGAGGCGCTCAAGCCGGCCTTGGATATCTTTGCGACACAACTTCTTTCACTTCTCGGAGCTCCTACACATCCTGCCTCGTTGCCCATCCGTCTAGATTCCCTTACCCGTCAGCGCTCTGCCGAGCTGTTGGTTTCCGCTTCATCTACCTTGGGGTCGCTCTACCGCCTAACGCTCGCCCTCCCATCCATTTCAATCCCCTCATCTGTGTCTACATCTGTCTCATCAACACTCTCATCTCTCACTGCGGCTTGCCGGGAACTCCGCCACGGCCGTTTCGGTGGCGCTCTAGAAGAAGGAAGGAATGCCGAAGAACAGGCTGAGAAAGCCTTCTTTGAAAAGAGTATGGTTGGCCAGGTATACTTTCCCGAAGAGCATAAAGTGGCGGTGTACCTGCCGCTAATGGGCCCGGTGGGGGCTCCATTGCTCATGGCTGCTCTGAAAGAAATCTCGAGATTGGTTCGAGTTTGGAAGGCTAGTAGACTTAAGAAATAACCGGCTGAGGGAAAGGGGGGGATGGGATAATTTATTGTAAACAATGATCTATGGAGTTTTGGTTTTTCGTTACTTTTTCTCTTTATATAATTCCCTGAATCCGGTATGCTCGATATTATTTCTTGCTCTTGCTAGCGCATCATAATATTTACATCATAGGGAAGGCATAGCATATGGGAGCAGACAGGGTGGCCTGGATTAGATGTTGGAAATTGAAGACCTAGACCATGATAGGCCTCACCTGAGAGGTGGAAGTATTATCATAGCTTGGCAGTGGACGGATGGATCAACATTAATCCCATGCACGCATCCAACCACCATCCCCTTGACGTTAGTGCCTCGGTTGTTTCCACCTTTTCCTTTTTTTGTTTGAATATCATACAAGTACCGATAAGCCCTCTCTTGAGGTCGCCCGATCAGATAAGCTACTCCTTCTCAACTATGAATCTCCTGAAGAGAAAAATACCAATGCTCGGGGCAAGACAAGCATCTGCCGGCGCCGGAATACAAAACAAACAGGCTCATCCACTACACGGTTATTACAAACGTACTCCCCCACCCCCTTCTGCCGTTCACCCCCGCCGCCACCGCAAAAGCTAACACACCACCCCCAGTCCTCCTCGAAAACCCAATGACACCCGCAAATCCCCTCCCGCCCACATCCTCCACCCTCTCTTCCGCACAACCAACAGCCACCCCTCCCTCTGCTGCCTCCGACGTGTCCTCCAAGGCCCGCATAATTTTCGGTACGCGCCTCGCCGGCCCAGCCCAGCGGCACCAGGCAAAGCGCAAAGGCGGGCGAGTCGTAGCCGGCGTGTGGATACCGCCAAAGCCCGTAGAGCCGGACGATTGCTGCATGAGCGGGTGCGTGAATTGCACTTGGGAGGTGTTTCGCGAGGATTTGGAGGGGTGGAAGGGTGCTGAGGGGAGGGCTAGGGCTGCTCTTGCTAAATTAGGAGGTGGGAAGGAGGATGGGGAAGGAGGGAGCAAAGGGGGGCTTTGGGAAGGGTTTGAGGATATTCCGGTTGGGATCAAGGCTTTCATGGAGATGGAGAAAAGGTTGAAGGAGAGAAAGCGGGCTTAGATTAGAGGGTGGGGATAAATGGGTTTGGTTTGTTTGGGGTCGGAGTTTTTGGTTGATTGGGCTTGGTTAATTTTGTCGTGACTGTATCATAGCCGTGTTAGACTACCCCCCCCTTTGAAAAGTCTATGATATTACTTTAAGCGGTATTTCATGTCCCTTCCGACTTTCTCTCTAACCCAGTCCTTCATCAACTCTCCGACCTCTAGACACTTCTTCCTCCCCACCTCCGAGGCCTCCACGAATCCCTTTTCGTCAAACACCCCATCGCTCTCCACAAATACCAACCCCTCCTTAGGACCACCTTCTTGTCCTTCGCCTCCCGTAATGGCATACCCAAAAACATGCGCCGCGCTCCCGTCAGCCTCCTCAACGAACGCTGCGGCCAGCATGCCTTTCATCGGAACTCCCGCATCCAGGAGCGCGAGCACCACAACAACTATCGCCGAAGCCAACAAGGTATGTAATGCGTGCACCGCGGACGCCTGCTCATGCTGGATAATCTGCAAGGTGATTTGAAAAAGCGTGCGGGGGTGGACGGTGCGTATTATGAGGGGGGACACAGCGGAGCGAAGGAGGGCTTCCAGGTGCTTCTCGCGAACAGCTTTAGGAGGATCGTTAGTTAGGCCGGCTTTAGCTGGAAAATGGGGAGGGGGGGCGAACAGGTAACACCGGCGGAGGGCCTGATTGTTATCTCTAGGAAGGCTTCTAGTGGAATTTCGTCTCTGGGTTTTACTTCTATTGGGCCGTTGATTGATGCCAGGAGAGTTGTTGGGCCGTCGGTGTATTGCGCAGAACCGTCGGCCATTGGGAGGGGTGAGAGGATGGCTGTTGGGGGGGGCATTTCTGGAGGTGTGTTGTAGTTGGGTTGTGGTAGTGATGGGGGTGGTGGTGAAGGGAAGAGTATTTCGTGAATGTGTGAGTTGAACTTAGAGGCAGATAAACGTCGCTCCCTGGCGATAAGATAGTTATCCGCATCCAAATTATTTTAACATTGCCAAGGAATTTAGGTACCGTCCACCTCCCCTTCCCTTACGTGCCCCTCTACTCGTATTCAAGAACTGGTATTCACCCCACCCGATCTGCGGTGGGGTGGGTCAAGAAGACATCAAGTGCAAAAAAAAAAAAAAAAAAAACTTAGGCCCTGTTTGGTGCGCAACCGTAAAAAAATGTTATTTTTCCCTCAAGTGGCATAGGTCAAAATAAACAAGAATGCCATTTTTAAGAAATTTTGGTGTTTAGTAGAGCCCTCTCTTGCTGTATTCTTTTAGGGCTGAAAATTGTAAATATAGTGGGGCTAAAACTCCTTACCCTTGCATCAATTCGCAGCCTCAATTTTTTTCTTTTCTTCTTTCGCTTTTCCCTACCCTCTTACCTGCCTGCCTTACTGCATCCCCTTCCTAATCTTACTCCCTCTCTTCCCTCTCTTCCCTTCCCTTCCCTCCTTCCCTCCTTCCCTCCCTTCCCGCCCTTTCCACCTCACGCTCGTTTAGAACGACGAACTAGATCTTGTCTTTCCTTTCCTTCACCCATATTTGAGAACGTTCGTACCGATTTGAAACAAAAATCAGGTTTAATTGTACGAGGATTGGAAAGATGAAGTACGTTCTTGTTTCTGGAGGTTAGTGTCTCGCTTCGCCCCTCCTCCCGTTTTTTTTTCAGGTTTTGCAGTGGGGGACTAATTATGAGGATTGAATTCTAGGTGTGATTAGTGGGATTGGGAAGGGCGTTATTGGTAAGTGGGCTTCTTTCATTCTTGGCTGGAGTGTGAGATACAGTTTGTGCTGATGCATATGTTCAGCTTCTTCGACGGGCCTATTGTTGAAGACTATTGGTCTTAAGATTTGTCCCCTCATTCTAGGTCTTATTGCCACCTCTCGCTAAATTATATTTTACGTCTCGGCCATTAAGATCGATCCGTACATGAATGTCGATGCGGGGACTATGGCTCCCACCGAGTATGTTTCTCGCTCCTTTCTTTCTCGAGAGTCGGGAAGTTGGGGAACCATTCACTAGTTGCTGATCGGCGGGCGACTAGACACGGAGAGGTGTTCGTCCTTAATGATGGTGGTGAAGTTGATCTGGACCTTGGAAATTACGAGAGATACCTTAATATCACGCTTACTCGGGAGAATAATATCACTACGGGGAAGATTTATCAGCATGTCATTGAACGGGAGGTTTGTTCCCCTCTCTCAGCCATTTCTAGGTATTGAAGGGGGGGTGGTTTTCTGAAACTGAGCGAAAAATAGAGACGGGGCGATTACCTTGGGAAGACGGTCCAGGTTGTTCCCCACCTTACGGATGCTATCCAGGATTGGATCGAACGTGTAGCTCTCATTCCAGTAGACGAGACTTCTGAGCAACCGGACGCTTGTATAATTGAGTTAGGAGGGACTGTAGGAGATATCGAGTCTGCGCCCTTCATTGAGGCAATGAGACAACTTAGACGTCGTGTTGGAAAAGGAAACTTTTTACAGATTCACGTTTCTCTGGTTCCGGTTATTAATGGAGAGCAGAAGACGAAGCCCACCCAACAAGCTATTAGAGACGTTAGATCTGCGGGTCTCGCACCTGATCTTGTATGTCTATCTTACGTATGCCAAGGATGCAATCCTGAGGCTAATGTGGAACAGATTGCCTGTCGTTGCCAGGAACCACTGAGCAAGGCTACTGTTGAGAAGGTCGCAGCATTCTGTGATGTTGCTCATGAACAAGTAGTTGCGGTTCACGACGTTAATTCCACATATCATGTCCCACTTCTTCTTGAACAACAAAAGTTGATTCATCTTCTCACATCCGTGCTTGAGTTGGAGAAACTCGATCTTGCGCCGGCGCTTATCCAGAAGGGTATTGACATCTGGGACGAGTGGAAGACTCTTACCCTTGCCCAGGACAGACTTTTTGATAAAGTCGACATTGCTCTCGTAGGAAAATATACCGATCTACATGATTCGTATTTGAGTGTTATCAAGAGTTTGGAGCATGCTTCTATGAGGTGTGGGCGTAAGTTGAACTTGATTTGGGTTGAGGCGGAGGCTCTGGAGGATCACATGAAGCAGGAGAATCCGGCCAAATTTCACAAGGCGTGGCATGATGTTTGCACCGCTGGGTATGTTTCATTGGTTTCATTCGCCCGTGTTGGTGGATAGATGCTAATGAACTGAGCTAGTGGTATTTTGGTCCCTGGAGGATTTGGAGCTAGGGGTACCGAAGGGATGATCGCAGCGGCAAGGTGGGCTCGTACTAATAAGACTCCCTACCTTGGTATTTGCCTCGGCATGCAGGTTGCTGTGATTGAATATGCTCGTAACATCATGGGCCTTGAAGGTCTGTTCAGGATTGTTTGCTTGGATAGCAGCATCTTCAATCACTGACACCTTCACAGAAGCTCACTCGGTTGAAATTTCCGCCAGCACTCCAGACCCAGTTGTCATCTTCATGCCTGAAGGAAGCAAAACTCATCTCGGCGGAACCATGCGCCTTGGTATTCGCCCAACAATTTGGCAGCCCAACAGTGAGTGGAGCAAGCTTCGCCAGCTCTATGATGAGAAGGAGGTCATTCTGGAGCGCCATAGGCACCGCTACGAAGTCAATCCTGACTATATCCAGAAGTTGTCTGGGTTGAACTTTGTCGGGAAGGACGACAAGGGTGAGAGGATGGAGATCGTTGAGTTGAAGAATCACCCTTACTATGTTGGCGTTCAGTTCCATCCGGAGTACCTGTCTAGGGTGTTGAGTCCTAGCAAGCCGTATCTCGGTTTTGTGGCTGCCAGCGCTGGGTATTTCCCACTCCCCCTATCGCTGGTATATGTGGACTGATGATTTAATGATCAGTGTCCTCGACCAAATGCTTGAGAAACTCCAGAAAATCCAGCCCCCAGCGGCACCCGTCGCCGTTCCAGTTGAATCTAATGGAACCCTAGAATAATAGGTGCTTTGTTTTGCTTTCGGACTACCTCCTACCTCTGATTCCCTGACAAAAAACACACTTAGCCCGGTCCCTGCATGCTGAATGGCATTTTTCTACATGATAATTGCGGAACCCCATAATGTTAAATAGATACGTGGCTCGATGGAGGTTTTCATATCAAAGAAAAATAAAAGTGGCCGTAATAATAGATGTGATGATACTTAGAGTGGGATGTGAAGTGAGATTTGTTATTCCCCTTGACTCCCCTCCTGCTTATTCTCTTCCATCCTACTTAACTCTTGTAATATCTCTGCCGCATATTCTCTTGTTTCCCCTGACATGTCCGCCGCCTTTTGCGCCCACGTCCTGGCGTTACCTATATCACCCTTCTCCATCAATAGCTGGGCGAGAGCAAGGGTACTCCCCGCATGGTGCCGCGACGCCGCGACGAGAAACCACTCCTCAGCAAACTTTACCTCCCTCTCCCGCCAATAAGACCCAAGCTCATAGGCCGCCTCAACAACCCCACCAGCCCCAGCTCTAGTCAGTAACCCCAACCTCTTCCCTCCAACCCCTGCAATCTCCTCCCCCCCCTCCCCGTCCTCCATTTCTTGCGCAAGGAAGTAGCACCCCCTAGCACTCCCCATCTCCACCGCCTTCTCAAAATGATTTCTAGCCCCTTGGGATTTCCCCCTACTCTTTCTCAGTATGCCCGACCTGACCCACCCCTCCATGACTCCCCCCCTGCCCGCCCCCTTAAACAACTTCTCCGCCCGATCAAGATTCCCCTCCGCTTCCGCCACCTCACCCATCCTGAAAGCCGCGCCAGCATGCTCCGGTGCGATCCTGGCCAGGCGCTTGGTCATCGCGGCCAGATCCGCCTGGGCCATTGGCGATGCGCTCCCGCGGAGGACCTGTGCCGAGAGGAGGGCGTGCAGGTGCACCACCGCACCGGGCACATTCATGTGCGCGCAGGTAGTCAGTAAATGCCTCAACAGCGGGGCGCTACCCGGCGCATTAACCCGGAGGAGGAGACGAGTCAGGCTTGTCAAATCCTCTGGGCTAACTCCATGATCTTTTTTCCCCCTCTCCCCCATTCGTTCATTCGTTAGCTCTTTTTGTTCTCCTATTTATTTATTCTGCTCTGGGAGGGAGGGAGGGAGGGAGTTGCAAAAACAAACCGCTGCAGAATTTCTCGCCCAGGGATTCCGATGGTCGGGATGTGGTTCTCCCGGCGTAGTCGTTTATGAGTGCCTGCGCCGTGCTCGGGGATAATGGGCTCGCACCGGATTCGTGGGCTGAGAGGAGGACCGGGGGTGGGATTGTCATTGGCTCCGCCGCCCGGCGGGGCACGGCCTGTTTTGGTTTTGATTTTGATTTTGGACGGCGTTTGTGAGATGAGTGCGCTGTGCGGAACTGCGGGAGCAGAAGAGAGGTGATGGTCCTCGGGCAGGTGTTGAGGTTTAGGCAGAGGCGGAGTGGGGGTGCAACTGCTCGGAACATGGTGCAGGGATATCGATGGGGAGAACTGGTTTGATAGCTGGGAATTGGAAAAAAGAGATTATTGAAAAGAAAAGACTCACGCCCCTGAATGACGAATGGTTGAAGTGTGATAACTCAGGGTGTCAGTATGACGACGATGCAATGACGCAACAGCTGGGTAGGTTAGTAGGGTTGGATCCAATAGGGGAGGCAACAAAAAAAGAAATCAATGATTCGACACCGACGGGACTCGAACCCACAATCTTTGCCAGGCAGTTATCTTTAGAAGAACCGGAAAGCAATGCGTTAGCCATTACGCTACGGTGCCGGAGTTATGAGACATTCTGGACTTTTACAATTTGTTTGTTGAAGCAGAGGAGGAGGAGCCTTGGTGGGGGCTGCACACCTGTTTTGATGGCGATTTTTGCCCTTTGCTCGAGTACTGTGGGCGCGTGGTGTGGAGGGAAGCCCTAGATGGGCTGTGGGTGGGTCCGCGGGGTAGCCCCGAGTGAGGGGTTGTGACGCTGGGGTAGTGATGAATTATAGAGTGTTTTGGCTGCTGCTGGTGATACAGTTCATACCCGAGTTCCCACGATAGAAGCTCGTTACAGGCTTCCGGAATCCTGCTCTCGGAGAATATTAAGGAGTCAGGTTTCGAGCCGGGTGATATCGTAAATCTGTTATCGTACTGGTATCATATCATACCGGAACCACATTCAGGCAAGCATTGCGGCTTAAAAAGTTCGACACCGTCTTGGCGCAAATCCCATATGATAGAGAAAAAAATCTCCGACACCAATCCATACACACCATCCAGCTCCCTCCCACCTCCCACTCGCCCGAAAAAAACGGACAGAAAACGAAGGAACGAAAAGGAAAAAAAAGACGGCAAATCATGCCACCCCGCCTGGCGATCCCCCCCCACCACCTCCTCCCACGCCCAAAAATCCACCACCCCATCACCAAAATAACCTCAATACACCGCCGCCACTTCTTCCCCCTGCCAACCAACACCACTCCATCCCCGCAGCGCTTCACAACGAGCAGACGTCTCCCGCACCCGCCGCGCAGCCTTTTTAACCTAGTAGCCGACATAGACTCCTACCACAAATTCCTCCCATACTGCCTGGGCTCGCACGTAACACGAACCTGTCCGCGCACGCACCTGCCGGAGGAAGCGGAATTGCGCGTGGCGTGGGGGTCGTTCGACGAGACTTTTACTAGTGTTGTTGCGTGTTCGGCTGAGGCTGGCACCGTTGAGGCGAACGGGGACCGGAATGACATTTTCGAGAGGCTGGTTACTAGGTGGGTTGTGAAGGGCGGGGGGAAGGAGGAAAAGGCGGAGGGGGGAAGTGTTGTGTCGTTGTCTTTGGAGTTTGGGTTTAGGAATCCGATTTATGCGGCCGTTAGCGCGGCTATTGCGCCGAAGGTCGCTGCGGTCATGATTGAGGCGTTTGAGAGGAGGGCTGGGGAGGTTTTGGGGGGGGAGAGGGGGGCCGGGGTGGGATCGGTTGATGGGAGGAGGGATTAGGTTGGAGAAGGGAAAGCGTGGGTTCGTTCACGTGTATAGAGATGGAGGGATATGGATAGAGCACTGTCTGTACGTTTGGTCGTTTGGTGTGTTTGTGGGACTTGTAGTATATTGACTGTGTGCTGAATTGCGCTAGTAGGATAGAGGGGTCTTTAGAGTCGATTATCTAAGGGTGTAATATTTATTAGAAGGTTCTGCAACAGTGTAAATTTTTATGCCCCGGAAGCGATCCAATTGGGTGGACATCTTATGCAGCTGTATTCGTGCTACGTCCATTGCTGGAACTGCGAACTCAATTCCCATGTACCAGCATCGTGAGTCGCTCTTTTCCACCCGTGGCTTCACGAATGAAGCTTTGGCACCAAAATAGGAATAGCCTGGAAGTGAGTGATACTTTGTGAATGCAAAATAGTTATATCTAAATCTTTAGGTCTAAATGTCATTGATAGTGCTATAACAACGGTTCACCAAAAGCACTGTAATTTCTCTAAAGGCATTCAGTGAGTGTTCTCGATGGGAAGTTAGCATTTTCAAGATTTAGGTAGTTTTCATACCGACCTGTAGATCCTGTCATTGGTCTAAATTTCCCCATCAAAGGGCCAGTTCCTGGATTTTCATCTCTAATTTTTAAATGGGGGAAATGCTCGCACCCCTATGATCCGCCGCTTTCAATTCCTGGATCGGATCATTCTAGAATCGACGGTACAGATCGCCCGTTCAAAATCTTGGCATCTAATAAGTTTGTCGATAGCACATCTGGCTTTGTCGCAGAACTACCCCGCCATCACCCCCACCGCTACCATGACACAAGACACTCTAGCACCGCTCCCCCTCTCCACCCCCCCACCAAATGGCCCAAAAGACCCCACCCCCTTCAAATTCGGCACTCGTCTACTCACCGACCCATCCAACGTCTTTGAACACAACGCCTGGGACCACGTTGAGACAGACGAAGCCTACCGCGCAGCCTCAGCCGCGCAAATCTCCTTCCAGCGCTCGCGGCCGGTGGACCCCTTCAACAAGCACCGCTTCAACAGCGACCCAGCAAAGTGGTGGGACGCCTTCTACAAGAACAACACAACGAACTTCTTCAAGGACCGGAAATGGCTGCACCAGGAGTTCCCGCTGCTGGAAGCGCTGACGAGCCAGAGCGCTGGCAGGGCCAGTATCGTGGAGTTGGGATGCGGAGCCGGGAATACGTTGTTCCCAGTGCTGAGACTCAATAGAAATGAGGAGCTTTGCATACACGGGTGCGATTTCAGCCGCAAGGCGGTGGAGTTGGTGCGGGCGCAGGAGGAGTTTGCGAAGGAGGCGGAGAGGGGCAGGGTTCGTGCTTCCGTGTATGACCTTTCGCAGAGGGATACTTTGCCTGAAGGGGTGGAAGAGGGTAGTGTGGATGCGGTTATTATGGTGTTTGTGTTTTCCGCGTTGAGTCCCGAGCAGTGGGCTGATGCGCTCGCGAATGTTCGTAGGATGCTGAGGAAGGGTGGGAAAGTCTTATTCAGGGATTACGGACGTGGGGATTTGGCACAGGTTAGGTTTAAAGCTGGCCGCTACCTCGAGGAGAACTTTTATGTGCGCGGGGATGGGACTAGGGTGTACTTTTTTGACGAGGATGAGTTGAGGTGGATATTCACCGGCCAGAGGGAAGTGAAAGCCGAGGACCCGGATACAGGGGATAAGCGGCAGGAAGAAGGTGAAGAAGAAGAACAAAGTACATTTCCCGAAGGGGACTTTGGCGGCTTCAGAATCAACGACATGGGCGTCGACCGGAGAATGCTGGTTAATAGAAAGACACAGGTGAAGATGTACAGGTGCTGGATGCAGGCAGTTTTCGAAAAGTTGTAGAGCCAGCTATTGCTATTAATACCTGATCTAGTAACCCACCCGAGATTTCACTTATTCATAAGTTAGTTGGTTAGCTAGTTGGAGTTTCTTTTAGAAAAAGGTTTATGTAGTCTAATGTTCTTTCCACTCGGTTTTTGTCTTGGTTTCATTCAGCATAGGTTATAATATGCTTTGCGCATCCCCCGCGAATGGAAATGCGTTTGGTTACTCTGTAGCTTTACCCGAACACAATAGAAACGACCGAAGCTATCTATCTATGGGGGGTACTGTAGGTACTGCACAGTTCTACCGACAGATCATCCATAAATCCCGTAGCTACTGGTCGCCTCTATTATGAGCCTATCCCAACGATAGTCAGGTATATATCATACGAGCAGTCACCACACACGAACAAAAAATACCCTGATAGTCTCAACAAAACAAAAACTCAAGTTTCCTCCGAGGCTTGTCCTAGGATTTCGCTATTCGACGCCTGGGAACGGTTCCTTTCCATTTATGAGCTTCTGTCTGTCCTCCCCTTTACTTCACGAAGCATCGTAAGGCACGTGAGAAGTGATCTTTGAGAACATTCGGCAGAAAACTGGATCGCTTTGTATCATGCGGGAAATTAACTTGGGGGTTGGTAGTCTGTTATCATGGGAAATCACTCGTTGGTTTATGTTGGGGTGTTATTATACCTCGATGGGATTCGCGACGCGGGACTTTAAAGTTTGGTGCGGGGTCTTGGGGGAGGTTTTTCGTGGGTATAAATGATATTGTCGTATTAGGGTGCTTTCCTGTTATGGGCTTGTCACTGTGCAGGGGACTAACTTGACGCCCAAGTCGTACTGTACATCTCTTTCTTAGTACGATAGCACAGTGCTGGTATCGCGCGGATCCATCTATCCTACAGTAGAACCAGTTTCGTCGGGATTCAAAAGCTACCGTATTGGCTCCAGCCCACAACGGCTACATTATATTCCATGACCATCCTCACATCACATACCCTGTCAGAACGCTGACCGGCGCCGCTGCCCAGATTCGCTTCACTTGGAGTACCGGTGCCCTGAGTGAGTGACTATGGCTATTCAATCTTACTATTGGCAGGAAATAGCCACTGCATAGGCGTGTGATACACTGGCTTTTGATTTCCATACTTTTGTGAAATAGCCTAGCGTAGACAAAGTCAAGTAACACAGTTCCTGGCGTGCCGGGAATTGAGACGTATAGTGAGGCAAACTTTCTACTTAGTCGAGGTCCGGGATATCCTCTTCTCGGACTCTCGCAGGTGGTGAATTTCCCTGGTAGGGTGATGGAGCGGTGCTGTATGACACTAGAGCACACTATTAAATTTAATGAGAAATGATTGAAGAAGTTTGACTTCTGGATCAACAAAATGTATCATGCCTCTTTTCAATTCCTGCACCTTTCTAATAATGTGTGCACTGTATAGTCGTCTGTGGTCGTCTTTCACACCTAGTAGCACTATCCTGTATAACTTGTTCATTGTAGCACAGGACTGCCCACACTCCTCACGCCAAGCTATGGTAAGTTTAAGCTCTAGCCATTTCACTACATTTCGTCCACCAGCCCCTCGTAGACTAGTGTTGCCGCGGGAAGACGGCAGAGTTGTATCATTCGAGGAAATTAATTTATTATAACCTCGTCCTTCAAATAAATAAAAATCTAAGGCTATGCAATCTCTGCATTCATCAATCCCAACTACTTATTCGTCTTTAGGTGACTCATCAATCCGAACCCTCTTGTCCTCTCCACCACTGACAATACCCAAGCCGCTCCACTCAACATCAAAGACCTTTTCCTTCCCACTGAGTCCTTCCCCTTCCCTCTTTATTGTCCATATGCTTCCACTCTCGGTTGCCCGAACATCCCAAATCCTCAGTGTTCCATCATGACTAGCAGAAACCATCTGCCATTCATTATTCTTGTTAGGACTCAGTGCAACGACAGCATTCGTATGTCCACGCAAGGTGCTTGTAGTAACTGTTGAAGCTGAAACTCTTGGATCGTGTAGGGTGATATGACGAGCAGAGCTTCCACAAGCAAGTAAGGATAGTGTAGGCAGCACACAGACGGATAATAGTGGATGTTGTGTAGTCCTTGAATCGACCAGGGAGTATGTGGCAAGATCCCAAGTGCGGATAGTGTGGTCCCAGGAGACGGAATATCCGACTGTCGAATCTTTAGGGTCAAAAGCGACGCCCGAAACCGGGGATGTGTGACCTTCCAACATCCGTAAAGATCCATAGCGGGGCGGGCCTAACTGGGATCCCTTTCTCCTCTTTGTCTTCGGCCCCGGGGCTTCCTTCGGCGCTTTTGGAGCCTCAGAGATATCCGTCGTCCAAAACCCAACCAGCGAATCCATCCCGGCAGATAATATTCTACCAGAGCTAGAATCCACGTCAATTCTTTCCACCGTACCCCTATGACCCACAAACTCTGCCATAGCAGAAATCTCTGAATTCTCCTCAACGGATTCCCCATCAATCTCCCAAATTCTAAGTCCCCGGTCCATACCAGCGGAAACCAATTTCGTCGCAGACATCCATTTCGCAGTCTTAACAGAGTCGGTGTGGCCGCCGCCAGTGTACAGACACTGTGCACTCTCATTCCAGACTCTCACGATCCCGTCGTAAGAGCCAGATAATATTCGCTTGTTCTCCCATTCGACGGAAACTGAAGAAACCCAATCGTCGTGCTGGAAGGCTGCCTGGAACTTTGGCGGGACAATAGCGCGGACGTACTCGAGAGTGAGAACTGATTCTGACGAAAGGCCATTGTCGGAAAGGTATTTCTCAACGGAGGTCCTCAGAAAACTGCCATTGACTAAGAACTCGAACGGAATTGCGGTAGATGTATCAAGCAAATGGTTGATAATCTGCGACAGCCCATAGCGTTTTAGGTTCGCAGGGACGAGAATCGGCGCAGTCGGTACAGCGATGTCAGGGTGTCTGGTTGTGAATTTAATTTGAACTTGATGTGTAGATTGGGGGTCTGTCTCGCCCATTGGCGTATCCTCTGTCGAAGTCATGGTGGTGGAGTGAAAAATGACTTTTCTATTGTTCGAAATATTTTATTTCTTCGCTAAGTTTCACCAAAAGAAATTCTTATGCCTTGAAAATAAAGTTTGCTCTGGCATGCATCCGGATGTCCGGGTAACAGGCCGCAAGAGGATAGAAGCTATCATACAGCCAGAGCTTTCGACGGAAACCACATTTTCCCTAGCCCCCTCCCCCCACCAATTCTACCACAATCGCCCACCATGCCCCCAAAACGCATGACTGCAAACCCCATGAAGCCCCTGCGCTACCGGCCAGGGAAACCGATTGCGCCAGAAGAATCGGATTCCGAAGAATCAGAAAGCTCTGAAGCTGAAGAGTCCGAAGAAGAGCCTCAACAGCCCAGCAAGAAGGCCACCTCCGAAGCTCCCGCAAAGGTCTCCACCGCTCTCAGAAAGGTCAATCTCAACAAGCGATTCGAAGAAGGTCGTAAAGAAGAAGAACGGCGGGCAGCTGGAGAGGCGAAGAAGCGTGCTGAGGAAGAGAGTAGCGAATATTCAACGGCCGACGAGGATGAGGAAGAGGAATCTGAGGAGGAGGAGGAATCCGAGGAGGAGGAGGAAGAAGCCCCGAAAAGAGTTCTTTTAAGGCCTACATTTATTCCGAAGGGGAAGCGCGGTGCTGTCACTTCTTCGGTTCCAGACCCGGAGGCAGAAGCAAAGAAGAAAGCCGAAGAGGAAGCTCGGAAGAAAGCCGAGGCGGCGGCACTTCTTGAAGAACACATTCGTCGCGACGCGGCAGCCAAGGCCGCCGGTAGAAAGGGCTGGGACGACGATGAAGACGACGGGGAGGGCCTAGACGACACAGACGATCTTGATCCAGCCGCTGAACGTGCCGCCTGGAAGCTAAGAGAGCTAGTTCGCGTCAAGCGGGAACGGGAAGAGCTGGAGAAGATAGAAAAGGAACGGGAAGAGATCGAACGTCGGAGAGCAATGGATCCCGAATTGCGAAAAAAGGAGGACATGGAGTACGTCAAGAAGCAACACGAAGAGAAAATGGAGAACAGGGGTAAAATGGGCTTTATGCAGAAATATTATCACAAGGGTGCATTCTATCAGGACGATTCGGAGATCTTAAAAAAGGACTACGCAACCGCTGCTGTAGACGACGAAGTCAAAAATCGAGATGTGCTGCCAAAATACATGCAAGTTCGAGGCGACGAGGTTGGGAAGCGCGGAAGGACCAGGTGGACACATCTAGCGGCAGAGGATACGAGCATGCAAAACGGAGGAAGTCCCTGGTTCGACAAGAACGGTATCAACAAGCGGGCTTCCGAGAAGCTCGGCGGGATGCATGATGATGAGAGATTTCAACCAGACGACAGAAAAGACCGAGGTGGCGACGGTGACCGCCGTGAACGTGCGCCCAAAGGGGGAGACGATCGAGGCCGAGATTTCGGCGATAGGAGACCCCCTGAGGGCCCGCGGGCCCACCGCGGGAGTGATAGCCGGGAGGGTGCATACCAGGATCGCTATGTTCCAGGTGCCGGAGGTTCACGCCGGGACCGCTCGAGATCTCCATATGATAGGGATCGTCGAGATCACGGGAGGTATAATAGGGACAGAGATGAGCGGTACGACTGGGATCGCGATATGTACAGGGACAGAAATGGAGACAGGGACACAGACAGGGACCGCAAGAGACCACACTCTCCTCCAAGACGAAGGAGAGATGACGATGGCGAGAAGAGGCGGAGAACGGAAGTGCGATAATGGAGGTACAGGGATATAATATCATGTAATATAAAAGTTTAGCATATTGCCGCATAGCTCTCTCACGCCCCGCCCCTTCCTCTTAGTCTTCTAAGGACGATATAAGACTACATCTGAGCCAGGACCCTAGAGTCAATTTCAAGGAACTCAGGAGATCTAAATAAACGCATTCAAATCTCGGCTCTACTACAAGACTTCGCTTTTCCGGAAAACCATTTAAGACTGTGTCGCAGTTAACTGCGCACAAGTGTTTCTCACCCCATCACGCGCTTTAGTGATCGATAGACCTCTGCCGAGAGTCACACAAAGCTAAATGCTCCAACTTCCCACTCCTCACATCTCACGCCGCGGAAATCATCAAGATTCAGACACTCGAGCCCGCGCGGTAATTCCAACCTCTTAGCGCAACCTCCGCCAATCGAGGCCCCCCAGTATGATACTTGGGCGTGCCTGTAAACCTCCACAACGAGTCAAAGGCCAGTCAGGGGCAGAGAGAAGATTGAAGGTGAGGATACGGAGTGCGCCAATATAACATAATCCCTCCCAGCATATTTACTTCCTCCTGGCATTTCTCCCTTTCTCAGGGAAACACCGCAAAAGTTTCCCTCCACCTAGCCAAGCCCGCCCGTTACCTCGATCCACTAGCACACCCAGAACCATCCAGTAAATATCAAGCTTGTGTTTTCTTTTACCCAGAGACAGAGATGCCAGTCCGTGAGCACCCCCACATATTTTTGAGTATTTCGTTGGCATCTTACTCCGCACTGGTTGAGTCCGAGTGAGAAGGCGTGATCGGACCGAAGATATCGTAGGAAGAAGAAAAATTACACCCCCCCCCCTCGCACTCTCTTTCTTTCTTCCTGAAAGCTCAAGAGCGCTTACTTATCTTACAAGTACCCCGCAGAATCCGGGAAATGGCGGAGCTTGGGCCTACCGTATTCAAGCTAGTGTCCCTTTGTGAGGCTGCGAAGGCGTTTTCCTTTATCCTAAATGTTGATATATCAACCCCCCCCCACCTCCTATTCTTTTACCTATACCGGGGTCTATTGTTTTAATTATTTTTTCTATAAATCTGTAGTGTGGGAAGCTCAAATAAGGGCCGAGCATGGCTTTAGTATTGATGCTACGGGCAGATGTTGGACCCAGTAAAAATTTATTCCTTTGTTCCTTTGTTCTATATCCAATGCTATTACAAAGATTAGTATAAGCCAAGTATTATACTGCATGTGACATAGTATCTATACCTTCTCCTATTACCTCTATTTTTGAGTAATACGTGGCTCGAACATTATGCTGCAGTCTTCATATAGTCAACGGCACCAACCCTATTTCCGATCAAATTGCCCCCCCCGTAGATTTACCACTTTGCTACATACCACTAATCAGCAGCATGAGACCAACCTTAAATGTACTTGAGCTTTAGTATGAATCAATCAGGAGATTTCGCTTAATGCTTATACCCAAGTTGAATTATGACTAATATATGCTCAAGCTAAAGTGCACACAAACACACTATGTATGATATGTATTTTACCAAACAGAAAAGAAAAGAAAAGAAAGCAGCAGCTAACAGTATTTCTCCCTTACCGATTGAGCCCCGCTCACACTATACTGCAGTATAAGCTAAACTGTACAGGTTTATAGATTAATATGATAGATTTAAATCTCAAACTTTCCTGTCAGTCAATTGATTCTATGCAGGGCTGGAAATTAAAAAGCTAAGCTAGATGTTACTCTGATAGGTATGGAAAAATGTCAGATTGCAGGTCTGGTAAGTGGAAAGACAGGAACTTGTGTATTTGTATTATAATAAGAGTTGGCATCATTTTCGGAATACCAGTAGCTACCACATACTTATGGAAAGGGCCAATAGAGACCAATTCTTGGTACGTGGGTACAAGCAACAGGGGATAAGTTCTCTTACCGGAGAGTGCGGGAGGGAAAAAAAGGTTGGATTATAAGAAATTCTGTGCAAACAACCCGACAAAAACACCAGTACCTTCTCCAGAAAACGCCACAGGGATATAGATACATTTAAGAGTCTAAAGAAAGAAACGACTATCCTTTATTGCTGGACTACATTAATTTTCATCCATTTCGTCGGAACGGGAGTTACTATCGAATTGATAATCGTTGAGAATGTCCCCATTGACGTCTTGGTACTCGTTCATGTATTGGTCTCCGTAATAATCATCATCACCTTCCGAATCGTGCCAATCCATGTTTTCATCCCCATCATTGTCAACCTGTTGCAAGACAGGCCCATCGTCGGGGTCAATGTCTGGTATAATCCCAGACATGTCGGTAGAAAATTCGTCAAGTGCTTCACCCTCGTGCACCTCCATAGAGAAGAGCGTGGCCTTTCCAGAAGCCGACCCAATGAAGAGCTTGTCAAACTCTGGTGAAAACTCACCAGACATTATCTGAGCGTCTAAGGCTGGGAGATCACGGACCAAGGAGTCGGCACGTGTAACGTCCCATACTTTCACTACACCATCGCTGCCTCCAGTATATAGGTATCCGTCATGTGGACACCATTGAGCAAAGGTGGTTCCCGTATCTTCCGCTTCGAGATTAGTATCTGGTGTGATCGGCATTAGGGTATCTGGATAGAAATGTTAGCAGCACTCTTAGATTTGATATAATTGAACAAACCTCCATGCCAGAGTTGAGTAAGAGGCTCGCGTAAGTTTCTCGTATCCCAAACAATTGTTGAATTATCTGTGCCGCTAGAAGTGACAAAACGTGCGCACGGACTAGTAGCGATCAATTAGAACAGATAGAAGAGCTCTGAAAGAGAACTTACGACATGGTAACCACATTAATATCCTTCTGTGGACAATCCGCCATGTCACACATATTGACTTGGGGTCCACGACCGGTTTTCGATGACAGAGTCACATCATATATACGTATAACAGAGGTGGCAGCACTCGAAACACCTGTGACAAGAACCTTCGCTTCTTGATGGAGAAACATGTCAAAATGGCGGCCGGTAGAAGGACGAATCGTACTGAGCTGCTTCTGAGTAGAGACATCATAAATAGCGCACAATCCTTTGCCAGGTCGCTTGTCAGTCGTAGTATCATAAGCAGCTAAAAGCCAACTGGGATTTATCCTATCTGCCCAGATCAAGGTTGATGCATAAAGCTCTCCATTCTGTTGAAATTTGGTAATATGTGTCTTCCCCTCTATATCAGTACGGAACAATTCCAACGACCCATTTTGAGTACTGCCAGCAATAGCGTTGTGTGATTTAGAAAGAGACATTTTGACAACAGGACCATTAAGATCGACCGAATCAAGGAGAAAGCCATCTTCGGTAGACCAAGTTTTGATGGTCGCATCGTAGCTACTTGAATAGAGAAGAGAGCCATCATTTGAGAAAGCTACACCAGTAACAGTAGACCTCATTTGGTTGTCTAGAGTAGGATCGCGCTGCTCGATAGGCCTCGGGGTTTTATGTCCATCAAGAAGTTTTACTTCCATTTGTTCAATAGTACCGAGCATGAGATTTCCAGGTCGATTGTAAATATCGTTTAGTGTGGTAGAGGCCAGAGCAAACCGTCTTCCATTAGGTGACCAACAGATATCTATAATATCTGAACTTCCGCCAGTAAAGGATGCTTGTGGCTTCAAATACTCCATACAAGCGGCTTTAGCCTTCCTAATAGAGGAACCGAGATCCCTCCTGCCAGCCCTTACACCACAACCGATCTCTTGCCTAAGTCTGATCAATGGTGGTGATAACGAAACACGCTTGACAGCTTCTCGTGCGGACTTTGTGCTGAGCTTGATAAGGCTGTCATCAGGTTCAAGGTAAACAGAGTCTTGAAAGAATAATAGTAGCTCTTTCGCAGTCCTTCCCTTAACAATTATTTTAGGAATGACTTTTGTTTCCAAGAACTTTACAAACTTCCCGGCTTCGGGTCCTTTAAGTTTGGTATTCAGAATAGCAAACCAGGTATTTGCCGAAACTGTAGAGAGGTCTCCAAGAAGTGGTGCTAAAGGGTCTCCAGAGAACTCCTCAGAGAGAGTTTTGAAGACAATATCGACTTCACTTGGAGAAAAACTAACATGGAGGACTCGACCATCTAGCCAGCTGTTAGTATAAGACCTGCAAAATATATTACTTGGATGTGTATATACCATGGTTGCAAAACCCATCCCAATTGCCCATATGCCTAACAAAGTCCCGAGCACACTTGGACATGTAGGGTCTCCTCTTGTTCCCAAGGTGTGAACCTAAATACAGTTCTTCTCGCACACTTTTATTTGACACAGCTTCTGGATCATTGGGAATGGTCGGGGCGGGGTTCGCATTTGGCTTGTCATCCACCCTTCGCTTTGCGTTATTTTTTAGAGCCAGTTCAATTTCTGGGCGGTACCAGTCATGCACAGGATCATGCTTCTCAAAGGCGCTACCCGAGGAATGCCTAGCGTCTCCGCAGGCATCTCCTTTGATGGAGCCTGCAAATTGATTCGGACGAGGGGGGTCGGGAGTTGTTTGTTTCTTTGTCTCCTCCATTGGTAGCTGAATGAAGTTTTCTTTGAGGAGAGATGCGTGTCAGGAGGAGCTCAATGAAATAGCAAGAATGTCAAAGAAATGTCTTACCGATTTTTTTGTGCGTTTCGGTCCCTTGATCGAGAGAAGTAACAGGAAGCTTGCCGTTGAGTTCGAAAGGCACAGTAACCCAGACGTCGGGGAGGCGGGTGTCAATGGAGGATTCGGTCATTTTAAGGGAGAAGCGGGGAGGTGTGCTTAAATAGAGGATCCTCAGGCAGCGACAGTTGAAGTTGTTTTAGGCGATGGGGCAAGGAAGGAAGATTTTGTCCATTCCGTGAGGAAATAACAGATTAGATGGGTGGGGCGGCGTAGTATGATAGAAAGTTCCACTTGTAGGTCAAAGGGACGAGGGCTACGATAGTAGAGAGTAGGGTGAAGCTCGAGGAGAAGGAGACGGTCTGGAGTGAGAGGGTATGGTGTATTCTCAGTGAGGGCCGTAGTTTTTTTTTCTTCCTAAAAGGAATGAGGGAAAAGTGAATCAAAGGGAGGTTGTTGTTGTTATTGTCAAAGGGTAGAAGTGTTCGTGAAGTACGAGTACAAGGGTAGAGCAGAAATGGGAGAACGCGTTTTCTCCAATTACAGCATTTAGATCCAACGCGATCCGCCAAGCCCTCGATCCTCTATGCACAGAGCATGATCTCGCCAAGAAGATAACACAAGATTTTAGCCCACACAAGGACCAGTACTGTATTGTACTCGTACAGCACAAGTTACGGTACCAGTACTACGGTAGTACTGTACAAGTACTAGTACAGAGCGGCGGGGTGCGGTAATACCACGCTTTTACGTAGGTGAGACGAAACTTACAATTGGGTCAAAATTAGAGCCCTGAAAGGCTTACTGGTAGTCCTAGCTATAAAGTGTTAGCCTATGGCGTTTTATTGCGCTTTCGAGACAAAGACAGGATGAAAAACTCATTGAACTACAGTACTATTATAGCGTCTGACGGTTCTCGCCCGCCTGTCAATGCGGTATCACAGTGTGTACAGTAGTAATATCTATTACTTGTGCCATACCGGTGAAGGGTTAGGGCGATTTGATAGGGTAGTTAGCAGTCTCATGGTGTTTTTTGGTCGACTAAAAAATCGCACACTAGTAGATAGCTTGGCTCTCAGGATTCCTGCGTCCCTCTTGCTTTCTTAACTTAGACAAGCACAACCCCACCTATCATACCTCAACTCAATTGGGTTTGGCTTCACCTCCTTTCGCTCTCCTCTTGTCTGCTACAGTACGTTACACCGCCATTGAATCTATTTAATTTCTCTATCTTACGAGCATTCTGGCCCTCTCATTCTTCGAATTGAGTTTAATTGAAGAAGGAAAAAAGAGGAGGAGAAAAAAGGGCCCCTCATGTCTTCGTCCGCTCCTGCAAAGAAGAAAGCTGGTATGACCTTAGGATCGTTTAATTGCCCATTGAAATTTTTTGCTCATGCTATGCTTTCACATAGGTGTTTTGGGATGTACCGGCTCTGTTGGCCAAAGATTTATTCTATTACTCTCCCAGCACCCATACTTGGTCCTCCATGCCGTAGGGGCCTCAAGTCGTTCGGCTGGCAAAAAGTATTCCGAAGCAACAAGATGGAAGCAGGACCAACTCATGCCAGACCGTGTCCGGGACATGATTGTCAAGGACTGTAAAGCTGCCGAATTCAAAGATTGTGATGTCGTCTTTTCTGGCCTCGATGCCGAAGTTGCGGGAGAAATTGGTATGTTTGGCCCCTCGCATTCCGTCTGCCACCTATAGAGGAGAATTCAATTCCATGCCGGCATATCTCGCTCCCCAAGCAGCTGACTTATTACCGTGCCTTACAGAAATGGAGTTTATCAAAAACGACCTCGTCGTCTTTTCCAATTCCAAAAACTATCGAAGGGACCCCATTACCCCCCTCATCGTCCCTCTCGTCAATACCTCTCACTTCTCCGTTATCCCACATCAGAGAAGTCAGCATGGCCTGAAGAAGGGCTTTTTGGTCACCAATGCCAACTGTTCCACTACCGGCCTCGTTGTACCGCTCAAAGCCTTACAGGATGCTTTTGGCGGAATCGAGCTTGTTACCGTCACAACTTTGCAGGCTATCTCTGGTGGAGGTTATCCGGGTGTTCCATCAATGGACATTCTAGATAACATCGTCCCCCTTATTGGGGGTGAGGAGGAGAAGATCGAATGGGAGACTGGCAAGATCCTTGGCTCAGTCAATTCCGCCTCTTCTGGATTCGACATGCTTTCTACGATCAAGGTGTCAGCCCAATGTAATCGGGTGGCTGTCATGGACGGCCACACTGCTTGTGTTTCCCTTCGATTCACCAGGAGGCCCCCACCATCCATTGAGCAGGTTAAGGCTGCGTTAAGGGATTATGTCTCTGAACCCCAGCAATTGGGTTGCCCTAGCGCTCCCAAGAACGCTATTGTGGTTATGGAGGAGGAGGACAGGCCTCAACCAAGGCTCGATAGAAACACCGATGGTGGCTATGCTGTCAGTGTGGGCAGGATAAGGCCGGACAATGTTTTTGATATCAAATTCGTAACCCTTTCGCATAATACAGTCATTGGAGCCGCAGGTTCTTCTATTCTCAATGCTGAGGCTGCAGTAGTTAAAGGTCTGATTTAGATAGTGTATACCATTGGGATACTCGTTGGTTGGGGGTTGATGTATTTTAATAACTTGATGACATCGTTGAGAGCGCTAATTTCGAACCGAAAAGGAAAAGATATGGTGTTGTATAATACAGCAAAGGGCTACTAAATAAGAATCTCCAGACGCTTTAATCGCTATCGCTTCCATAGTCAGCAGCTAGAGCCAATCCAACAGGAACACTTGATGTCTTCATTGTGACCTTTGTCGGCCCGCCTGATCCCCTGTTTAAACCCCGTAACGCCTCCAAGGTTTGACTAGAAAATATGCCCACTTGCTCCTTTGCTTGCTTGTCTGCTGCTTCATCACCAACACCGTTGCCCCCAGCCGCCTGCTCTATCATCAACATGTCGGTTTGCCCTTCTATCTCGCGTCCAGCTGGGTTAACAGCATTTGGCCCTCTTGCATACCAGATTTCCTCCGGAACCTCATATCCCCTCAACCCAAAGCTACCTTCAATTCTTCTCTTCTTTGAGGCATCCTTGTTCTTTCCCTCCAACTCGGCGACGAACTCCTCAGGGAGGGCCTGCCGAATGGCAGCAGCAGCTTGTTCTTCTATGCGTCGCTTCTCACGTGCTTGCGCCATAGGGTTGGGGTCTGTTGTGGCCCAGCGAACGTTCAGGATCTCATTATGGTCAAGCGACTGATGTGCCATTGCTTCCTTCGCAAATTGAGCGTTCGCTTCGTTGGAGTATGTGACGAATCCGACGCCGCGGGAGTTAAGCACTCGGACTAGGAATTTAGTTAGCAATAGTGGTCTACGAGATAGGAGATATTGAAAGAAGAGAAAAAGCAAGCAATATTATGGGGGGTTATTACTCCTCTCAATCTGTCCCCATTCTGCGAAATGCCTTGCAACAATCTCCTCTATCTCATCACTAACATGAATCCTACCAACATAGAGTGTATGGTTCTGCCTCATAAAGCTTCCCACGCCACCCATATCATCCCTGTAATCCGAGTGCTTGTCCCGGCCAAAGCAGTCCACGTTTGGATTGAAAAGATCGGTGACGGTCGGTAATCGATGAAGATACTCGCAATCAGCACCCCTGGGACACAATCCCCTCGCGAAGAATAGGCAAAAGTAACTTCCAGGGACTTTATCGGCCTTGGTGTATCCTGAGTCGCGAGCGATGTTGCAGCGGCCCTCGGCATGGCTCTTCGATATATATTTGTCCTCGCGATCGCCGCCAGACCATTTGTTATACCAAATGTTGAACACGGTACCCGTTTGAGCAGGGATTTCGCCGCCTTTGAAGGCTGATGGGTCGACTTGTGGACGGGCTGGGCGGCGCTTCTTTTTGGTACTCTTCTTTGGCTTTGCTAGAGCCGTTTGGCCTGTTGGGTCTTCGGTGTCTTCGGTGGCGGTATTTGCCATGGCAGAATCGGGATTGGTTTCCGTGGCAGGCGCATCGGGGGTGGACTCCCGTATCTCTTCTGCTGTTGGATCCGGAGACTGAGGGAATGATTCTGCCATTGAGTATCGTGTTTATTCCTTAAAGAAATGGCGGTGACCTTAGGTGTTGTGAGTTGAAATGAAGCTATCGTCAACTTGAGCGCTGATGTGCCGGGCAGGGAAGGCGATCCCCTGTCCGCAAGTGAGCTTCCTGCCAAGAACTCGAAAAAGGATATTTCACGTGATCATAGAATTTCAGATCTCTGCTTCTCCCTCTTTTTTCTTTTCTTGAGGGATGCCTTACCGGTAGGCTGGGAAGCACTCCTCACAAATAATCACAACCACAACAAGATCCCCTCCATCCCTACAAACACATCCAGACAGTAATCCCATACACCCACACCCCTCTCATCCTCCTTTACTGCCGTTTTTAGGCCTCCCTCCCTCCGCTAGCCGGTACAGAGGTACACCTTCCTCCATCCCCTTCACCAGACAATGTCGGCAAGTGAAGGTAGAAAACGCAAGAAGTCTCGGGAAAAAGAATCGCGGACCAATTCACCCAAGCGACTCAAAAGCGAACCCACCTCCCCTTCCTCTAGGAATACAAGGCCTGAGATAGACCCGTCCAAAAATCCCTATCTCGCACACTTGTACCCTGCAGAAGAGGATTGGAAACCCTTGGCTGGATTCAAGCGACACAACACGACAGCTGAGATGGCGAACATCGCGGAGGAGGGTCCTTCCAATCCGTTTAGCGGGAACCAATGGAGCAATCGCTACTTCAATATTTTGAAGGGAAGAAGAGAACTACCCGTTGCAGGGCCACAAAGGTGAGCCGACCCTTGTTCATTTTTTTGCTTTGGAGATTACTTTATTAACAAAATCACTTCTACTGTGCAGAGATGAGTTTTTGAACATGTTTCATAAGTCCCAAATTATGGTTTTAGTCGGAGAGACTGGTTCGGGAAAGACCACCCAGATCCCTCAGTATGTTCTATTCGACGATCTTCCTCACTTAAACGGCTATAAGCAAGTAGCATGCACCCAACCTCGTCGAGTAGCTGCCATGTCAGTGGCGAAACGTGTTGCCGATGAGATGGATGTCGAGTTAGGCAAGGAAGTCGGTTATAGTATTCGTTTTGAGGATAAAACTAGTTCCAACACTATCCTCAAGTACATGACAGACGGTATGTTACTTCGGGAAGCCATGCACGACCACCTTCTTGAACGCTACTCCTGCATTATTCTTGATGAAGCGCACGAGAGAACACTAGCAACAGATATTCTTATGGGGCTACTTAAGAATGTGGCAGAAAGACGGCCGGATTTAAAGATCATTATCATGTCTGCGACTCTCGACGCTCAGAAGTTTCAACATTATTTCAATGACGCTCCGTTGTTGGCGGTCCCTGGCCGCACTCACCCTGTCGAAATTTACTACACCCCAGAACCTGAGCGGGACTACCTGGAAGCTGCTATCCGTACTGTTCTCCAGATCCACGCAACTGAACCGGAGGGTGATATTCTTCTTTTCCTCACAGGTGAAGAGGAGATCGAGGATGCTTGTCGGAAGATCAATGCAGAGGTCGATCTGCTTATAAGAGAGGCAGGTGTTGGACCTCTGAAGTCTTATGCTCTTTACGGCACTCTCCCCCCCCAACAGCAGCAAAGGATTTTCGAACCTGCCCCACCCCCATTCAAGCCAGGTGGGCCGCCCGGGCGCAAGGTTGTTATATCGACAAATATTGCCGAAACCTCGTTGACCATTGACGGGATAGTGTACGTTGTGGACCCGGGATTTAGCAAGCAAAAAGTCTACAATCCGCGTATTCGCGTTGAGTCCCTACTTGTTTCACCTATCTCCAAGGCTTCTGCACAGCAACGTGCTGGTCGCGCTGGTAGAACTCGACCTGGTAAATGTTTTAGACTTTACACCGAGTCCGCATTCAAAAAGGAGCTCATTGAGCAAACATATCCCGAAATTCTGCGTAGCAATCTCGCAAATACCGTATTAGAGCTGAAAAAACTCGGCATCGATGATCTGGTCCACTTCGACTTCATGGATCCTCCTGCACCAGAAACTATGATGAGAGCCTTGGAAGAGCTGAACTACCTTGCCTGCCTCGACGATGATGGAAACCTTACTGCCCTTGGCAAACTCGCAGCAGAATTCCCCCTAGACCCCTCCCTGGCTGTAATGCTCATCAGCTCTCCGGAGTTCTTCTGTTCGAACGAGATACTCTCCTTGACCGCCCTCCTGTCAGTCCCACAACTCTTCGTCCGTCCCCCAAACAACCGCCAACGCGCCGACGAGATGAAGAAGCTATTCGCACACGAGGATGGTGACCACCTCACGATGCTAAACGTCTATCACGCCTTCAAAGGGCAGGACAACCAACCAGCCTGGTGCCGCGAGCACTTCCTCAGCTATAGAGCCCTGCAGAACGCAGACAACGTGCGCGCTCAACTACAGCGCATAATGGAAAGGTTGGAAATCCAGCTGCTCAGCACGGAATTTTCCGAGAAGTCTTATTACGAGAACATCCGCAAAGCTCTGGTGTCCGGCTTCTTCATGCAGGTTGCCATGAAGAACGCCACTGGGAAGGCATACACCACAGTCAAAGACAATCAGGTACTTCCTAATCCTCTTGCTCCACATTTCCGCAACTCCTCCTAGACACAAAGGCTAACCTACGCCAAATAAACAGGACGTGCTAATCCACCCCAGCACAGCCCTAGAAAAAGAATCCCAATGGGTCGTCTACAATGAATTCGTTCTCACAACAAAGAGCTTTATCCGCACGGTTACCCATATTCGCCCTGAGTGGCTGCTGGATATTGCGCCGGGCTACTATGACGTCGGGTCCTTTCCCAAGGGCCCCGTCAAGACTGAGCTAGAGAGGACGATGGAGAGGGCTCGGAAGAGGAATGCTTTGAAGAGGAGATAGACTTATTTATACTGCTTTCTTACTTTCTCTCTCTTTACCCCTCTCTACATAATGTTTCTCCTTCTGCGAAAATGGCTAAAATGGCTATTATGTTTCTATTGCCAGTATTTTTCTTCTCTTACTTTGCTTATTGCAGCGTGGACATTATCCTTTGGGGTGGCGGGTGGATAGAGTATTCGCAGTTGTCTTCCGCGCAGTACAATAGTTCACAGTAGTTTGGTTCTATGTCGAACATTCATACAATGTCACTCGGTGGATATTTCCGGTAGAGTTCAGGCTCTATTTGTGGAATAGAGGATTATTGTGCTATCTGGTGTTTATAATAGGATACTAGTGCAAATGGGGGCTGCTGTAGAGGTGCTGTCTTGAACGGGCCGCCTCGCGGGGAATATGTACCAGTACATTGTTACAGAGGAGAGCAATTGAATCATGTCACCACAAGTGAGATCGGTCTGGAATGAAGTGAAAGTTTTTATCGCCAACAAACAATTTCGCAATCCGAGGGGACCCCATTAAAAACTCCAGTGGAATAAATATGAAGAGAACCTTATTATTTTAATCCGCACCAGACCAATATGATTCTGAATTTAGGCGACAAGTGTGGAGGCAGTAGCAGATTCACTGGAGGAAGGAGAGAACCCTCGTTAGTACCCGGATTTCCGGCAGCGGGGTGAGGAAAAGGAATGTAGAGGGAAACGAACTATTTCCAAGTAGGGGGCAAAACGCCAACAGTCTTGTAGTAACGAGACAGGCGGTGAATCCTAGACTCAATGAGAATGAGGCGGAACTTGCTGTCCTTGTCCTTGCGGTTGCGCTCAAGGTGCTTTCTCACGGAGACAGCCTATTTTTGTTTTTGTCTCAGAATCAGTAGGGAGGAGGTGGGGGGAAAGGACAGGAGGGAAGAAAAAAACCTTCTTGATAAGCATGTAGAGATCTTCCGGAATCTCTGGTGCGAGGCCTTCTCTCTGTCAGTCCATGAACCAAGCAGAGGCTTTGCCTTTTTATTTCCTTTCTCCTACCCCTTCACTTCCAGCCGGTCGAAGGAGCACAGAATTGATCGACCGACTGGTTCTCCGGGAGTAAAAGGATTTGACTTCATATAAGGAACATACCGTGAGCTTTCAATATACGGAGGATCTTGTTGCCTGTATCAAACACCGCCATCAGCACCCATCCTATAATTTCTTCATTGATCCCCTCATCCTTCGAATGCTGAAATAGACATACCAGTAACAACCTTAACCTGCGCAATACCATGCGAGTCCCTGAGGACGACACCAATCTGGGAGGGAGTAGCACCCTTCTTGGCCAACTTGCAGATCTGCTCCTCGACTTGCTCGGAGGTGGTCTTGAGCCAGGTTGGGCGAGTGCGGGAGTAAGGGATAGCGCTCGCGGAGATACCCTTTCCGTTAGAGTGAAGGCGACCCATTTTTTGCTGTGTTCGTTTTTACTTGTAGATTTGACGGCTAATTGGCGTTGGGTGGTTTCTTTCCTTCCTTGTTGGTCGGTTGGTTGGTGATGAGGGGAAAGTTCTTGAACTTTGAATTTAGCTGACGCTGAATTATTGTGTGAGGTGTGTGAGATTCCATGAGGGTTGTGCCCTAGGCTAAGAGATTCGGAGGTCACATTTTTTTTTTTTGCAGCCCAGGATGGGGCTATCGGTACTTGTGTGAAAATAACGCGTCTTCCCTTTTCTTCCATGCAACCACTCAATCGACATCCGCTACGTTCTCACATCAAAAACTTCGATAAACATCACATCCAGACTACAGGAAGATAGATACGTGGTCTATACTACTAATCCCATGCGTAAGAATCAGACCCTTCATGATATTTACTTCCTCTTTCTTCCCCCTCCCCCCACGAATCTGAATGATGATCCAACACATATTACTTTTTCTGGTACCTCTTTATCGAGCCTGGCTTCGACCAGTTGATGATAGTTACGGACTTCTGACAGTGCTTTACCCCTCCACACTCTTCGCCTCGTCCGTGTGTATTCTCTGCTAACGCTAGTTCTAAAGGATAACTCTAGTTCGGCAGATTGCACGCGACGGCTGTGAGGAAGCCCTTCGGATCACTTGGAGGATTTGGATATCTCGTATCATAGAATATTAGGCAATTATAGAATATTAGGCAATTTTTTAAAAACGGGGCCTGAGTTATTATACCTAACTAAGGAAGTGGTCATAACCGTCCCCACAAAATTAGGTACCTGTGGAGGCATTGGTTATACCATAACCAGATCACTTACATTTTCCACTTCCGAATGCTTAAAAGGTGGCCTGGTGGCCCGGCACAAGACTCTTTAAACCTGTCAGGTCACATGAATTTACTCTTTTTCGATAATTTGGTGAATCGAATGTTCAAACATCGGAGGTTACTCCATGAACGCGAATTAGCCGTTCAAGTAGAAGTACATATATGAAACCCTTGTTTCTCCTCCGCCCATCCTCTATCATACAAGCGCCCGCCCATAGAAAAAAAAAGCACCTCCAATAGACTAGCATGGTAGAAAAGAAAAAGATGAAACCATTACCATCGGAAAGCCCTTCATCAGACCTCACTCGCTCCAGGAACTGCGGCTTACTATAGGCTCCCATTACCTCCTTCAACCTTGACCTTCGCCTTTTCTTCCAGTTCCTTATGTTGCTCCTCTAAGAACTTCGCCAGTACCAGCAACGGGTCTTTGGGCTGTACTCTTGCTAGCATTTTCATACCCTCGAGTAGTGCCGGTGTAACATTATCATTCAGATATCGCCTTGCTGGTGCGCCTCCGGGAGGGATCTGGTTTACTGGGAGCGGGGTGGGTGACGGCTGCTTTTGAGCACCACCAGCAGTTGGAGTAAGTATCGATATAGGCGCGGGCTGATCATGTCTGGGCTGTTGCAGAACTTGCGACATTGACGCAGAGTGTCCATGAGACTGGTGAGTGCCCGGGGGAGAGGCCCTGGGCTGGGTAGACCCATGCGGCGACTGAACAGGGTGCACGGGGGACTGGCTTGGTCGGGGGAGAGTAGGATAATAGCCCTTTAAAAACGTTAGCTTTACTCTCCATAACATTCTGGAAGATTTTCTAAACCTGAGGTTGAGTGGGCGACTGCGCCGGGTACTGTGATTGAGTAGGCGACTGGGCCTGGTATTGATTAGGCTGGGGGAATTGGTATGGGAGTTGCATTTTTGACTGTTGGGGAGACTGAGACGGGTATTGTGAGCCCATCGGACTGGTTCTATGGTGTTGTTGAGGGTGGTGAAGCTGTTGTGTTGGAGAATGAGGTTGACGAAATTGATCCGTTGCCACGGGGGACTGAGAGTGATGAGAGCGTTGAGATGATGGGCGATATTCCCCGACGGGAGAAACCCGAGGAAGCGCCGGAGGCTGGGAAGATTGGTAGGACGAGTATACCGGCGGAAGAGTGGGATGCGGAGGTGGGGAGGATCGATGGTAGAATGGCTGCTGGTATGAATAATGAGGAGCGGTTGGCGTCGGAGGAGGTAAATGAGGTGGTGGAGGGGATGTGTTTGTTGTTGCAGGCTGCTGCTGCTGTAGCGGTGTCGGTGTGGAAGAAGTGAGGGAAGTCATAGACAGATCGGCGCGAGAGCGGTGAATGGGCACGGTGCCCTGCGGCTGCTGTTGCTGGGACTCCATGGCCACAGGGGGGTGTAGGGGAGTGGAGCCTGGAAAGGGTTATGCTAATCTAGAGAAGGGTTGAAACCTCCGCCAGATTGGAAAGATGGTGACCTTGGATGGGAGTGTAGGGGTTCCTTGGTTTTGTATGGCCAGGTGTTGCGATTAATAGTTTTGTATCAGACTACCAAATTCTCGTGGAAGTCGTGTATCCGTTTACCTCTGCAGGACACACGAACTCTAGTCGAACCGCCGATGGAATGACGCGCTGTGAGTTAACGCTTGTTGTTGTTTCGCTGGAGATGTGCCAAGACTGTGAGGGTGCATTTAATTGACTTTGCTGGATGTCAGACTACAATAATATCTCTGAATGTACGATAAGTAGTTCCGGGCAGATTATTCGTTAGAATTCAAGCACAGATTAATCACTGCGATTGGTGTGAATCCCGTAACAAACTTTTGGATACGCTATGCCGGCATACAAGTACTAATATAGCTTCGCACGAATTGTAGACATTTATATATTACAGCAGATACAGCGCCCTCCCTAAAACTCGGATCGAATCAAGACTGCAATTCTGATCCACCCTTGGCCTCTACCGGCGCTCTATCTATCTTCGCACTCTTGTGCCTCCTCTTTCGCTTCTTCTTTTCTTCGTTGTCGGTCTGGTTTATGGACTCCCCGTCCCTAGCAGGTTTACTGGCTTCGGACTTTGGCGTACTGACTTCGGGCTTCGGTGCGCCGGCGGGCTTTGGTATAACAGGTTTCCGCACAGCTTTCTTCTTCACACTCAAAGGATTGGGTCCTTTAGGACCCTTCCTCTTCTTTTTTTTCTTTTCCTGTTCTCCATCCCCCTCTTCACCACCTACCTCACCATCTCCCTCGTCCTCCTTCTCTGGTAACCTCTTCCTCTTAGCACTAGCCTTGAGTCTCGTATCTATAATACCGGCTCTAAACTTCTGCCTCTCTCCTCGCTCCCTCTTCATCGCCGAAATCGGTGCCATAGGTTCCATAATCATCACCGAACGATTAATGTAGATTAACGGCACCCCCGGGACAGCCCTCAGCATTGCTCTAATGTCTCCTCCTTGAGTAGCAACACAATATCGATGCTTATTCTCACCATCGTGAATGATGACTGCTTCAAAACACTCTTTTTCCGAGAGGGGCTGCTCCAATTCGTGGTGATTGCAGCGACGACGCTCAAAGCGCTTTGCAAGGTCTATGACTTGATCTTTCCTAGGAAACTCGCTCCCGGAGAGAGCATATAGGTGGCGGATGGAGCATTGGGTTATCACTTTCCAACTAGTCAGTGGGGTCTTCGGTGTAAAAAGGGTTTGTAGGAATACATACTGGGCTTTACTTGGCCCTGGAGCGTTCGCTCGAGACCACCGACAAGGTCCATTTTAAATCGATCAGAATCCTTCACTATTTCGGCGTCCACTACAAACGTTAGCATAAAATTGTAAATGCATCACTACTAGGTACTCAAGTTCTTACATAGGACTTGATACGGCTCCCGGAAACCAAAGGAAATGTTGTATTGCGACATTAGCTTTCGATAAGCTTTTGAGCGTTTTCCTCTCATGATAGCAACTTATGAATTTCCCGGTAGAACAATGGCTATCTTCGGTGCTGTGTGAGTTAACTGATTGCGGCTGTCTGAATCGATGGTATGTGGCGGTCTGGTTTGTTCAAGGGTTGAAGCGAGATCGCAAACTGAGCCTCAAGATCAACTTTTCTCTCACAAACATTGCCGACCGACAGTCACCTCAAAGATCTGTTCGTTGACAACAAGACAACAAAACCTAATTTCCGCTTAGCTCGTTCCCCCTTCCCCAGTTTCATTAATCAAACACCCCCCAGGAATCGCAACAAACAACAGTAATATCGAGAAATGCCCCCCTCAACTCCAAACCCCCGGAAGAGAGGAACGGCTACAATACCACTTTCTGGGCATGAACGAAAACGAGCCAAACTCCACGATGCTCGAACCATTGTCGTCCAAAGCACCGAAAAAGCGTTAATGACAGGCAAAATGGATGTCCCCGCGTTTATCAAATCCCGAGAATTTGAAATCGAAGCGTTACAAAATGCCATGAAAGCATCTAAGGAATCCAGCAACAAGCGTGCATTCCAAATTGTTCCCCGAGACATGCGACGTCGAACGGCGAGTCACAATGTCAAGCGTGTGCCTAAGCGTCTGCGGCCTAGGGCCACTAGGGAAATGCAAAGCGACAACACTCCTACGGTTTCTGCCCGCCGAAGGAAGCCCTCTGGGTCGCTAAGGTTCCGGAAAGAGACGGCTCGGAAACTACAAACTATGGCGAAGAAGAAGGATATCACCGCGAAGATCTTGGCGAAGATCTCTGGTAGTAGGAGGACGGAAAATGTTTTACGACAACCTCCGAGGGCGCAGACTAAGTTCCGGAAGAGACAGAAACATAAAACATGGCTTCCGACTCACGTCTGGCATGCTAAAAGGGCAAAGATGATTGTCCGGTGGAGATTTGCTGTTGCAGAGACACCAACGGATAAGAGCTACAGAGTTGCACATAGAGCCAGTGGGATGAGGGGATGCATTGCTTGGGATGAGAGTTACTTCTCAACCATCATGCTACGAGGGAAGGAACGGGACGTCAAGGAAGTGATGAAAGCTTTGTGTCCTAAAGATGGAAATTATATGAGCAAGAAGGTTGTTGCAGGGACTAGGACCTCCGATATATTTGCTTACAGAGCTGGTAGATATCCGTTGGACTTGATCGCCCCGATTAAAGTCATTTGGTGCGTTCCGGAAGACCCAGAAGCCCCCCTGGAAGAGCGCATAAGGAAACTACTCATTAGGATTCATCCATCCGCCTTCTTAGAGCTATGGGAGGAGCTTCTTCTAACTGCGAAACCATTCAAGGTCACCGTAGAAGATCTCCGATTTGAGATTGGAGGCATTGAGATTACCGGCCCAGACGCTACGAATTCTCTCCTGGCGGTCCTCAATCCAACCGATGCCACAGATGAGGATTCTCCTTCGGGAATATGGAAGAATCTGAGAGGGCTCACAAACCCTTCCTCTCTTCCATTAGGTGCTTGTCTATCTTTCGATGTATCTGATCCAAGGCTTCGAGATCCCCCTCGTCTACCGGAAGATAGACGGAGGTTGGAAGAAATACAAGAGACAATTTTCAAAATTACTTCCACTTGGTCAATCGACAGAACACAGCCCCCATCATCTTTATTTTCAAGGGAAGCCAGAGCAGCCGCCGCCAGGTTACAATCGTCACAAAAGAAGATAAACAAGAGAAAAGGGGAAGCCGCTCCGGGAGAACACCCACCGCCTCTCCCTACGGATCCTAGGATTCCAATTGTGCTCTTGGCCACCCGCCGCTCATCTTCCGAGAAAGGAGTTTCAGGAGCTATTGGATCTTGGACAATTTTATTACCATGGAAGTGGGTGCAGCCGGTATGGTACGGTATTGTGCACTCTGGTTCGAACGTCAAGTTTGGCGGTTTGGACGAATTGCGGCAGATCAACTACGAAAACTCTAACAGGCACTTTCCCGACGATTTTCCCGGAACAAAGGCCGGGGTAGCGGAGGAGCTTAGGAAGGGGGTGGAAAGGAAAGAGTGGTGGGATAAGCGGCCAAAGGGGAAGAGGGTAGAGTGGGGTAGTGTGAAGGTTGGAAATAAGAGGGGAGAGGTTGGGGATGGGTTTGTGTGTGATTGGGCATACTTGCTGAAAGGGAAGGGGATTGATATTACTCAGAGTGATGACTCGATGGAGTTATCTACGGATGCTGCCGAGTCTGCAGAAGCCATAGCCCCTACTAGAACTGCAGCGTTCACGGGTGCGACAGAGTCCACGGGGGATACAATGTCTATACCCGCCGCTGAACTAGAGGGTTCGATTGAAAACTTAAAATACTCGGAAAACGCAATGTCTTCAATGGATATCGAGAAACCTCCTCCAAACCTACCAGTGCCCAGTATCCCAACCTCAACCCTATCCAAGGACACCCCTATAACAACCACAGCCACCCCCTCGGAGCAATTCCAACAACCACATCCATGGATCATCCCATCCAGCATGGTCCGATGCATCCTCGCAGCCCCTAATTCACCACCACCAAAACCCCTAGCCACCCTTCACCCCACGATCCTTTCAGCGGGCGTTTTCTCGATAAAGCTTGTCTTCCCACAGCGCAGCACGCCCACGCCTCGAGCACGTATATACTCGCTTCCCACCAACAGCCCTGCTTTAAAAGCAAAGTGGAAAGCGGTAATGTCTCACAAATCACAGAGCAAACGTCCTGGAAAGGCAGTCGAACTTCCAGACGTGCCTGGAGAGGAAGACCTGATTGGGTTTGTAACAACAGGGGATTTCAACCTTAAGGAAGGGAGGGGGACAGGTGTGGGAGCGCTTTCGTGGCAAAAGGTGTTTGGTAGAGGGAAGAAAGTGGGTGAGATGGTTGGGAAGGCTTGTATTGTTAGGGACGTGGGAAGCGGCGTTGGGAGGTTGGCTTATTGGGAAGTTATTGACTAGCTAGGCTTGATGGGCCGGTGGGGTATTACCGGGGATACGCGGGGTAATCTTTTGTGTTTTTAAGCTACTAGAGAGTATTGCGATGCCGATCAGAATGGTATAAAAAGCACGTTACTGTACCGGCACATACATCCACGTCCATAAAGTTCTCATCCCTCCATAAGCCTCAAGAACATACCCATCAACGGCAACAGAACAGGACAGCAAGGGCCTTTTTGATGACTCCTTTCGGATACGCCCAGTAACATGGTAAACTCACCACAATTTGTTTTACTGAATAATGGAAAGAGACGGCAAGAGCAGTGTATCCAAGTACTAGGAGGGCCTTGAAGGGTGTGACTGCTCGTAGGTCGCACAGTGCCTCGCACTCGGGTAAACTAAGTAAAAGTAGTCTGCACTTGCAAAAAGACTAATTCTGCCCTTCCACCTGATTGCCATACAAGCTCTTAGGCACCCAACAAATCCACAAAACACACCGAGGTTCGCCCGCACCAAATCCTATACCTCAACACCCAGAGAAACCTCGGGATCAGCATCACCACAAGAACTTGGGAGCACGTGAGGATCCGAGCAGGGCCTGATTAGAACTCCCACATCCCGAACCGATATATAAAAAGAAGGCAAAAAAAAAAAGAGTAAGGCATCTCTACTTTTCGCTATTATTGGACCATCAGACCCCCCACCTCCATCTTTCCTTGGAGTTGAACGAATAGACGAACACATCTTCCAATACGTGTATTTTTTGCTTGGCTCGTATTACGAGACAGCGCGGTAAGCATGGACTCAGCCCTGATGTTCCTCGGCCCATGGGATGCATAGAACAAGGCCATCCGAGTGACAAACAATGAACCCCAACCAACCAAAATCACAGAAGCATTTCCTACAAAGACGCCTCCTCCTCCTCTCCCCCTCCATCTCCGCCTGAGGCATAGGAAACGGTCGTCCTCGTCGTATGGCTTGCCCTATCTAAGGCAACTCTTCTAATCCCGTTCGTTGGTTTGTAAGGGCAACTAGCTTGGTAGTGTCCGAAGGCAACACCAGCAATCACTCGATCACATGCTAATATATGATTTTGTTGTCCAAGGTTTTGTGCACTGTAGGGATTGTGAGAGTTGGGTCGGATGTGCTGTGGTGGGGTTTTTTTGTCTCAGGGTGGCCAGATGGGGGAGATTTATTGTGTTGGGTGGTTGGTGGTGGGGTAACCGGAGGGGAATGGATGGGGCAATTAGGTTTCGGTTTTATTCAATGAAACTACAGTAAAGGTCTCCGATGCCACGGATTCCGATGATAAACCCCTCCAATGCCACAATATCCCTCCAATGCCACTGCTTATTAAGTATTAAGGATGATGATGAGATAAAATACAAATTAAATTAAAAATTAGAAATTTAAAAAAAAGAAAAAAAAAAGAGTGAGAAAGAAGAATTAGATTAACTATGAGCATTACGGCAAGTTGCAGAGTTATGTCCAATGGCACCACAGGTGGAGCAGTGTGGGGGAGGTCGGAAATTATTGTTTTGCTGCCTTTGCATAACCTCTCCAACCCGGAGTCGTGCTTTCCGTGGCCGTCCACGGGGCCTACGCGTAAGTGGTGGTTCTACCGAGACAGCGATAGGTAGAAGAGTCCCATGTCCAAAGTGTTCAGGATGGATATCTGGAGGTGGTGCTGGCCCGGGTGCAGCCTCGTTGTACTGAATATTGGTAATATCAACGGGAAGAAGGTTCGTTTCATATGTCTCTTTCCAGGTAAAAATAGAAAGGATATCAGGAAGGTAGTTCTGAATGGGCTGAGAGCAAAATTAGTATGGTAAATAGTAGTAATGAAAAATGGGTTTACTTACTTGATGGAGATTTATTATACAGGTTAATGCATGATCACAAGGAATTCCGTTCTGTTGATAACGCCGGCAAGTGCATGTGTGTTAGGTGGTAGCTTCGGCGTGAAGTATTCCGACATCTAGGACCTGTATTGCTTTATATCGGAGAACTCGTTAAGAAGACACGAGTAATGTAGGTGTTACTGGGTAGCTAACACGGTAGGATTCCAGGCTAACTAGGCCGGAAGATATTTGAGACAACGGAATATAGGTCAGGAAGGCTTAAGATGAATTGTTCGGTAAAGTAATAGAAGAATATCGTAATAACTTATAATATTGTTAAGGTCTCTTCTCAGTTGCTTGATGATGTTCTCAACCATCGGGGAGAGCCCTACTATTTATACTAATGTTCACGCTACTTTGACTTCTCTAGTAAAGAAGTATCTTTCTAGAAATTCAGTTCGTCAGAACAAAGGGCGAACATTGTTTGACACTAAATCTTTGCCCAGCTCGACTCTGAGAATCTCCTGACTGCTATTTCTTCTGAGGGTGTCCCCACTCCACCCGTAGTCAGTCTTCGATCTCTTCGTCCTGATAGACTATAATGGAATATGTAGTCTAAATGCCTACATACCAATAGTATCATGAATATGGAGTGATCAAGTCCGATATTCATCTATCACTGCATAATGCGTATGCATTAGTAAGAGTAGAGAACTGGTTCTCTAATCATCATTCCAATCAGTTAGCCATATCTTGAAACGTGAACTCTTTGTGGTTCCTGAGTAGTCTCCCAGATGCCTCCGGGAAGTCCCTTCTCAGGAAGCTTGGGTTCGGATATATGCTCTCCCCCATGGTGGCATATACCTCGCCCATAATTATGCAAGCTATTCCCGCTAGGGTATTATTAGCTCCCACCAAAGGGGTTTGACCTCAAACTCCTTATAGTACATGTGTAGCAATAAACATAAATTCCTTTTAGTACTCAACTAGGTAGGGGAAAAAACCTTCCTCTTTTACTTGGCCACGGCAGGAAAACCTTTCCTTGTAATACTACTTAGCCCAAATTTGGCATATCTGAATTCTCTCTCTGAAATTCTTCAACCAATTCCTTAGCATATTCTAAATGCCCAGGTGGTTCCCAGGTATTTTCATCTTCCGAACACCCTTTCCATTTTACAAAGTACCGCAATTCTTCAAAAGTTCTGGTATTGCCTCGAATTCTTCGTTTATAAGAGATTATTTCACTCTTTACTATTTTTTCCACCTCCCATTCAAGATCTCCATCTATCTCTTCTGGGGTCATCGGTGGTTGTTCTCGGGCAGGTCGAGTGGAAGTTCGGTAGTGCTCGAGAAGTGAAACATGGAACACCAGGTGTATTTTCCATTGATCCGATATTTCTATCTTGTAGGCGAGTTCTCCTCTTTGTTCAAGGATTTTGAATGGGCCGTAAAGTTTTGGAGCTAACTTCTTAGAGGGGTGTTTTGTCCGGATATTTTTCGCATTGAGGATAACCAATTCACCAACTTTAAAGTCTGGTAGTTGTTTAGCCTTCCGCTCTTGATATCGTCTCATGGCTTCCCTTGTCTTTTCCAGTGATTGGCTCGCTTGTTGATGTATCGTTTGCATCCAATGGCCATCAAGATTTGCTCCTGGATTTTGTGCTTCTCGTTCTTTTAACTATTCGGTTTGTGGATGATATCTGTAGTTTGCGAAGAAGGGTGTCATGTCATGTGCAGATGTAACCGAGTTGTTGTAGGCATACTTGGCTAGTGGTAAGTGGTGATACCAGTCGTCCTGGTTGTAGTTGACAAATATTCGAAGGTACCCTCCTAATACTTGATTGACTCTTTCCGTTTGGCCATCGGTTTGGGGGTGATACGCTGTCGAAATTTTTCTCTTAATCCCAAGTCTTTTACACAATGACTCCCAAAATTCACCCGCGAACTTCGCATCCATATCCCAGATAATTTCCGATTGTAGCCTGTGAAGTTTCCATACTTCTTGAAGGAATCCTTCTGCCACCTCTTTAGCGGTCGTATTTTGTTGTAATCCTGTAAAGTGGGCCATTTTTGTGAATCGGTCTACTACAACTATAATCTGGGTATACCCTGCCAAGTTCGGTAGCTGCGTGATAAAGGCTACTGATGTAGAGGCCGAGGCTGAATAAGGCACTTGTAGGGGACTAAGTAACCCAAAGCGAGCATGTCTCAGGGCTTTTGCTTGTTGGCATGTGGTACAGGATCGGACATAGTCGTTTACCCAATCGGTTATCCTTTTCCAATAGAAATCTCGTGTGATAATTTCTGGGGTTTTTTCTTGTCCGAAATGTCCTGCTATCTTGGAATCGTGACAACTTTTAGCGATAAGGGTTTGCAGATCTTCGTTATCGGGGATGAATAGTCAATCCTTGTAGTAGAGTAGGCCTTCGGATATTGTCCATTCCTTAGGTAGTTCCTTTTCTTCCCTCGTTAATGTTTCCAACTCTTCCTTTCTTCGTATCCAGTTCTCATCCTCTATTGCTGTTTTTTTAACTGATGATAGAAAATCTTCTTCAAATTTCCTTAAGCTGGCTTTAGCAATAATTGCGTTAGATAGGAGGACTTGGCCCTTGCGTAATATAGAGTGTGGATTGATATCAAAAGGATCGTAGAACTGATGGTTGCCATCTGCTTGAAGGAAGCATATCGTCGGTTGGACTTCTTTCAACTCTGTTCCTAGCCCGCTACTTCCAAAACCTTTCTCCGCTCTTTCCGTCATATCGAATCCTTCTACCTCCATCCAGTCTTGATCATCCAACCGTTCCACAATCAGCTGAGCTATCCGGTCATCTTTCCTTACTTCATAGTTTATACGATTGTGGTTAACTAGTAGGACCTTGACCTCTCCGCTATAATCGGCGTCGATAACCCCTGTGTCTACCCAGATTCCTTTAGTTGCCAAACCACTTGTAAGCGCTATGCGACCGTAGGTTCCTTCTGGTACTGCGATGGCTAAGCCAATCTTAACCAGTGCTCGGTTATTTGCCAGCATGTGAATGTCTTCGCTACTGTAGAGGTCGTGTCCTCCCGCTAGTTTTGACCCTTTTGTCGGGATTCGTGCGTCTTCTGAGAGTCTTTGTACCCCAATTCCCATTTCCTTTTCCATTTGAGGCAATCCCTGTTGGAGCTGTTTCACTTTTGAACCTCATACAATGGCGATTTGGAATTTTCCGAAGTGTTTAGGTTGCAGAATTTGTTGTTTGCGATGAGTTAGCCCCCTCCTCAGGGCCGCACTCCGGCTGCCTACTCAGAGCATCTGGCTTGCCTCCTTTGGCTCCTGGACGATAGACTATTTCAAAGTTAAAGCCACATAACCTTTGAGCCCACCTTATTTGACTATGCGTCCAGACTTTTGTTGTAAGGAAATACTGGATGTTTTGATAATCAGTATAGACTGTTACCGGCTTTTCCGTTCCCTCCAGGTAATTTCTCCATTTCATGAAGGCGACAATGATAGCTAACAGCTCCCTATCGTGAATGTCTTAATTTCGTTCGGCAGGTGACAGTTTACGAGAGTGGAAAGCGACAGGATGAAGCCTCTGCCATGGAATTGTGACAAGAGGCAACCAAGTGAATAGTCACTGGCATCTGTTTCGACCACGGTGGTCAAATCTGGATAGAAGTGACATAGGATAGGAGCCGAGATGAATTGTCGTTTCAGGTCCTCAAAGGCTTCTTGTTGTTCTGTTCCCCAGGAACATTTCTTGGGGTCCCCTTTTAGTAGATTTGTAATTGGTGTGCAGATTGCCGAGAAGTGTTTTATAAAACGGCGGCAAAAATTAGCAAACCCAATAAAGATTTGAATGTCTTTAACCGAGGCAGGGGCTTTCCAAGACTTAATTGATTCGACCTTCTTCTCGTTCATAGTCACCCCGTCGGTTGCAACCACATACCCCAAAAAAGTCTGCCTTTTTTACTTGAAACACACTCTTCCCCAAGGAGATGACCATTCGGTATTCCTGAAGTTGTTGTAAAACTTTGCGAACACGTATAATATGTTCCTCCAGAGTCTGAGAGTAGATTAGGATATCATCGATGTATACTACGACTCCCTGATCTAGGAACTCTCGTAATATTTCGTTCATCATGGTTTGAAAGGTAGCATGTGCGTTAACCAATCCAAAAGGCATAACCCGATATTGGTAATGGCCATAACAGGTTCGCAAAGCTGTTTTCCACTCATCACCTTTTCGTATTCTTATTAAGTGAAAGCTGTCCCTCAAGTCTAGTTTAGTGAAGATCTGAGCGTCCTGGACCTGATCTCTCAATTCTGTCGTTAAGGGGAGGGGGTATTTATTGTGTACTGTAACCTTGTTCAAGCCTCGGTAGTCAACGACTAGCCATAAGCGACCGTCGGGTTTCGGTACAAAAAGGATTGGTGCACCCGCAGGGCACTTGATGGGGGAAATCTTTCCTTGTTTAAGCATATCGTCAAGGTATTTCCGAAGGGCTTCGAGCTATTTCTGTGATAACGGGTATATAGGGCCCCAGGGTAGTTGGGTATCTGGTTTGAGATCGATGGCATGATCAAATGTTCGGCGGTGTAACAATCCTATTGGTAGAGGGTTATGCAACAGGCAACGATAGTCGTTTCCTAAAATAAGCAAGTCTTCCTATTCTATAATAGGGCGTACGGAAATACTATCTCCCTAGATAGTACGGAACTGGCTTGCGTGTCTTGAGTGATCCGTTGAAGAATACTATCTCGTCAGATAGTAAGATGGGGGGTTATCGTGGTTGATAGAACTATCACAATAGTCCTATGTTCGTATAGCCCGTCGAGACTATCTCAATAGTCTCCGGGTTCTTAGAGCGTAGGCTTCTCTTAGAGGAGCAGTGTATGTAAAGAGAGTAAAGAGTAATCGTATTGCAATATCTTGAGTATAGAAAAGTACTTAGATGGTTGCGTGAAGATCCCATCCCTTGGTCGTTTTTCTTTTTTTTTTTTTTTTTTTTTGTAATCATGCGTGATTTGTTTTAAGGTACAAACAGCCTCATGCAGTGCTAGCTATGGAGAGAAAAAAAGCTATAAACAAAAGCCACGACCCGCTTCACCTCTTCATGGGGAAAATCAAGCACCCCAAATCCATAGGAAAAGTTCCCCTCGCCTAGCACCTAAGACAAAACCTCAGACGCGTAAGGAAACAATACATAGAAACGTACAGGTAGAGAGACCCAAACCCTTCCGCAGGCCCACCAAAACAAAAGAAAAGACTCTAACGGCCAGAAACGCTGCCCGTGGGGAGAGGTTTGTTCATCAGCGACATAGGAAAACTCCAGTAGAGGGCCCACCGAAACCGTGATGTACGGTCAGGCAGGTCATTACATCAATCCAAGGCGTTGGACAATAGCCACGGAGGCAGTGCTATACCACTACTAGGCATAACCGAGGAGGGGCCAACCGATCGGAAGGGTAGAAGGCGAGTGGAGCCACAGGGCAGAGGGGATGCCAGCCAACGACGATGAGCAGTAGGGTGCCAGCCGATGAGTAGCAGTAGGGTGCCAGCCGATAAGTAGCAGTAGGGTGCCAGCCGGTGATTGGCAGTAGGGTGCCAGCCGGTGATGAGCAGTAGAGTGCTAGCCGGGGAGAGGATGGTAGCAGTACGGTGCAAGCGGACAGAACTGGGAGGAGGAGAGATGAAGGATCGCGAACAAGCTAGCCGCAGCCGACAAACAGGCCATAGCAAGGGCTTTTGGGACGAGGACGAAACTGAGCGAGACCGTGATGTTACTAACCGTGGCTTTCCCCATCAGAGGTACAAGCCCAGCACGTCGAGGCCTACTTCGACCGAGAGTCCGGCACCGTGACGCCGACCGTGAACGAAGCAAGAAGCATTCCGACCGTGCAAAATCCTAAACGAGGTGCAAAGCAAGTGCGTGGTAAGGGGGAGAACCGAACTTCATGAGCGGGTGTCAACGAAGAACGAGAACGAGAACCCCAAGGAGGCGAGGCCGTGAGGCCACAGGAGAGGAGGGGAGATGGCTTAACGTCAACTCTTAGGCAGTAGCCATCGTGGGAGAAGAGAGGTAGGGGGGGGAAAGGGGGAAAGTCGCGATGATTTCTCGTAGTGTTGAGATTTCAATCGCTGGAGGTGTTGTTGCAATGGTTCGTGTCCAATCCCTTGGTCTTTTTTTTTCTTTTTTTTTACTTTTTTTGTAATCATGCGTTCATTGTTATCATGCGGTCCCATCCCTTGGTCGGTTTTTTTTATTTTTATTTTTATTTTTATTTTTTTAATCATGTGTTCATTGTTTCTAAGGTACAAAAAGCCTCATGCAGCGCTCGCTATGGAGAAAACAAAACCTATAAATCAAAAACAAATAATAAAGGAAAGTCACGGCACCAGTTAAATATCCACTATCGCGAAGGTTTCTCCTCCACCGGGCCTCTGGCCACGTAAAAAGGAAAGATACAAACTAACTAAGGTTTGACTCAAATAAGGAAAGCTCACATAACGACGCAGGAAAAAAATACCAACAAGCCTAAACCTCAGCTAACGAAAAAACACGAAATGCCGGGGGGGTACTGGTAGTGGTGAGAGGGGCAGTGGGGGCGAGGAAGGGGGAGTGTCTGGTGGAAACATCGAAGGGGGGAATCCGGTGGAGGTGACGCTGATGAAGGTGGTGAGCCTTTGAGCAGTGGGAGGGAGGACCAAAGGGGAGCGTCCTGACCAACGCTCGAAACACCATGGAGCAGGCGTGATCGAGCGCCCTGTCTGGAGGGGCATGTGAGGATGGCGTGTTCGAACGTCTCGGGTTCAAGACCACAGCGGGGGCAGGAGGTGTCGGCATCGGAGGACCTCCATGTTGGGTGGGCCGCCAGGTAGCTATTTCCGGCCCTCATCTGGTGGATTCTTCCTGCTATAAACTTGCCCAAGCCCATAAAGGGCCGCGGGTTCAGGGCGGGGAGGTGGTGGTAATATCCTGGTGTCGGGAGGAGGCCTGGCCACTCTGCAAGGAGGGCCTCCCTGACCCTCTTTTTCCGGGCGGAGTACGTGTTGTCCATCAGGGACCGAGGAAGGGTTGACGGGGCCGAAGAGATAAGGTGTGAATTGATCATGGGCATCCTAGACAGCCCGTGGGTAAAAGGTATGGTTTTGTGAGCCACCGCATCTATCGGCAGATGGTTCCTAAGGGGGGGGGGCGGGCCGCGGGGTTTTCCAGTGGAGGGGGAGATACACAGACGAGAGACCCCTTGTTAGGACCCTTGAGGAGTCATGTGCCCAGTGGGCAGAAAGGGAGGGAAAGGATGTGTGGAGGCGTGCTGTTGCTGGGTTTAGCTCCGGCGGGGAGCAAATAACCCGAAGCGCCGCCAGTCTTTGTCGTTGGGAGATCAGGAGAGCGACCAGGGGGAGGCAAGATTCCACCGCAAAGATCCCAGTACGGGTGGCTGAGAAGCAGTTCGTAGTCCATCTCTGGACTTTGTGCCAAAAGGTGTTCAGGCGCGCCATGGCGCCCGCGCTGGGTGTGAAGAGGTCTGACCCATATAGTAAGATGGGGGCGACCAAGGACGTTGCTAGCCTGTGGCATAGGTATGGGGCTAGGCCCGCCCCGGGGGGCTAAGGCCTCTGATGAGGGCAAAGGCACCCTGGGCGAGGGCCAGTCGGCGCGAGAAGTGGGTGGAGGAGTCAAGGGCAGAAGTGAACCAGTACCCGAGCCACCTAAGCGAGTCGCGGGGCCGGAACAGCTCTCCTTTGATTTGAATGGGGGAGAGGCACCTTGGTGAGTTCCTCTGGCTGGGGGTCCTCTAGTGTATGAGTTCTGTTTTGGCGACCGAGAAGGAGACCCCTATGTGGAGGGCCTTAGCTTCTAGCTTCTCGAACAGTTTCTGGAGGCGGCGGATGTTGCCTCTGTATGAAGGTGAGGCGGCAGTGAGGGCGAAGTCATTAACGTATGAGATCATCAGACCTCGAGGGGCTTTGAAGTGAAGGGGCGAAACGTAGAGGAGGAAGAGAAGAGGGGAGATCAGTGAGCCTTGCGGGGCTCCGACATTCACGGGGGCTGTGGTCCCTGGGGCCCCCTGAAAGACTAGGGTCCAGCTTCGTTCTCCTGGGAAGGACGAGACCTTGAGGCGGGGTCTTTGAAGGGGTTTCACATCGTTGAAAAGGGTCAGGACCGCATCGTAAGTGCTCAGTCCAGGCAGGGAGCCGCATTGGTTGGGGTTCAGCATGCCCTTTGATCGGGCTGCCAGCAGGAGGCGGGACGCAATTATCCTTTCCAGGATTTTCGAGACTGTGCGGATTAGGACAATTAGCCTGAAGGAGGCGGGGGACTCGTAGGAGGGTTTCCCCGGCTTGTCGAGTACTATCCCATTTGACCCTTTCAGGGAGGCGGGGTGGTATCCCAGGCTGACTAGCGGGGAGAGGATCTGGAGGAGGATGGAGGGGTTTTCCCTGTTGACTTGCTTCCAGGTGGAGTAAGGGATCCCGTCTGGTCCCGGGGCTGACATGGGTGAGCACTTGGAGAGAGCCGTTGCTATCTCTTCATTCGTTAGTGGTGGGGCTTTTTTATCAGGCCGCAACCTGGGGGGGGGAGAGAATGGTTCCCTCGGTACGAAAAAGTGGTCTAAAAGCACATTGTTCATCTTTTGCGGGGTCTCAGCCCCGGGGAGGGAGGAAAAGTGGGGACGGGCTCGGCCATAGGCAAACTTCTTGGCCGTCCACAGGGTCTGGGGGGTGGCGCTTAGCAGGAAATAAGACCAGTGTTTGTTTTTGGCGGTCTTAATCGCCTTGAAGTACCCCACTTTGGAAATGTGTGCCACGTCCTGCAGGGCTGGGGTGCGGTGTTTCCTAGCCATCCTTGAGGCTTTGTGGAACTCACGAGGGAGGGTTGTTAGGCGGGGTGTCCACAAGGGTTTGGAGTAGTGAGAAGGTCTTGAGACGGGGGTGTGTTCCTTTAGAAGGGCGGTGAGTCTATCTAGAGACCCGGCCAACCACTTGTCTAGGTCCGCCGGCGAAGGGCAAACAGGGGCAGGAGGTACCCGAAAATTCTTGATAAGGGGAAACAGTGTTGCGCACTCCGTGTCGGACAACCTAGGGCGCCTAGGGCTCGGGATCTGAGTGGGGGGGGCCAGGTTGATTGTTAATGGGACATGGTCTGAGCCTGTCGAGGGGAGGGAGACCTCCCATGATTTGAACAATGGAAGGAGGAGGGGGTTTGCGAAAGCCAGGTCTATAACTGAGGGGCGAGCCTTACCGACCAAGGGGAACCTTGTGTATTCCCCGGGCGGGTTAAGGAGAGCGAAGCCGGCCTTGGCTGCTTTCTCAAAGTAGGGGGTCGAGGATCCAATTTCCCAAGGCGAACAAGACCGCAGAGGGTCTGAGAGGGGGTTGTGTATATTGAGGTCCCCTACTACCAGGAGGGGATGTCCAAGGTTGGAAAGAGGGTATCGGGGGAGACAGAGTGGACTCGGTGGTCGCGAGTGTTGGTCGAGTAGGCGTTGATCAGCCGGAAGGAGTGAAGGTTTGTCCCGAAGAGAGGTTCCTGGGAGGAGACATCAAGGGTGAGGATGTCATCCACCCCTCTGAACCTTGAGAGCACTGAAAATGAAGCAAGGAAAGACACGTGAACATAAGCCGCTACGCGAGGCTTCCTGACAGGGGGGAAAAAAGACTTAAATCCATTGAAAGAGGGAAGGTGAGCCTTGTTGACAGGCGGATCTTGAAGGAGGACTGGTGAGGGGTAGGTTGTCGCTTCTCGGAACGACTCAAATAAAGAAAGAAAAACATCCCAGCTCCCAAGGCAGTTATGTTGAACGATGGAAAGTAGTTGGGGATTTGGGGCCTGCCCTATCCCATCGGGGCAGGGGTGATTAATCATTACCGGGACGAGCCCGACGGTCGGAAGGAGTGGGGGAAGGGCATTGGACCCCCAGGGGGAGAGGACCGCCAAAGCCTTGAATGGTGCCTGGACGCGGAGGTCCAGCCGGGGGTGGTTGGCTGGGGGTTACGAGGTCCACCTCAGTGGGACCCGCCCTGGCCGGGGGAGTAGAGGGTGCTGGGCCGCCATCGACCGCCATATCCATGGGGTCTTGACCAGGTAGGACTGTGGAGGCAGATCTGGTGGGGCTAGATGGGCTAGGTCGAGCCGGACATTCCATGAATGTGGCAGTGTGGTCGTTACCGCAGTTGCAGCAATGGGGGGGCGAGGTGTCCCATCCCTTGGTCGTTTTTTTTCTTTTTTTTGTAATCATGCGTGATTTGTTTTTAAGGTACAAACAGCCTCATGCAGCGCTAGCTATGGAGAGAAAAAAACCTATAAACAATAGCCACGACCCGCTTCACCTCCTCATGGGAAAAATCAAACACCCCGCATCTATAGGAAAAGTCCCCCCGCCTAGCACCTAAGACAGAAACCTCAGACACGTAAGGAAATATTACATAGAAACGTACAGGTAGAAAGACCCAAACCCTTCCGCAGGCTCACCAAAACATAAGAAAAGACTCTAACGGCCAGAAACGCTGCCCACGGGAGAGGATTATTGATCGGCGACATAGGAAAACCCCAGTAGAGGGCCCACCAAAACCATGATGTACGGTCAGGCAGGTCATTACATCGATCCAAGGCGTTGGACAATAGCCACGGAGGCAGTGCTATACCACGACTAGGCGTAACCGAGGAAGGGCCAACCCATCGGAGGCGGAGCAGTAGGGTGCCAGCCGGTGAGTACCAGTAGGGTGCCAGCCGGTGAGTAGCAGTAGGGTGCCAGCCAGGGAGCGGAGTAGCAGTAAGGTGCCAGCTGAGGGGGCAGTACGGTGCCAGCGGACGGAACCGGGAGGGGGGTAGAGGAAGGATCGCGAGCGGGCTAGCCACAACCGACAAACGGGCCATAGCAAGAGCTTTTGGGACGACGACGAAACCGAGCGAGACCGTGATGTTAGTAACCGAGGCTTTCCCCATCAGAGGTACAAGCCCAGCAAGCCGAGGCCTACTTCGACCGAGAGTCCGACACCGTAACGCCGACCGTGAGCGAAGCAAGAAGCTTTCCGACCGTGCAAAATCCTAAGCGAGGTGCAAAGCAAGTGCGGGGTAAGGGGGAGAACCGAACTTCATGAGCGGGTGTCAACGATGAACGGAAACAAGAACCCCAAGGAGGGGAGGCAGGCGTGTCTCACGAGAGGAGGGAAGATGGCTTAACATCAACTCCTAGGCAGTAGCCATCGTGGGAGAAGAGAGGTGGGTGGGGGAAGATGACGATGATTTCCCGTGGTGTTGAGATTTCAATCGCCGGAGGTGGAGGAGAGATGGTTCTTGTCCCATCCCTTGGTCGGAACCAAGCGCCTTATATAGCCATCTTCCCACAACCCTAACCCTGGTGACTCATCTCCTCGCGCTACATAAACCTCTATGACTTGTAGTGAGTCATAGCGCGAAATCCATCGATGACTCATATGAGTCATCGCACAACATTCCGTTAACCAATCAAAACTCATAAACCAAGTCATCTGCTCAAACGAGTCACATGCGTGAAACCCATGACTCATAATCTGAGTCATGTGCAAAAGTCATTACATCATGTGACGTCACAATCGTGAGTCATGGAAACATTAACCAATCAAGATATAACTATGACTCGCAAGTGCGCAGTCATGTGAGACCTATGAGTCAAGTGACTTCATAGTGGGAAAACCAACATATCTTATGACTAATAAGTATTAGTCATGTGAAATCTGCCTTGCTTAGTCACGATTTGTAATACGTATGCATAGCGCTATACCCGACGGATGTCGAGTTTCCGATACCATTCAAAAAATAATCGTTAATCCAGGTCTTTGAGACCTTGCTCTTAATGAACCAAGATGCAGGTTTGAAACCTTGGGCAGAAGCAAACGGAGCCCATGGGTTCTCGCATAAATCCCTGAATTCTTCCTTATACTCTTTAACATCTCCAAGGGCTTCCCCGGCGGCCGGATAATCCTCCAGTTCCGCAGCACCTGGGTACGGGTTGCCCGCGAGTACTTCTGTTTAGGGTTCCCGCCTAAGTGTATCATCTGGTACATTGCGCTCACTACCGGCTGTATCTCTGGCAGGATCTGATTTGTAGTCAGAGTCGAAGTTTTCGATGGGTTCGTTGGCGTCAGATAGGTCGGTTCCCGGTCGGTAAGGACGTCCGCAGGTGGATTCCGTATGGTGAATGCGAGTATAGTGTTCGTTACGGGGCGGGGTGGGGCAGGTTTTCACTTTGTGACCCTGCCGTTACTCCGGCCCAGGGTCAACTCTTTGCCGTTCCTCCCCGCCCCGTATGACACGGGGCCCTGGCCGGGCTGTGGGGCGGAGCGCGTATTTTACTTTCCCCGCTGATTGCCTAGACGGCCCCCGTCTTCTCGTTCCCCACTCTTGCCCCTGTGCGGGGCCCCACTTATTCCTACGAGTAATATTCTTTGACTAAACAAATGCCATGTTGAAATCTAAGGGGTGTTTGGCCTCTCAATTCTGATCTGAAATCACAATTTGAGATCTGAATTGGCTGGCCAAACACCACCTAATTACTTCGTATGTCTAGTATGATGACTCCACTATTTGGATATTCCATACAGCAATCCGGCAACTATCTCAAAAGATAGGATTTGAATATAGTGCTCACATTATCATTATGATTTGGGCTTCTAGTTTGAGGTAAATAGTGTTTGGAAATCGCTCTCAGTATATGATTGTAAGCGTATAATCTAGGTATGTTTCTAAGTACCTCTAAGCATATGATTCTGGGTACATAACTCTAAGCGTATAGTTGTCTAGTGGGGCATGCTCGATTCCTATCTTCCTGTGGATATGGTCTCCGGCTTATCATTTCGTGATCTCATTCAGGGTGTATGGCTTTGGGCTTATGGCTTTGGGCATTCAGTTTTGGGCTTTTCATTCTAAGACTATTGGTTTAGGCGTCACGTCTCATATGCCTTGCAAGCCATCTACCCAAATACTAGCCACTATTTAAATCTGGTCTGAGGTTCAGGCAATCACTTACCCTAAACTTGCAGATAGTTGGTTAAACTGGGCACTCACTATGGTGTATAAAAAGCCATGGTTTTAGGTGACTCTCTTTAGCGTATGGTTTTGGGTGTATGGCTTTGGGCGTATGGTTTGGCTTTGGGCGTATGGCTTTTGGGTGTATGGTTTTGGGCGCATGGTTTTGGGTGTATGTTTTTGGGCGTATGGCTTTAGGTGTATGGTTTTTGGGGGATGGTTTTGGGTGTATGGCTTTTGGGCGTATGGTTTTGGGCATATGGTTTGGCTTTGGGCGTATGGCTTTTGGGCGTATAGTTTTTGGCGCATGGTTTTTGGCGTATGGGTTTGGGCGTATGGTGTGGCTTTGGGGGCAGGGTTTTGGGTGTATGGTTATAGGCGTATGGTTTTGGGCGTAGGGCTTTGGGCGTATAGTTTGGACGTATGATTTTGGGGGCACAGCCTTGCAAATGAGAGCAGGCCAAGCTCAAAAGTATACACTAGCACCCAGCTATCCAGGACGGACAAAATCCTAAGAATCCATCCGGCATAGCGAGTGATCCAGGACAACAGGCTAGGCTTTGGTGTAAAGAAATGCAGAACTTACTGAGATTCGCACGACACAGCGAGGTATCCGGATTGTCAAGATCCGGGACCGCGTGGTGTGAGTGTATACCCATACTAAATAGAAAAATCAATGATTAGGAACATTATTATACATTCAGATGCATGCGCAACTTCTGCCACCATTTAGGCATCTTATTGAACTTCCACAATGGCTTCCCCGTCTTCTCCACATATGCATCGTGCACTGCTTGATGTGTAAAGTGGACAACACTACACCGATTTCCCACAAAAGAGCCAATATAATTTTCCACTGCATAGGAACGCATGAAAATAATGGAACCTATAGAATATATCTTAGTCACTTGTTGGAATTGGATAAGATGGGTGGGAGTCTCTACATACCAGGGGTAAAATCAATCTTGACTCCAAGCTCAGGAAAGCAGGCATCGCCGCGCTCAAAGTTTCCGAATACTACTATCGCACACCACCCATGGCATACGTCTTCCAGATTCTTATAGTTATTGGTATTCACGTTGATGACAAGTGAGCCGGAGGTCCATATTCCAAATGCCTCGTCAACATTATCAGCTTTCCCATCGTAAATGGTCTCATAGACTGCTGTGTATTTGGAATGCTCCTCCGGGAGGAAAGTCTGAAATAGCGCCTCAAAGGTTTGAGTCAATGGTAAAAGCTGTTGGCCGAATTCTTTTAGTGTGTGAATTGCTGATTTCGTGTTATATGACTGGGCTGGCCCGGGTCCAAGTTCAATATTTTGCGTTCGTGATCGCATTCGTGGAACGAAGGCATGGTGCCCAATGACACAGCCTTTTGTTCTCAAAGTACCGTCCGGGTTATGTTCGCTGCTCCCGTTTCCTGCAGGAGAACTCAGGGTTGTAGCATCCTTCATGCTATCACTCGCAGCCTTGTGAGTAGTGTGAGCGCCTTCCATCTTACTTGGCCTATAGCGCTTCCGCGTACCGCTTGCACCATGTCGGGTATAATCTGCCGCTATATTCCGTGACGCAACATATTTGTGTACCGCCGGTTCAACTTGCGGTAATAGCCAACATGCCTTGCTATTCCCAGCTTTGATTACACATGAGACCCCTTGCCTAAAGATAGTTTAGTATATAAGCCTAGTCTTAGCCCAAGGGATGAATTACTTACTTGTCCTTTATTATAACAATGTCACCAGTGATCCGGTGTAATTGGGGCTCATTTTCCTCTTCGAAACGCTCCTTCAAGTTGCTATCCGGCTGCTGTTTAGGTCGCGAAAGGATTGAGTCCAGAACGTCAAAATCGCCAAATTGGTGGTATCTGACGTGTGGATGATCGGGGGTTTTCAACATGTGGGAAATATTCCTTTTCATTGAATAAACCTTATCCATATCCAGCCGTAGACATGGTTCTCCCGAATCTAATACAAGTGATGAGGAGATTAGTATATGCCCTAAATACAGATATGCGACTCACTTGAAAGCTAAATACAACAATTGCTAATTTCAAGCCCATGCAGAGAGATCGGTTAAATAGCAGAGAATAATATACCTTTGGCATCCATGGTAGAATTTGCAATATCTTCACTCCCATGTTCAGAGTTGTGGAGGTGATTCGCAGCTTTTCTTCGTTCGCGCTGCCGCTTGCGCTTCTCCGCATCCCTCTTCTTTATTTTTGATAGCGCTCTTGTAGTCTTCTGTAGCCACACAAACTCGCTCAAAGCAAGCTTCCCTCCCGCTCAAAGCAGGATAGAATGCAGTGCAGTTGGTATAGAGCCACGATAAAGGTATCCAAATGTGCTCGAGTGGATGGCGGGTATGGAGAGACTGGGGCGGGGAGGAACTCGGGCAAGGAGGAACTTGAGTTCAAGAGGGCGCAGCGCGGGACATAGATTCAGTGGGCGGCGGGGCGAATGGTTTCTTTGTCTACGAGAGAAAAGGGGAAGCAGAAACAATATAGGGGAAGACAAATCACTGTATGACATGACAAACTCGACTAACTAGAGCCAATGCAACTAGCCTTTGCACTAGTGCGTATTATCTACGACACCATTACCAGTCTATTATTTTGGGCTTATGATTTTTCTGAGCGTATGATTTTGTGTGCATATGATTTGTGTGGGTAAGATCTTTCTGTGTGTATGATTTTTTCTGAGTGTATGATTTGTGTGCGTATGATTTTTCTGTGCGTATGATTTTCATGACGATGCTCCTGTTCCTGTAGCTTATTGTAAGAACTCGAATAAATGGACAATGTATTCAGACTTCTTGAATGTATGCCTCTGAAATCTTAGGATCCTTCTACTCACTCTTACATTTACTTGGGGTGTGCACGTCTGATCAGGCGGACGAGGGTCAGACAATGGACCCCGTCCGCCCGATCCCACATGCAGTCCCCCGATTATATGGGGCATTTTCCAATCAAGCCATGGCGGCTCGTCATTCACTAAGGTATACATTGTTGACTTGACACCTCCTCGGCATGTCTTGGCCACTAGGATAACTTAGGGGATAGTAAAAATACCTTCTCAATTACTCAGTCAAATTCTATGATTTTATAATTATTTTACATGAAAATTAACTTAGTGGAAACGGGATATTTTCTTTTCTTTCCCCCCAGTTCCGGCATGCTTCCTGGGTGGAACTCGAATCTTGGTATTAGTTCCTGTCTGGTCTCTTCGGCGGGTTACACGTATAACCTGTAGTGAATCAGTCGTTCCCGATAGAGCCTCCTCCTCCAAACAATCCTCTTTCAGGCAGCCCCTTGAGCCTGCTATGCAGCCGGAATTTTCGGCACGCTGTTGGTCGATACTTTCAAGATCGCTCAGTCCTTCACCGGGAATCTCCACCTCACCCTCTTGTGAGCCTTCCTCCTTGTAACGACCCTATAGATAGGTAGCTACAGTGGACTAAACTCAAGCCCATATGGTATACCAAGAGGTAACCAGATTGAGGATAGACCAGTATACTTAGTATACTAACGGTAGACATGAGTTGGTACAAGTGTCTACAAAGTGACTTGGTGATATAAGGTTAGACAGGGTAACCTTCGGAGGAAATGTTCGCGTAAAGTTAAGGAAACATAGTAAACGTTGCACGGGTCTCTGGGGTAACATTATATGTGGTTGCGCGGACTCCCGAAGGGAATAAAGGCATAACAGGGTCAAGTTACTCTACCTTGGAAACATGATTACCTTACCTTAAGGACCCAGTTACCCTACTGAGGTACCCAAGTTACCCTACCTTCACCGACAAAGTCATCTGCGAACTTAGGGGGAAGTTATCCCACTATAGTGGGGCTCTTAGATGTTCAAAGGGCCGGTTCGTAGGGCACGAAACAGGCTACTGACGGAGCAGGAGTGGTCTGAACCTCCTGTAACTTTCAGGGGATATTCCTAACACCCCCCTGCGGCCCCGGCGTTGGTACGGCGCGACAGCACGGTACGGCTGTCTAGTTGTGTGCTTCCTAGTAAAGTAAGATCCATAGGAACGCTGCCACAACACCGTATCAGTTGTTGCCGTCCAACCGACCAGAAGCTGTTTGCAGGATATATAAGGGGTGTGAGGGTGACTGCCTCCTGGGGCGCCCCCTGGATAACACCTGGGAACCACCAACGGGCATACTTTGACCTCCGGGTAGTTGTATAGTTAACAGTAGAGGGCTTGGGGCTGACCGGGGAATCTGCAAAGCTTCCAGGACAACCACACCAAAGCCAGTCTCAGGCTACCCCGTGAACTGTAGCATTACCATGGGTTATTAGTGGACTCTAGAGGTGTGAGTCTTGTAACGATTTAAGAGGGTCCCGTATGGTTGACTGTGGGTAGCACCTATGCAGTCAGGCAGCAGGAGATTTCTTATCGTGGGAGCATGCAGTCAGGTTTAGAAGCTTAGTATAGCCAAGTAGATTAGCCAATGGACTGCGTAACTTGTATAGACGAAACCACCGCTGGGCCAGTGAGTCCCAATGGATATTATCTCTACGGTGGGCATGTCAGTCAGCCACTGACATGCTACCGATAGGAAAGAGTATTCGCTCATGCAGATGTAGTTGGAGAGATAGCACCGGAAGCATTCCCTATTTGTGGAGAGAGTTAATATCCGAGCGGTCCGACTGCCTCCGAGTGTTAGCTCACTCTAGGCAGCTGAGTTGGACAGCCCTGAGCTGAGCAGGGTGCTCGCAAAATGTCAGAATGGTTAACGGGTGTCCTCTGGCTTTACATTATTCTACTTAACTAAAGCGAGAGACACCCTATTCTGATAACCAACGATCCTCGAGAGAACTTATTGAGTGAAGCTTTCAGCATCAGCAAAAATAATACCTTGCGTTCTGTGCGTTCTGTGCGTCTGACGCACCTGACGCCGGAACGCTAATCGCGAATCAGGACGCAATGTCGGATCGACGTTGCGTCCTGACTTTGCGTTACCTGGCGCCATCCGTCCTGACGCCATCCGGACTCGGACCCCTACGTCCTGTGCGTCCTGACTGCGTCTGGTGCTCCGCTACTCCGTCCTGACGCCGCCTCATCCAGGACTCTCCCGTCCTGACGTCGCC